>Ga0209158_1000103_pt1 | contig 61479 bp, 59 predicted proteins | sample GraSoiAngelo_140_FD_185897 | JGI IMG/M metagenome (GOLD analysis project Ga0209158, IMG submission 185897) | Grasslands soil microbial communities from the Angelo Coastal Reserve, California, USA - 14_0929_12_30cm (SPAdes) (version 2) | ecosystem: Environmental > Terrestrial > Soil > Grasslands ...
CCCATCTACATCAGCGTCGAGAAGAGCGACATGCTCCTGGAGGTCGCCCTCCAGTACAACGACGGCTACGCGGAGAACATCTTCTCCTTCGCCAACAACATCAACACACGTGAGGGCGGCACCCACCTGGTCGGCTTCAAAGCGGCGCTTACCCGCACGATCAACAACTACGCGAACGCGAACGACCTTCTGAAGAAGGACGCAGAGTCGCTGACCGGCGATGACGTCCGCGAGGGGTTCACCGCCGTCATCAGCGTGAAGCTGCGGAACCCCCAGTTCGAGGGCCAGACCAAGGCCAAGCTGGGGAACAGCGAGGTGAAGGGGATCGTCGAGGCGGCCGTCAACGAGGCCCTCGGAGCATACTTCGAGGAGAACCCTCCGATCGCCCGCCGGATCGTCGGCAAGGCCGTCGACGCCGCGCGGGCGCGCGAGGCGGCCCGCAAAGCCAAGGAGTTGATCCGCCGCAAGAGCGCCCTGGACAGCGGCTCGTTGCCCGGCAAGCTCGCCGATTGCTCGGAGAAGGATCCGGCCCACAGCGAGCTGTTCATCGTAGAGGGCGATTCGGCCGGCGGCTCCGCGAAGCAGGGCCGCGACCGTCGCTTCCAGGCCATCCTGCCCCTCAAGGGCAAGATCCTCAACGTGGAGAAGGCGCGGTTCGACAAGATGCTCTCCAACGAAGAGATCCGGGTGTTGATCATGGCGCTCGGCACCGGCATTGGGCGCCAACGGGAAGACGGCGACTCCGGCAAGGACGACAAGGAAGTCTTCGACATCGCCCGCGCCCGCTACCACAAGATCATCCTGATGACCGACGCTGACGTGGACGGGAGCCACATCAGGACGCTGCTGCTGACGTTCTTCTTCCGGCAGATGACCGAGCTCATCGATCGCGGGTACATCTACATCGCGCAGCCGCCGCTCTTCAAAGTCAAGAAGGGCAAGACCGAGAAGTACCTCAAGGACGAGAACGCCCTCAACGAGTACCTGGCGGACCTGGCGGTCGAAGAAGTGGAGGTCTACGTCGAGAGCGGTCAGGCCTTCGTCACCGGGCGGCGCCTGCTGCCGATCCTCAAGAAGCTCATCGCCTTCGAAGGGCTCTTGACCCGTTTCGGGAAGAAGCAGCACGAGGCGAGCATCCTGCGCGCCTTCGTGGACGAGCCGGGCCTCGATCGGGACCTCCTCAAGAACGCGGCGGCGCTCAAGAAAGTGGTGGCCACCGCCAAGAAGGCGCTGACGGCTGCCTATCCCAAGGCACAGATCGCGCTCGACATCGCCGAAGACGAGGAGCACGAGTCCAACAAGGTCATCTGCCAGATCCAGTCGAACGGGATGGCGCACACCATGGAGATCACCCATGAGCTGGTCGGATCGGCCAACTTCCGCGAGCTGCAGAAGCTCGCCCCCTCCGCCATCGGGTTGGGGCGGCCCCCGTACAAGCTCAAGGCGAAGGGGGAGGAGAAGGGGTGCCCCGGGACAGCCGAACTGGTCCGCACGATCCTGGAGATCGGCAAGCAAGGGATCGGGCTGCAGCGGTACAAGGGTCTCGGCGAAATGAACCCCGAGCAGCTCTGGGAGACCACGATGAACCCGGAAACCCGCATCCTGCTGCAGGTCAAGCTCGAGGACTTCACCGGCGTGGAGGACATCTTCTCGATCCTCATGGGCGATGAGGTGGGGCCGCGGCGCGACTTCATCCAGCAGCACGCGCTCGAAGTGAGGAATTTGGATGTGTAACGAAATCGAAGAGCGGGTCCTGTCGCCGCATTACCCGGACGTGCTCATGCGCCGTTCGCCATCGCGGCCCCGCGGACTCGGCTGCAGGCGCACTCCGCTCCGCCCGGGTCCCATGCGGCACCACCCGCAAGATGTCAGCATCCTGCATAAGGAGATAGCGCATGCCGGTAGATGAACGCCTGACGCAGGTCGCGATAGAAGACGAGATGCGCTCGTCCTATCTCGATTACGCGATGAGCGTGATCGTGGGACGCGCGCTTCCGGACGTCCGGGACGGACTCAAGCCGGTTCACCGCCGGATCCTTTACGGCATGCACGAGATGGGCCTGGTCCACAACCGGGCCTACCGCAAGTCCGCCAAGATCGTCGGCGAGATCATGGGGAACTACCACCCACATGGCGACGCGGCGATCTACGACACCCTCGTGCGGATGGCGCAGGACTTCAACATGCGCTATCCCTTGGCGGATGGCCAGGGCAACTTCGGCTCGGTGGACGGCGACCCCCCGGCCGCGATGCGGTACACCGAGGCGCGCCTCACGAAGCTTGCCGAGGAGATGCTCGCCGACATCGACAAGGAGACCGTCGACTTTCGCCCCAACTACGACGAGTCGCGCATGGAACCGCTGGTCCTGCCGGCCAAGGCGCCGAACCTCCTCGTCAACGGCGCCGGCGGGATCGCAGTCGGGTACGCGACGAACATCCCGACCCACAACCTGGGCGAGGTCGTGGCAGGCCTCATCAAGCTGATCGAGAACCCGGGCATGACGGTCGAGGAGCTTATGGAAGTCATCCCGGGGCCAGACTTCCCCACTGCCGGCTACATCTACGGCACCCAGGGGATCAGGGACGCCTACACGACCGGGCGGGGGCTCCTCACGCTGCGGGCGAAGGCCGTCATCGAGACCGACGAGCGCACGGACCGCGACCGGATCGTCGTGACAGAGATCCCCTACCAGGTCAACAAGGCGAAGCTGATCGAGAAGATTGCGGAGTTGATCCAGGAGAAGCGCATCGACGGCGTGGCAGATCTCCGGGACGAGTCGGACCGGGACGGCATGCGGATCGTCATCGAGCTCAAGAAGAGCGAGATCCCCCTCGTGCTGCTGAACAACCTCTATAAGCACACGCCGATGCAGAGCACGTTCGGAGTGATCATGCTGGCGCTGGTCAACAACCGCCCCGAGGTGCTGAACCTCAAGCAGATCCTGGAGGCCTTCATCGAGCACCGGCGCGAGGTCGTGCTTCGCCGGACCGCCTATGACCTGCGCAAAGCCGAAGAGCGGGCCCACATCCTCGAAGGCCTCAAGATCGCGTTGGACAACCTGGACGCCGTGATCGCCCTGATCAAGCGGTCGCACTCGCCGGAGGAAGCCCGCGCCGGCCTCTCGCGGCAGTTCCGCCTGACGGAGATCCAGGCCAACGCCATCCTGGACATGAAACTGCAACGCCTCACACGGCTCGAACGCGAGAAGCTCATCCAGGAGTACGAGGAGACCATCAAGAAGATCGCCTACCTCAAGTCCGTGCTGGCCTCCGAGGCCCTGGTCCGGCAGCTCATCAAGGACGAGCTCCTGGCCCTCAAGGAGGAGTACAAGGACGAGCGGCGGACCCTCATCGTGCCGGAAGAGGCCGAGATCAACATCGAGGACCTGATCGCGCAGGAAGAGGTGGTGGTGACCATCTCCCACGCCGGTTACATCAAGCGCAATCCCGTCTCCCTCTACCGGGCGCAGCGGCGCGGCGGCAAGGGGAAGATTGGGATGGGGACCAAAGAGGAGGACTTCGTCGCGACCCTCTTTACGGCCTCGACACACGACTACCTCCTGTTCTTCACGGATGCCGGGAAGGTGTACTGGCTGAAGGTGCACGAGATTCCCGAGGCCGGCCGGGCCGCCAAGGGCAAGGCGATGGTCAATCTTCTCGCCCTCTCCGGGGACGAGAAGGTGACGGCCACCCTGCCCGTCCAGGCGTTCCGCGAGGACCGTTACGTGGTCATGGCGACGCGGATGGGCACCATCAAGAAGACGGAGCTGTCGGCGTACGGGAATCCGCGCCAGGGCGGGATCATCGCGCTGACGTTGGACGAGGGCGATAAGCTGATCGGCGTTGAGATCACGGACGGCCAGCGTGAGATTTTGCTCGGCACCCGCGACGGGATCGTCATCCGCTTCAAGGAAGAGGACGTCCGGCCGATGGGCCGCACCGCCCACGGCGTGCGCGGCATCACCCTGGATGAGGGGAACTACGTGATCGGTATGGAGACGATCACCCCCGACTCCACCACGTCCATCCTCACGGTCACGGAGCGCGGCTACGGCAAGCGCACGCTCGTGAGCGAGTATCGGCTCCAGGGCCGGGCCGGCAAGGGCATCATCAGCGTCAAGGTGACCGAGAAGAACGGGCCCGCGGTCTCGTTCCATCAGGTTCGCGACGGGGACGAGATCATGGTCATGACGGCCGAGGGCAAGATCCTCCGCACCCGGGTGGACGACGTGCGCGAGATCGGCCGCAACGCGCAGGGGGTGCGGCTGATCGACATGACGGAGACCGACCGTGTCGTGGGCGTGGCCAAGCTGGCCGAGTCGTCGGTCGAGGGGGCCGGCGAGGGCAGCGGCGCGGGTTCGAACGGGGATGAGCCCGGCCCCGCCACCGGGAACAATGGAGGGTGAGCAGCCCAAGAAACCCCTCGACCCCCTTGTCAAGACCGCGCTCACGCTCTGCATCGGCCTGATCGTCATCACGGTGGGCGGCATGATCCTGACCGCGCCGGACCGTTCCATCCCCCCCTATAGCGTGATGGCGCAGCAGGGAGAGATCGTGACCGTCGACGTGCCGCCCAGCACGACGGACCCTGAAATCGAAGCGCTCCTCGTGCGGTTCCAGACCGTGGGCCACGGCGACCGCAACCAGTTCGCGCGTCTCAAGATCAAGCCCACTACGCCCGGCGACCCGTCCGGCCTGTACCAGCGCGTGACGATCTACGTGTTCGACAATCCGGGCCTGTCGGAAGAAGCTTCGCTGAAAGAGTATCTGAGCGGCAGAGATCCGCTGGCCCGCGCCGGCTTCGAACGTGCCGTACGAGGTCTGTATCGTCTCACGGCCGACAAGGAACTTGGCGCCATGGGGTTCGTGCCGGAATCGGGCGCAAAGGGCGAGAGACCATCCGTGGGCTCGCGCATCCTCTTTCAAGGCACGGCGGGAAAAGGTTAGGAGGAGGCCGATTTCTCTAACAGGGCGCGGAGACGCGCTTGGAGGGCCGGATCGTGGACTGGTTGGACGGCGGCCTCGATCGAAGCCTGCACGTCATCAGGCACGGTGGCCCTTGTCTCCGCCGTGGCAGGAGGAAGTTGGGCTGAAGCGCTTGCTTCGACTTCCGGAGCAGGCGGCGTTCCTACGCGTAAGACGATGTCGGTGATGGCGTCACCGCCGGCGCACGCTGAGAGCTTTGCCAGGAGCTCCGGTTTCAGGAACCGGAGCTGCTGCAGCCAGACCGAGTTCTCGGCGATCAGGTAGAGTTTTCGGTGGCGGATGGATTCGGGCCAGGTATGGTGTCCGATGTGCGCGCCGACGATCTTGGGCCAGTGCTGCTGGAGCGTGCACTCCAGCATGCGGGACTCCATACCGTGATTTTTGAGAAGCTGGCCGAGGACATCCGGGATCGCGATCAAGCCGGGACGCCTGGCCATGAAGCCATCGTAGCCCGCTGCTGCATGCCCGTCAAGACGGAGGATCCCGCCATGAAGATGAAGACCCTCTTCGACAACTCGCTCTTCGAGGAATTCATGGGGCAAGCCCTGGAGAAATTCGAGCTGCACCTGAAGAACGAAGGGATCAAGCAGAATCCGCTGGAGCAGCGCATGAGGGGCGCGCGGGAGTTTGCGGTGTTCCTGCTGGGGAGGGGGCATCGCAAGGGGGAGCGGACGAAGGGACGAATCTAGGTTCAATGTAGGGGCGGCCCTATGTGGCCGCCCAGAGAGGGCACCCACGCAGAGGTGCCCCTAAATGAATGTAACAGGGCGCCCATGCGGTGTCGCCCGCTCGGCGTCACCCCTCCGCCTTCGGCGACATTGACGGTGCCACCCGCAAAAACTCACCGCCTTGAATGCGAGCACGGCAGATGCTATTCTTTTGCAACTAGAAGGAACGACCTAAAAACATAGAGAAGGGGGCGACCGGCTTCGACGGGGATCATGACGCCAGGGTGGCATGCCGAGCTCCGGGAACTCGTAAAAGTCCGGAAACAACAACTGCCAACGAACAACTGGCACTCGCTGCTTAATTAAGCGGTGACGTCTCTCTCTCGCCGCCCGCGAGGGGGAAGAGACGACGATAGCGGGCTGGTCCGGCGCTGGTGCTCAGCGGCGACGGGCGAGAAATACTGAACTAGCAACCGTTCTAAGCCTGCCGGAGGGCGTGGACGGAAGCGAAACCCCAAATCGCCGGCTATGCATGTAGAAGCCCTTCGCTGACGGTCTTCGGACAGGGGTTCAACTCCCCTCGCCTCCACCATCTTTACTTGGCGTCTTTGGCGCAGCGGAACCCGCGGTCGGTGCTGGGGGCCGAGGGGTAACTCCGCGACCGGAGCGCGGAGCGTTGGAGCAGCGCTGAATCGTACCACGACCCGCCGCGCACAACTTTCTCCTCGCCGTCTCGAGGCCCTTTCGGATTCCGCTCCAGCTCATACTTGTAGGAGGTATTGTCGTACCAGTCCGCCACCCATTCCGAGACGTTTCCCGCCAGGTCGTAGATCCCATAGGGGCTCCGACCGGCCTCTAGACTCCCGACGATGGCAAGCACGCCGTAGCCTTTCCACTCGCAGCACTTGTTGAAGTTCGCGTGTCGGGGTGTCGGCGCTTCGTTGCCCCAGGGGTATTCCCGGCCATCCGTGCCCCGGGCGGCCTTCTCCCATTCGGCTTCGGTTGGCAGTCGCTTGCTGGCCCATCGGCAGTAGGCGTCAGCATCCTCCCAGGTCACGCCGATCACGGGCCGGTCCCCGTGGCTCACCAGGCTCATTTCGCTCCATTTAAACGGCAGCTGTCGCCCGGTCGCCTGCAGGAATTTGGCGTAGCGCGAGGCGGTCACTTCGTACTTATCCATATGGAAAGCGTCGAGATAGACCGGGTGCCTGGGGTTATCAATACTGTCGCCTCCCATCGTGAACTCGCCGGCGGACACCAGCACCATCGGTGCGCCGTCCTTACCGATCAGCTCCCGGCCTGCAGGCGGAGGCGTAAAGGGACGGACGCGAGCCTCTTCAATCGGCTTCGAACGCTGCTCCGCGCGGGCTTTGGCCTGCTCCTCCGCGCGGCGGCGCTCTTCCGCAAGCTTGCGCTGCGCCTCTTCGCGGACGGCTTGTTCCGCGGCCGCGCGTTTGCGCTCTTCTGCCAACCGCTGTTGCTCGGCCTGTTGCTTGGCCTGCTCTTCCCGCTCGCGGGCCAGGCGCTCCCGCTTGGCGTGCCTCTCGTCTTCCTCCCGGGTTTGCTCCTCCGCTAGGCGCAGGCGCTCCTCTTCCAGCCGTTTTTGTTCGGCTTGTCGTCTGGCGAGTTCTTCCTGCTCGCGGGCCAGCCGTTCGGCGTCCCGTCGAGCATTCTCCTCCGCTTCTCGACGGGCTTGCTCCTCGGCGTCTTGCCGGGCTTTTTCTTCCGCAAGGCGTTTGCGCTCCTCCTCTAATCGTCTTTGCTCGACTTCCTGCTTGGCCTGTTCTTCCCGCTCGCGGGCCAGCCGTTGCGCCTCTTGTAACTCTTGTCTCTCTGCCTCCAGCTTGGCGCGCGCTTCCTCAAGACGCTGACGCTCTGCCTCCAGCTTTCGGCGCTCGGCTCCCAGGTTGGCGCGTTCTTCCTTCTCGCCGGCCAGCCGTTCGGCATCCAACCGGGCCTGTACTTCCGCAGCGCGCTGGGCTTCTTCTGCGGAGAGACGGATGCGTTCTTCCGCCTGCCGTCGTTCTTGTTCTAGGGCCTCGCGTTCAGCCTGGAGAATTGGTTGAGCGAGACGGAGCTCCCTCGCGACCCCGGCCGTCACGTGAAACAGATGCACCTGCTTGGCCTTCATGCCCTGCAGCTCTTGGCGGATTGCGGCGTCCGTCAGCAACGTCTCCGGCTCCATGGGCGCCCCCTCAACCGGCAACCACCACTGCATACGGCCGTCCTTGTCGTATTGCGCGTGGCCGGCGAAGTAGATCAGGACAATATCGTCAGATTTGGCTTCGCTGCTCAGGCGAAAGAGGGCATAAGCAATGTTCTGTAGCGTGGCCTGCTCGTTGAACAGTTCGATGAGCCGCTCGGGCCGGACTCCGTAGCGCTGCGCGAGGTCGTCGCGCACCTCCATCGCGTCCCTGACTGCGGTCTGCAACGGAAGCCCGTGTTGGTAGTTGTCGATGCCGATGATCAACGCCCAGTATTCGCCCGTGGCCGGCCCGCCGGCGGGCTGTGGGGGGAGCGCCAGGTTCTGGATCTCTGCCGGCGCGACCGGCGCGGTGAGCAAGACGGTAAGAGCCACTATCACCGAACGGGCGAGCACGGGGCGTTTCACGGATGAGTTCCCCTGGCAGGACAGCAAAGCAGAGCGTAGGCTACAGAAAGCAGGAGACGATAGCAAGCACGGGTGGTGCCGCGCGCTTTTCTTTTACGACCGGCTCCTCTACTATAGGTGCTCCCTATGGCGGAAAGAAGACCACGGAAAGCAAAGGAACCGGGCACCGTGCGGCGGCGGAAGCCCGCCGGGGTCTCGACTGGGCTGGCGGCTGTGGAACTGCTGGCGGCGGCGCCGCCGGGAGAGGTCGCCGAACTCCATCGCGCGATCGAGGACGACGGCGGGAAGGTGCTCGCCGTATACCGTGAGCCCTTCGGCGGACGCTGGCTCCTCATGGCCGCGCTCCCGATTGAGAAGGTGGAGCCCACCCCCTACCAACGCAACCTGTCGGAGACGCACGTCCGCAGGCTCGAGGCCGTGATCGGCAAGCTCGGGCGCTTCCTTGATCCGATCATCGCGGTGCGCGCGCCGCAGGCAGGCACGGCCAGATACTGGACGCCGAACGGCCACCATCGCCTCTCAGCCATGAAAACCCTGGGGGCGAAGAGCATCACGGCGATTGTGGTGCCGGAGGCCGCTGCGGCCTATCAGATCCTCGCGCTGAACACTGAGAAGGCACACAATTTGCGGGAGAAGGCGCTGGAGGTCATCCGCATGTACAAGGAGCTGGCGAGGCTCGACAGCGCCACGGAGGAGACTTACGCGCTGGAGTTCGAGGAGCCAGCCTTCATCACGCTGGGCCTCTGCTACGAGGAGCGGCCGCGATTCAGCGGCGGCGCCTACCATCCGGTGCTCAAGCGCGTGGATCAGTTCATGAAGGGCTCCTTGCGCACTGCGTTGGAGGCCCGCCAGGCGCGGGCCAAAACCGTGCTGGCGCTGGATGATCTGGTCGCCCAGAAGGTCGAGGCGTTGAAGGCCCGGGGCCTCACCAGCCCGTACCTCAAGAGCTTCGTCGTCGCGCGGGTCAATCCGATTCGCTTCCGGCCCAAGGAGGCCGAACCGCTCTCATTCGATGAGACCTTCGACCGCATGACCAAAGCGGCGGGCAAGCTGAACCCCGACACGATCAGGATTGACGACCTGGCCCGATCCGGCGGCGCGCCGGATGAGGGAGGCTGACTGGCGTAGCGCGGATGGAAGAATGGCCAGGATTCTGTTCATTGATGATGACGAGCAGACCGTGGACCTCTTCGGGCAGATTCTCGAAGGGGCGGGCCACGAGGTCATCATCGCCCGGGATGGGGTCACAGGGATCGCGCTTTACCGGAAAGACCCCACCGACCTGATCATCACCGACATCATGATGCCGGTGAAAGACGGCATGGAAGTCATCAATGAATTGAAACGGGACTTTCCCCAGGCGAAGATCATCGCCATCTCCGGTTCGGATCGGGAGGCGCGGCGAGAGTTCTTCTTCGACGTCTCAAGGATCCTGGGAGCCAAGCGCACGTTTCACAAGCCGATCGATCCGGTGGAATTGCTGCAGGCGATCCGGGAACTGGCTCCGGATTAGCTCGGCCACGCGATTGACACCCACCGGAACGCTTCTTATAATGCGCCTTCGGCATCGGATAGATGCACGGGAAGGGTTCTTGACTGTCCGGCACAGGGGGTACTCGTTGCTCTTCAAAATGCAGCGGGTCCATGAAGTGCCGGTCCAACAAGGTCGGCTGGGAGGTTTCGCATGTCTGGCACGATGCGGCAGCCCTCGAATTTGGCGCGGAAACGCACGCACGGGTTTCTCGAAAGGATGAAGACCAAAGGCGGCCGCAAGGTTCTGGCACGCCGTCGGGCCAAGGGACGGCACAAGCTGACCGTCTGACTTGGAGATCGGTGATTTCGCCCCGCTCCGCCCGCTCCCAGTATCTCCTTCGTAACAGCGCCGCGATCCGGTTGGTCCTCAAGGAAGGCAGGCGGGTGTCGTGCCCGCTATTCACCTTGCTCTACCGCCGGAACGCCTTGGACCGCACGCGTGTCGGGGTGGTGGTGGGCAAGAAACTGGGCGGTGCAGTGTGGCGCAACCGCTCCAAGCGACGGTTCCGGGAGCTGGCCCGCCTGAGCCTGCCCCAGCTGCCGGCCGGACTGGACCTGTTGATCTTGCCGAGACGGGAATCCGTGACCGAGCCCGCTCAGTACCTGCGCGAAAGCTGGCAGGCGCTCTTGGCGCGGGCGAAGCTACTAGTCCCAGGGGATATCCAATGACCCGACTCGTCGTGGCTCTGATCGCCTTCTATCAGCGGTGGCTCTCGCCGCTCGGTCCGCCCTGCTGCCGATTCGTGCCCACGTGCTCGACTTACGCGCGCGAGTCGCTGGTGCGCCATGGTCTGGCATGGGGCCTCATCCTGGCGGCGTGGCGCCTGCTCAAGTGCCATCCGTTTCATCCGGGGGGCTACGACCCAGTCCGCTGAGGAAGAGTCATCATGGAAAAGCGCATCATCCTCTTCCTCGTCCTCTCGATGGCCGTCATCGTGCTCTATCCGTATTTGTTGGAGAAGCTGGGCCTCGCCAAACGGCCGGCTCCGGCGGCGCCCCGGGCCGTTGCCCCGAAGAAGGACACCGCCGCCTCTGCCACGGTGACGGCGCCCGCCACGCCTTCCCCGCAGATCCTGCCGACCCCCGCCCCGTCTGCCAGGGTGCCGACACCGGCCACTGAGGGGCGCGAACAGGAGGCGACGGTCGAGACCGACCTTGTCAAGGTCGTGCTCTCGAACCGCGGCGGAGTGATCAAGCGCTGGGAGCTCAAACGGTATCTGACGAGCGACCCCAGGGATCCTAAGCCCATCCAGCTCGTGCCCGCCATGGCGAAGGACGTGCCGCTCACGCTCCCGTTGACCGTGGAGGTCCCGGACGCCAAGCTGCAGGAGCGGCTCTCTCGAGGGCTCTATGCAGTGTCCGGCAAAGACGTCGCCCTCAGCGCGACCCAGCCGGCCGCCGACATCGGATTCTCCTACACGGATCCGGAGACTGGCGTGCGGGTCAGCAAGCGCCTCACCTTCCACCAGAGCAGCTATCTGGTGGATCTTACCCTTGAGACGACCGGCGTGAGCAGCTCGACCACCCTGTCGCTTGGCACGAACTTCGGGATCCATGAGTGGCAGGAAGGCTTCGTCGGCTTTATCGGCCCGGCCACCTACATCAGCGGCAAGCTCGCCAAGGACACGCCGGAGAAGGAAGATCTCCGGGCGGGGCAGGTGACCTGGGCCGCATTGCAGGACAAGTACTTCCTGGTGGCCATGATCCCGGCCGATTCCGGGACCCGCATCGCCATCGTGCGCAAGGAAGGCGAGAAGCTGGTGTCGGTGGGCCTGCGCACCCCGGCCACCGCCGGGACACTGCTCAGCAAGTACCGCCTCTTTGTCGGCCCTAAGGAATACGACACGCTGGCAGCCCTCAAGCTCGAACTGGAGGAGACGATCGACTTCGGCTGGTTCATCTACGGGAGCTGGTCCATCGTGCGGGCGGTGGCCAAGCCCCTGTTCTACGCGATCCGCTACCTCCACGAGATCACGCACAACTACGGCGTCGCGATCATCTTGATCACGGTCTTCATCAAGCTGCTGCTCGCCCCCCTCGCGTACAAGAGCTACAAGTCCATGAAGGACATGGCGGCCGTGCAGCCCGAGATGATGGCGCTGCAGAAGAAGTACGCCGACGACCGTGAGCGGCTCAACAAGGAGCTCATGAAGTTCTACAAGGAGCGGAAGGTGAACCCGGTCGGTGGCTGCCTGCCGATGTTCTTCCAGATCCCCGTGTTCGTCTCGCTCTTCAATATCCTGTACATGACTATCGAGCTCAGGCAGGCGCCGTTCATCCTGTGGGTGAAGGATCTCTCCGTGCAGGACCCCTACTACGTCCTGCCGATCCTCATGGGGGTCACCATGTTCATCCAGCAGAAGATCCAGCCGACCACCATGGACCCCAAGCAGGCGCAGATCATGCTGCTGCTGCCGGTGTTCCTCACGTTCCTGTTCATCACTTTCCCGGCCGGGCTCGTGCTCTACTGGTTGACGAACAACTTGCTCACGATCGCCCAGCAAGTCATCACGGACCGGTACCTCCTGCCCAGGACTGCGGTTCCGGCTATCAAATGACCTCCCATGAATGCCGGTGACACGATCTGCGCGGTTGCCACTCCGCCTGGTGAGGGCGGGATCGGCATCATCCGGCTGTCCGGCGAAAAGTCCATCGACATTGCCTCGGCGGTCTTCGTCGGCTCCGGAGGCCGGACCGTCCGCGACTACAAGACCCACACGCTGCACCACGGCGAGCTGCGCGCGCCCGACACCGGCGAGCGCATCGACGAGGTCCTGGTCGCTGTCATGAAGGCGCCCCGCAGCTACACGTGCGAGGACGTGGTGGAGTTCCATTGCCACGGTGGGCCCCTGGTGCTCCGTCTGGGGCTCGAGGTGCTGATCCGCAGCGGCGCGCGGCTGGCCGAGCCGGGCGAGTTCACGAAGCGCGCCTTCCTCAACGGCCGGCTGGACCTCGCGCAGGCCGAGGCGGTCATAGACCTGATCCAGGCCCGGTCGCAGACCGGCCTGCGGGTCGCGCTGGAACAACTCCGGGGTGCTCTGTCCGACGAGCTCGGCCGGATTCGTGAAGGCCTGACGCGCCTGCTGGTGGAGATTGAGGCCGGCATCGATTTTTCCGACGAGGGCATCACGTTCATCTCGCCAAAGGCCTTGGCCGCTGGCGTTGGAAAGGTTGCCGAACGCGTCGATCGGCTCATCAGGACTGCCGAGGACGGGCGCATCGTGCGGGAAGGCGTGACGGTCGCGCTGGTCGGGCGGCCCAACGTGGGCAAGTCCAGCCTGCTGAACGCGCTGGCAAGGGCGGACCGCGCGATCGTGACACCGATCCCCGGCACGACGCGGGATGTCCTGGAGGAGTTCGTCAATGTGCGCGGCATCCCTGTGCGCCTGCAGGACACGGCTGGCCTGCGGGAGGCCCAGGATGTCGTCGAGCGCGAAGGGGTGCGCCGCACGCACGACGCGCTGGCCCGCGCCGAGCTGGTCTTGGCGGTCCTCGACGGGAGCGCGCCGCTCGACCCCGAAGATCGTCGTACGCTGGAGCTGCTCCAGGAGAAGTCGGCGGTGCTGGTCGTGAACAAGGCGGACCTTCCACCACGCGTGGAGCCCGCGGACCTCAAGGGTTTCGTCGAGCCACGTCGGATCGTCTGGACTTCGGCGACCACGGGGGCCGGCCTGGACGAACTGCGGGACGCGATCCGCGACACCGTGCTCAGGCAGGGATTGGAGCCGAGCGAGGGTGTGCTGATCACCCACTTGCGGCACCGCTCGGCCCTGGAGCGGGCCAAGACCTCGCTCGATCAGGCCCTTGTGTCGATCCAGCAACACATGGCGGCCGAGTGCATCGCGGCGGACCTGCGGGTGGCCATCAACGCGATCGGCGAAATCATCGGCGAGACGACGACGGATGACATCCTCGACCGCATCTTCAAGGAGTTCTGCATAGGGAAATGATCATCCGGGCGCACGACGACCGTTTCGACGTGATCGTAGTCGGTGGCGGCCACGCCGGCTGCGAGGCCGCGCTGGCCGCGGCCCGCATGGGCGCGCGCACGGCCCTGCTCACGATGGAGGAGGACAAGATCGCGCAGATGTCCTGCAATCCCGCGATCGGCGGCATCGCCAAGGGCCACCTCGTGAAGGAGATCGACGCGCTGGGCGGTGAGATGGGCCGTAACACGGACAAGACGGGCATCCAGTTCCGCATGCTCAACACGCGGAACGGGCCCGCTGTGCGCTCGCTGCGGGCGCAGTGCGACAAGAAGCAGTACCGGCTGGCGATGCAGGCCACGCTGCGGGAGCAGCCGGACCTCACGATCTACCGCGGGACCGTGGATCGGATCGAGACGGTCGGCGGGCGGGTCAGCGGGGTCGTCACCGGCGCGGGTGCCCGGCTCGCTGCCACGGCCGTCATCCTGACTACAGGTACTTTCCTTAAGGGTTTAATTCACGTAGGGTTAAACCACTTCCCTGCCGGACGGGCCGGTGAGGATGCGGCCGAGCACCTCTCCGACTGCATGCGCGAGTTCGGCTTCGAGGTGGGGCGGCTCAAGACCGGCACCCCGCCCCGCCTGGACCGGGACACCATCGCCTTCTCGGTCCTGACGCCGCAGCCGGGCGACGACCCGCCGTCTCCGTTCTCTTTCCGTACGGAACGGATCCCGATGCCGCAGGTCTGCTGCCACCTCACGTACACGAATGCCGAGACGCACCGTATCATCCAAGACAACTTGGACCGCTCACCGATGTTCACCGGCGTGATCGAGGGCACCGGCCCGCGCTACTGCCCGTCGATCGAGGACAAGGTGGTGCGGTTCGCCGACAAGCCCCGCCACCAGATCTTCATCGAACCGGAGGGACTCGACACGCATGAGTTTTACCCGAACGGCATCTCGACGAGCCTGCCGGTGGACGTCCAAGCCGCTTTCCTGAAGACCATCCCCGGCCTTGAGCGAGCCAGGATGCTCAAGCCGGGGTACGCCGTGGAGTATGACTACATCCCGCCCCGCCAGCTTCATCCCACGATGGAGACGAAGCGGGTCGAAGGGCTCTTCCACGCGGGGCAGATCAACGGCACGTCGGGATATGAAGAGGCGGCCGCGCAGGGGCTCATGGCCGGCATCAACGCCGTTCTCAAGATCCGGGGCCAGGCCCCCTGCATCCTGGACCGCTCGGAGGCCTACATCGGGGTGCTGATCGACGATCTCATCACCAAGGACGCGCGTGAACCGTACCGCATGTTTACCTCGCGGGCCGAATACCGTCTGCTCTTGCGCCAGGATAATGCCGACCTCCGCTTGACGGACACCGGCTACCGGTTGGGGCTGATCCCGGAGAGCGGGTACCGGATGTTCTGCGAGAAGCGGGATGCCATCGCTCGGGAGCGGGAACGGTTCCGAACGATCCGCCCCAAGCAGACCTCCGAGTTCCTGGCTCGCGCCGAGGCACTGGGGCTGCAAAGCCTAGGGGCCGCCATCACCCTGGAGGGCCTCCTGCGGCGGCCCGAGCTGGACTACGAGGCCGTGATCGGGCTGGCCGCGGTGGAAGGCCACCCCGACGCCGCTGTCCGTGAGCAGGTCGAGATTCAGGCCAAGTACGAGGGATATATCCACCGTCAATCCCATGATGTGGATAACTTCAAGCGACTGGAGTCACGCAGAATCCCTCCTGATTTTGACTACACTTCCGTCAAAGGGTTCTCGCGGGAGGTCCTAGAGAAGCTCCAGAGAGTCCGCCCACATTCTCTCGGGCAGGCCTCGCGGATCGAGGGGGTGACCCCTGCCGCCATCTCTCTCCTCCAGGTCTCACTGGAGCGGTCCCGCCGCAACGCTGCCTAGTAGCCTCAATGTTCCACGTGGAACATGCCCCCTAGCCTACCGGCTCCAGAGCAGTCGCCCTCGCCGGCTTCAGTCCTGATGGAAGGCGGACTCCAACTGGGCGTCCCCCTGTCCCCCCATACCGTCGCCAGACTGGTCCTCTATCTCCAGGAACTGGTGCGCTGGAATGCCAAGGTTAACCTCTCCGGCCTGACCGAGGAAGCCGACATCATTACCAAGCACTTCCTCGACTCGCTCGCCGCCTTCAAGGTCCTCAAGGTTGGTCCTGGGCTGATCCGGCCGGGTCCAGGGCTCCGCGTCTTGGATGTGGGCACAGGCGCGGGGTTTCCCGGGTTGGTGCTGAAACTTCACGACCCAGAGTTGGCGATCACGCTGCTCGAACCCTCCCAGAAGAAAGCGGCCTTTCTCCACCATATGATCGGCCTGTTGGGGGTGACCGGCGTATCGGTCTTGATCATCCGGATCGAGGACCTCACAGCGGGCCAGACTGGGCCATTTGACCTCGTGACGACCCGGGCTTTGAAACCGGGACTGCTGTTAGCCGAATCGCCCCGGTTGCTGGCCCCCAATGGCACGGTGCTGCTGTTTCGAGCTAGCCCCCTGGAGGCCGTCCCGCCTGGGTACCGGCTCATCCGGCAAGAATCCTTCACGCTTCCCTTCACGAACGATCCCCGCACCCTCACCCTCCTCCAGCTCTCCCCAGGAAGCTAATCAGACGAGACGTATCGTTTCCTTCTTGCGGGTGGCGCTGATCCAGGCCGCGACGCGCGCCGCGACTTGCTTGCCCTTGGCGGAGCGCAGCACGGCAGCGGCCGATCAGCGACAGGACCCGCTCTTGGTGGCCGCGTTTGTTCTGCCCTCATTGTTCCACGTAGAACAGTGTCGTTTCGTTGACACCTTCTCGCCCAATTGCTAGCATGGGCTTCCTCGATGGGGCGGATTATCGCCATTGCCAATCAAAAGGGCGGGGTCGGCAAGACCACGACCGCCATCAACTTGGCGGCGTCCTTGGCGGTGGCGGAACGGACCGTCCTCCTGGTGGACCTGGACCCGCAGGCCAATGCCACGAGCGGCATGGGGGTCGACTTGGAGGGCATCTCGCTTTCGACGTACGACGTTATGGTCCGAGGTCGGAAGGTCTCGGAAGTGCTCGTGAAGGCAGCCGTTCCCCGGCTTGACGTGGTCCCCTCCGAGGCGGACCTGGCTGCGGCGGAAGTCGAGCTGACTCCGGTGGAAAACCGGGAGTTAATTCTCCGACACGCCCTGGGGGATGCGGCCAGCCAATATGAATTCGTGCTGGTGGATTGCCCGCCGGCGCTGGGGCTCCTCACCGTGAACGCTCTGGTCGCAGCACATAGCGTGCTGGTCCCTGTCCAGTGCGAGTTCTACGCAATGGAGGGACTCGGGCGGTTGATGCGGACCGTCGAGATGGTGCGTCGGTCCTTGAATAAGGCGCTGGTCATCGAAGGCATCCTCATGACCCTGTTCGACGGGCGGAACAACCTCCACTGGCAGGTAGCCGAGGAGATACGTAAGCATTTTTCTGATACGATGTTCAAGACCGTCATCCCCCGCAACGTCAGGCTGGCGGAGGCGCCCAGTCACGGAGCGCCGGTGCTCATGTACGACGTCGCATCCTCCGGGGCGCAGGCGTACCTGAGCCTGGCCAAGGAAGTCCTGGCACATGCAAAAAAAGGCGCTCGGTAGAGGCCTGCAAACGCTGATTCCCGTCGCCACCGGGGGACGGGATGAAATCGAGGAGATCCCGCTCTCCCTCGTTTCGCCCAACCCGTTTCAGCCGCGCCGGGCCATCAACGCGGCCGAGCTCGAAGAGCTGGCCAACTCGGTCAAGGTGAAAGGGGTGCTGCAGCCGGTCCTGGTGCGGCGTTTGGGGGACGGCGGCTACGAGTTGATCGCTGGCGAGCGCCGCTGGCGCGCGGCCAAGCTCGCGGGCCTGAAAAAAATTCCGGCCATCGTTCGTCTGGCCACGGATGCCGAGGCGATGGAGATGGCGCTGATCGAAAACCTCCAGCGCAAGGATCTCAATCCGCTGGAGGCTGCCCGGGCCTACCAGCGCCTCATCAAGGAGTTCGGGCTCACGCAGGAGGCGGTCGCCAAGCAACTCGGTAAGGAGCGTTCGTCGATCGCCAACACCGTGCGGCTCCTGTCGCTCCAGTCGGAGGTGCAGGTGTGGGTCGAGAACGACCAGTTGTCCCTGGGGCATGCGAAGGTTCTGCTGGCGGTTTCCGATCCGGACCAGCAGGTTCGCCTGGGACGGCGCGCCGTGACGGAACGACTGTCAGTGCGGGACCTCGAACGTTTGGTGCGGTCCAACCACCGCGCAGGCCGCTCGGCCCAAGCGCGCAAGGGCCGCCGTCCCAGCGAGATCGAGGAGCGGATGACGCGGCGGCTGGGCACCAAGGTGCGGCTGATCGAGGGGAAAACAGGAGGGCGGATCGTCATCGAATATTATTCGCCGGCTGATCTGGAGCGAGTCATCGATCTGATCATGGGATAGAAACATAAGGTATACTAAACAAGTATTATAATTTAAGGAGATCCTACAATGTGGAGAAAGGGTGAGATGACGGAGAAGCTGGATGAGGAGATGGAGGAGCAGTCCTCCGGAGCCGGAGAAGACGAAGTCATCGCCTTTGTGGGGCACGGGGTGGAGTTCAAAGGCGTGATCACGTACGATGGGACGGTCCGCATCGATGGCCGGCTGGAAGGGGAAATCCACACGGAGGGGGTGCTGGTCGTCGGGGAGGCTGCGGTCATCACAGCCCAGGTGACCGCTGGCACAGTGATCAGCCGCGGCAAGATCACCGGGGACGTCGTCGCGTCCGGCAAGGTCAGGCTGCTGGCGCCGGCCGTCTTGAATGGGTCGGTCAAGACGCCGTTGCTCTCGATCGAAGAAGGTGTGCTCTTTAACGGGGGCCTCGAGATGGCCAAGAAAGTGGAGCAGCCTGAGGTGAGCAGAGCGCCCGCGGGCGGGTCTGTCACGCCTATCCGCGTCAGCGCCACGATGAAGACGGTGGGCTAGGGAGGAGCGGGAACACTTATGTGGTCAAAACACGACAAGGACAACCTGTACACAATGGACGGCGACGAGTCGTTCACTTTCCTCGGCAAAGGGGCGCAGTTCAAGGGGATCATCCACTTCGAGGGGACGATCCGCATTGATGGCCGGTTGGAAGGGGAGATCCATACGAAAGGCACGCTGATGGTCGGCGAGCATGCGGTCATCGAAGGGGACATCAACGCCGATATCGTGGTCTGCGGGGGCCAGATCAGCGGGAACATCGTCGCCGCCGAGAAGGTCCAACTCCTGTCCACCGGGGTCGTGACGGGCACCATCAAGACCCCCTTGCTCTCCGTCGAGGAAGGAGTCCGCTTGCACGGGATGTGCGATGCGGAAGGGCGGGGAGAGGTCAGGGCCCTGGACGGGGCGCGCGAGGCGGCCCAGCAACAGCAACTGACCGGCGTCGCGCGGGTGCGCGGGGCCTGAAACGGGCTTTTGGACAGCATGTTCGGATCGACCAGCAAGCACAAAGAGCTAGCAATGGCCGGAGAGGAGACGTTCACATTTCTGGCGCGCGGGTTTGAGTTCAAGGGAACCCTGACCTTCGAGGGCGCGGTCCGCATCGATGGCATGGTGTCCGGCGCCATCTATTCGAAGGGCACTGTGATCCTCGGCGAGCATGCGATGATTGAGGGCGACATAAGCGCCGGAACGATTGTCAGCAGCGGGAGGATCAACGGGAACGTGACGGCGACGGAACGGGTACACCTTCTTCCGTCCGCTGCAATGAACGGGGAACTGAAGACGCCCCTGCTGAAAGTAGAAGAGGGGGTGCAGGTGCACGGGAACTGCGAGGCGGAGGGGGGAGTCAAGAGTAAAGGCGTGGAAGAGCCGCGAGAGGCCGCGCCGCACGCGGCGAAGATCCGCGTCTCACAACGGGGCGAGGCTTTGCAACGATGAAGAAGACGGTCGTGGTCGGTATGTCGGGCGGGGTGGACAGCGCTGTCGCCGCGGCGATCCTTGTGGAGCAGGGCTATCAAGTCCAAGGCGTCACGCTGCAGACCTGGGAGCCCGAGGACGATGCGACGACCTCCAAGAAGTGGCAGGAGCGGGGCTGTTGCAAGATCGGCGTCGCCCGCTTTGTGGCCCAGCAGTTGGGAATTCCGCATCAGGTTCGCGACATCCGTGATCGCTTCCGCTCGGCGGTCGTGCAGGACTTCATCGACGGCTACGTGGCGGGCCTGACGCCGAACCCCTGCGTGCGGTGCAACGAGCGGGTGAAGTTTGGATGCCTCATGGAGGCCGCGTGGGACATGGGGGCGGACTACGTTGCCACCGGCCACTACGCGCGGCTCCTGCCGGACGACACGGGGCGACCGCACTTGCATAAGGGAGGGGATCCCCGGAAGGACCAGAGCTATTTCCTGTACCGCCTGAACCGGGCATGGCTGCCCCGCATCCTCTTTCCCGTCGGCGGCATGCGCAAGGAGGACGTATGGCCCAAGGCGGAAGCGATCGGGCTGCCGGCGGACGAGGTCAAGGAGAGCCAGGAGATCTGCTTCGTGACGAAGGGTGACTATCGCAGTTTCCTCGAGGAGCAGGCCCCGCAGGCCGCACGGCCTGGGCCGTTCGTCGGCACGGATGGCACGGTGTTGGGCATGCATCGCGGAGTGTCGTTCTACACTCCGGGCCAGCGACGCGGGCTTGGGCTCGCGGCGGCACAGCGCCTCTACGTCGTGCGCGTGAACGCAGCGAGTAATACCGTCGTGGTAGGTCTGGAGGAAGATCTGCTGGAGGCCGCCTGCCTCGTCGGCGATCTCAACCTCCTGAGCGTGGATGGGCTGGCCGAACCGGTTCGCGCCGAGGCCAAAGTCCGCTACGCGAGCCCGGCGGCTCCGGCCACGGTCTGGCCGCTGCCGGACGGGCGCCTGCGCGTCGAGTTTGATTCGCCTCAGCGGGCCCTCAGCCCGGGGCAGTCTGCGGTCTTTTACCAGGGAGACCGGGTGTTGGGCGGCGGGATCATCGAAGCCGGGCGTCGCGCGGATTGAAACAGGGCGAACTGCTTGACAGCATTGGGCTTTCGTGTTACGGTGCGCCTCCCTTGAGTGAGCCTGCCAGCACGAACCAACACCAGCAAGGCGGTTGCTGACCAGTGGTCCAGACGGCGGTTGCACGGCGGTACGCGAAGGCTCTGTTCGACTTGCAGGATCCGTCTGGGATCGGCCCGACCGCCGAGGTACTCCGTCTGTTGGCCGAAGCCTTCGCCACCTCCCGCGAGTTCCGCGCCCTACTGTTGAGTCCGGTCTTTACCAAGGAGGAGAAGGCCGCTGTCGTCAATCAGGTGGCGGCTAAGGCCGGGTGCCCGCCGATCACCAGCCAGTTCCTCGCCCACGTCGTCCGCAAGAACCGGATCGCCTTCATCCGGGAGATCAGCGACGCCTTCGGCAAGCTCGCCGACCAGGCCTCTAATCGCAAGGCGGTCGAGGTCGTAGCCGCCCGGCCGCTTTCCAACGCGCAACGAGCCGCGATCCGGAAACGGCTCGAGCAGGCGACGCGCGGCCAGGTCGACTTGGCGGTCCAGGTCGATCCCGGCGTGATCAGCGGGCTGGAGATTCGCTTCGGCAGCCGGGTGTACGACGGAACGGTCCGCGGGCAACTGGAACGTCTGCGGTCCATCCTCACACGAGCATAACCGCACGCGATAGCCCAAGGAGCAGCACGCATGCAGATCAAAGCGGAAGAGATCAGTTCAATCATCCGCGATCAGGTGAAGTCCTTCGAGAAGCAGGTGGACGTGGCCGAAGTCGGCTCCGTGCTCCAAGTCGGGGACAGCATCGCCAAGGTCTACGGGCTGGACGGGGCGATGGCCGGCGAGCTGCTGGAGTTCCCGGGCGGCCTCAAGGGGATCGCGCTGAACCTGGAAGAGGACAACGTCGGCGCGGTGCTTCTGGGTTCCGACGAGCATATCAAGGAGGGGGATCTCGTCAAGAGGACGGGCCGGATTGCGGAAGTCCCTGTCGGGGAGGCCGTCGTCGGGCGGGTCGTGGACCCGATCGGCACCCCGCTGGACGGGAAGGGGCCGATCGAGGCCAAGGAGTTCCGCCGGGTGGAGGTCAGGGCTCCCGGGGTGATCGAACGCCAGCCCGTGCGCGAGCCGCTGCAGACCGGGATCAAGGCCATCGATGCGATGATCCCAATCGGGCGTGGCCAGCGGGAGCTGATCATCGGTGACCGGCAGACAGGCAAGACTGCCATCGCAGTGGACACCATCATCAACCAGAAGGGCCAGAACGTCATCTGCATCTACGTCGCCATCGGCCAGAAGCGCTCCACGGTGGCACGCGTCATCAAGATACTCGAAGAGTCCGGGGCTATGGCGTACAGCATCATCGTCTCCGCCACGGCCAGCGACCCGGCCTCGTTGCAGTACCTCGCTCCCTACGCCGGCGTGTCGATGGGCGAGTATTTCCGCGACACGGGCCGGCACGCCCTGATCATCTACGATGACCTGTCGAAGCATGCCACGGCGTACCGGCAGCTCTCGCTGCTGCTGCGGCGCCCGCCGGGTCGCGAGGCGTACCCGGGCGACGTGTTCTACCTGCATTCCCGGCTCCTAGAGCGGGCGGCGAAGTTCAGCAAGGAGAAGGGCGGTGGCAGCCTCACGGCCCTGCCGATCATCGAAACCCAGGCCGGCGACGTGTCGGCGTACATTTCTACGAACGTCATCTCGATCACCGACGGACAGATCTACCTGGGGAGCGACCTCTTCTACTCTGGCATCCGGCCGGCCATCAACGTGGGCCTGTCCGTCTCCCGTGTCGGCGGGTCCGCACAGATCAAGGCGATGAAGGCCGTGGCCGGCTCGCTCCGCTTGGACCTCGCGCAGTACCGCGAGATGGCCGCGTTCGCCCAGTTCGGCAGCGAGCTCGACAAGGCGACGCAGGCCCAGTTGGCCCGCGGCCAGCGCATGGTGGAATTGCTCAAGCAGGGTCAGTACCAGCCGATGCCGGTGGAGAACCAGGTGATCAGCATCTTCGCGGGGACCAACGGCTACTTGGATGACGTGCCGGTGAACCGGATCCGCCAGTTCGAGGAGGAGCTCCTGGCCTACGTCACACGCGAGCACCCGAAGATCCAGCGCGACATCGTTGCCAAAGGGAAGCTGGACGACGAGCTCACGACCGGCCTGCGCAACATGCTGACGAAGTTTAAGAGCAAACTGGGTTATCTGATCAAGGCGTAGCCCCGATGCCGAGCTTACAGGGCCTGCGGCGCAAGATCGGCTCCATCAAGAACACGCAGAAGATCACCAAGGCCATGAAGATGGTGGCCGCGGCGAAGCTCAAGCGCGCGCAGGAGCGCATTCTCGCCGCGCGGCCCTACGCGAAGAAGATGGCGGTGGTGCTCGGCAGCCTGGCCAGCCGCGCGAACCGGCAGGCCCACCCGCTGCTGCGCAAGTCCGCCGGAAACCGGATCGAGCTGCTGGTGGTCACGTCCGACCGCGGGCTCTGCGGGGCGTTCAACACGAACATCCTGCGCAAGGCGGTCGAGTTCCTCCGGCAGAAACAGGAGGCTGGCTGCACCGTCACGGTCAGCGTGGTGGGGCGCAAGGGACGGGACTTCTTCCGCCGCCGCCCGTGGGCTAGACGTCAGGAGTGGGTCGGCGTCTTCGACCGCCTCTCCTACGAGCATGCCCTGGACATCGGCGGCGACATCGTGCAGCAGTTCACGGGAGGGACGTTCGACGAGCTGCACATCGTGTACAACGAGTTCAAGTCCGTGATCCAGCAGCGGGTCGTTGTCGAGAAACTGCTGCCCATCGAATCGCTCGACCAGCAGGCGGAGAAGCTCGGCGGCGGGTATCTCTTCGAGCCGGACGAGGAGGAGCTGCTCAAAGCCCTGCTGCCCAAGCACATCGAGGTCCAGACATTCCACGCCCTGATGGAATCGGCGGCGGCCGAGCTGGGCGCGCGGATGGCCGCGATGGACGGGGCGACCCGCAACGCGGGCGAATTGATCCAGAAATTGACACTCTATTACAACAAGACCCGGCAAGCGGCCATCACCAAGGAATTGATGGACATCGTCGGCGGGGCCGAGGCGCTGAAGTAACGGAGGGCACAGTGGCGAAGGGAAGAGTCGTCCAGGTGATCGGACCGGTCGTGGATGCGGAATTTCCCAAAGGGGAACTGCCGGAGATCTATCACGCGTTGCGAGTCGAGGCGCCGGAGGATGAGAAGACCGGCCGTCCGGAGATCCGCCTCACACTGGAGGTGGCCCAGCACCTGGGTGAGAACCGCGTGCGCGCCGTCGCCATGTCCAGCACCGACGGACTGGTCCGCGGGATGGAGGTCGTTGACACCGGCGCGCCCATCTCGATGCCGGTCGGCCGCGAGACGCTCGGCCGTCTGCTCAACGTGCTGGGCGAGCCGATCGACGGCAAGGGGCCGGTCAAGGCCAAGAAGACGCTGCCCATTCATCGCCCCGCGCCAGCCCTTCTGGAACAGGAGACAAAGACCGAGGTGCTGGAGACCGGCATCAAGGTCGTGGACCTGCTCGAGCCGTACTCCAAGGGCGGGAAGGTGGGCCTCTTCGGCGGCGCCGGCGTGGGCAAGACCGTCATCATCATGGAGCTGATCCACAACATCGCGACCCACCATGGCGGGTTCTCGGTCTTCGCCGGTGTGGGGGAGCGGACCCGCGAAGGCAACGACCTCTACCTCGAGATGAGCGAGTCCGGCGTCATCAACAAGACCTCCCTCGTGTACGGGCAGATGAACGAGCCACCCGGGGCGCGCCTGCGCGTCGGCCTGTCGGGCCTGACCGTGGCCGAGTACTTCCGCGACGAGGAAGGACAGGACGTGCTCCTCTTCATCGACAACATCTTCCGCTTCACCCAGGCTGGCTCCGAGGTGTCGGCTTTGCTGGGCCGCATGCCGTCAGCCGTGGGCTACCAGCCGACTCTCGGCACGGAAATGGGCGAGCTCCAGGAGCGTATCACTTCCACCAAGAAGGGCTCGATCACCTCGGTGCAGGCCATCTACGTGCCGGCCGATGACCTCACCGACCCGGCGCCGGCCACGGCCTTTGCGCACTTGGACGCGACCACCGTGCTGTCGCGGCAACTGGCCGAGCTGGGCATCTATCCCGCGGTGGACCCGTTGGACTCCACTTCGCGCATCCTCGACCCGCAGATCGTGGGCGAGGAGCACTACAACGTCGCTCGCGGGGTCCAAGCCATTCTCCAGCGGTACAAGGACCTCCAGGACATCATCGCGATCCTGGGCATGGACGAGCTGTCGGAGGACGACAAGCTCACGGTGGCCCGCGCGCGCAAGATCCAGAAGTTCCTCTCCCAGCCGTTCAACGTGGCCGAAGCCTTCACAGGCACCAAGGGGAAGTACGTGAAGCTGTCCGACACGGTCCGCAGCTTCAAGGAAGTCATCGAGGGGAAGTACGACGACCTGCCGGAGCAGGCGTTCTACATGGTCGGCGGGATCGAAGAGGTGCTCGAGAAGGCCGAGCGCCTGAAGAAGGGGGCATGAGCAAAATTCTCCTCGAGATTGTCACACCCGACAAGCTCCTCCTCAGCAAGGAGGTCGATGAGGTCATCTGTCCGGGCGCCGACGGGGACTTTGGTGTCCTGCCGGGACACTGCCAGTTTCTCTCCGCCCTGCGCGTCGGTGAGCTGCAGTACCTGATCGGGGAGGAGCGCCAGTACTTCTCGATCATGTGGGGGTTTGTGGACGTGACGCCGACACGCGTCACCGTGCTGGCGGAAGTCGCCGAGAAGGCCGAGGACATCGATACTGAGCGCGCCCAAGCCAAGGTGCTAGAAGCCGAGGCGAAGGTGGCTGCGGGCGGCTCACGCGAAGTGATGGAAGCCGCGCTCACCAGTCTGGAGAAGGCCCGCCTGCGCAAGAAGGTCGCCGAGCGCGCAAAACAGCGCACGCACTAACCCTGACTATTTGCTTCAGACGGAGTGGCCGTTGCCGTTCGGCACCTTCTCGTTCACGCACTGGACGAGGTGCCAGAGGCGGAGGGGATTGACCTTCTGCTTGTGGAGCACGGTGAGGTGGGTGCCGTCCAGGACCGTCGCGAGGGAGAGGTCGGTTCGCCAGCCCAGTTGCTTGCAGAAGGGTGAGAGCACCTTCTCGATCGTGTTGATGATCGGGTTGCCGTTGCTGAAGTGATTCAAGAGGATGATGCGCCCACCCGGCTTGCAGACCCGCACCATCTCCTGCATCGCCATCCGGTAATCGGGCACCGCCGTGACCACGTAGGCGGCCATCACGGCGTCGAAACCGTCGTCCGGGAATTCCATCGCCGAGGCGTCCATGCGCTGCAAGGTGACATGCGCGAGCCCGAGCTCCTGGACCCGTTGCCGGCACCTGGCCAGCATGCCCGCCGAGAGGTCGATTCCGACCACCTCGCAGGTTCGCGGATAGAACGGCAGGGCCAAGCCTGTGCCCACGCCCACTTCAAGCACGCGCTCGCCCGGGGAGAGGTTCAGAAGGCGGACCGCATGCTCGCGCCCGTCATGAAAGATCTTACCGAAGATGTGGTCGTAGACTCTCGCGTAGCTGGTGTAGACCCGTTCGACTTTCGCCGTGTCCATAACACCCCGAAGCTCTAATCAGCGAACTTCTTGGTCCGATCGCTCGTGTTACAGGCCGACGCTTCCGTGTGCCAGGGACTCGCGGCTCGAACGGACGGTTCCGAGAGCAAAACGGCCCCACTCTAGCCAAACAAGACAGACTTGTCAAGGTGTTATGGGCCGAGGTGGACGGCGTCGTATCCCAGGAGGCGCAGATGCTTGGCGAATTCCGGGGATCCGTGTACGGTGTAGACCTTCTTCGGAGCGGCTTGGCGGGCGAGCGCGAGGAGCTCCTGAAAGTCGGCGTGGTCCGAGAGCGGAATGGCCTCGTCCACCCGGTAGCGAAAGCGGCAGTTGCGGTCCATCGCCCAGCCGGTCAGCATGGCCGTGCGGCAGGGGCCCATGTCTTCGAGGACCTGCGAGCGCCGCAGGTGCGGCGGCAGGATGACCACTTGGCCGCGCACGCCCTCCGCCCCGAGCGTCGGGTCTAGGAGCTCGTAGCGGCCGAACCGCACGCCGTATTCTTCGTAGATGCGCGCGATGCGGAAGATCGGCTCGGCCACCGCGCAGCTGTACCCGCGGTCACCCAGGAGCTTCATGGCTTCCTGCCCCTTGCCCAGCGCGTAGGCCAGTAGCACCGGGGTACGCCCCTCGTCCCAGGTCCCCTCGATGAAGCGGCAGAGCCGCCGCGCCACCTCGGCCGGCTCCGGGAACACGTAATGCGGTCTTCCAAACGTACACTCCATCACGAGGACGTCGCAGGGCTCCACGGCGATCGGCTCCGCCGTGAGACTCTGCCGCATCCGGCAATCGCCCGTGTACACAATCCGCCGGCCCTCGTACTCAATGAGGATCTGCGAGGAGCCCAGGATGTGCCCGGCCGGCAGGAGCCGGCAGCGCGCGCCGTCCACTTCGAACGGGGCGTGGAACGCGTGCGTCTCCGCGAGTGTGTGGCCCAGGCGATGTTCGTACAGCCGGGCGGTCTGTGGCGAGGCGATGATCCGGCGATGGCGGATGGCGTGGTCGCTGTGGGCGTGCGAAACGAAGCACCGATCGCGGGACCGAGTGGCGTCCAGCCAGAGGGCCATTCCCTGCACGCGCAGGCCGCTATCGTGCTCGATCATCGAGCCTCATTTCTATACTCATCTGATGACCGATGCAAGAGGGTTGTGCTACCCTGCCGATTCATGCATGCGGCCTTTCTCCTCGGCGCGGTGCTGATCCTTGGCTTGATCGCGGCGGACTGGATGGCGTTCAACCGGACGTCGCCCCCCTCCGTTCGCTACGGGGTGGTGGTCGGACGGCGCGAGGACCCGTTGGTGGTGCGGCGCGACCGCTTCGATGCCGCGGGCCTGCTGCAATTGCCACGAGGGTGGGCGCGGCTCGTCCCGGAGCACCGCGCTGTCCAGCTCCTGCCCGACCACAAGCGGTTCGGGATCGCCCTCCGCACGGCCTGGCCGCTGAACGGGTTCGTGCATTACGCGGCCCTGGACGAACGCGCGCCGGTGACGCTGACTAAACGGATGCCGTGGTCGTCGGCCCTGTTGACCGGGGCCTGGTTCCTCACGGTCGCGGGCGGGACACTGGTCTACCTCGTGGCGTATGCCCTCGCCGGCGGGCTGTCTTCTGCCAGCGGCGCCTTTCTGGGCGTCGCTTTAAGCGGACTGGGACTGCTGGTGTGTCTGTTTGGCCTCGTGGTTGTGATCGCCGCCTATCGGTTGGAGGACAAACGGCTGATGGCACTGTACGAGGAATTCAAGACGATAGTGGCGATGTAGGGGCGCAGACCCCTACCGACGGAGCGCGTCCGCGAAGGGTTGGCACTCGGGGGCAAGGAGCTCGGGGCGGTCGGCCAACAGCCTGCTGATGATGCCCCGGTTCTTTTTCGCCAGGCCGGAGTCAATGAAGACCTGTGTGAAAAGGGCGTTCTGGGAAGCCGGGTCGGTGGCGGCCGCGCGCAGGGTAGGCTCAGGCAGGGCCGTGAGCCTATCGCGCAGGGCCAGCACGGCTTTCTCCACGCTGTGATAGGGTGGCGTGATCTGCAAGGAGCTGTAGAGCAGCGTCACGCGTTGCCGGAAATCCGCCTCCAGCCGGCTGCGGAGCTTGCTGGGAGGCAGAGAAGGCGTCGTTGACATGGCGACGGGTATTGTACCAGACCCGCCTAATCTGGTAGCGTCTTGTCCCGTGTGGACCCGCCGTCGATTCTTCCAGGCAATGCTCGCCGCCGGGCTGGGCGCTTTCATTCCTGCCATCGGCGGGTGCTCGTCGACGCCTTCCGTCGGGGCGATCCGCGAAGCGCTCCAAGCGTTGCGGCGCCAGCGGATCGCGCCGCCGCCGTTCGAAGGCCACCGGGAGTTCCGCGGCGTCGTTCATGCCCACACCGAGCTGTCGCATGACAGCACCGGCACGGTCGAGGAGATCCTCAAGGCCGCCGGCTCCGCCAAACTCGAGTTTCTCGTCACGACCGATCACTACACGCCCCGGATCTTTACGGAAGGCCTGGACGGCCGCCGGGGCTCGCTGTTGGTGGTGCGCGGGGTCGAGATCCCCCTGGGATGCACTCGACAGGGTGCACTGACACGCCGCTGCGCCAGTGTACTGGCCATTGGGCTTCGCGGTCCGCTCGTCCCGGGCCCTGACGGGGAATGGGACTTGGATGAGCTCTTTAAGGGGCTCCGGTCTCAAGGCGCGCTGGCTATCATCGCTCATCCGCGTGGCCTGCTGAACCAGAGCTACTTTCGGTACGCCGACGGGCTCGAAATTTGCGATCTCGCCGATACGGTCCGGGACCGTCGAGTGGACGTTCCTCGCTTTCTCCTGAAATTCTTCATGGACTACGACGAGTATCAGGATGAGATCCTCCTGTCGCTCATTGTCGAGCGGTCCAATTGGAATCTCGTCGAGTGGGACCGCTTCACGAAGACACGGCGGTTCATCGGACTGGCGGGCAACGATGCGCACCAGAATCTATCCGTATTTGGTCGGCAGGCTGACCCGTATGCGTTGATCTTCAGGGCCGTGAACACGCATATCCTGGCCCCGCTCGGGGTCGCAGAGAGTCTCCGCCCCCTCGCGCCCCCGCTGACGACCGGAAATCTAATGAGCGCGCTTCGCGCGGGGCGCTGCTTTGTTTCCTTCAATCTCCTGGCCGACGCGGCTGGTTTTCGGTTCGCGGCTCATGTAAGGGACGGAGGGCCGGTGGCCGGCCTGATGGGCGATGATGTTCCGCTCCAGGACGGACTCGTCCTGGCGGCGCAATGTCCGGTACCGGGTGCCGTGGAGCTCCTGCGCGACGGGGTCCCGATCCGCCGGCAAGAGGGGCGCGAGCTCCTCCATCAAGTGGACCGGCCGGGAGTCTATCGGATCGAGGTGTCGCTGTGGGTCGTGGACCGCTGGCGTCCGTGGATCTTCTCCAACCCCATCTACGTGCGCGCTTAGGCGGCCAGTTTCGAAAACACTTTTTTTAGGATGGCGCGGGCCTGCGCGATCTGATCCCGTGAAACGTCCAAGTGTGTCACCGCGCGGAGCGTGGTCGGGCTGAAGGGCACGAGCAGCAGCCCCTCGGCCTTGAGCAGCGCTAACACCTCGTCGGCCGTGCGGCGCGTCTCGCTGATGTCGAAGACGACGATGTTAGTCTCAACGTGCGCAGGGTTGATCCGGACGCCGGGCAGCCCCGCCAGGGCTTCCGCCAGCCGTTTCGCGTGGGCGTGGTCCTCGGCCAGGCGCGCGACGTTGTGCTCGAGCGCGTAAAGGCCCGCCGCAGCGAGGATCCCGGCCTGCCGCATCCCGCCCCCAAACATCTTCCGCAGCCGGCGTAGCTTCACCACGCGCTCCCGGTCCGCGCAGATCAGCGAGCCGACCGGAGCCCCGAGCCCCTTGGACAAGCAGAATGTCACCGTCTCGAAGTGCCGCGCGTACTCGGCCGCGGGGACGCCGGTCGCCACGACCGCGTTGAACAACCGGGCCCCGTCCAGGTGCATGGCGATGCCACGCGCTTCGGCTACCTTCCGAATGGCCTTGATCGTCTCGAGGGGATAGATCGTCCCGCCGCCGCGGTTGTGGGTGTTCTCCAGGCAGATCAGGGTCGTCGGCGGGTTGTGATAGTCGGGCGGGCGGATGGCCGCTTCGATCTGGTCGACCTCTAGTATTCCGCGGGTCCCGGGGAGCCAACGGGTCTGCACGCCGGAGAGGCCCGCCGCCGCGCCGCTCTCGTAGCGCACCACGTGCGCGCCGGCCTCGACGATGATCTCATCGCCCGGCCTGGTGTGCAGCCGGACGCAGAGCTGGTTGCCCATGGTGCCGGAGGGGACGAACAGCGCCGCCTCTTTCCCGAGCAGGCGGGCCGCCACGTCCTGTAACCGGTTGATGGTCGGATCCTCGCCGAAGACGTCGTCGCCAACTTCCGCTTGCGCCATCGCCTCGCGCATGGCGGGCGAGGGTTTGGTCACCGTGTCACTGCGCAGGTCGATCATCACGACACCGTCTTCCAGAAGAGGACCACCGCGATGCGCTTCGAACCCAGCTCGTGGTCCCAGCCGAAGTATGCGGTGGCCGAGTGCACGATGTCGGACTTGTACACGAGCATTCGGTTGAACACGTACGGCACCTCGATGTCTTCCTCCCACATCGTCAGATCGGACCCCTTCTCGAAGCCGGGGATTTGCGCCAGGCTCTCATAGGTAGGAGGGCAGATGTTCCCGCCGAGGGTCCCGTCCGGTAGCCGCAGCCGGTAGAAGGATGTCCCCGCGTGCCTGGTCGGCGGGTAGGGGTGCAGGTAGAGCACGCCGGCGTAGTCGCAGAGCTTGCTGGAATCCACGTGCGGGCGGGCCACGGCCTCCCCGCCGCCCACGACCTGCACGTGATTGTGGCCGGAGACTCCGTTCACCGGCGCGCCTTGCGGGCGCAACGCCTTCACGCCGATCTGGGGTTTCACCCAGTCCTCGACGACGGCCAACTCCTCGGGCAGCAGGGCGTCGGGCGCGCGCATGCCGGGCCAGGGCTCGGGGCGCCACGGAGAGCCCATGGTCCACTCCGTCTTATTAAAGCAGCGCTCGACGACCGGAAACGGATCCGGCAGGATATTGTCCTTGATCCAGTAGTGCTTGCCGAGTTCCGGTTTGCGATAGGGCAGCGTGTCAGCTCGGAGTTTCATATCCGCCAAGACGCGATCATCTTACTTGACGCTGATCTTGATCACGTCCGAAAACATGATCCGTCCGCTTGCGCCGCCGGGCCCGCCGCGGGGCTCTGCGCGGCCGTTGCGTATCACCGTCCCCAGGGGGCGGATCTTTTCCGTCCCGTAGTAGAAGGCCGCCGTCAGGGAGTAGGTGCCTGGCTCCGGCGGGGTCCTGAGCACCCACGTGGTGCGGGTCTCGTCGACCCGCTTCATTACCGGATCCCCCTCGATGCCTGTGATCATGACGGTGTTGAGTCCCATGTCCGCTCCCCGGAGCCGGCGTTCGGCCCACTGTACCTGCGCCTTCCCGTTCGGGCCCGCCACGAGAGCCGGACCAACAACCTTGAAGCCGCTCGCGCTGATCGGTCGGGCCTGGTAGCGGATCGCGCTGTCCACCAGTGACACGCCCACCACGGGCCCCGCGCCCCCGCGGGTGATCACCGTCACCTCAATAGGGCTGTTCCGCCTGGCCTGGATTGGCGCCTTGATCGTGACCGACGCCTGCTCGTCCACCCACTTGATGGCGGCGATCAACTGCTCCCGATCGGCGGGGCTGAGGTCCCTGTACGCGGGGTCCGATTTGATCCGGCTGAAGTGCTTGCCTTCGATGGTCTCGCCGGCTGCGACGTCGGCGGGGAGGTCTTGCAACTGGGCCGGACTGGCGGACGCATGGCACGTGGCGCAGAACGGCGCCATGTCGGTGACCGCATACGGAGGCCCGTAGGGGTCGGCCAGTGCCACGGCGGCGCCGATCATGACGAGCGACAGTGTTGGCAGGAGCAGCCGCATCGCTCGTCAATGTACCATGAAATGAATCAGCGAGTGAATCGCCCAAATCCGCGCGATTTCAGAGGCGGCAGGCGTTCTGATCGCGACTTCCAGCGATGGCGTCGCCCGGCACCGTGGCCAGGATCTGATAGTGGCCCAGCCCGAGTTCCTTTCCGTAGGCCTGTCCGACGAGCACGTCCTGCACGTGCTGGTGGTCCCAGGCGCGGAAGTAGGACCGCCCCGCCTTGAGGCCGTCGAACTCGTGTCCTTCGAGAGCCCTGATCACCGCTGCGGTGTCGGTCGTGCCGGCGCGGCTCACCGCCTCGAGGATTTGCATCATAGCTGCGTAGCCGAGGTAGCAGCGCGATGTGGGTGTGTGGTTGTACTTATCGATCACGCCCTGGATGAACCGCTTCGAGCTTTCCGTGTTGATCTTCGGATCCCAGATCAGGCCCCAGACGCCAGCGTTGTTCGCGTATCCAAGTGGTCGGCCGATCTGCTCGCCGCCGATCATGCCGCCCACGCCGATCTTCTCCTTGGCCAGATCCAGCTTGGTGTATGCCTTCAGCGCATTGACCAGGTCCCAGCCGTAAAGATTCAGGATGATGGCGCCCGGCTTCGCCGCTTTCGCCTCGGTGAGGGCGGCGGTGAAATCGGTTGTCCCGAATGGCGTTGTGGTTACACCGACCACCTCGCCGCCGTTCGCCTTGAGTGCGTCGGTCATGGCCTGGAGCGCCGAGCGGCCGTCCACGGTGTCGGCGGTGACCATGTACCAGCGGTTCCCGTAGGCCTTGACGAGATGCGGCGTCACGGCTTCGGACATCATGCGGGCGTTTGGCATGAACGCAAACGTGTGAGAGTTGCACCGTGTGCCTGTCAGTTCCATGATGTGAGGGCACGTGGCCATGAATAATTTGTTCTCTTGCTTGGCCACATCGCTTACGGCGAGGGCCACATCGCCGTTGAAAGTGCCCATCAGAAAGTCCACGCGATCTTCCTTAATCAGCTTGTTCGCAACTTTGATCGCGGTCGGGACGTTGGAGGCGTCGTCGGCCTCGACGATGCTGACTTGACGGCCGAGCGCCCCTCCGCGCTTGTTGTACATCTCCAGGGCCACCGTGGCCCCGTGCACGTCGTGAATCGAGGAGGTTTTGTACGGGCTGGACAGCGGATCAATGATGCCGATCTTGATCGGCTCGGCCGCGTGCGCTGGCTTCGCCCATCGGGTGAGCCCGAGCACCTGATCGGCCAGGTCGCCGAAGGCCAGTGCGCCGCCGGAAGCCGCCGACAGTTGAAGAAATTGTCTGCGTGATAGCGTGCCCATGGTGGAAGTCCTCCGCTGAGGGTTGGTCATGCCTCAGGCTCTGTGCGCCTTATGATATAGTGCGAGTATACAGAGAATCGGAGAATAACACATGCAGGATTTCAGGACGGTGGCGGTGGCGGCGGCGCAGCAGGCGGGGAAGATCATCGCGGGGGCCTGCGGCGCCGACTATCGCGTGGACTACAAAGAGGGCGCCATCACCAATATGGTGACCGACGTGGATCGCCGGTCGGAGCGTGCGATCGTGGAGATCCTGCACGCCGCGTTTCCAGGTCATCGGATCCTCGCCGAGGAAGGCGGGGAGCACTCACAGAGGAAATCGCCGTATCGGTGGATCGTGGACCCACTGGATGGCACGACGAACTTCACGCACGGGTTCCCCGCCTTCTGCGTCTCGATTGGCCTCGAGGTGGATGGACGCATCGTGCTCGGCGTGGTGTACGACCCGCTGCGACAGGAACTCTTCGAGGCGGAGGCAGGCAAGGGCGCCTTGCTGAACGGGCGACGCATCCACGTATCGAAGGTCCCGACGCTCAACAAGGCGCTCCTGGTGACGGGCTTCGCCTACGATCGGGACAGCCGCCAGCGCAACCTGGAACACTTTGAGCGGTTCGTTCTGGCTTCCCAGGGGCTCCGGCGCACGGGGTCGGCTGCGTTGGATCTCTCCTATGTCGCGGCCGGCCGGGTGGACGGCTTCTGGGAGCTCCGACTGTCGCCGTGGGATGTGGCGGCCGGGAGCCTGATAGTGACGGAAGCGGGCGGGCGGATCACGGACTTCGCCGGCAACCCCTTCAAGGGCGACGGCGCGGAAACACTCGCAACCAACGGGCTGATACACCAGGAAATGGTGGAGGTGCTGGCGGGGCGCTAACGGGTCCTGTTGATGCACGTCAAATGACTTGGCCCAACCTGTCAAGCTGGTAGGCTTCTTGCTCGTCACCTTCCGCGCGCAGCACGTCTAATTTAATGATGCTATACTGCCTTGACGCAGTAACGACGGGTGATCGCCACCCGGTATGAATCCGGGAAGACCTGTAGAGAGTTGATCAACGATGCGGGTATCTTGGAGCCGGACCCACTCGCCTGTGCTGATCGTGGCGATTTCTCCGCAGAGCTTAGTCCGAGCCATGTTCACTTTTGCCAACATCTTACCGTCTCTGTCTCGAAGTCCCAACCGCCAACGACTCGCCGGGGCTATCTGACAACGGCCCGGATCTGGAAGGAACTCGCTCCACTGGGAGAGCTGTAGATCAGTCAGCCAGCGCTCTACCGACTGGACTTGAACGGACGACAGCGGTCGACTGTTGAGTTCCCAGCCCTTCTCCTGTCGAACCAATCGCACGATATGACCATTATTTCGTATCTCCAGCGCCATGACAGAGCGAGGCTCCACATTGATTAAGTGCTTATCCTGTAGGCTGAACACATCCGGAAAAAGGACTGACGCATCCGGTCCTGCCAATTCATACCAGAGCATGGGATGATCAGATCGACGGGCGAGAACAGTCCCACCAGCGCGGAAGAATTCAACAGAATGACTGACATTCCCAGCGGACAATCGAATGGTTCCCAGGCGAGAAGGTTCTGTGGGGCCTCCGTCTCGCAGCTCCATCGAGAACACCTTGCTGGCTCGGAGTGCTGTCAGTCGGTAAAGCCATTCGCTCATCACATGGAGGTCTGCCCCGGCACGAATGGGTGATTGAATCGTCCATCCATCGGTCGTCGCCTGGAGACGCATCGAGACGCCTCTCTGTGTGACCTCGATCGTATGAAGCGGGTCCTCGACAAGTGGCACCACACGCGGATCCAGCAACTCGCTGGGGTTCTGCGGGAGCAACCGAATCTCCTTCTGAGGGACTAGCACAACCCGGCTGCTTTGCGAGCTTCTGGCGTAGTAGCTGTCTCCGCGCGGGGAGGCCTTGCCGACGGCAAGCCAGTGCTGACTGGCGTCCTCCTCAACCTCTACCACAATTTGGGGCTCCTGGAGTCCAAAGTCGGCCTGGCTGGCCGTTTCACCAGTCACCGGGCGCGCTGCCGTCACACGGCTCAAGATACCCAGGGCCTGATCAATCATATTCGCATCCGCAGGAGCCCGAAACGGTGTCTCCAGTAGCCAGGTACGATCTTCGTTCATTCGCGCAGCGATGAATAGCTTCTGGCCGTTTCGGACCCGAAAGGCCTTGACATTGGCTGGCTGGAAAGCCAGAGCGGGCTTTGCTTGCAATGCCTCATCAGCTTGACTGGTGGCCTGCACACTCAATGTGCGGACCTGGTCCCAGTACAGCCATAGAAGAACCAGGAGAAGACTAAGACCAAGGATGGGGAGGAGTTGCTTGAGCACCTGACTAACTCAGACCCGCATCCGCCGATATCGCCAGATTCCCCAACCAGCACAGGTGATTAGGAGAGGCACAGCGACGACTGGAACGACAAAGAGCACACGCGCCTGTTGTTCGGACAGAATGATCGGGCTGACATTCACCGGCTGCGGGCGGATCGTAAACGAATCCAGTCCCTCCATCAGCCAGTTGAGCATATTCAAGAACAGATCACGATTCCCCGAGAAGTTAAAGTAGGCATTACTCAGAAAATCGGAGTCCCCAACCACGATCATCCGGGGACTGCCCTTCACATCGGACAGCATGTTGCGCGGAGCCGCCGCCACCGCCAGCACAAAGGGCCCACGCCTTTCGCGATTGGGATCATACTGCGGTGGGCGCACTTGCATATCTAACTCAGCCCAGCTCTGGCTGCTGGTCTGGGCTAGGGAAATCAGGCCGGTGGTTGGGGATTTAAGGTCCAGGAACAATGGCCTCGCTTCTGGAAACAACGTCGGGAGCTTCAGTTCGCGCACGATCTCGTGCACCGAGTAGGTTGTGATCAGCGGCAGCGTATAGGAGCCGCCAAACGTGCGGCCTTCCTGGTCTACGACCACCCCTGGACCAAGGGTGATGCCCCAGCGCGCTAATAACGGCTCCAGTCCTGTGTCGATGTGGGGATCAGCTAATACCGCGAGCCGACCACCTCGGTCGAGGTACGGTTTGAGACTCTCTGCCTCAGCTGGCCGGAGAGGGATCTTTGGCCCGGCAAGCACCACGGTCGTCGCATCGGCCGGGATCGGCTCACCGCTGAGGATCCGGGCGGATTTTGGCGTATACCCTTCCTGTTCGAGGATGGCGCGAAGTTGGAAATAGCCCTCCTTGCCGCTGTCGTTGAGCTCGTGCTCCCCGTGCCCTTCCAGAAAATAGACGGCCTGCCCACGTTCACGGAGGGCGCGGAGGAGGGCACCGGTCATCTCGGATTCCGTAATCGCAGTGCTGCGCGCCTGCCGGCCGCTCGCTGTCGTCACAACCAAAGTCCCGTACTGATTCACCCCGAATTCTTTGGCTTGGGCCGGGTGCTGATCGGGATCAAGCACGTGATAGCGGATCTTGGGCGATTGGGCACGGTAGGTTTCGAGCAAGTCTCTCCCCAGCCGCTCTTCATCACTGCCTTTTTGTACGAACGCGTAAACAGTGACCTCCTGGGGGAGGTGTTTCAGCACATCCAGCGTTTGCGGCGCCAACGTGAACCGGCGTGTCTCGGACCAATCCCAGCGGACATCCCGATAGGCCGCCAGCGCATTCACCACGATCAAGACCGCGGCTACCAGGCCGATGATGACCAGGCTGTGTGCCCCGCGGAGCGCCTTGGGCCAGCTTCCCAGTCGTGCGCGGCCCGGCAGGAATGTCGGAAGCTTTATCACCATCGGTTGGCCTCCACCACACGATAAGCCATGGTCAACCAGAGGATCGTAAAACTCACAAAGAAGACGAGGGAGGTCGTGCTGATCAATCCCTGAACGAACCCATCAAAGTGAGCAGCCAGGGCGACCCTCTTCTGGATTACCGTAAGGGTCGTCATCTCTGCATCTGGAGTGATAAGCCCTACCACCCAGAGCGCCAAAAGGATACCTACGCCAATAAAGCCCGCCACGATTTGGTACTCGGTCAAGGCCGAGGCGAACAGCCCCACGGCGATAAACACCAAGCCCAGCAGCCACAAGCCCAGGTAGGCCGCCGCCAGCGCGGTCCACGGAAAGGTCGCGTATTGAGCCAGCATCGCTGGCAGCACGAAGGTCAGCGCCAGCAGGCCCGTGTAGATGAACACTGCGGCCAGGAACTTGCCGCCCACGATGCTCATGACTGGAATCGGCGCGCTGAAGAGCAGATCGTACGTTCTTTGCCGCCGCTCCTCGGCAAAAAGCCGCATCGTCAGTAAGGGAACGACAAAGACTAGGACCAGCGCCATGTTGTGAAACATGGGACGGAACACCAACTGGACCACGTTGAAGGCCGGGACCATCCCCTGGTACTGGAGGAGCTGCATGCTCCGTTCACTCGCAATTTTGGCCACACCGTAAAAGAGAAACCCGATGACCGCGAGGAAGACGCCGGACACGACATACGCCACCGGCGAGGTGAGGTAGCTCCAGAGTTCACGCCGGGCTATGATCCAGAGCGCTCTCATGATGACGCCTCCACGGTGTCCGAGTTCGTGAGGTTCAGGAACACTTCTTCCAGACTCAACGAGAGCGGCGTCAGCTCCGCCAACCCCCACGCGCGCTGCACGGCCCGCCTCGCGATCTCCTCGGCCAGATCCTTCCCCAGCTCGCATTCCACGATCCAGCGCCGCTCGCCGGGGCCGCCGGGTCGTCCCTGCCCCCAATCCGAGTCCGAATAGATCCCGATCACCCCAGGAATTGACTTGAGTTGATCGACAATGTCCTGCGGCGGGTGCCGGAGCCGCAGGGTGAGCTTCTCCGATTTGCGTAACCGGGCGGCCAAGCGTTCTTGTTCATCCACCGCGGCGATCCGCCCCTTGTGCATGATGATCACGCGCTGGCAGAGCGCGGTGGCTTCCGGCAGGATGTGTGTGCTCAGCAGGATCGTGTGCTGACCAGCCAGGTTGCTGATCAATTGACGCATTTCATGGGTCTGGCGGGGGTCCAACCCCCCAGTTGGCTCATCTAAGATCAAGACCGCTGGGTTATGGATCAGCGCCTGCGCCAGTCCCAGCCGCTGCTGATAACCCTTCGAAAGGTTTTTGACCAGACGGCGCCGCATATCGCTGAGCCCGCAACGTTCGATCACGCCTTCTCTCGCCGCACGAAGAGCCCGCCCCCGTAAGTCACGCAACGCGCCCAAGAAATTCAGGTATTCCGGGACCGTCATGTCCGGGTAGAGAGGCACGAATTCCGGCAGGTACCCAATCTGTCGCTTCGCCGCTGTCGCATGCGTGCTCAATCCATAGCCGCCCACCGAAGCAGTCCCACTCGTCGCAGGCAGGCACCCGGTCAAGATCCGCATAACTGTGGTTTTCCCGGCCCCGTTGGGACCTAGCAGGCCAACAATCTCGCCGTTACCGACTGAAAAACTGATCGAGTCATTGGCGACGACGTGCCCGTAGCGTTTCGTCAGATCCTGGACTTCAATCATGGATGAGCTTCCCCGGTTTGTCTCCGCTGGCTTCATGCGCTCACCTATTCCGGCCGCTTCAGGACTGATTCAAGTCCTTTTCTCGACGGAGCCTGAATCTTCAATGATTCCCAGTGCTCTCCTCCATCCCGCGAAAGCAACAGACCCCTCGTTTCCGACCCTGCGACAAGCACCGATGGGTGAGAGGGGTCCGACAGCCGGTCTGCCTGACTGGTGGGAATCGCCTGGGGCATTTCAGAGTTGGCAACGTGCTGGTCATTCGCCGGTTCCCATCTGGATCCATGGTCGGCAGACCAAAACAGTCCTTCTGGCGTCCGGACAGACATCCTGCCAGGGATGACAGGATCGATGGCGAGAGTCAGAATCCGGCGGCTTGAAAGACCCTTGACAGGAAACCAGTACTCTCCGCCATCTGCCGTTCTGTACAGCCCGGCATTCGCGGTGCCCGCGTATAAGACGCCGCGCTGGGCAGGATCTTCGACCAAACAGGTCACTATTTCGCTTCCCAGGCGGTAGGACGAAAGCTTCCAGGACCGGCCTGTGTCGGTGCTCTTCAGGAGGCCCCACCGCTTCGTCGCCATGTACATCACGGCGGGATCATGCACGCTCACCACCAGCCCTGAGATGTCCTCAGCTTCAACAAATCGCGGCGGAGCGATCGGCTCGTCCTGTCGCGCAGGCAGGTTCGCCGTGAAGACTTGCGGGCTTCTCATCACCGTACCCGGCACGTTGCCCCCAACCGCGTAGGCCACGGTTCGTCCGGCGAGATCCACAGACAGGGGCTCAAAGCCAACCAATTCGGGTCCAGTGTGGGTGAGCTGAATGACCTCACCGGTATCCAGGCGCATGGCGAACAGGTTGCCAGATCCGTCATCATTCAGCGCATCGAATGCACAATTCGACACGAAGACCAGCCACCTTCCATCGGTAGACAGCGTTGGGAGCAGATTCAAGCAGGTGGAGGAATGGGTGACTTGTCGCAAGGTCCCGCTCGGGATGTCCACGGTATAGACCTCGAAATTCAGATCCGGATTTTCTCCAAGGAAATCCAGACGGGAAACGAATGCTGCCCGGTGCCCCTGGCCGGCCAAAACCAGCGATTCAAAGACCCCTGCCATGACTCCGATGTGAGAGTCGAGCTGCAGGCGAAGCTCCCCGGTCTGACGAGTCCAGGCATACAGGTTCGTTGACCCACCAGGGAACTGCGGCTTGAGATTCTCGACGAACAGCACGGTCTGTCCATCATGGCTGAACACCGACCAGTGATGACGTGCCGGCGGCGTGGTGTGGGTGATTTGGGTCACCTGGTTTGATCGGAGATCGAACAAAAATACCTCCTCGTTCCCATCCTCGTTCTGTCCGGGAACGAGGTCGGCGTCAGACGTGAGGACCACGCTGTCCCCATTGCCCGAGAGCTGAGGTTTCAGGATAAGCTGGTTCTCTGTCGCATTTCGAATGTGTGTAAGCTGGGTGTAACGGTGGGTTCTAGCGTCATAGAGAAAGACTTGGAGGACATGATCGGGGTTTTGTCCAGGAATGAGATCCCCGTCGCCCAGAAACACCACCCGCTGTCCATCGGCGCTGATGCTGGGTGCGGCCGAGAAGACTCCAGGTGGGGTCATGGGCTCGACGCGTCGCGAATCCCGGTGAATGCGCACCACATGGCGGATGGGTGGGCTGTCTGATTCCGGACAATCGGTGGCTGCAGCGATCCACTGCCCGTCGCCCGACAGGACAGGCGCGAAATAGCCGCAGTCCGATGCCGCTGTGACCTGAGCGCCAAGCGGCTCTCCAGAAGGAGGGCTCTGGGCTTGCCCACCTGTGCCAGCGGCCGACAGAAAGCCAAGCACGGCGCACATCTGGAGCAAGCGTCTACAGATCAGCCGCATGAGCACCTGCCTTCTTCCGGAGGAGCCCTTGGCTAGTGGGTATGATCGACCGGAACGGTCACGAAGAGCTGGCGGATGTCGCGATCCACCCAGATCTTCGCCCCTTTGACCAGCGCAAGCTCCCAGTCCGCCCTCGCCGTAACCCAGCGCTCTTGCTGGATGAGCTCTCGGACTCGATCCCGCGCCTGGTCAAGCTTGTCGGTGTGCCAGAAGGAGGAGAGCTTTTTCCGGTTCTTCTCCCAGTATAGGTTGATCTCCTCGTCACCCACCGGCAAGATTTTTCGCCGGCTGGCCTCCAACTGCTGGATCAACAACTGCTGGCGTAACTCCGTGCGCCATTCGGTCAGTGTCGTGTGGCCGCGTCGCAGTTCCCGCTCGAACCCCTCACGCCCCCCCATCTGTTGCTCGCTGTGCTGCTCCATGAGCCTGACCTGCTCGTCAATCGCCGGCATGGTGACGCTGAGCCCCAACCGCTGTGCTTCTTGCAACTTTAATCGTTCCAAGGCTGTGCTATTGATGATGTGCCGGAGGAGAGTTCGTTCTTCGATAGGGTCGAGCGGCGAGGAAGAGGGCTGGTTCTGAGCCATCTGGTGGGCCTGGTGTGCAGCCGCAGTTGCACCTGCCGCGTCGGGCTTGTTCTCGGCCTGTGCGGCTTGCGCCGCATGCTCCTGGTGGCCCATCATATTCTGGGCCTGTTGAAACCGCTCGATCACCTGCTGACGCGTAATCACCTCCCCGTTGACATTCGCAATGATCTCGGGGAGCGTCTCTAGCAAGCTCTTTGGGGCTGGAGGAGTCTCACGCTGCGCACAGGAACTGCTCAGCACTCCGCAGAGCAGCAGGCTGAGTCCCAGATACACGTTCATCTTGTTCATCTCTCTTCCCCTTTATCGGCTCGTTGAGGGGCTGGCGACCGGCGTATCTAAATCCATGCGGTCGGCGATCCAGATCGTCGCGCGCTTCCTGGCTTCTTCAATCCGACGGTTATATTCCTGGTTGCTGCGCATGGCCCTGATGAGCTCGTCCAAAAGCTCTCGTTTGTCTTCCGGGCGACCCCATCCTGGCTTTCGGTGTTCCTCCACCAGGACAATGTGGTAGCCGTGAACTGAACGAAACGGCTGGCTGATCTCTCCCGGTTTCAGCTTAAAGACGACGTCGTCCCAGGGAGCATAGTGGATCCCTGGGGTCACCCAGCCCAAGTCGCCTCCCTTGGCCCGCGACAGATCGGTTGACGTGCTTTCGGCCAGCTTTGCGAAGTCGGCTCCCTCTTTGAGTTGGCGATACAACCGATCAGCCAAGTCGGGCGTCAGCACGATGATCTGGCGGGCTTTCACCTGTTCAGGAAAGAGCGTATACTTTTCCTGCTCGAATTGAGCTTTCAGATCGCTCTGGGTTACGAGAACAGCCTCCATGAGCCGCTTTCGCACTTTCATCTCGAGGCTGCCCTTCCGAATGTCGTAGCGCAGCTTGGCGGGGTTCCCCCCAGTGAATGCCAGCATGGCGGCGAAGGAGGCGTCATCGGTCTTACCCTGTCGTTCTTTGACGGCGGCCTCCACCTCCTCGTCCGAGACGCTGATGCCCATCTCGCGGGCCACCTGCTCTTGCAACACGTTAGCTATCAAGGTCTGCAATGCTGTCCTGGCGCGGGCCTCCCTCGCTTTCCCGGGCGGCAGCCCCGGGTGGGCACGCTCATACATTTCCACATGGATGCGAACGTCCCCCTTCGTGATGGCGACTCCGTTTACCCGGGCGACGACTTCATCGTCGCCCGGATTGCTTGCCGCCGTCACACTGCCGACCGCCAGAAGCAGAAGAACCAACCCGGCAACGCTCAACCCATGGGTCGCCTTCACCATAGCCTTTAGCCTCTCGCCCTAGAAAGTGGGGGGTAACGATCAGAAGATCGTTACCCCCCTCCCCGCCTGTCAGATTGAGGAATCAGTCTTCATTGAACCTGACCTCTCGCTCCGATCGTGCAACGAATTACTTCCACGGAGGCATCTGCGGCCAGGCGATGGTGCCCGAGTTCCAACCCACGGCATTCGAGATGCTCGTGACGCCCACGGGCAGAGGCGACGCGGTTGTCCCCTGCAACGTCAGCAAGCTGTTCATGTTGGTTCGGACATCTCCGACCTTCGTCAACAGCTCCGCATCGTAGATGCTCATCTTGTCCTGGTAGGCCGCCGACATCACGACATAGTGGCCACCGCCGCGTTTCGGCCCAATGTACGAGCCGTGACAGCCGTTGGCGCAGTCCAACTGCACGATCACCGTGTCCGTTGCTGTGTCGATGATCGCCGCTTTGGATGACTTCGACCCCTGCACGTACACCTTAGAGCTGTCCGGGTGAACGATGATCTGAATCGGGATATGGACGTTCGGCACCGGCGCGCCCATGAGTGTGCAGGTTGTGCATGCACCGAGATCCACAAACGTCATTGGGGCTCCGGTGACCGCATTGGTCACACTGATCCTGTTGTCAACCGCATTGGAGGTGTATGCCTTCGTGCAGTTCACCAAGGATCCGGATGCCACTGGATAGACCCCCGCCGACGGGAAGAACGCTTGTCCTCCGCTCGGACTGGTCGGGGTCGCTGGAATCTGGACAACCCCGATCCGGTTGTTCAACGGCGCGGGGACTGTGTCGTGAATCCCATCGCCACAGACCCAGTTCCCATGCGGGAAGTTCTCACCTAGGTCCACCGTTTGGCTGACCTGCGCAGGAATCGTAGAAGCGAGCTGGTTTGGATCAAAGATCCCAAGGTGACCGTGGATATTCGCAGGTGCCCCAGGTGCCGCGCTCTGTCCCGTGTTCCCGACCTGGCCCGCTTCCATCGTCACCCAGCCCACCGTGCCTCCCGGGTTGGTCATTACGTGGGTCACATCGCCGGCAAACAACGTATTGGTTGCGCCGATAATGCCTTGGCCGCCTGACCGTAAGATCCACTGGAATGTTTGTCCGTGCAAATTGGTGGAGAAGGTAAAACAATCTCTGTTAGGTTGGCTGATCACAGACCCAGGCGGGTTCCCGGACGCGGTGCCGTTCGGCCCGATCAGAGTCCCCTTGGGGGTGAAGTGGTTGTTGTTCCAGAGATTGTGCGTGGTCGTCGCACCTTCGAACCGGCCGCCGACCTTCCGGGAGCCATTACATTGGACCGTGTCCGTCACACCAGAGGCTGCGGCGGTCTCAAGTGCGCCGCTTGCACCAGTAATGGTTTGATTCGAATCCAACCAGAGATGCGCGCTCCCGCAATGCACCACTCCTGGGTAGGTGGTGTTGGGCACGCCGTTAAAGCCTGGATACTCATAGGTCGCGGTCGTACACCATTCGCCGATTCCAATGACCCCTTGGTTATCAGGCGTAGCCATGTCCTGCGTGTCCGTGCCCTGCAGGATTTCCGGAACCGGTCCAGACCCTACGCCGACACTGATATTGCCCGCCATCCACGGATGGATGATACAGATGTACGGATTGGTGCTCGGAGAAGCGAACACCACCGTGAACGATTCACCAGGAAGCTTCTTTCCACTCTCAAACGCCGGCCCAGCCGGGATGGGGATCTGCGATCCGAACGGGGCCGATGACAGGCTGGTCACGGTGTGAGTGGTATTGGGGTCGTTGAAGTGCCAGGTGACGCTATCGCCGGGGTTGATGCTTATTTGGACTGGCGTGAACCACGGCTGGATCTTACCAACGTTCACTGAATGGTCCACCGCCCAAGAGGATGAAGCACTGAATACAATCAGAACTGGTAGAGCGAGTGTCGCGAGTTTCCACTTTGAAGTTCTCATAAGATTTTCCCTCCTCAAAGCTCTTAACCGATGCTAATGAGCTGCGAAGTAAAAAAAACTTAACTACCTGTCTTGAGGACTCCCTTCCTACTTTTTCTTCACACCCTCTCCACGCCTCACCTCCTTCCTTTCCTGCCTTCGTTGGCCAAGCCTAACGTGTAACCTGGACCTGTTTATGTGAAGGGAGAACCCTACGCGCCCCTACAGGTCATCCCCCTCTGGGTAGGGGGCTTACAGGTGTTCCCCTGGGTCGCTTAGGGTATTTGAGTGAGTCCGTGGAAGTAATCCGTGTCGCCCCGGAATTTCGAATCCGTGTCACTACGGAATTTTGAATCGGGTTTTTCCTTGGTATCGGAGGCGAAGTTATGACGAAGCTAGAAAATGGTGTTGAAGACGAATTAGCAATGCCACAAGGTGTAGAAGGTGGGAACGGAGGGCGTCCGCGTGGCCGACTGTCACTGCTCTATGGGCACAATGCCTTGTCTGAGGGCGTAGCGGATGAGTTCTGCGTGACTTCGGAGATTGAGCTTGCGCATCAGATTCGCCCGGTGGGTCTCGACCGTCCGTGCACTGATGAAGAGCCTGTCTGCAATCTCAGCGTTACCCATGCACTGACTGACCAAATAAAGGACTTCCCGCTCACGCGCCGTGAGGGTGTCATACGGGTCCAGGACTACGCCACCCGAACGCTCCCGGTACGCCTCGACAACCTTTTCGGTGAGCGGGGGACTCAGATAGCGCCGGCCAGCCATGACTTCACGCACTGCCAAGACCAATTCATCGGCACGTGAGCTTTTGAGCACGTAGCCTACAGCACCATCTCTCAGCGCCTCGAACACATACGCCTCATTACTGTGCATGGACAAGATAATGACCCTGGTTTGGGGCGCGCACTTCGCCACTTGACGCAAAGCAGCAAGGCCGTTGATACCCGGCATCAGAAGATCGAGTAGGAGCACATCCGGACGCAAGCGCTCGGCCAGGTCGACCACTTCGCGCGCATCGGCGGCTTCACCGACAAGGTGAAAATCCGGCTCGGCCGCCAACAAGGCCCGCAGGCCTTGGCGGACGAGGTGGTGATCATCAGCCAAAAGAATACTGGTGCTCATGCTCTCATCAGTTTCCTCTGTTCGATCGGAGCATTCAGCGGTAGTTCAGCAGTTACGCGGGTACCACGGCCTGGCTCAGACTCCACTGTTAGCTGGCCCCCCAGCGCATGCGCCCTCTCCTGCATCCCAGTCAGCCCCAACGCGGTGACCGGCGTCGAGCTCACAGCAAACCCGATTCCCTGGTCTTCGATTTGCATCCCAAGCATGGTGCCATCGGCCCACAGGCGCACAGTCGCGTTCTTGACACCCGCGTGACGGGCAACGTTGGTCAGCGCCTCTTGGACGATGCGATACGCGGCCGTCTCCACATCCGATGCAAAGCGTCGGTCCAAGCGGCTGTGTTCGAAGGTCACCTGAACATTGGTCTGGGCAGCACATCTCTGGAAGAGCCACAGGAGGGCCGGCAGCAGTCCCAAATCGTCTAACATGGGAGGCCGTAGGTCAAGCGACATATCCTGGACTCGCTTCATCAAGTCGTCAACCAACTGCTGCGCCTCCTCCAGGTTGAACCACAACGCGGCCTCCGGCCGGCGCTCTGCTATCTCCAGAGTCAGCTTCAGGGCCTTCAACATTTGGCCGATCTGGTCATGCAATTCCCGTGCAATGCGCCGCCGCTCCGCTTCTTCGAACACCAACTCTGCTAGGCGCGCCCTGGCTTGCTCGTCCCGTTTACGCTCGGTGAGATCGCGAATGATGCCGCCAAAAAAGGCGCCAGCTCTTGTACTCCACATCGACAGCGACAGCTCCAGTGGAAATTCCGTCCCGTCTTTGCGCAGACCCTCAAGGTCGACTGTCCGTCCCACTAGCTTTGTTTCCCCGGTCTGATTCAGTCGCGCGATGGCGCGTCCATGCGCCTCATGGTACCGGGTCGGCATCAACAGGGTCAGAGGCTGATTCAGCAACGCTGCTTCCGTATAGCCGAACATGATTTGCGCCCCTCGGTTCCACGAGAGAATGCGCCCGTGGTGGTCGCCCACAATGATGGCGTCGTTGGCAGACTCCGTTACGGAACGGAATCGCTCCTCACTCTCACGTAACCCTTCCTCCGCCCGCTTGCGCTCGGTGATATCGTCATAGACCACAATGATGCCGCGAATCTCCTCGTTCGCACCGTAGATCGGGGCGGTCGCAATGCTGACTTCGATCAGAGACCCGTCTTTTTTCTGTCGCTGGGTCTCCATGAGGGTGACCGACTCGCCGCGTAACACCCGCTCCCGCAAAGCATGGAACTCCTCTCGTTTGGCTTCAGGGACGACGGGAGTTGGCCGGCCCAGTACGTCTTGTTTGCTCCACCCGAATATCCGCTCGGCAGCTCTATTCCACATGGTCACGATACCTTCGGGATACATCGCAATGATTGGCAGCGGCGACGCGTGGAACAGCGCTCGAAGTGTTTCATTGGCTTCGCGTAACGCCACCTCGCTGGCTTGCAGGGCTTCGGCTTGGGCCGTCAATTCCTCATTCGCCTTTGAAAGTGCAATGGTTCGTTCCTTAACTCGGAGTTCTAGTTCGTCATGAGCTTTCCGAAGCGCCTCCTCTGCCTGGATGCGCTCGGTGGCATCACGGCCCACACCGAGTATGCCGACGACTCTTCCATCACGGATCTGGGGTGTTTCCATGAATTCACCGATTCGATAATTCCCCGATTTTTCCCGAATCCGCAGCGTAAAAAGTGGCGGGTTCTCACCTGCTATGGCCCGATGAAATATCTCCATAGCGAGTGGCACGTCTTCGGTATGAACGAGAGGTGCAAACGGCTGTCCGATCCATTCAGAACACGACCAGCCCGTGTACAACTCGAAAGCAGGGTTCAATGAGGTGAGCCTGCCCTCGGGCGAGAGTGTGTAGATGACATCTCGTACGGACTCGACGAGGCTACGGTAAAGGTCTTCAGAATGGCGTAAAGCGTCTCTCGCTTGCTCATGGCTCCTGGTCTTCTGCAGAAGTTCTGCTTCTTTCTCTGGCAGCACTTTGTAGATATCAACGAAACCTAGTCCATAAAAGAGCCAACTCGTACATAACGCCACCAGCCACGCCCACGCGCCTCCCACATCTCCCAAGAGGACTGTAAGGATTTGCTCCTTAACCAATCCGTTGACGATCATGATGATGTGGCCAATAGCCATAATAAGGGAACCCAAAGCGATGAAGGTCATTCCCCGTCCGATCTTGCTGCTCCTGACGGTTCGGGCAATCAGAATGCCAAAAATGATCGCGACTAAGAGAAACGGCAGTTCAAATACGGCAAACCAGGTACCCATGGTGTACCTCCTGGATAGCTAGAGAAGAGAAAAAGGAGCCTTAGCCCTCGCAAGCCTCAGGAGGCCCTTGGGAATCAAAGGCTGGTGACCATGCATCACCCGTCGGTCTCCCACCGGTCCAGGATGATTCCGGCGAACACTTGTGTCATCCAGCGCACAGCTCCACTCATTGGCTGCTGAGATTTGCTCGGACCAAGCGGGCGTCAGGAGAAGAGAGCTGTTTGACTGCATGTGCGGCCTAACCTCAAGGGTTTCCGCGATATGGGAAAAATGTTTTTCTATGATACATATACCCGGATTTTCGGTGAGACAGGCATCTTAAGCCTGCAAACAGGCCATGTAATCGGGTGAATCCTTGATATATGCAGAGTGAAATACCTGATGCATCTGAAGGGATACAATCTGATTTGCGTGCGAGCCAGGGCTCGCCATTCCCTTCCCTGCTCCGAAACAGCGAACAAGAAAGCCCGCTGACCTTGCGATGAGCGGCCTTATAAAACCAGGCAGAGATCCAATTGGGTATTAGGCTTGTCTGTGTCAACCTTTTGTGCAAGTCCTGCATGGCAGGACTTGCATCCTATAGGAGAACAAGGAGAGAAGAATCGGGTGATTTCTTTTAAGTAGGCCAGGAAGTACCCTGATCGATTGGCTCAGATTGACCTTTGGGCGAATTCTTTGACTTAGAGTTTATAGGGATCGTTAGCCGAAGGGGTTGTGGTCCTTCTCTTCCCGCACGGTCGTGGAGGGGCCGTGGCCGGGAAACAGGATGAGCGAGTCCGGGAGCGTCAGGAGGCGCTCACGGACGCTGCCGAGATGGGTGGCGTAGAGGGTCGCCGGATTGGCCCGCCCGATGGAGCCGGCGAAGAGCGTATCGCCGACGAACACGCACTGGTCAGCCTGGTAGCACACCCCACCCGGCGTGTGGCCTGGGGTGGTCATCAATCGGATCTCTTTCCTGCCTACCTGCAGCGCATCCCCATCGCGCACGAACTTGCGCACGGCTGTCGGCGGCTTCCAGCCCAGCAAGGGCCAGTCTCCTTCCCCGATGTACACGGGCGCTTGGTGGCGCGCCAGGATCGTGTCGATCCCGCTCGCATGATCGGCATGGCCGTGCGTCAGGCAAATGGCGGTGAGCGTCAGCCGGTGCTGCTCGATCGCGCGGAGTACGGCCTCGGGATGGTAGCCGGTGTCGATGAGGACGACATGACGGGTGGCCGGGTCGTGGTAGAGATACCCCTTGACGGCATAGCCGCCGATGTCGCCGTGTATCGTGATGACGTCCTGGACCGTGTTCGCGATGGGATGGCGCGGATGCCACCCGTCGCAGGCGATGGCGGTCAGCTTGGCGCCGTCGAGGCGGAGTGCTGCCGCGAGCGCGTGGACCTCCTCCGGGGTCGGCGCGCGCCGGCCCGCTTCAAGGTCCCGCAGTGCCGGCGTGCTCAAACCGGCGTCCCTTGCGACCTGGTTGGGATCCAGCCCCAAGCCGGTGCGCGCCTTCTTGATGATGTCGCAGAACTCGTCTTCCAGCATGGCTTCGGATTGCGCCGCCCCGTCAATCTACTCTACCGTGTGTGATGCCGTCAGGGGAAGGTGAAACTTTGCGCAACTTTGCGCATTGACCGGTGCGGTGCGCGCGGCTATCCTCATTGTCCGATGTTGGCAACTGATCATCGAGCTGACTCGCGCTGAATGCTGCTGGCTAACCGGCTCAGGGCCGCCATCACCAAGCCTTTGCTGCCGGTCGCTTTTTTCCTGGGCGGCGTGACCTTCGACAGCGTCACGTTGACCCGTATCGATCGCCTGCGGGACAACCTGATCATGCTCCTCTATTTGAGCCTCCTGGGTGGGTTGATCGTCCTGACCACGCGCGCCGATCTCGGCAGGGCCACGACTGACGAGACGGTCGTTCCAGAGAACGTCAAGTCGTTCGTGAACGTCAAGTCGTTGATCGCCCGCGCGCAGCCACACTATCCCCATGCCATCCAGTTCCTGCTGGGCGGACTGTTCAGCGCCTACACAGTCTTCTATTCGCAGAGCGCCTCGCTGACCACGACGGCGATCTTCTTCGCGCTGCTCATCGCCTTGCTGGTGGGGAATGAATTCCTGCGTGATCGCCTCACCAGCGCGAACGTGCGCCTGCTCGTGAGCCTCTACGCGCTCGTCGTCTTCAGTTTCTTCACGTTCTTTCTGCCGGTGCTGATCGGGGCCATGAACACGGTTGTGTTCCTGATCGGCGCGGGGTTGAGCGCGGCCGTGACGATCAAAGTTGTGCGGCTGATTTATCAGCAGCAGCCGGTCCCGTCTCGATGGGAGGAGGTCTGGACCAGCCTGCCGGCCATCGTGCTGATCGTCGTACTGGTGGGGTTCTATTTCCTCAAATGGATCCCGCCGGTGCCGTTGTCCCTGAAATTTGCCGGTACGTATCACAAGGTGGCCAAGGTGGACGATGAATTTCAGCTCGAGTTCGAGAAGGCGGCCTGGTACCACTTCTGGAAGCGCTCGGACGATCCCTTTCACGGGGAAGGCCCGACCTACTGCTTCACTGCCGTGTTCGCCCCGGTTGCTTTGCACACGACGATCTTCCATCGCTGGCAATACCGGCCTGATGCGGGACGGAACTTCTTGATGACGGACCGGATCCCGATCGCGATCGCGGGCGGGCGCGAGAGGGGCTACCGGGGCTACACCGTCAAGCAGCGGGTGACGCCTGGGGACTGGCGCGTGGACGTGGAGACGGCGGAAGGCCGCGTCATCGGGCGCGTCAGCTTTCGGGTGGAGGAGCCGGAGGGCGAGACGCCGGAACTCGACACCATCACGCACTGATCCAGTAATACGGCACTCATTTCTCCTGGATCAGATCGTCAGCCAGTTCATCGGGGTTGTCCCTGGGCCTAGCCGGAAAATGTTCGGCCAGCAGATCACCGCACTTGGCGATCGCCTTGCAGAAGGCCTCCGTCGGCCGGCCGTCTTTGATCCCTTGCACGAGATCATTCACCAGTGTGTCCCAGGTGCCGAGCGGGACACTGTCGTTGATAGCCTTGTCGGCCAGTACCTGCACGCGCCGCTCCAGCAGGGAAGCCATGATCAAGATGCCGGTACCTTCGCGCGTCTTGTGCAGGCCGTGTTCGTAGAACGCCAGTTCGGCGCGCCGGCGCACCTTGAAGGCCATCCGCTCCTTCGAAGTGAAGAACTGTATAAGTGCGGGGAGGGAACCTGTCCAATAGCCCAGAGCATAGGTGAGTACCACGCCAAGCACGATCCAGGCCGGATGGTGTCCTTGCCATGCATATTGCCCCCACCCGTGTTCGAAGGTCAGCAGGACAGTCAGGGTCAGGATGGAGAGTGCAAGCCCTGCGAGGTATCGCGCTTCACTGTACCGTGCGGAGGAAGGAACGATCATGGGAACGATCTCGCCCCGCGTGCGACGTTCGGCCGCCTGCACTGCCTCTCGGATTTTTCTGAGGTCGTCGTCTGAAAACATTTTCATCTCACCAGCTCCCGGAGGCGCCCCCGCCGCCGAAACCTCCCCCGCCTCCGCCGAAACCGCCGCCGAATCCGCCTCCGCCCGAAAACTCGCCGAAACTTCCTCCACCCCAGCTGCCGAATTCCCGTGGAGAACTTCGGCCGCCGCCCGCCATCCCCGCCAGCGCCATCGTGACGATCAGCACGATGACCGCAGCGACGATGGCCAGGATCAAGCCGGACGAGAGGGCTAGCACGAAGGCCATCACGCTTCCGATGGAGCCGCCTTTCCAATGGTGGCCGACGATGGCGGCTGTCAGGATACCCACGACGACGGCCAGGAACAACATGCCCAAGCCGCTTTCGGTCTTGTTGCCGACTGGGACCGTTTTTCGCTCCGGCGGGGTGTATGTGCCTTCAATCGTACCCAGCACCGCCTTGACGCCGGCCGTGATGCCCCCGGAGAAATCGCCAGTTCTGAACCGGGGCACCATCTCCTCGCGGATGATGCGAGAGGACTTGGCATCCGTCAGCGTCCCTTCCAGCCCGTAGCCGACTTCGATACGGACTTTTCGATCTCCTGGCACGACCAGCACGAGCACCCCGTTGTCGGCCCCCTTTTGCCCGAGTTTCCAGGTGGTCGCCACCCGATGGGAGAATTCCTCCAGTGGCTCTCCTTCGAGAGAGGGCAGGGTCAACAGCGCCACTTGGTTGCCGGTGCGTGCCTCGTGGGCGGCCAGCTCGGCGGAAAGCGATGCGGTACGATCCGCAGGCAGGAGATGGGCGTTATCAACGATGCGCCCGGTGAGCGGAGGGACGTCGAGCGCGGCGGCGGGCGAAGCAAGTGCCCCGACCATGACTGCCACCAGCAGGGAAACTACCCGCACTTAGAACTTGACTTCGGGCGGCTGGGCCGCGGCCTTCTCGTCGGCCACCGTGAAGTTCGGCTTCACATCCATTTTGAGAATGTATTTCGCGGTCAAATTGGTGGGGAAAAAGCGCACCAGCTTATTGTATTCGGCCACCTTGTCGATGTACCGCTTGCGCGCCACGGTGATCCGGTTCTCGGTGCCCTCTAACTGGCTCTGCAGGTCGCGGAAATTCTCGTTGGCCTTGAGGTCGGGGTATTTTTCGACGACCACCATCAGCCGCGCGAGGGCCGACGAGAGGTCTCCCTGCGCCGCCTGGAATTTCTTGAACGCCTCGGGGTCCTTGATCAGCTCCGGCGTCGCCTTGATGCCGGCGACCTGCGAGCGGGCCTGGGTCACGGCCTCCAGCGTCTGTCTCTCGTGGGCCGCATAGCCCTTGACGACATTGACCAGGTTCGGGATCAGATCGGCCCGCCGCTGATACTGGTTGAGGACCTCGCTCCACGCGGCGTTCGTCTCTTCGTCGAGCCCTTGGATGTCGTTGTAGCCGCATCCGGGGGCGATCAAAAGCGTCATGATCAGCAGCGCCATCGTCACGTGATGTCGAGCATGCATATCGGGGCCTCCTTGATTGAGAATCAACGGCTACTCCGTCTCACCGACGTCGTCAGTAATACTTCTCCCGATAGATGGGGCACAGGCCTTTCTTCTGCAAGACCGCCGTCACGTCCTTGATCATGCCTTCGTTCCCGCAGAGATAGACGGCGAGGTTCTGCACGGACGCAATGCGCGCCTCCACCAGCGGGGTCACGCGTCCTCGTTCACCAATCCAGCCGTCCTCGGGACGGGACAGTGTGGTGATGAAAGAGAAGTTCGGATGGGCGCGAGCCAGGGCCTCCAGCTCGTCCTGGTAGTAAAGGTCCCGCTGGCTGCGAAGGCCCCAGTAGAGGGTGACCGGGCGCGGGAACCCGCGCTCGGACAGGGCGTAGAGCATCGAGCGAAGAGGGGCGATCCCTGTGGCGGTCGCCACAAACAGGAGGTCGCGTGCGGGGTCGTCCCGCAGGTAGAAGGCTCCGGTCGGGCCCTTGAACTGGGTCTCATCCCCGACGCGGAGGCTGAACAGATAGGTGGAGCCAGGACCGCCCTGGACCAGGTTGAGCAGTAGCAAGACACGTTCCCGCTGGCTGGGCGGGGACGCGATGGAGTAGGGGCGCACGATGGTCCGGTTGAGCGCGTCGCGCCCCACCTCGAACGAGACGAACTGGCCGGCCTTGAACGCGATCGCCGGAGGTTCTTTCAGGCGCAACTCGATTTCCCGCACGTCATGCGTGAGGTCGCGGATGCGCTCGACCTGGGCTTGGAACAGTTGCAACGGCATCCTCCTAGTATACCGGATGCCGTCCAGCCTGGACGTCAGCCGCCGGGTTTGAGCGTGAGGTGGCGGACCTGGCCGAACGTCGAGAGGGGTTGTTCGAAGTCGTCGTCCTTGCCGACCGCCAGGATGACCACGCGATCAGGATGCAGGTGCTTCCGGGCGACGCGCAGCAGGTCCTCCTTGGTGAGCTTCACGACGCTGTCCCGGAAGCGTTGCAGGAAGTCCTTGGGCAGCCCGTAGTACTCGAGCGCCATGAGCCGTCCGACGATCAGGCCGGCGTCGGCGAACGAGAAGACGAAGGAGTTGAGGAACGCGTCCTTCGCGAACTGCAGCTCGTCATCCGTAACCGGCTCCTGCCGCAGCCGCTCCATGTGGTCCAGCATGCTGGCCAGGGCCTGGTGCGTGGACGAGCCCTTGGTCAGCGCATAGAGGAGGAAGGCGCCGGGCCCCAGGTTCCCGGGCACCAGCCGGCTCCCGACGGAGTAGGCCAAGCCTTGACGGCTCCTCACGTCCCGGAAGAGCCGTGAAGTGAAGGAATTCCCTCCCAGGATGTCCCCGAGCAGGGCCAGCGCGAAGAAGTCCGGGTCGTCTTCCTTCACCGAGAGGTGCCCGACGCGCAGGTTGGTCTGCGTGAGATCCCGGCTCAGGATGTTCACTGAACGGCTGCTCCCCGACGCGGGCAAGGCGGTCACCGGCGGGATCGCGGGTAATGTCACGGGCTGCGGCTTCCAGTCTCCAAAGACCTTGCGCAAGGCGTCCAGCATCGCCGGCTTCTCGAAGTCGCCGGTGACGCCCAGGATGAGGCCGCTTGGCGTGAAGTATTGCCGGTGAAAGGCGACGAGGTCCTCGCGCGTGATGCGCGACACGGTCTCGATGGTGCTCTCCCGGCCCAACGGGTGGTCGGCTCCGTAGAGCAGCTTCCGGAACTCGCGCCCGGCGATCCCGGCCGGGCTGTCCGGCCGGCGGCGGATGGCCTCCAGGGCTTGGCGTTTCGCGAGCTCTACTTTGGCGGGCTCGAAGGCCGGCGTGCGGAGCATGTCGGCGAAGATGACCAGCCCCCGCCCCAGGTCCTTCTTCAAGATGTCCAGCGAGGCGGTGCCGCTCTCGCTGCCGATCCCGACCCCCACGTTCGCAGCCAGGAATTCGAGCTCTTCGTCGATCTGATCGCCGGTCATGCGGGCCGTCCCGCCCGTGCGCATGACGGTGCCGGTCAGGGCGGCGAGCCCGACCTTCTCGGGCGGTTCATAGACGGCGCCCGTCCGGATCATGGCCGACACGGTCACCAACGGCAACTCCAGGTCCGGCAGGAGATAGACGATGATCCCGTTCTCCAGGACAATGCGCTCGACCTCCGGTATCGTGAACGTCACCGGATCGAACTTCATGGCGCGAGGGTCGCCGGTCGCGGGTGGGAGCGTGGTGCAGGCCGCCAGCAGTGTCGCGCATACCAGGAGCACGATCAGTCGGAGCGTCAGCCGATCCTGCGTCATGGCTTGTCCTTCCCCGCCCCATCCTCCGGCTTGACCAGCGTGGCCACGACGCGGTTGCTCTTGGTGAAGTACTGGGCGGCCACGCGCCGGATGTCGTCCGGGGTCACCTTGGCGATCCGGTCGCGCCGCTTGAACGTCTCCCGCCAGTCCCCGCTGATCGCCTGGAAATAGGCGAGGCGCGAAGCCATCCCGCTGTTGGACCGGAGCGCGCGGACCTGCGCGGCGTCGACCTGGTTGAGGATCTTCTGCAGCTCGTGCGGGGAGACCGGCTCCCGCTTCAGGCGGTCGAGTTCTTCGTACACCGCCTGTTCGATCTCCGTGGTGGTGTGCGGTGCACGGGGCGCGGCGCTGATCACGAAAAGGTTCGGGTATTGGGCGCCGGGGTAGTCGGAGAACGCCGAGATGTTGAGCGCCAGTTGCTTTTCCTGGACCAGACGCTTGTAGAGCCGGGAGGTGCGTCCCTCCGACAGCAGTGATTCGAGGACGTCGAAGACGTCATCGTCCGGGTGGCTCGCTGAGGGCTTGTGATAGCCGATGAGGAGTTGGGGCTCGGCGGAGAACTCGACCTCCACCCGGCGCTCGCCCGAGTACGGGGGCTCCTCGGTCAGCACGGGCGGGGCGGGCGGGCGGGCCGGGATGCGGCCAAACGTATTCTCCACGAGGGCAATGACCTCCTTGGGCTTGATGTCGCCCACGACGGCCAGCACCGCGTTGACGGGACCGTAGTAGGTCTGGAAGAACGCCTCGGTCTGGGTCCGGCTGAGCGCCTCCAGGTCGGAGGGCCAGCCGATCACGGGCTGGCCGTAGGGATGCGCCAGGAACGCGGCCGCAGCAAAGGCCTCGTGCAAACGCCCGTTGGATGAGTTGTCGGTGCTCTGGCGCCGCTCTTCCAGCACGACTTTCTTTTCCTTGTAGAACTCGCGGAGGACGCCGTTGGCCATGCGGTCCGACTCCACGGCGGCCCACAGCGGCAGGCGATTGGCGGGGAAGCTCAGGAAATAGCGCGTCACGTCCTTCCCGGTTGTCGCGTTGAGGCCCACGCCGCCGTTCCGCTGGTAGAGGGTGGCGAGCTCGGCGGGGACCACGAACTGCTGCGCCTGCGCTTCGACTTCGGTGAACCGCTTGCGCAGCGCGGCCAAGCGCGTCTGGTCGGCGGCCGGCCCTTTAAGCTTTTCGGCCATGACGGCCTCCGCAAGGCGGTCCAGCTCCTCCAAGACCGGTTTCTCCTTCTCGGCGTCCGTGACGCCGATCGTGCGGGTCCCCTTGAAGGCCATGTGCTCGTAGAGATGCGCGACGCCCGTGATGCCGTTGTGCTCGTAGACGCCGCCGACCTTGTAGGTCAGATTGACGGCGACGATCGGCGCCTGATGGCGCTCCATCAGCAGGAGGGTCAGGCCGTTGGCGAGCCGGTGCTCGACGACCCGGTCTTCAAGGTTCGCCGCCGAGGCGAGGCCGGCGAGGAGAATGAGGCTGAGGAGGAGGACGACGATCCGCCGGGGCATCAGACGAACAACTCGATGAGCTCTTCGGGCTTCTCGATGAACCAGTCCGGCTCGCAGGCGGCCATCTTCTCGCGGTTGCCCATGCCGTAGCCGACGGCGCAGACCTTGATGCCGGCGTTGTGCCCGCCGTTGATGTCATTCGTGCTGTCGCCGATCAGGACCGCCAGCTCCTGCTCAACTTTCAGCTCGTCCAGGATCTTGTGGAACATGCCGGGCTCCGGCTTGAGGCCGTACCCGTTGTCCCCGCCGACGACGTAGGCAAAGTGGTGCGCGCCCAATCCTTGCAAAATCTTCTTCGTGTACTCCAACGACTTATTGGTGGCGACGGCCTTGAGCTTGCGGCCGAAATGATTGAGCACGGGCTCGACGCCGGGATAGAAGCGCGTGCGGTCGAGGCAGTGGGCGAGATAGTGTCGCCGGAAGATCCGCAATGCCTCCTCATAGCGCGACTGGTTCTCCTCCCCGACGGCGAGGCGGAGCAGGCGCTTGATCCCGTCCCCGACGAAGCTGAAGATCTCCTCCTGCGGGCGCAGCGGCAGGCCTAGGTCCCCCAGCGTGAGGTTGACGGCCGTCGCGATGTCCCACTTGGACTCGATCAGCGTGCCGTCGAGATCGAAGATGAGCAGGTCGATCTTATGCTTCTGCATGGCGCGGCATTATAACAGAATACTGGAAGGTCAGAGGCGTTCGATGAGGAGGCCGACGATGGCCGCCAGCCCGCCGGTGACCGCGATGGCGTATCCGATGCCGCCGAGCACGAACCAGAGACGGATGCGGCGGTGCTCCTCCAGAGTGAGCTGGCCGTGGTGGCGCGTCGGATGAATCCACCACTTGGGAGGAAGACTGCCACGCTGGATCAGGATGCGGCGCAGCACGACATGGTACCAGAAGCCTGTGGGGATCCCTTCCACCAGCCCGGCCAGCAGCATGACCAGCCCGATGTTGTGGAACACGTGGGGCGTCAGGATGGTCACCAAGTATCCCAGGAGGCCGATCCCGGTGAGCGCCACCAGGAGGAAGACGATTTCATGCATGGCGTGCGACGACGGGTGGCGTCGAATGGGACCCGGGCGGAGCAGAGGAACCTACAGCCGAGTCCGCGGGGCTGCGACGGCGAAAGGGTCTGAGCTGGCGACCCGTTGCATTTGAAGAGCAACAGGTGCCCCGGTGATTCGGCGACAGGACCCGTCGGATGGATTTCAGCGGGAGGCGCACAGCGTAACCACGGCCTCGTCGCCAAAGACATCCGCGGAGTGGACGACGTTCGCGGCCAGGTCAAGCCGGTCGCCGGGCTCCAGGATGATTTCTTCGTTGTTCACCATAATGCGCATGCGGCCGCTGACCACCCAGCGGATCTCGGCGTCGGGGTGGGCATGGTCGCCGTAGGCGTCCCCCGGCATCATGTCGAACCGGTAGGGCGTCAGGCCTTCCTGCTCCAGGCGGGCGCGGACCTTGTTGATGGTGACCTGGCCCGCATTGGCCGGCCAGTGGGTGACGGCAACCGTCTTCATAAGGGGTTGATTGTAGCAGAAAATCCCTTCCTTGACGCAATCCGGTTCGCATGTTAGAGTTCCGTAGTTTTCATTATGAAAACCAACAATTCCAAGAAGCTTTTCGAGGCCGCGTTGCGGGTGATGCCCGGCGGGGTGAACAGCCCGGTCCGTGCCTTCAAGGCGGTCGGGGCCCTGCCGCACTTCATCGCCCGTGCCAGGGGGGCCAAGCTCTACGACGCGGACGGGAACGCCTTCGTGGACTTCGTGATGTCCTGGGGGCCGCTGGTCGTGGGCCATGCGCCGGCGCCCGTCGTCAAAGCGGTGGCGCGCGCGGCCGCCCGGGGTACCAGCTACGGCGCGCCGACGGCGCTCGAAGTCCAATTGGCCGAGATGATCGTCGAGGCGGTCCCCTCGATGGAGCGCGTGCGTCTCGTCAGCTCGGGCACCGAGGCCGTGATGAGCGCGATCCGGCTGGCGCGGGCCTACACCGGCCGCGACGCGATCCTCAAGTTCGAGGGCTGCTACCACGGCCATGCCGATTCGCTGCTCGTCAAAGCCGGCTCCGGCGCCATGACCCTGGGCATCCCGGACAGCCCCGGCGTCCCGGCTGACCTGGCCCGGCACACGTTCACGGCTCCGTACAACGACATCACTGCGGTCGAGCGCCTGCTGGAGGCGCACCGGGGCAACTTCGCGTGCGTCATCGTGGAGCCCGTGGCGGGCAACATGGGCGTGGTGCCGCCCCATCCCGATTTCCTGAACCGCCTGCGGGACCTGACCCACCACTACCGGATCGTGCTGGTCTTCGACGAAGTCATCACCGGCTTCCGCGTGGCCTACGGCGGGGCCCAGGCCCGTTACGGCGTCACGCCGGATTTGACCTGCCTGGGCAAGATCATCGGCGGCGGGCTCCCGGTGGGGGCCTATGGCGGGCGGGCCGATATCATGAAGCTCATCGCGCCGGATGGGCCGGTGTATCAGGCGGGAACGCTCTCGGGGAACCCGCTGGCGGTCACAGCCGGCATCGAAACGCTAAAGCTGCTCAAGAAGGCCGGCGTGTACCGGCAACTGGAGGAACGCGGACGGCAGTTGGGCGACGGGCTCAGCCGCGCCGCCCGCGAGGCCGGGCTGCAGGTGACGCTCAACCGGGTGGGCTCGATGATGACGCTGTTCTTCACGCCCGGCCCGGTGACCGATTACGCCTCAGCCAAGAAGTCCGACACGCAGGCCTACGCGAAGTACTTCCGCGCGATGCTAAGCCAGGGGATCTACCTGGCGCCGTCGCAGTTCGAGGCTGTTTTCCTTTCCACCGCCCATACGCCAGCGGACCTCAATAAAACACTGAAGGCGGCCCGCGCCGCCTTCAACAAATTAAAAATCTCGTAGGGGCGGACCTGCGCGTCCGCCCAGAAGAGGGCAACCACATAGGGTTGCCCCTACGTTATTCATCATCATCATCGTCCTCGTCCTCGCGCTCCATGGCCTGCTGCTGTTCCATGGCGTTGTGCAGCAGCGCCCGGATGAACATCGAGACTACTGACCCCATGGCCAGGCTGCCGCCCGGCGGGACCGCGATCTTCCCTTCCTTGACCATGCGCTCCAGCCACTTCTTCTGATCCTGGCTGATCTGGATTTTGACCTCGACCAGCTCTTCTTTGCCGCCGAATGGATCCATGGCGTTGCTCCTTTATTCCTTCTTTTTCCTGTCCTCCGGCTCCTTGAACAGGAGATAGAGCAGGATGACGAAGCCGACCGCGACGCCGGCGATGGCGAGCCAGGTGCCGATGTTCTGCATCGCCTACCGCGCGCCTTTCTCTAACCGCTCGCGCAGCGCGCGCGGCAGCTTGACCAGCTTGCCCTGCGTGTCCACGGCGACCAGCCGCGCGGAGCCTTCCACCACCAGGCGCCCGCTCGCCTTCTCCCGGATCTCGTGCGCGAACGTGAAGCTGGCCGCGCGCATCTCCTTGAGCGTGGTGGCGATGGTCAGGGTCTCGCCGTAGCGGGCCGGCGAGCGGTAGAACAGTTCGGCGTGCACGACGGCGAAGAGGACGCCCTCGTCCATGAAGGCCTTGACCGAGAGGCCCTTCGTCTCCAGCCAGTGCGTGCGCCCCTGCTCGAAGTAGCGCAGGAAGTTGCCGTAGTACACCACGCCGCCGCAGTCCGTGTCCTGATAATAGATGCGGACCTCGAAGGTGTCGGTGCGGGCGCTCATCATCAGAGCTCGAGCAGGGGGAATTTCGGCAGCGACACGTCAGTCACGCCGGTGATCTTCAAGATCAGCGCGTAGAGCTGGTTGAACCGCTCCGCCGTGGCCGGGTCGAAACCGTGGCCCAGCGGCGAGCGGTGCGCGGCATCCAGCAGCGGCTTCATCTGCGGCCACTGGGTGAGATACGCCTGGCCCATCTGGTCGCCGAGCCCTGCCAGCGCGCGGAACTGCGCCACCAGCGGCAGCTTGTACTTGCCGTCCACGTCGTCGAGCCAGCAGGTGCGGCAGACCTCCTGCAACTCCGCCGGCAACTGGTCCGGCTGCACGTCGTTCGCCTTGATCTTGTGCTGCTTGAACAACTGGACCTGCGCGAAGGCCTCGAGCGCGCGCACCGCCGTGGCGAGCGCCGCGTCGAAGGCGCGGTCCTGCTCGGCCCGCCGCTTTGCGTTGGCCAGGAGATCGGGCGCGATCGCCGCCTTGACGTCAGAGGGGTCCATGATGAGCTTCTCCAGAAATCCCAGGTTATCCTTGAGGCGCGGGATCAGCGTCTTGATCCCGGCCGGGCCGCCGAACACTGAGGCCATATCCAGAGCCTTGACGGCGGTCTTCAGCGATTCCCAGGCCGGCTTGTACATGAACCGGTCCCAGCAGCCGTAGGCCTCCGCGAGGTCAGCGAAGGCGTGATAGAGGGGCTTCTGCCCGCCGCTCACGCGCGCTTCGATGTGGCGGAACGTGGCGGCCGCGGCGGCGAAGGAGCCCCGGTTGAATTGCTCAGCGGCAAGCCGTCGCATGGTGATCGCCGCTTCCGTCCAGGGGTTGTCCTGCTGCCAGGTGTGCGCCGTGCCGTTGATGATGACGAGCTCGCCCACCGGCGCGTCGCCCGCGACCAGAGCCGGCTTCAGCGTGATGAACTGGGAGGAGTGCGCCAATGTCGCCAGCCCTGTCGCCGCCGCCATGGCGGTCGTAGCCCGGCTCAGGTCCACCGTGAGCTCGCCCGGTTGCAAGCCCCAGACTTTGAGCAGGTCCGCGAGCGGCT
>Ga0209158_1000104_pt1 | contig 61327 bp, 41 predicted proteins | sample GraSoiAngelo_140_FD_185897 | JGI IMG/M metagenome (GOLD analysis project Ga0209158, IMG submission 185897) | Grasslands soil microbial communities from the Angelo Coastal Reserve, California, USA - 14_0929_12_30cm (SPAdes) (version 2) | ecosystem: Environmental > Terrestrial > Soil > Grasslands ...
ATGTTTGCCACCCTCGGCCTTGAGCGCTATCGCACCAGTTAGGTCATACGTTCCCAAGCCTCTCGCACCCGCGCCAGGAGCGGCTCTGCAGCATTTTTTCTGTCCGTGGCTGGTAAACTCGGGCTAGCCGCTTCGAACCCCTGTGCCCCCGGCAACGTTACTTTCCCGCCTGTGGCGGAGGGACAAGCGGGCCCGCCGAGAATATGACAACATTACGAGACCCGCTGCCGCGCCCAGCGCAAAAGGACCCAATCCCCCAAGTCGCGGAGCGCCATCGCGACCGGGTGGCAGTGATTGGTCCAATATCTGGTGAGCGCGGGTTAGTTCCCGAAGAAAGCGGTAGTAATCTTCCTCAGCTCGTCACCAGGGCACACACACTGGGCTTTGTGCTGGCTGATGCTTCGTTAAGGCCTGTTTCGGCCAACCACGAAGCGATCACGATTCTAACCTACCCGGGGTCGCCACAAAGCCTCGCGGCCGAATTTGACAAGAAAGTCCGGCGCAGTCTTCTGCGTGCTGAGGGCTCGCTGTCAAATGCGAATTGGGCTCCTCCCGTCATTCAGTGCAAGTCGGGGAGGCGAAAATATTTTTGCCGCGCATTTCTTCTGAACGAAGGACGAGCCTCGAAGGAAGCGATGATGCTGATCGTGTTGGAGCGAGGGATGTCTGCATCGCTGGCATTGTCCCAAGTCTCGCAGAAGTTCGGCCTGACACAACGAGAGCAGGAAACCCTCGCACTGCTGCTGCAAGGACTCAGCAGCAGAGAGATGGCGGACCGCATGAGGGTCAGCCCGAACACCGTTAAGGCCTTTCTGCGGCTGGTCATGATTAAGATGGCTGTAGCAAGCCGCTCCGCAATTGTCGGCAAGGTCCTGCGCATGGTGTTGTCCTCACCGTATCTTGGAGTCGAAGCAGCCCCTCGGGACAACGGAAAGTTCATCCGGGAATAGGGCATGATACGTGTACGACTCGCACCAAGGCACGGCGCCCTGATGCCCGGTTCCTCTGCTGAAAGCAACCGCACCAGCACTCAGCCCCTACGCTTCTTCTTAGTGCACCCATCATGACTGTGCCCGCTCGCATTGAAAAAATCAGCTGTGGTGGCGTGAGCTTTGTTGCAGATTGTGCGCTGCGGGTTTCTGCGCTCGTGAAATGTAGGACTTTCTTTCCCTCTTTCGCGATTGCCTCACCCACGCTGGCGATGGTTCGCGAGAGCAGGCAGCGCTGCTCTGGTCGAAGACGTGTTGTCGGCCGGCAGTTCCTTGTTTGCGGGCAGCAGCATCGCGACGCTTGATGGCAACCCGGAGCACCGGTGTCGTGCAATCCTCAAGGAGGTCTGGCACTCGTAGAAGTTGGTCTGCTCTAAGCGCGTTCTCGAAATACTTGAGCACACGGGCCCGATCGCATAGAAGGAAGATACCGGCACTGGTCTGCGTCACGCAGCATTGCGAGCAAGCGCAAGCCAGGAGGCTTTTTCCACACCCGCACTTGCAGCCCTGGTGGTGGCGGAGTTTTTGAGCCCCATTTATTCGTCTAGTCATGTATTCATTGCACACCTCTTTTGTTAACGATTTGTTACAGCAAAACGAAAAATCGGTGAAAGTCCTCGTCCGGTCGTACTAATTCGATTGAATTAGTCATTTGCCTTAACCGCCTGGGAGAATTGCATTCAGCGTGGTTGTATGCTGAAGTTCTAGTGTGAAGTAGGTTTGCCAACTGGATCTGGCTGCGCCCGCACCGGGACTCCAATGTCCATCCCCCCTTCGCCGGGTAAGCTCCAGGATCCATTTTTGGGTGAGTCTTCAAAATTCCTGGGTCACAACGAGGAGATGACTCTGCACCACAGTCGAGAGCTGTGCCTGAGGGAGCGGAGCTGTGAGTACACGCCACCAAAGTATGCAGGGCAGAATGGCCGTCTAAACGAGTCGGGGCGAGGTGGAGAAGATCTGTGAAGTGATCGCAGACAAAGCATCAGAATTCGGAAACGTCTCCAGGCCGCCGAAAGCGAACTCTCAACGGGGTCAAGTGTCGTGGCTGATCAGGGTTCTCGTCCTCGTCGCGCAAAGTGCATCGGTGTAATTGCAGAAAGGCGTTATCTTGCGCAGGCTCAGCCGCGCGGGATGATCGCAGCGCTGAGCAGTATCGGTTGCACCACAGTCGTTGTGGATCCGGAGGCAGGCTGCCACGAACCGGGCAACGACTCCTGGCTGCAAGGCTTTGACGTAGTGGTGGCGCGGGGTCGCAGCTGGTCAGTTCTCTCCTTGCTGTCGTGGGCCGAAGCCCGGGGTGTTCCCACCCTCAATACCCGAGCGGCAATTGCAAGGGTCCATAACAAGGCCGACATGGCGGTTGCCTTGAAGATGGCCGGGATTCCGACGCCAGTCACGCGATTTGGATCTCCGCGCGAGCTCGCGCGCAGGCTGCCGAGGCCGAATTTCCCACTCATTCTTAAGCCAGTCTTTGGCGACAACGGGAACGGGCTGCGCGTAGTGCAGGATGCAGCGGAACTGGAGAGCATGCCGTGGCCCGATAGCGTGGTGCTGGCCCAAAAGTTCGAACCGAACGACGGCTACGACGTCAAGCTGTACTGCATTGGAGAAGAGGTATGGGTGGTGCGGAAACCTTCCGCACCGATCAGCAAGGGAGCGGCGAACGGCGTGGCCGAGAGAGTCCAGACTACTGCTCAGCTTCGCAGTCTCGCGCGCCACTGCGGCGAGCTCTTTGGGCTTGAACTGTATGGAGTGGATTGCATTGAGACACCAACCGGTCTGGTGGTAATTGAAGTCAACGATTTCCCCAACTATTCGGCGGTACCGGAGGCCAGTGAAAAGTTGGCGGACTACGTATCGCGCAAAATCGGACAGAGAGGCTTGGCATGAAAATTGGCATGGTAATGCTTCGTCATCCTCCAACGCGCAAGAGCCCGATCATGCCGGAGGTCGTGCGTCTGCTGGTCGACTGGGGAGTTACTGTGGAGGTGATCTATCCGGAAGAAAGAGTCACGGATCTTGCCAATGTAAAACCGGAGCACGATCTGTACGTGCTGAAGTCGGGTAGCGAGCTGGCTCTGAGCCTGTCTGCGGCCTTGCATGCGACGGGGGCCAACATTCTCAACCCATACCCGGTCGCGGCCGCTCTGCGAGACAAGGTGGCGGCGACGCGCATACTTCTGGCTGCGGGCGTTCCCTGTCCCAACACGTATGTCACCTCGAATCCCAAACTGTTCGCCACCCTGCTCGACGCCGGGCCGCTTGTCGTCAAACCCTACCGTGGTTCACAGGGCCGCGGCGTACATGTGGTGTGGGATGCCGATGAACTCGATGACATCACTGCCGACTGTGGTCCGGTGTTTGCCCAGCGTTATCACAAACCTGAGGGCGTTGATCGCAAGATCTATTGCGTGGGTGGACAACTGTTCGGCGTGCTTCGAGCTTGGCCCGCCAAGACCTATGCTGAAAAGCTAGGAGAGCCTTTCACGATTACACCAGAATTGAAGACAGTGGCGTTGCGTTGCGGTCAAGCCCTAGGGATCGAGTTGTACGGGCTGGACGTGATCATAAGCGAGGGCAAGCCCTACGTCGTCGATATCGCGAGTTTCCCTGGATTCAAAGGTGTGCCCGATGCGGCGCTGCGCATAGCGGACTACATCTACGCCGCGTTGCAACGGGTCTTGGAGGGGCACTCGGCCGTGCTTCCGATGCCGAAGGAGGTCGCAGCATGAAAGCCGTCGTGATTGGACCGGGACGCATCGGCTGCGGATTCGCGGGCGAACTGCTGCACTCGTCCGGCTACGACCTGACGTTTGTGGCCCGCAAACCCGAGGTGGTCCGACACCTAAACCGCGTCGGGCGCTATCGCGTGAAGTTGACTAGCACAACCGAGCAGCGCGAGCAGGTAATCGGGCCAGTGCGAGCTCTATGGACTCAAGACACATCGGCTGTAAGTGGCGCTATTGCCGAAGCCAACGTGATTGCAACCGCCGTGGGTCCACAGAACTTAGCTTTGGTTGCCCCAATTCTGGCTGCGGGGCTTGAACGGCGGCGGTCTCCGGCCAACGTCCTCGCCTTCGAAAATCTCATCAATGCTGGGTCGTGGCTGCGCCGGCTGGTACGGAATGCAGTCCACGGCGCCAACATGGCAGAAGATCACGGTTTCTCGGGAGCTCTGGTAAAGCGTGCAGTTACGCAGAAACGGGGTTCTATCGCAAGCGATGAGCCTCTCGAATTCATCGGCGATACACCGAGCAGTTTTGTCGTTGACGCCACCTCCCTGAAGAAGCCATTTCCGAAAATCAAGGGCATGGTGACTACGAAACACTTCACCGCCTGGGCGTTAGGCAAGCTTTATGTCTTCAGCGCCGGGCACGCGACTGCGGCGTACTTGGGATCCTTGAAGGGATACCACTATATCCACAGTGCGGTCCGCGATCCCGAAATCCGCGCCGCAGTCCTGGCAGCTATGAGGGAAGGGCAGCGCGGGTTGGAAGCCAAGTTTGGATGGGAGACCTGCAACGGCGACAAAGAACTGGAAGAAATCATGGCCCGCTTCGAAAACGCGTTGCTGAGTGATCCGATCCAGCGAGTGGGGCGCGATCCACGCCGGAAGCTTGGTCCGAAGGAACGCCTGGTCGGCGCCGCAAGGCTTGCGGAAAGAGCCGGTGTCGTTCCGGAAAGCCTGGTGTTGGCGACTGCCGCCGCCCTCTGCTTCTGCGACCCGGAAGATCCCTCGTGCACGGAGCTGAATACCCTGATCAGAAATTCCGGGGCAGGGGCCGTTTTGGAGAAAGTCTGCGGACTAGATCAGAAAAGTGAACTTGCGTCTTCTGTTCTCAAAAGCTGGGGACAACTGGCGCCAGGCTGGCAACCAGGCAATCAACTGGTGAGCCTCGAGCGCCGGATGTGGGCCTGGGGTTAGCAGCCCGAGCATATTTCCGAGAATTCTGAGGAGGAGCAGCGATTGAAACTTTATTTCATGCTGGCGCGCCGGAGACCGGATGTTCCCAGCCAACTTGTCCTAGAGGTCTGCGAAATCCTGCGGCAGCGCGGAGTGAAAGTGGCATGCGGCATCGCGGAAGAGACTTTGTTGCGTCCCGATCGGCCGTTTCCTAAGGTCGATCTTTACTTATTGAAGTCCTATACCGAGCTTTCGCTCAGCTTGGCCGGAGTTCTACACCGCCAGGGAGCACGTCTTTTAAATCCGTACCCGGGGTGTTACGCAGCACGCAACAAAATCATTGCGTCGCAGGTTCTCGCGGCAGCGGCTATCCCGGCTCCGCGTTGCTGGGTGACCAGCGACTTTACCCTGTTGGGCAATCTGCTCAATGAAGCCCCGATTATTGTCAAGCCTTATATGGGCTGGCGGGGGGAGGGCGTTCATGTGGTTCGCAATCAGGCGGAGCTCGCCACTCTGCCTTTTCCCCAGTCGCCTGTGCTGGTTCAAGAGTATTTGCCCGGAAGCGGCGAAGACCTGCGCCTGTACATTGCCGGCGAAGAAGTTTTCGCTGTGGCGAAGCCATTTTCTGGTGACAGCTTTGCCCGCCCAGGGCGCCCCGTTCCGGTGACCACAGAACTCCGCAGAATCGGCCTCAGCTGTGGCGCCGCTTTCGGGCTCGGCCTCTACGGAGTGGATCTCATCGAAACGGAGAGTGGCCCCAAGGTGATCGACGTCAATTATTTTCCCGGCTTTAAAGGCGTAAAGGGTGCGTCCGAGGTGGTCGCCGATTACGTGCAGCGTTGCGCGGAGGGAGTGTGCGACCTGCCGGGGATCGTCGTTGCAACAGAAGCCAGTCCCGCGAGGGTCTCATGACGCCCGAGATAACTCTGCAGATAGAAGGATGCCTTCGGCACAAGTTGCTGTGGGAACTCCGGGGCGCGCCGAAGCCTCGTCTTGGCCGCTCAGCACCCTACTGCGTAGGAGCAAAGTTCGACCGAGCCCAGCTCGGGAGGCATTCTGCCCCTGTCGAGAAATGCGCGTTAACGCACTCGATCCACCCTGCCAATGAATAGCTCACGAACTCAGATGAAACGGCGCGTCAATTTTTCGCTAATTGCAATCGTGGGCGAAGGTTTACTCTCACGCCTCAGCTTTGGCTTGATCAGCTTCAGTCTGCCTCTCTACGCTCGCCATCTGGGACTGAGTCTCACCGAAGTCGGCGTGCTTGCGGCTCTCAACAGCGCGGTAGCCGTGGGATTAAAACCGGTGATGGGTTGGGCAGCTGATCGCGTTGGTTTGAAACGTACCTACCTAGCTGCGATCAGTCTGCGCAGCCTAGTGTCGCTGTCCCTGGGCTTCGCCAGTCTGCCATGGGAGCTCTTCGCAATTCGGAGTGTGCATGGATTGTCCATGTCACTGCGCGATCCTTCCGCGAATGCGCTCATTGCCGAGCACGGGGGAGAAAAATCCGTGGCTTCCGCTTACGCGTGGTACCAGACGGCCAGGAGCGTGGCGAGCTCGGTAAGCAAGGCCGTGGCCGGTATCCTCCTGACAGTCACTGCTGCCAATTACCCACTGGTATTCTTCATAGCGTTTGCCCTTTCGGTCCTGCCACTGCTGGTCGTCGCACGCTATGTCAAGGAGAACAGTGACACAACCAGCGCGAACGACAGCCGGGAACCATCTCACGTGGCCCCAGCTCAGGAAAGCGAAATCCCAGCCCGCACAACACAGGTCCGACCGAAGGTCCTGCCGTTCGTTGGACTGGGATTTTTAATCGCCAGTACTGCGGAAATGCTTAACGGCCTCTTCCCCGTCTTGGCGACTGAATACGCCGGTTTGAGCAAAGCGCAGGCCGGAATCGTCTACACAGTTTCAACGCTCGCCACGATTTTCTCCGGCCCGCTCTTTGGTTGGGTCTCCGACAATGTCAGCCGCAAACTTGTGTTGGCGGTGAGGGCGGCTGCCAACACGCTCTCTTCGATCCTCTATGTAGTCAATCCCAGTTTCGGTGGGGTCGCGGTAGCGAAGACAGCCGATGACATGGGGAAGGCCGCTTTCCGCCCGGCCTGGGGCGCGCTGATGGCCGAGATCTCTGGTTTCGACAAGCGCAATCGCGCGCGCACCATGAGCTGGATGAGCATGGGCGAGGATGCGGGGGGAGTACTCTCCCCGATTCTAGCGGGTTTCTTGTGGGGCACGTGGGGCATCGCCGCCTTGATGGGCGTGCGAGTTCTGCTCGCCATTACTACCGAGGTGTACGCCTTTCTTGTCGCTCGCACTCCGGGAGAAGAGCGTGTGCTTATCCGGCAACGACTAGACCAAGAAAAATCTGGGGCCCCGGTTCTGCCCAATTTGGCGGCAAAGGATGGAGAAGCGTAGCTCGGCATCGCTGGATATCTTGGCGCTTGCTCTTGAGCTTTTACCGGTAGAGAGGAGCGGCTAATGAAAAAAGCAATTCGAATGCTATTCCTCGTTGCTTGCGTTTCTTTGCTCCTACGAGTCCTCACGGCTCAGCAGCCGATAAAGGTACCCGTGGAACTACGCCGAGTACTGGTTCGACAAGAATCCGGAGTGCTCAGGATTGAGTTGCAGCTCAGTGGCCCGGTTACACCCCACCTGAGCAGACTGGATTCGCCTGCTCGAGTGATAATGGATCTACCCAAGACAGTGGCGGTAACACCCCAGCGTCGCCTTACCGTGGAGAGTGGCGGCGCGAACGAGGTGCGTGTGGGCATGAACGGACAAGTTCCGCCTACTACACGGGTGGTTGTGGACTTGGCGCGTCCGCTTGCGTACGAGATCGTTCCAGGCAGCGACAACAACTGGATTCTTCGGCTGTACTCTGTTGCGGCAAACGACACCAGCTCGATCCAGCTTGCCGATCCACGTCGCGAGGCCGCCCACCCGGCAACCGAAGTTTCTGTGTTGCCGAGAGCTATGTCACCATCCGCAGAGGAACAGACTGCTCCGACCGCGCCCAGGCCGGCCGCTGCGTCCGGTACTAGAGTCGTTGACGGCGCCACTGGCGGCAACAATGACTCGATTCTCCCTCCGCGGGCTATTCCCGCAAACAATTCCGGCCTTCTCCAGGCGGCTGATCAGCGCAACGAGACAAGCCACACGGCGACCGAAGTTCTTGTCTCGCCGAGTGTCTCCGCGCAGCCCCGCGACGGGGAGTCTGTTCGGACGGCACCGGCGCCGCCCACTTCCACTGTTACTGGACTCGTCGAAGACCGGAGCGGCGCGGTGATTCCGGAGGCGGACGTAACACTGGTCGGGCAGGCGACCGGCAGAGCACTGAACACAGTCACGGACGAGGCAGGCCACTTCGTATTTAGGGAAGTCGCACCCGGTAAATATCATTTGCGAGCAGAAACACAAGGCTTTAAGGCGCTGGAATTACCCCTTGAGGTTGGTGCACAACCCACGCCTGCCCAGCGAGTGCGCCTCCAGCCAGCTAAGGTGAGTGAGGAGATTACTGTGTCGGCTCGGTCCGACGATCCCATATCTCCTGAAGAGAATGCGAGTGCGGTTTATCTGGACGGAGACTTCTTGCGGAGCCTGCCAGCGAAAAACGAGAATCCCTTGGCGGTTGCCTCCCTCTTTGTGAACAGCGCTGCCAATGATGCGGAGGGAACTAAGATCCTAGTTGACGGGGTAGAGGACGCTACGCTCGATGTTCCGAGCTCGAGTATCAAGACTGTCGCCGTAAACAGCAATCCCTATTCCGCCGAATTTGGCAGGCCAGGAAAGGGCCGCATCGAAGTTACGACCAAAGGTGGCTCCCTTCGTCGCTTCCATCGGCGTTTCGAATTCGCTTTCCGGGATGCTGGACTGGATGCTCACAACCCCTACGACGCGGTTCGCCCGCCCAGGCGGCGCGAGTGGATCGCGGGCGAGCTCAATGGGCCGCTCTTCGCCGACAAGGCGACCTTTTTCGTTGGCGGCGATTACCTCAGAGACAATAACAACAGCTTCGTAGCAGCGGTAACACCAAGCGGCCCGCTATCGGAAGCCTTTCCCATTCCGGGGCGCGCCGCTCATTCGATGGGCCGAACCGACATTCGGCTTACACCACTCCATATCCTCTCGCTGCGATACAACTGGAGCGAGACTCGACTGCCCAACCAAGGGGTCGGAGCATTCGATCTCTCCGAGCGCGCCTGGAATTCGAATAATCAGGCCCACGAACTTCGAATATCGGAGATCGCGACCCCTACCTCGGCTTTCCTGAATGAGTTCCGCTTCGACTTCAAGTACCGGCCAAAACTGGCTAGCAGCTCAAACAGCAGGCCGGCGATCCTGGTGAACGGCTCATTCAGCAGCGGCGGCGCTCAGATCTCGCGGAGCAACTTAGAGAAGGATGTGGAGTTCCAGGATCTTACATCTTATTTGCATGGCAAGCATTCGTTGCGGTTCGGAGCAGTTCTGAAATCAAGACTAATTGACTATTCGGATTCTTCCAATTTCGGTGGGACATTCACGTTTTCTGACCTGGCGAGCTTCGTGAACAAAAAACCGCTTCAGTATACGGTTAACGTGGGCGATCCGCGCGTGGCATTCTCCCAATATGAAGTCGCATATTTCTTTCAGGATGAAATCCGCCTTCGGCCGCAGCTGAGCTTGCTGGTTGGGCTTCGTCACGAACTCCAGTCGAATCTCAACGACCACAAAAATCTGGCACCGCGCATCGCGCTCTCCACCTCACCGGATGGTCAGACCATCCTGCGCGCGGGTATCGGCACTTTCTACCAACGGCAGCCAGTCACTCTAGAAGAGCAGTTCCTGCTTCTCAACGGCTCCCACTTGCACCAGATTGTCGTTAGCAATCCAAGCTTCCCTCTAGTGGGGAGCCCCTCTAGTCTTGTTTCCACTTCACCTCCCAGTGTGCTGCAGATTGATCCTCGCCTCCGTACTCCCTATGCCATCCAAGCCAGCTTGGACGTGGAGCGAAAACTGGGCCGAAAGACTACCCTCACGGCGGAGTACATCATGCTGCGCGGACTGAAGCTGTACCGCATGCCCGACGTCAATGCGCCGTTGCCGACGACTGGTGTGCGTCCTGATCCGAATTTCCTGAATGTTGATCAGTTCGAGACTTCAGGCAGTTCTCATTCGCACAGTCTCACTCTGGGTCTGCGAACCACGCTGGGCGGCAGATTACAGCTCCTGTCGCAGTACACCTTCTCCCACTCGATCGATGACACCTCGGGGCTGTCTTTTCTTCCGGCAAACAATTACGACTTGAGAGGCGAGCGCGGGCGGTCGGATTTCGACCAGCGACATCGGCTCAATTTTACCGGTCTCTTCAAGCTGCCCTGGGATTTCAACTTAGGTTGTGTTGTTTCCCTCTACTCAGGCATTCCTTTCAACATTACGACCGGCTTTGACGATGACCGCGATACAGTATTCAACGACCGCCCAAGCCTGGGAAATCCCAAGGCGCCCTTCAACTCTTTTGCGGTCGACGGACGTTTCATCGGCGGGACTAATGGCGTGCTGTACGACGGCGCACACGCGTTGTTCGGGGGCAGCTTCGTTCCTATCAATGCGACGAGTGTTCGCTGGTTGATTCTCCCTGGGCCAGGAAATGTTGGGCGCAATAGTGGCGCCGGACCCGGCTTCGCCAACGCGGACCTGCGCCTTGCAAAGATGTTCAGATTACGAGAAAGGAGCAAGGGGTCACGGTACATTGAGCTTCGAGCCGACGCGTTCAATGTGATGAACCATGTTAACTACACGAATTATGTCGGCACGCTCACCTCGGCATTCTTTGGGCGTGCAAACGATGCTCATGTACCACGGGAAATGCAGCTATCCGCGAGATTACGTTTCTGACCGGACTTACTTATGAAGGTCACGATTGCTGGGGATTCCCTGGTCTTAGAACCCAAGTTGTGTTCTGCGGGCGAGCTGAGGGTTTTCTCTTTAGCCGCGGATACTCCTATCCCTGATCCATGGTCCCGGGTTCGCCGATCACTGACCGACGAGTCCGGCAATGGTGATCCCTTTTGTGCAGGACTGCTGATCCGCAACGGGGCAGGAATCCTGATCGGAATAATCCAGGAACGCTGATCGGTTTTTTAGAAGAGTCCGCAGAGGTGGGGCAGCAAGTAAGTTGGTGACGCTTTCCCACACGAGGTGAGATATGGCACGACTTCTTCCCTTGCTTAAGAGCCAGATGGTTCATCTTGCCCCCCGCGAGAACAAGTTCTATGAGATGTTTGGGGAGATGTCCGACAATCTTATTCAGGGCGCGCGCCTATTGGTCGAGATCCTGCGCGACTTTCGCGATGTCCCCGTCCGCGTGCAGAAACTCAAGGACATCGAGGACCTCGGCGACATCATGACCCACAACATCATCACTAAACTCAACCAGACCTTCATTACGCCCTTTGACCGCGAGGATATCCACAAGCTTGCCTCCTCGATCGATGACGTGCTCGATTATCTGAACTCGGCGGGCGACCGCCTGGTGCTCTATAAAATCCAGAGCGTGCCTTCGGACGCGGAGAAGCTGGCCGAACTGGTGACGCTACAGTGCGAAGAGCTCCACAAAGCGGTGAAGAACCTGAATAAGCACGACTATGTGCTGGACCACTGCATGGAGATCAACCGCCTGGAGGATGAGGCCGATAGCGTCAGTCGGCGCGCTATCGGGCGCCTCTTCGATCAGGAACCCGATCCCATTACCCTGATCAAGCTCACGGAATTGTTCGAGGTTCTGGAAACCGCCAGCGACAAAGCTGAAGATGCCGCCAACGTCCTTGAGAGTGTCGTGCTGAAGAGCGCCTGACGGATACCGGCCTGCTGCCAGTCGTCAGGTGCCCGTCAAACGCTCCATGTAGGGATTGAAGACTTTGTAACGAAGCTCGCGCTCATAAACCGCGATGCTCTCGCCGGCGTCTTGGATTATCGCCTTCTTGAACAGCATGGCATCGCGGAGAGCATTCTCGCTGAGCCTCTGCGCAGTGACATCGTGGGAACCTTCACCCCAAGATTCCTGACGGGCCAGTACACACCGCGTCTTTCCAAGAACCCACGGCTTGACGAAGATCGTACCAAAACACCTTGGTCTGTGCTTCTTTGTTACGTTTTGGCGAGTCTTTGCTCAGCACTTCAATGACCCGTTGTGCTGTGTCAGGGTTTCGTTGGACTGGTAGGGAACCGACCACTGTGATCGAGGTTCAAAACGAACAGGTGCTCCTGTCCTCTGGAAACCGATCAATCCTCTGCGCTCCATTTGCGCTCCGTTAGTTGGTCCAGCGTGAACTTCTATAGCCTTTGGTGTCATCCGTGGCCCTGCATGTCATTGAAATTATGTTTTGTTGTTGATTCGATTCCCATAACAGGTAGAACGTTGCCGTCGGATGCGGAATAGCTCGATCGAGCCGGGTGAGACTGACCTTCTTACACTGGTATTTCACCCACCATAGCTTCGTCCACATAACACCAGACCCAATCCTCACCGGGTTCATTGGACCGTATCAGAGGGTGAGAGGTCTCGTGAAAATGCTTGGTGGCATGTTTGTTCTTGGATGAATCACAGCATCCAACATGGCCGCACGTCAGGCACAAACGCAGGTGAACCCAGGTGTCGCCTAGCTTCACGCAGTCTTCGCAGACGTGCTTGGTCGTGCTGGTCACTTTGATTTCGTTCAGGTGCCGGCATTCAACTGGCATTTTTTAACCTCGAAGTAGCGGTAGCTGCACTCATGGGTCTACTGTCTTCCAGTCCTGCGTTTAGATAGGAAATCCGGGCAATTGCGGACCAGTCGGCATCTCCCAGACCCCGCGCCATGGCTTCAACAAATCGGTCGTGAACCAGACTGGCTATCGGCATGGGAACTGCGGCCTCCTCGGCCGCGGCAAGGACTAGCCGATTGTCCTTTAATCCGAGTGGCAGTCTGAAGCCTCCCTGCTGAAATTTGTCCGCGGCGATGATGCTGCCATAAGTCTTGTAAATGGGCGCCGCAAACAGAGAAGTTGTGAGAAATTCCACGAACTGGGCGGCATCGAGCCCGGATTTTCGGATGAGCGCAACGGATTCCGCCAAACTCTCGATCACAGTCGTGATCAAGAAATTGCCTGCCAGCTTGATCAGGTTGGCTGCCGGCGCTTCTTCGCCGGCAACGAACGTCTTCTGTCCCATTGTGCCGAAGAGGCTTCGGCAGCGCTCGATTTCCTCGCCACGACCAGCGGCCACGATGAAAAGTTTCGCAGAGGCCGCTGCGTCCGGACGTCCGAACACGGGAGCGGCGACATAGTGTTGATGTTTTTCCTCATGGACCTTGGCGAGCCGGCGAGACAAGGCCACGCTGATGGTGCTCATGGAAATATGAACAGCACCAGCAGGAAGCGACTGAAGGACATTGCCGGCCCCCAGGACCAAGTCTTCCACCGCGGGATCGTCAGCCAACATCGTAATGATCACCTCGGCATTGGCGGCTGCTGCACCGGGACCTTCGGCAACCTTTGCACCAAGCGAGCGAAACTCCTCGGCGCGCTTCTTGGTTCGGTTGTAAACGGTCAGCGTATGGCCAGCCTTGATCAGGTTGCGCGCCATGGCTGATCCCATATTACCCAGGCCTATGAACCCTACCTTCATCATGCATCTCCTGCGACTCTGTGGCAGAGCCTGTCTCCTGCTCTCGGTCAATCGTCTGTTTTCCGAGCTGAGAATAGAGGCTTGCGTTACCCCAGTACGATGTGATGCTGGTAATGAGCCCCCGGTCGTTAATTTTGAGAAGCAGCTACCGATCTGACCCGCAGCACAGATCTCACGCGGGCACCAGGGGATGTGATTCCCTGGGGATCGCGTCCAGTGTTGCCTTGTCGAAGTTGAGGTGCGCCCGGATCAGTTCCGGGGGCGGGTGCGTCAGCCATTCCGAAAGCGAGAGATCCTGGAAACGGCTGCTCCTGAACATCTCGAGGAATTTCAGGTCCGTCTTGCCCGTGTTTTCAATATCGTGCGGCAGAGTTTTCTGAACGTAGCCCACGTCTCCGGTTTCAAAATCCAGGTTCCGGGCTCGGCCGCCGGTCGCAAACCCGGTCATCCTTCCCTGGCCATGTACTACTGCCATTCATCCGCGTTGGCATGCCAGTGGACTTCGCGCAGCCCACCCGGATGGACGGTCACGATGGCCGCGGCTACGGTCGTCGATACTTTGCAGGTGGTGGAGTCTGCAATCCGCACTTCGCCAACCCTGGGTGCGCTTGGTAACGGCCGGCTGATTGGCGCGAAACGCAAAATCATATTGCGTGATGCCCAGCGACCCTGCCGCTGCGCGTTGGTGCTCCGCAAGCGGGCCAGGGGGATCAGCCTGAAAAATAAACAGCTCTTCCCTCGGTAAGTTTTCCAGAGTCTTACCGGAGATGCCGAAATTCTTTGCCAGCACATCGCGAGGAGTGTGAGCCATCTAGTCGGTAAGCAGTATTGTCTCATTCTCGGAGAAGCTGCCTTGACTGTTGCACTTGCCGGTTCTTCTATTGCCGACTATGAACTCGGTGGGCGCGGAGGTTGGGAAGCCGATTGCGCCGCAGACTGCGAGCGTCGGCGTGGCCACCAGCCGCTTCGTGCGTAGTGAGGGTCAGGTGATCCGCCATAACATGTCATGGACGCTGATCATACCTGCTTACCTGATCCTGATCGGGTCGTTCTTCCATTGGGTGTTCCCGAATGTGATGCAGACGGGATGAACTACCACTGTCTCCCACGCTGGACTCGTTGCTCGCTGGCATTGGCCGGTTCATCCCGAAAGCGCTGGGAGGACTCGTTATCTACGTGCTTTCGCACGGCGCAATCAAAGGTGGACTCTTCCTCTGCGCGGGAATCGTGCTGCATCGCCTGCAGAAAATCGGCGAAAGTCATCTTCACGGATGCGGCCGGGGAATGTCGTTTACCGCATTATTCATTCTTGGAGCGTGGGGCCTGGCTGGAACTCCGGCCTTCGGCCCGCTGTTGGGCAAGAGCATGATTTCCGATGCAGCGGCAGATTTTCACCATGGCTGGCTGATATACGTCTTGATGTTCGCCGAAATCATTACGGCTGCAGCCGTGCCGCGAGCTGCTTTCCGGATCTTCTTTGGGTGGGGCGGCCCTGCACCAACCGATCCCTCTTCTCAAATCGAGGAACGTCCCGAAACTCATGGTCGGGCTGCATCATGAATGTCCCGGAGCACATGAAATAGGTTGGTCCCTTGCCAGTGTTCAGGCGGGACGATTGCGAAGAAATGAAGAATACTTCATGCGTGGATGTCAGCTAGTTGCTGGATCCGGCGCACACGGATTTGCTTTTCGCGCTTTCGCGTTTGGGCGATATCGTAGGAGGCCTGCATGCGCATGAGCGTGTCCATCTTCACCCCAAACGCCTTTTCAATGCGGAGAGCCATGTCCCCGGAAAGATCGGCCTTGCCGTTGAGCAGGCTGGACAATGCTGGCCGGGACACGTCAAGCGCCGCCGCGGCAGCCGTCACGGAGAGACCCGCGGGTTGGATAATCTCTGTGCGGATGAAATCTCCGGGATGAGGGGGGTTCTTCATAGGCATAGGCGTTTGCTCCTTGTCTCCTAGTGGTAGTCTTCCAAGTTTACGTCACAGATTTCGCGCTCTACGGTGTCGATGCGGAACGTCAGGCGGCGGTTCCCAGTGGCACTGAGGGACCATGTGCCCTTGCGGTCGCCGGTCAGCGTGTGCACCTTCCATGCTGGAAGCGAACGTAATTCCTCAGGGTCTTGCATGTCATCAAGAAACGCCAACACTTTACGGACCTTGTCCACCGTATCGGGCGGAACGCCTTTCGCGCCGTCTTCCAGGTAGAGCCTCTTCAGACCTTTATGGGCGAAGTTCCGTATTTTCACTGACCCGACTGTAGCCTGTAACTTAACGCTTGTCAAGCAGCGTTCTTAGGGAGCTTGGCGCGGGGGAGCCTGCCTCCAACAACATCTTTGCATCTGCCTCACAAACACTAATTTCTAGTATTGAGTAATCTAAAGTACTAGTTTATATTTCTCACATGCAATATATCCAAAGGAGATTGGCCGGCGTGCTGCTGGACGCGGCTCGACGCTTCCCCGCTGTGGTTGTGACTGGTCCACGTCGTGCTGGCAAGACCACTCTTCTGCGCAAGCTTTTTCCTAAAACCCAGTTTGTACTGCTCGAAGATCCTGATGTTCAGGCACGGGTGCGGAGTGATCCCCGCGCCTTCCTAGAGGCACTCCGTCCTCCAGTCGTCTTCGACGAGATTCAGAACACGCCCGAATTACTTGCGTATGTTCGTACCGTTATCGATACGGGCCGGCGGCGAATGGGGCAATGGCTGTTCACGGGGTCCCAGGAGGCGCCGCTCATGCAAGGCATTAGCGAATCCATGGCGGGACGAGCGGCTATCCTCCAACTTCTGCCGTTCAGTCTTTCGGAAACGAAGAAAGTGAATCTGCTGCACGGAGGTTTTCCAGAGGTGCTCGCTCGGCCGAAGGCTCGTAGCCTTTGGTTTGCTTCCTACCTGCAAACATATCTGGAGAGAGACGTTCGAGCGATCACTAATGTGCGGGATTTGGCGACGTTTCGTCGCTTTCTGGCACTTTTGGCGAGCCGTCACGGCCAGATTCTGAATAAGACCGACTTGGCTGCGCCGCTCGGCGTCACTGTGCCCACGATTGGCGACTGGCTGCACATTCTTGACGTGACCGGCCAGATCATTCTCGTGCCGCCGTATTTCGAAAACCTCGGAAAGCGACTGATTAAGTCGCCGAAAGTCTACCTGGGCGACTCCGGTCTTGCCTGCTATCTGCTGGGCCTGACGTCTGTGGGTGAGCTTGAGCGCTCGCCATTCCTTGGGGCTGTGTTTGAAGGCTTCGTCGCGGCGGAAATACTCAAGAGTCAGGCCGACCGTGGGATGCGCAAGGAACTCTACTATTTTCGCGATCAGCAGGGTCTGGAAGTAGACTTCCTTGTTCCACGCCCAAACGCCAAGCTGTGGCTGGTAGAAGCGAAATCCGCAAAGACTGTTCGCCCGCCCATGGCATCCCCGTTGACATCTCTTCAGCGCGCGCTGCAAAAACGAGCAGGAAGATTGATCCTGGTCCATCGAAAGTCGCGCTTACAAGTACCTACAACGGCGGTTGCTAAAGGAGTTGAGGCGCTGGATCTGGAGCAATTTGTAGGAGAACTTCTACGTGCTAGATGAATTGGCGATGCGAACGGCGGTCTCGGATGGGCGGGTCCTTAGAGTTCAGATCGTGGGCTGCATGCGAAGCGCTGAAAACGTGCCCTCTTTTCTATTAAGACATAACGCCTTATCCTTTAATAACGCGACCGCTTGTTAAAGGAATCCTGCACAACCAGCAAACTCTCTTCACTCGCTATTTCACGTCTTCGTGGAACATCGCAACATCAAATTAAATTGATTTTCTTAACAAAGGATTATCCGGCATTCAATAAGGTCAATGTGTGAAACCGAGATTTTCCGTCAATCACGGCTCGGTTGGCAGCTGGCCGACCTTGAGCCTGACCTTTCCGCCGTTAGGACTCTCGGCAATCTGCCGATGCAAATCCCCGAGGAGTGCCAGTTGTTCGTACAGGTCGGTGACGTAGGCGTTGTTCGGGACATCCGCGCTTTCAGCAAAAACAACAGGCGTCTTGAAACCGATACATTGCAGATCGTTAGGCTTCAGGCCATGTTCGGCAAATGCTGCCAACTGTTGTTCCGCAAACCAGAGTCCACGTTTTGCCGATTCTGCCAAAGAATGTTCAAAGCCCGACTCTGATTCGGCAATTTCAGTCAGAGTGCCGGCACCTACGTTTAGCCACAAAATCTTCCCTTTGGTGGTTCGCAAAAACAAATCGCCGAAGCCATTCCGGGCGACCAGCGTCACAGGATCAGCGGACAGCCAGCGCCACGGTTCGAGCAGCCGGTTGACATCGAGTTGCTCAATGTTAAATGACCTCTCCACGCGGCGATTAAGAAGAGGCAGGGGAACCGATTCCATTCCCCGCGACCGGATCACACCGTAGCCGACGACCAAGGAACCTTCACGAACAGTAAATGTCGCTCCGGGTTGCACCTCTTCGTAGGGGTACTCCGGGAAGTACATCAGCGCCAATCTAACGTCTGAAGTATCGCCGGGTTCTAGAGCAGCATCCGAAACGACTGCTGGCCTGCCCATCGTAGCGGCACCAAGGGAGAGGCCCGGGAAGCAGCGCCAGAACTGGAAACCGGCTCCGTACGCTGCCTCTTCAGGTCGCGCATCATCTTCGCTTAAACAATAACCAATCGCGCATGGAACTAGAACTTCACCATAATGGCCATTCTGATACTTGGCTCATCCTTCCGCAGGTCTGGGGTCCAAAGACCACCGTGTGAGCCGCAGCCCGCACCCGTCGGGCCGGGGGTGTTGTCCAGGCAAACGAATTGGGCAGGAGAACCGTTGTTGCCACCAGGAGGTGTTATCCCGTCCGCACCCGACCAATACGGCACACTGGCGTGACGATAGCCGTACTCCCAGCGGAAAGTGATGTATTGTTTCGGCATCCAGTCGTAGGTGATTGAGGCATCCCAACCCTTGAAAGGCAACCCCGGAGCGGCCGGGAAGTACGGCGACCCGGAGACGGCATCCGCCCCGTTGATAGGAGACAACAGCACCAGGTAGCGCCCTGGATTGTCGAGTACGCCACCACCCACGGTTATGCCGTGGGTGTCGTGCTTGAACCAGAAGCGGTTATACAGCATCCAACCCGCGAAACTCTGCTTGGGACCACCCCTCACGCTACCGTCCGGCAAAGTCACAAGAGGTTTGTTTTTGTGGCAGCTCACGCCGCCACCGTATTCGCATCCCAGATCGCCCGTGAAAGAAAACGCCATCTTGTCGAGAAACTTGGTTGGCCTGTCGTAATACTTGACTTCGATGCTGTCATCCGTGTGGATACGCGAGCGCCCAGCTCCCGGATGGATGGTACTCAGAGTGTCTTCGCCCATGCCATAGTTGTTGAACACAAGCGCGACCCAGGGCTTCAGACGATAGATGATCTGGCCGCCTAGTCCCGGCCGAGTGCCGAACTTGCCGTAAGACTGCCACCCGTTGATGATCCACGGTTCAATCTTAAGTTTGTTCGTAGGAAACCATTGGATCCGCAGGCCATTGAAGAACCACGGCGTGTTAGATGACACAAAGGATGGCTGGTAAGCCCAGTTATCGAAGTTGTAGTAACTGAACAACCCGATGTAAAAGACAAACAGCCCGGCGTCTATGTTGAGCCCATGGTTCACATTGAAGTGGTATCCGCCATAGGCCTCCGAAAAGTAGCGGTACGCTCCACGAAGGTCCCATTGCCCGCGCCCGACGCTGGCATCATTGCGGGGAGTAGTGACGCCGAACATTCCCCCTAGCGTCAAGACACGGCCGCGGACGTTTTGCCAATGGAAGTCGCCGCCGAAGCTAATCTGCTCGATCTGGACCTCGCCCGAACGAAAGATTTCCGTGGAACCGCCGAGCGTATTGTCCCTTGGCTTGTTGAAGCTTTGGATGAAGTGAGTGTCAAATCTGATTTCTGGGGTGAAGAACTGCGAATCCCACACCGCATCTTTGTTGCGGGCGGTGCCGTTCAGCCAGGTCCAGTCAGCGTACGCAAAAGGGGTTTGCGTGTCCACCGCGGGAGTCTCCGAGGCTTGGGATGCAGTGGATTCACTCGACGTTGGCACCATCGCCCCTTCCTTCTTGACGGTTGCGGTGCCCGATGCCGGTTCAGCGGACTTGGAATTGTCCTGCGGCCGTGCCGCTACTGTCTCGGGATTGGGAGCTGGGGGTGCAACGGCGGACTCATTGGGGGTCGACAAGCCTCTAGCCGCGGCTGTCGAAGGTGTGCCCGCTTCCCCGCTTGCTTTTAATTGTCGCTCGAGCTGCTCAATGCGCTCTTGCATGATCTGGAGCTGTTTCTGCACGGCGGGTGGAGTTTCGGGATTGTTCAAATTGCCTGATGAACTGCTTGCCCCGCTTCTTGTCTTATCTACATCAGTCCCCGCCTCGCTCGAAGATGTGGGTAGAGCGTCCAGCATTGCCCTGTTGACTGAGGCCTGGCGTGGCTTTTCCGTTTCGGGCGTCGGCTCTGCCTGCGCATAGATACTTGAGGTTGGTACCACCGCGAGGCCTACAGCTAGGGTTATCGGCAACCATCGAGCAGCAACACTCGTGCGCAGAATGCCCCTAGCCCTCTGACTGTGCACTCTTGCTACTTTCAAAGCGACGCATCCCATCTGCTTTAGAGAGGATCTTGTCGCTGCAACGACTTCTTCCATCGCACACGGTGACCTCATTAGCGGCCCCCCTTTTCAATTAAATTGTTTGCGACCATCGTCTGTGAAAAGTACGGTAAAGACACTCTAGGTTCTCTGCTGACGCAGTCCGTGGTTCTCACTGTTGAAGTCGACGGAAAAGCAAAGCTGGTGAAGGTGAGATTACCCTGCGTGACGTGAAAGAACCGTGAAGATCCCTATTAAATGCCTTGTTGATAGTCACAAAAATCTTTTTTCAGATGCGGACCGCAAAAGATACTCTTAGACGTCGTGGCGATAAAAAAACTCCATACTTAGCGTTCAGCGCTGGGGAACACAGGAACGACTTCCAGGATCATTGGACACGAAAGCACATAAATTCTGAGTAAAAGGTGCATAAAGAATTCGTAAACGTCGCGATCTGACACGCTGACATTGCATCGCGACATCTGGTGGGAGAACGTCTTTTGCCTCAACAAGCAGGTCCAACGATGCGAGCACGCGACAGGAAAGGGCTTTTCCCTGAATAGCCCGGCGGGCAACCATAAACAAAGTGCTTACGCCAGCACCGTAATGGCACTGGCCGTGCTTCAGGGTTCAGATGAGAGAGCACCGTCATATCCTTCCGGTGAGTCTCCACCGGAAGGATTCTGAAAACGATATCCGAGCCACAGCTCTGTCAAGATGTACTTCGGCTGGGCGGGATCATCCTCGATTTCTTTGCGCAGCGTCTTGACATAAGCTCGCAGGTACTCAACCTCTTCGCCGTGCTCGGCACCCCAAATGGTTCGAAGCAACTTGGTGTGCGTGAGAGGCATACCCTCGTTTTTCCTTAAAAAAAAGTAGTGAAAGTAAGTCGAATTCCGTGGGCGTGAGGTGGACGACCGTACCAGCGCGCCACAGCAGTCGCTTCTCGAAATCGATCTCCAAGTCGCCGGCGTGGATTACATTGGGTGAGGGATTCTGGCTGAGGGTGCGGCGGGTCACAGCTCGCAGGCGTGCGACCAGCTCACCAAACCGTAATGGCTTGGTGATGTAGTCGTCGGCGCCTGCTTCCAAAGCCTGCACCATATCGTGTTCCGAATCGCGTACTGTCACCATGACAATTCCAAGCTGCGGAGCTGCGTCGTGGCGGCATCAAACATGCACACCGCCCGCAGCTCGAATTGCCAGCAAAACGGTTTCAACAGGTTCGCGCAAATCGCGGGAGCTGGTTCTACTGCGAGCAACTGCCGCGCCAGCTCATATAATCGCGTCATTTGTCTACCTTGAGGCTCTTCGGATTCTGCTGCCTCGCGTGCCTGTGAGGTAAGGCGCGTGATCACCAGGCTTGCAATCAGGAAGGAGAACAGCGCGAAGGTATCTGAGGTATCGCTTACTCGGAAGGAAAAGATTGGAGGTACAAAGAAATAATTGAGGCAAAGAATGGAGATCAGTGACGCAAAAGCCGACGAGAGAAAATCACCGATCAGCGACTGCAGAACTACCCCAATCAAGGACACGAAGCTTACAGTCGGAGAGTTGACATGCAAGCCGTAGCAGATGAAGGTGACGAGCGCTACGACGGTAGTCGCGGGTAGGACCCCGCAGTACCGATCGGAGGATTCGTCCTAGCTAAGCGAGGGCTGACTCGTTAGTCAATTTCCTTTTCTCGGCCCCGGACACGCTGTACCACCCCGCCGCTTGAGCTCATGAATCGGCTCGCAGAGCGAATTCATTCTGCCGCGCAACGCCTGAATTCTGATCGAGACACTTCACTCGCCGGTGTCGTGTTGGGCTCTGGCCTGCTTGCTTCTGGGGTACTGCTTATCGAGTTCCAAATTGAGTTCCAAGACATTAACCCTTGGTTCCCCTAGAAATCCCAGCTGACGATTTTCCGTGTGCTTGGCCACGAGTTGTCGTAATTGCGCCTCGCTGATGCCTCGCTCTTTCGCCACCCGCGGAAGCTGGAACGCAGCCGCCGCCGGTGAGATCTCGGGATCAAGCCCGGAACCAGAAGCGGTAACCAAATCGATCGGGATAGGAGTGCCCGGATTTTCGGACTGTGCTGCGGCGACGTCCCCCTTCACGCGATCAACTAGCTTTTGATTTGTCGGTCCCCACTGTGAGCCGTTGGACGCCGTTGCGTCATACCCGTTTCCAGCAGCTGATGGGCGCGAGTGGAAGTGCCCGGGCGAACTGAAGGCTTGCCCAATGATTCGGGATCCAACCACCTTTCCATTCGCCTCAATGAATTGTCCGTTGGCCTTCTTAGGAAAAAGCACTTGCGAGATGCCGGTTACGACCAGTGGATAAACGATCCCGAGAAGGATGGTCGTCGCTATGGTCATCAACACCGAAATGATAAGGTTTTTCTTCATGACAAACTCCCTTTAAGCAAGCCCGACCCTGGTGATCAGCATGTCGATGAGCTTGATGCCAATGAACGGAATAATGATTCCGCCGATACCGTAGATCCACAGATTGCGGCGCAGAAGCGCAGCCGCACCCATCGCTCGATATCTCACGCCTCGCAATGCCAGTGGAATCAGGGCGATGATGATGACGGCGTTGAAGATGACGGCGGAAAGAATCGCCGACCCCGGCGTCTGCAATCGCATGATGTTGAGCGCGTTCAATACCGGGAACGTGCCCGCAAACATGGCTGGGATGATCGCGAAGTACTTGGCAACGTCGTTCGCGATCGAGAACGTGGTCAACGAGCCTCGAGTCATCAGTAGCTGCTTGCCGATCTCGACGACCTCAATTAACTTCGTGGGATTGGAATCCAGATCCACCATGTTCCCGGCTTCTTTGGCCGCCTGCGTACCCGTATTCATGGCCACCCCGACATCAGCCTGAGCGAGCGCCGGCGCATCGTTGGTGCCATCACCCGTCATGGCGACAAGTTTGCCTTCGGCCTGCTCTTTCTTGATCAGGTCCATCTTGTCTTTCGGGGTGGCTTGGGCCAGGAAATCGTCAACTCCAGCTTCGCGGGCGATCGCGGCGGCGGTGAGCGGGTTGTCGCCAGTGATCATCACGGTCTTGATGCCCATAGCTCGGAGTTGATCAAAACGCTCACGCATGCCGCCCTTGACCACGTCTTTCAGTTCGATCACGCCCAGCGCGCCACGGGTCTTTTCAGCAACCACTAGCGGGGTACCGCCGGAACGGGCGATCTCTTCCACAGTTGCCTTGACCGGCGCTGGGACTTCGCGCCCATGTTGGATCAGGTAAGCCTGCACCGCACCGGCCGCGCCTTTACGGATCTCGAATCCGTTGAGGTTCACACCGGACATGCGAGTCTGCGCCGTAAAAGGGACAAAATGCGCGTCGTGGGAAGAGAGTTCGCGTCCGCGCAATCCGTACTTTTCTTTCGCCAGAACTACGATGGAGCGGCCCTCCGGTGTCTCATCTGCCAGGGACGATAACTGAGCGGAGTCGGCCAATTCGTTTTCCGCTACCCCAGGAGCCGGAACAAATCGCGCTGCTTGGCGGTTGCCGAGCGTGATCGTGCCAGTCTTATCAAGCAAGAGGGTGTTCACGTCGCCGGCTGCTTCAACCGCGCGACCGGACATCGCCAGAACATTGTGCTGAACCAAGCGGTCCATGCCGGCGATGCCGATGGCCGAAAGCAATCCGCCGATCGTGGTTGGAATCAGGCAAACCAATAGCGAGACCAAAACAAACACGGTCTGCGGAGAACCGGAATAAATTGCAAATGGCTGCAGCGTTACTACGGCGAGTAGGAAAATAATCGTCAATCCGGCCAGCAGAATGTTGAGTGCAATCTCATTGGGAGTTTTCTGCCGCTCCGCGCCCTCAACCAGAGCGATCATGCGGTCGAGGAATGTCTCGCCGGGATTTGAGGTAATTCTCACCTTGATCTTGTCGGACAAGACCCGGGTGCCACCCGTCACAGCCGAACGGTCGCCTCCAGCCTCGCGGATCACGGGCGCGGATTCACCTGTAATGGCTGATTCGTCCACGGAGGCGACGCCTTCAATGATCTCGCCGTCAGACGGAATAAACTCGCCCGCGGAAACAAACACCAAGTCTCCGGCGCGGAGCTTGGAACTCGGCACTTTCTCGAGGTTCCCGTTGCTGCCGATCAGCCGATTGGCGATGGTTTCCGAGCGTGCTTTGCGCAGTGTGTCTGCCTGCGCCTTGCCGCGGCCTTCGGCCATAGCTTCAGCAAAGTTCGCGAACAACACCGTGAACCACAGCCACAGCGTGATCTGCAGGTTGAACTTGAAAGCAGTTCCACCTTGGAAGAGCAGCACAGTGGTGATCACGCTGCCGATCTCCACCACGAACATAACGGGATTGCCCATCATCTTGCGCGGATTCAGCTTGAGAAAGGCGTCCAGTATTGCGCCTCGGACGATCTTCCATTCCCAAATCGCTTTTTTCTTTTTCGCCATACTTCTTCTCGCAACTCAGTCACCGGCTTCGAATCGAGCTGGCCCACTCCCTACGCTACTCTGAGCCTTCCTGTAGGCTCCTCTTCAGCCACCAGCGCTGTACCGCGACTGCAGACCAAATCCCTTCCACCAGGCCGAACGGCCATGCGCCCTGAAGAAAGCCGCACACCGATCCCAAGGCGCACGCGAAAGCGAACGCCAGAATGAACCATCTGCTCTTGGACTCCAAAGCGTAAGTCACCAACATCGCTGTTACTGCGAACAAACCGAACCCTGACAAGCGGCTCATATCTTCAGAATGTCTTTCCTACCATCATCAGCAGGTGCTCCAGGATTGGACCGAGACTTAATGCCGGGAAAAACGTCAGCGCACCGACGATCAGGATCACGCCAATCAAAAGCACCGTGAAGAGCGGCGTGGTCACGGGAAATGTACCAAGAGATGGCGGCACATACTTCTTTTGTGCCAGATTTCCGGCGATCGCCAGCATCGGAATGATCATCAGGAAACGTCCGATCAACATCGTGAGGCTGCCGGAGACGTTGTACCAGGGTGTGTTCCCACTCAGGCCTCCGAATGCCGAACCGTTATTTCCCGCTTGCGAAGTAAAGGCATAGATGATCTCCGTCAAGCCATGGGGGCCGGGATTGCCAATGCTGGATGTCCCAAACGCTTCGACAGAGGAAATCCCAGCGAGAGTAAGAATCACGAGGGGAAAGACCAGCGCCACCAGCATGGCCATCTTGACGTCGTAGGCTTCTATCTTCTTGCCCAGGTATTCCGGCGTGCGGCCGACCATCAAGCCCGCGATGAATACCGCCAGGACCACGTAGATCAGGATTCCGTAGAGTCCTGCGCCGACTCCGCCAAAGATCACCTCGCTGAGCATGATGTTTACAAGCGGGACCATGCCACCAAGAGGGGTGAACGAATCATGCCAACCATTGATGGCGCCGCAGCTCGCGTCGGTAGTCACGGTTGCAAACAGGGCGGAATTGGCGATACCGAATCGAACCTCTTTGCCCTCCATGTTCCCGCCCGGTTGCAGAACGGTGGGGTGTTGGTCAGTGCCAGCCAGAAGCGGATTTCCGTGCGACTCGGCCCAGTACACCGTCGTGACGCCGGCGAGAAATAGAATGGCCATGGCAGCCCACACCGCCCAGCCATGCGCTTGCGAACCAGTCATCCGGCCGAGCGTGTAGGTAAGCCCTGCTGAGACGGCAAAAATCGAGAAGAGTTCGAGGAGGTTGCTCAGTGGTGTCGGGTTTTCGAAGGGATGGGCACTGTTGGCGTTGAAGAATCCACCGCCGTTCGTACCCCATTCTTTGATGATCTCTTGTGAGGCGACAGGTCCCTGGGCAACAGTTTGTTCGGTCACGATGTCCATGACGGGCTTGCCGTCCGGCCCGAGAACCGATTTGCCACTTGCATCCACCTTCGGCACCTGCATCGGTTCAACCAGCGATACCTTGTCATACGGGCGCAGGTTCTGCACGACACCCTGCGACACCAGGAGCAAAGATCCCAGAACGCAGAACGGCAAGAGCACCCACAGGGCGCTGCGGACCATATCGACCCAGAAGTTCCCGATCGTTTGCGCTTGCCGGCGAGCGATGCCGCGGATAAACGCTATGGCTAATGCGATGCCGGTCGCCGCTGAAGCGAAGTTGTGATAAGCCAAGCCCGCCATTTGGGTGAAATAGCTCATCGTCGTTTCACCCGCATAGTTCTGCCAGTTGGTGTTGGTGGTAAACGAGGCGGCGGTGTTGAAGGCCAGTGGAGCGGGACTTACGGCCCCGAGCTTCTGCGGGTTGAATGGCAGGAAACCCTGTAACCGCTGAATCAGGTACAGGACCACCATCGATACCAAGCTGAACAAAAGCATCGAAATCGCGTACTCCGTCCAGCGCATCTCGTGGGTCTCGTCCACGCCGGTCACGCGATACAGAAGCTTTTCAACCGGGCGAAGAACGGGGTCCATGAATGTCCGCTCGCGATTGAACACGCGTGCCATGAACACGCCCATTGGCTTGGTCACGAGAAAAATCAGCACGAGAAAGAACAGTATTTGAAACCATCCGTTGGCTGTCATTTCAGAACTTCTCCGGACGCAACAGCGCGTAGACCAGGTAAGCCATGGTCAAAGCGGTGACCACGAGCATGATGATTGATTCTCCGCTCATATCGTTGCCCTCACTTCACTCGTTCACAGAAATGAACGTAAGCAATCGAGACCGCGAAAAACGCGATCGTCACAAGGACGTAAACCAAATCTTGCATGATCTATCTCCTGAATCAGTTGAACCGGATTGGTCTAATCTCTTCGGTTGTGAATGGAGCCATATGCCGCCCGCGCATATCGCAATAAGAGCCGCCCACCTGCCACTCCACGATTTCCTCGCAGGCTGATCGCCGATGGTCGGGAGGTCCACAACTCGGCCCCCTGACTCTCTCGCTGGTGCCCCGCTCTCGGGGCGCGCCTCGCAGCCGAGCGTGCCGTTCTTGTCTCTGCATAGCGCAATCAGAAAGTACAGGAGAAATACTACTGCTCCTATACACACGACCAAAAAAGTAACCAAGACGTAATTCATAGCTCGCCGCTGGCCCAGCAGGTCCCAATGTCGACTCGAACTCACGTTTGCCAGCCACTCTCAATTGGAAATGACCGCTCATAAAATTGGTCTAAAAAGTTCATAAAGATTTCGTAAACGGCACTTTTGCGCCTGCTTTTCCAAGCAGAAGCTAGGCATGCTCCTGGCATAGGTGACCGATAGCCCGCGGCAGAGTTGCTACTGGGTTGTTGACAACGAGTTTGGGTCGAAACGGTAAACGCCCCATGGTTCAGTCCGAAGATAATGCTGGTCTGGCCCAGCCGCAGCTTGGAGCTTGCAGCGGAGCGACATCAGTGCTCGACATAATGCCGTGTCACCCAGGGAAAGAGGGAGAGGCAGAGGCAGGGGTCAATTGTGGTCTAATCAAGAGCATGCAAACTTTGATTCAGCTCCACTCCGATGGGATCATGAGCATGCAACGGGCGTGCGACCGCGATCAGAGTCTGCGCAAAGTCCGGCAGTTGAGAGAAGACGGTTCGACCATTGTTCATGCTCCATTATTTCGCCTGGCCAGAATGGAGCGCGGAAGGGGCAAAAAAGGCCCTCACGAATTCAAATCGAAAAAAGCTCGAATACCAGTTAAGTCTCACAGCAACTGTGGATTACACGGATACCCGAAGCTCTTAACCGGACACCAGTGCGTTTCTTGCAGGATCTTAAATCGCTCTGAATTGTGTTATCTCAAAAGTGAGGCCGGAGTCGGCTGCAAGACATAAAGGAATTGGCGGATTTCTCCGCGCCGGCGCTCGGCTTGATCTGCGTTTTGCTTTGCGATCTGTTTGTAAGCTTGGATCTCTCGCTGTGCCTTCAGATTTTCTCCTGCCCGAGCATAAGCTTGTCCTAGGCGATAGTGTGCTTCTTCCAGATCGTCATTGGTCTCAATCGCTTTTTGATAGGCTAGGATTGCTTTGCCAGAGTCTTTGTGTTCCGAATAGAGGACACCCAGTTGCAGGTAGGCAAGGCCGAACTTGGGATCAAGATGGATGGCATTCCCGAGCAGCCGCTGGACCTCGTCCAGATTCTCCGAGGGATTCGCCCGACGCTTCCAAAGACTGAGCGCGTAGTAATAATTTGCCAGGGCGTTTTCTGGTTCAAGCTTGGCGAATCGCTCCAGCCGCCTCCCCACTTCGTCCGACACGGCAGATTCAGCGCTTAGCATTTTTCCCAACAGCAAGTACGGACTCGGATCGTTGGGATTCAAGTCGGACGCTTCGCACAGACGTCGCGCGGCTTCGTCATGGACGCCTCGTGCATACCAGGCCACGCCCAGTCCGGCCAGTATCCTGACCGAGTGCGGGAAGAGACGATGTCCTTTCGCGAATACCCGAATGCTCGGTTCAGCGGCCCGGTGGATCAGGAGTTCGGCGGCCCAGTCAAATAAGTTGGCTTCACTCGGTTCGAGTTCCGCCGCGCGCTGGTACTCGTGAACCGCGGCCAGCGGGTCACTCAATCTCTCGTCGATGTCAGCGAGCAGGTGATGTAGTTCGGCTTTGTCGTGATTCGGGAGCAGGTTCTGAACGGTTTGGCGTGCGCGCTCGTATTCTGCGGCGCCAGCATAGGCGAGTGCCAATTGATACGAGTTGTCGTAATCGCCAGCCTTGAGACGCGAAGCATGCTCAAGGTAGTGGAGCGCTTCCCGAGGTCTGCCGTCATTAAGGAGAACCTTCCCCAGCGTATGATTTACCTCGAAGTTCTGCGGCTCGTGTTCAGCCTGCGCGCGTAGCGACTCCTCCGTTGCGGTTGTGAGTGTAGACGTCTTTGAGGTAGCCGGCGGTTCCTTGCCCAGCGAGACAATCCCTTTCTCAAGCGATTCCGACGTTCCTAGAGTTGCCGTTGAGCCATGTCCACCGAGACTTGTGGGATCGGTAACGCCAGCCACGGTGAATTTGGGTTCGTCGAACAACTCGGGGGCACCTAGGGTTGAACCTGGCGAGTCGGAGGATTCCAACACGAGATCAATTTTCTTGGTCTCTGTTCCTGACAACTGGATAGGGCTGAACGTTGCGGCTCGATAGCCTCTCATCTCCGCTTCCAGCGTATAGCTGCCGGGAGCAAGCCCGGACAGGTGATAGTGTCCTTCCGAATCTGTCCGTGCAGCTTGATTCCTCGTTCCAGCCTTGGAGTGCACGTAAACCATTGCCCCGGTGATGGGGCGTTCGCTTCTATCCCGGATGTATCCCTCCAGTGCGCCCGATTGGTGATCGGTCGTGGATTGGCCGTGAACGGCTGGGGCGAGGAGGATGACGGTCACCGTGAAGTGGACCGCAATCCGGATTAGACGTCCAGGCTGACAGGTGCCCATGCGATTTTCGCGCCCGGGGGCGGCTGCTGCAAAGGGACTACTTATTCGAAGCTCTCATTGTACTGACAATGCCCTTAGATTCCTGAATCGTGAGTATCTGATTGGCTTTGACCTGTGTGAACCGTTCGATCTTCTGGGTAGTCGGCCATTTGACTTCGATCACATCCGCGATCTGGGCCTTCCCCAATCCGAAGTGCAGGCGCAGGTCGCATTGTGACATGACGCTTGAACCGCTGTGCACCTCATCCATCTGAGCATGGCGCCCCGTGGTCACTCGCACGCGCGCGCCAATGGCGGTGCGATTGCAATGAGTGCCGATAAGCTTAAGTTTGATCCAGTTCTGCTTGTTGCCTCCGTCATTGCGGAGAAGCGAGGGTCGGTCATTCATGTTCAAGATCAGCGCCTCGAGATCGCCATCGTTGTCGTAGTCTCCAAAGGCAGCGCCCCGACTGGAGAAGCGCTCCCTGATCCCCGGTCCCATCTCCGATGAAACGTCTTTGAATCGGCCGTTGCCAAGGTTTCTGTAAACGATGCGAGGGTTCTTGAACGTCTGACCAACATCATGGGCATCTATTTCTGGGTAAACATGGCCATTAACCTGTAAGAGGTCAGGCCACCCATCATTGTCGAAGTCAATAAAACCGCAACCCCATCCAACGTACTGGTTGTTGATCCCAATCCCCGATGAGAACGTAACATCGGTGAACGTCCCGTCTCCATTATTGTGATAGAGATTGCAGGTATCATCTGCGAAATTGGTCTTGAAGATATCAAACCAGCCATCGCAATCGTAATCCCCCACAGCAACACCCATTCCCGCTTGTTCATGGCCATTTTCGCTGTAAGCGCAGCCGGCCATTACCGCAACGTCCGTGAACGTCCCGTCGTGGTTGTTGCGAAACAGCATGCTAGGTTCCGAGTCGACAGCCACATAAATGTCTGGCCAACCGTCGTTATCGAAGTCATAGGATACGGCGGTAATCGAGTACCGCGGCCCGGGCTTCAGAATTCCCGATCTTTCTGAAATGTCTGTAAAAGTGCCGTCGCCATTGTTGCAATACAAAACGTTCGTGTCACCCGGAAGACCGCGAGGGCCGCACATCACAGGAATGCCTTTCCATTGGCAAGAGGGGGTATTTTCGGAGGAAGGAGTCTTATCAGGATCCAGCTTGATGTAATTACAGACAAAAAGGTCTAAGTGGCTGTTGCGATCGTAATCGAGCCAGGTACATCCCGCGCCCCACCGGACCTGCTCGTTGTAAACACCGGCCTTGCGGGTGACGTCAGTGAAGGTTCCGTCCCCGTTATTGTGAAACAGAATGTTGTGTCCCCAAAAGCAACAGAACAGATCATCCCATCCATCATTGTCATAGTCACCGACACAAACTCCTGTCTGCCAGCCGGTGCGCGCCAGGCCGGACTTCGCAGTGACATCGGTGAAGGTTCCATCGCGATTGTTTTTGTAGAGATGGGAGGTGGGTGCCTCATCTGCGGGGCATTTGGCATCAAGTCGTGTACCGTTTGTCAGGTAGACATCGAGCCAGCCGTCGTGATCATAGTCAAAGAAGGCAATCCCGCTGCCCTTCGCCTCAATGATGTACCTCTTATGATCGATTGAACCCCAGACGTTGACGGCGTTCAGGCCCGCTTCCCGAGCAACATCTACGAAAATGACAGGAGAAGTCTCAGCAGCATTAGGCCGCTCCGCGTTGAGAATCAGTGCGCGTTGCCATTGCCAAAGAGGTACGGTGAGAGCCTCTAAAAGCTTGCTCCCCAGGAGAACGAGGGAAGAGCCGAGGAAATTTCGCCGTGGAAGATTCATAGCGCCTGAGTGCGAAGACCGAATTTCCGGCTCATCGGCCGGGGTTCACAATCTTGGGAAATTTTCGCGGCACTATACCCGTACCCTCCTTTACGGCGATGATCTGATCGACCGGCACACTAGTCAGGCGGTCAACCTGGCCGCTGGCCCACGCGATCTCCAAGAAATCGATTCTCGTGCGCTTCCCCAGGCCAAAATGAATTCGCGGGTCACTGGCCGACATGTAGCTCATGCCGCCCTTGGCCTGTTCCACATGCACAAATCCTTCGGAGCTTAATTTCAAAGAAGATCCAATGCCATCCCGGTTGGAGCGAGTGCCAATCAATTTCACCGTCAGCCAGTGATTCGAGCTTCCGCCGTCATTTCGCAAAAGCGACGGATAACCACCGCGGTTGTTGGTGATGATATCGATGTCGCCGTCGTTATCGTAATCGGCGATTGCCAGACCACGCCCTGCAATCGGACGCACGAAGTCGGGGCCCAAAGACTCTGATGTTTTCGCGAACTTCCCTGCACCTAAGTTTCGAAACATCAGCATGGGTTCTTGGTAGGAGACCTCGTTGTGATAGAGCTGGATATTGTCCAGCATCGCGCCGTTTACTTGAAGGATGTCTGGCCATCCATCGTTATCGTAGTCCACGAACATCATGGACACACCGCTCAGGAGAATCGCCTTGTTGCCGATCCCAGAATTGAACGTGTCATCGGTGAAGGTGCCGTCCCGGTTATTGTGGTAGAGGCGGTTCAATTCAAAATCGAGATGAGTTAAGTACACGTCCAGCCAACCATCGCCGTCCACATCCGCGGCGTCGATGCCCATGCCTGCCTCGTACCGGCCATCTTCGCTAGCCGCCAGTCCTGAAACGAGTGAAACGTCCTCAAAGGTGCCGTTGTGTTTATTAATGAATAAAAAGTTCGGCCATGAATCGTTGGCGATGGCAATGTCGGGCCAGCCGTCATTATTGAAATCGGCCAATACGACCCCCATGCCCTTCGATTCTGGCTTGCCGACGCCTGAAGCTTCGCTCACATCGGTAAAGGTTCCGTCATGATTGTTATGGTAAAGCTTCGTCTTTTGGCCTTTGTAGTTGCCGGGATGGCAATAGGAGCGGTAACCCGGCCGATGTTCACCGCACCAGAGGTTGTTTTTTGGTGTCCACTCGATGTAATTCGTGACGACCAGGTCGAGCCACCCGTCCTTATCGTAGTCAAACCATCCTGCGCTGGTGGACCACACTCCTTCGTCTGCCACCCCCGCCTTGACGGTAACATCGGTGAACCTTCCCTCGCCATTGTTGTGGTACAGGATAGCGCGGCCGTAGCCCGTGACATATAGATCAGGATAGCCGTCGTTGTCGAAGTCGCCCACGGCGACGCCCTGACCATAGTGCCCTTCACTGCCGACGCGGGCTTTGTCAGTCACGTCAGTGAAGGTGCCGTCGCCGTTGTTGTGATAGAGCGCGCAGCGCAAAGGATGCGGGGGTTTGTAAATGTCAGTCTCGGCCGACTGCACGAAGAACAGGTCCATGAGGCCGTCCTGGTCGTAGTCGATCCAGGCGACTCCCGTGCCCATAGTTTCCAGGTAATATTTTTGCTCAGTCTGGGTGGAATCTTGAACGAAGGTGATTCCTGCGGCTTCGCGCACATCGGTGTAGCGGACAGGAACCGGAGAATTCTGTGTCTTGGAACCCTGCGATGGGAGAGAACGCGGGTTGGCACCGCTCATGCCGGCGGCTAGCACCAGAATCAAGCTGAACCTGCGGCTAGCACAGAATGCTCTGTCCATTCGACTCTTTTCGGCTGGGCATACGGCTGGTTCTGTCCTTACCCCGAATCAGAGGGTTCGGTCGGCGAGCGTTAATGCCAGTTGCAGCAGCTGTTGGCGGCCTTCCATCGATATCGGTTCGTGAACCGACGAGGATGCCGTAGCCGGAACCCGGGCGAGAGCCTCTTCAATCCGCTTCACGTCCAAGCCGCCAGCATTGCTGCCTTTAAACCGGTTCAGGACCTCCCGTGCTTTCGCAATCTGTCCTGTTTGATAATAGAAAGCACCCAAAGTGGAATAACTCCCGGCCCATTCCGGCAACAGATCCACCGCGCGCTCGAATCGTTGCGCCGCCTGTTCGGTCCTGCCTTGTAGGACCGAGACAAGCCCCAGCCCCCAAAGAATTTTTCCAGAGCCGGGAATTCGCGCCGCTCCCTTCTGCAATGTTTTTTCCATGCCGCTGATGTCGTGGTTTCGGAGCCGTGCCAAAGCCAGCGAAAGATAGTACTGGTCATTATCGGGATTTCGAGTTATCGCATCCTGATAGATCTCCACGGCGCGACCAGCGTCACCAAGGTGCGCATAAATGTCGCCCAGCAGAGCAAGGTAACCATCATCTCGCTGTCCGCCGACAGAGACCTTTTGGGCAGCCTCGAGCGCCGGTTCATAAAGACCCTTGCGGAAATAAGCATCAGCCAAGTCGAACTTCACATCGTCGGAATCAGGATTCGAGTGCAGCGCGGCTTGAAAATGCTGGATCGCTTCATCATATAAACGGTAGCGTGCGAGCAGCACGCCTACGCCGGTCTGCGTTCGGTAGTCGCTGGCACTAAGTTGATCAAGCTCCGCTACTGTCTTCCTAGCATCTTCCGTTTTTCCCAGTTTGAGATACGTCTCAGCAAGAAGGTAGAGATTCTGCGGCTGATCCGGATGCTTCCGTATTTGCTCGGTCAACTCGGCCAGTTCCAGTTGAACGCGAGCCTGTGGTGTTAGCTTGGAGCGGCTGTCTAGATAATCAAAAAGATGCTGGTAAGGATAGGGGCCGGTGGCGGAATCCTTCGAGAGCGTTTGAAACACTTCCAAATCACGCTGTGCCGCTCCCATTTGATGGAGACTTCGCTCCACCATGGCCAGCTTGTAGTATCCCGGCGCAGGATCACGACTCACATGGATGTATTTCCTTAACAGATCTGCAGCCTGCGCATAGTCTTTGCTTTGAATTCGCAGATTGGCCAATTCGAACAGAGCTTCAGGAAAATCGGGATTGGAACGAAGAGTTTGCTGGAAGAGCTCCGCAGCTTTGGCTTTGTTTCCCTGCCTCTCCTCGATATAACCCATGTTGAAGAGGCAGGAAGCGTTGCGAGGATCTTTTTTCAGCCCTTGTTGAAAATATTTCTTGGCTTCGTCGAATCGGCCCAGGTGCCGGTACGAGAGTCCCATGAAAGCAAACGACCGCGCCGAAGGATCGAGATCGATCAGTTTCTTGAACTCAACGATCGCCTTTTCGGTCTTGCCGGACATGAAGTAACTTTCTCCCGAGGCAGCGTGGAGATCGGGCCTTTGGGGTGAGATCTTCAAACCCTCGGCCAAGAGCGGAAGGGCATCCTCAAAGTAATTCTGCGACATGCTGACTCGAGCCAACAGGAAAATGATGTCCGTGTTCTTCGGGGCGAGTTTACGGGCGCGTACCAGAACGTCCAAAGCATCGACTGGCCTAGACTGGTCCGAATAAACCTGGCCCAGCAAATAGAGCGTGTCCGGTGAATCGGGCTTTAGTTTCAAGGCTCGGTTCAATATCAGTTCAGCCTTCGAGTAGTCGCCGCTTCGAAGGTGCGTCTGGCCAAGGTTATAGAGGATCTCAAAGTTTTCGGGCTTTAGGGCGTTGGCTTCTTCCAGTTCGAGCCGGGCTGCTTCATATTTTTTCGCTGAAGCCAACAGAACGCCCAGGGTAAAGTGCAACTGAACATCATTCTTATTGCCGGCTGACAACTGCCTCGCGACTTTCAGTCCCTCGGTCGTCCTAGCTGCCTGAAAGTACGCGCGGACAATGTTGACGCGAGTCGTAAGATTCAACGGACGCACACGCTGAAAATGCTGGATCGCTTCCGATGGCGAACCTTTGGACATCAAAAGCAGGCCGAGATTGTAGTTTCCGTCGCGATTGCCGGTATCGACGCGCAGCACCTTCCTGAACTCCTGTTCCGCCAGATCAGGTTTTCCTCCCGCGACGTAGAGATTTCCAAGATTGATGCGGGTCTTCGTCGAACCGGGCTCAAGGGACAGCGCGTGCTGGAATGATCCCAGCGCTTTGGCGTAGTTTTTTTCCGTGGTGTATAGAATCCCCAGGAGGTTATAGGCATCGACACTGGAAGGAGTCAGCTGGAGCTGTTCCTGAATTTTACCTTCCGCTTGGTCGAGCAAGCCTTGATTCATCAGGCTTTCAGCTTCAATCAGAGCCGATGGGATTTTCGAGGTTCTTGGAGGCTGGCTCTTGTGTGACGCAGCCGTTTGGGCAAGGAGCCCCGTGGCCAAAACCCACGCCAAAGCCACGCTCACGAACCAGCCGGTTAGGCTGTCCGCCGGGCTAGATCGATACTGAAATGAAGCGCCGGTAGCCATTTCCCAATATTTCTTGCTGCAGCGTGCACTCTAACTTGCATACGTCTGGAAGGTCAATGGAGCGTTTCCAACATCTGTTGGGCGAGCTTATGTTGCGGCTGTCCACGAAGCAGTGTCTGTAGCACGGTTTGAGCTTTATCCTTCTCATTGAGCAGAACGTAAAGCCTCGCGAGATTGAGATATGCTTGGTCAAACTTGGGCGCGGCATCGATGCAGGCCTTGAATTTCTGTTCCGCTTCCGAAAAGCGCCGCTCATGAACCAGCACAACGCCGAGATTATTCAGGGCGTCCGGGTAGTCGGGCCGAACACTCAATGCTTTGTCAAAGAATTCCAATGCGCGCGGAATCTTGTCCTGTTGACCATAAAGCATGCCCAAGCTGTAGTTAACCTCAGGATTCTCGGGTTCAACCTCCAGGGCGCGAGTCAGAAGTTTCTCCGCTTCCCCGACAGTTCCTTGTCGCCGATAGATGTTCCCCAGGTTGAGCAGCGCGACTGCATAATCGGGCCTCAGGCGCAGAGATTCTCGAAAATTGCGAACGGCCTCGTCCGTCTGTCCTTCCTGTGCCGCGGCCATGCCAAGGTTGTTCCATGCTTCGGGATAGTTTGAACGTAGCTTCACGGTTTGCTCGAGATATCGGCGGGCCTCCTGAAATTGGTTTTGCCGAAGATAAAGGGTTCCCAGGTTGTAGTAGGCCTCGGCGTTATCTGGCTTCTCCGCAATGACTTGCCTGAAGGATGCTGCTGCCTGTTCTAAATAGCCGTGCTGAAACAACGCGACGCCAAAGGTGAAGTCGTTACGCTGAAAGTTCCCGAGGTACTGTGTTCCGTCGAAGGGAAGCCCCTTTCGAATACGCTCGTCTGGCGTCGTCGGAATCGAACTCAGGTCTTCCAGAAGGCGATCCGGACGAACCAGGTCCTGATAGACCTTGATGATCATGCCATGCTCATCCACAAGGAACGAACTCGGAAGCGGAAGATTTCTGCGACGATCGTAAAGGTAACGATACAGGATGTTATAGACTCCGGAGACTTCGTCGCTAGCAAGCAGCACGGGAAACGACACAGCCTCACTGTCGACAAAAGATCGCAGGGCTGCCATGTCGCGGTGTTCGTCGACGTTCACGGTAACGACGCGAAGACTCTTTGAATCGAGGGCAGACCGGTGTTGCCCGAATAATCGCATCTGTTCGCGCGAAGCTGGAGAAGCCGTGTCCCAAAAATTCAGAAGCAGCAGCCCTCCCAACCGGGAGCGTAGATCGTGCACGGTGCCGGCCAGATCAGGTAAGGAAAAATCCGGGGCGCTCCAAGGCATCAGGAGCCAGGTCTCACCCGGCAGTGGCGCTGCTTTGGAATTCTCAGACTTATCCGGATGCAAATAGGATATCGGCGAAAAGGGTTTTGCAAGAAATTCTTCCGATCCTTCCTCAACCTGGACTTGATGGCCCGCGGGTAAACGCTCGAAGCTCTGTGTCAGCCCGCTGGGCCAGCGGATGGTTGCACGGATATTCCCTTCGAATTTGCCGACGCCAAAGAAAAGCTCTTTGGTGTGTTGCGACAAAAATCCGGAACCCGCCTGAAGATACTTCGTCTGGCGATGGCCGCCGGCCTCGACGGTCACGGCCGCACCGATCGCATCGCGATTGCTTTTTTGGCCGCGCAAACGGAACGCGATGGAGCGCCCGATATCATTCATGGCGTTATGCAAAATACGCAGTTGTGGCCGAGTGCGGTTCTTTAACACGATTTCCAGGCGTCCGTCGCCATCGAGATCCGCCAAGGCGAACGAACGGCTGTCGTCGGGAAAATCCACCCCAGTGATGCCGGAGATATCGGAAAAAGTCCCATTCTGGTTGTTGACGAAAAAGACATTTCTCTCGTAACCGGCCCAGGAGCAATCGGAGCGGATAAGCTCATTGATCGCGTTCCACGCCTGTTCGTAGGGTAAGGAGGGTGTCGCATCGTGAGGAGACTTCCCCGCCACATGCCGCCAGAAAAAACTTCCCAAGTCGCGATGGTCGGCCCCTGAAATGTATCCGTTGGCGAGGTAGAGGTCCGGATAACCATCGTGATCGAAGTCCCACGCGTCCGACGACCAAGCCCAGCGCCCGATGTCGACCCCCCGAGGGGAGCTGACGTTTTCAAAGTGGCCATTTCCGCGATTGTGATAGAGCGCATTGCCTCGCGCGTGTCGGCGGTAAAGAGCGCGGATGGATTCCGGTTCCTCTTCGTGAAAGACTTTCTGTTGCGAAACCCGGATCCCCGGGGCCGACCACATGTCTGCAACGTAAATATCCTGGTTCCCGTCGTTGTCAAAATCAAACCAGCACACCCCCATGCCAGCGCCAACGTCTTCTACACCAGCGTCGCAAGAGATCGCGGTGAAGGTGCCGTCACCATTGTTGCGATAAAGATTGTTTCGCCCGAAATCGTTGGCAACGTAGAGGTCCGGCCAGCCATTTCCGTTGTGGTCGCCCCAGGCACAGGCGAAGCTGTAGCGATCGTTGTCGACGTTCAACCCGGCGGCCTCCGTTTTGTCCCGGAATTTTGCATTCCCTTCGTTGCGGAACAGGAAGTTCGGAGGTCCGTTGCGCGCATCAAAATAGGGAACGGGATAGCGATACTGCTCCAAGCCCAAGTAATAGTTGTAGAGGCAGAAGTAAATGTCCAGCCGCCCGTCGCGATCATAATCTGCAATCGCAGCGTGAGTGAAAATTCCTTGTGGCGGATGCTCAAAGAGGAAAGCCTCGCGCTGAATGGAGAACTTTCCATTTCCTTGGTTCAGGAATAGAAGAGGACCACTATTGCAAACCACCAGGAGGTCCTGCACGCCCTTGTTCTCGAAATCGGCGAACAGAGCACAGGCTGTGGCGTCCAGTACCCCCAGTCCAGCTTTTTCGGTCACGTCCTCAAAGGTCCCGTCGCCTCGATTGCGATACAAGCGGTTCGGGAGTCCCGCAGGTTGACACACGTAAATATCATCGAGGCCGTCATTATCAAAATCGCCGACCGCCACTCCGTTGTTCCCATAAATATCCATTCCGCACGCACTGTCGAGGACGCTGCGCCAGTCATCGACGCTGCGGAGCATCTGATCTCGGTAGGACTCTTCTTCGCCGAGAGCCTTTGACGTCACATCGACGAACATCGGTCCGCGGCCGCGGCTGACGGTCTCCTGAACTGGCTTCCACTGAACGGCTTGCCACTGTTTGGATCCGTCCTGCAACCACTGCGTGAGCCATTTTCCAATGCGCTGTTCACGCATGGCGTCTGTCCGCGTGCCGATCAGGGTATAGAGAATCTCGACATTGAGAGTCAGCCCAGAGCTGGCCGCTTCTTCTATCGCGAGGATCTCGAACTCGGCGGTTTCTAAGCGCGCCAAGGGCGAAAAGTAAGCCTTGATCTCCGCCAGAAACCGGTCACGACCCGACAGCGCAGAACTCGCAAACTGGCTCCGAACCACTTCGATTCCGTATTGCGAACGTACCGGGATTTGCTCGGCTGGCCTCAGAGCAGCGCCTTCGACTGACTCACTTAAGAATTTCGCAGCTGCGCTGAGAGCGGGTGGCGCCGCCTTCAGTTCTCGAGCCCATTCCGCGAGGAGCGCCATGATTTCAAAAGCGTATTTCTCTGTAACGTACTCATCGCTGCCTGGGAGCAAATGCCCAAGTACATCGTCGAGAGGCGACTTGGCCGGGTAGCGCGGGGTTAAGCGAAAATCAGTGGAGGCGAAAGAAGACGCGGCAGCACTGCCGGCTTGTGTTAATTGAAATGGCGAGAAGCAGAGCGAGCGAGGAGAACAAAGAAGAGGAGCCCAAGGAATCGCCTTCAGAAAGCTACGACGTGAAACCATTTGGGTGTTTGTCCGCGCAGCGCGGAATCCGCATGTTGCGGGCGAAGGCACATGCTAGCACCAAGGCGAAGCCGGCCCAAATACCCCACTGTTCCCTCCAAACCGTCGGACATGTTCACGCCGGTGCCGGTCCCGAGGACTCGCCCAGTACAAGTTCCGCACCGATCTCGTATTCCCTGCCCTGAGGACTGGCAGAGCTGGAGAGTTCATGAAGGGCATCGGCCGCCATCTGCCCCAGGATTTGCCGGTGGATATCCACTGTCGTGATCGAAGGGTTGCAGTATTCGGCCAGACGCGTCTTGTCGAATCCGGTAACCGACATGTCGGAGGGAACACGGCAACCGCTCTTCAGCAGCCCCTTTATGACTCCTACGGCCGTGAGATCATTCACCGCCATTACCGCCGTCGGTCTGGGAGACACTCTCGCCAGAGCCAGCCCCGCTGCCAGTCCGCCTTCAAAACGCAAATCGCCCGGCAACACCGGTCCTGGCTCAAGTCCCAACGCGTGCATGCATTTCTCGTAAGCCTGGAAACGAGCAGCATTCGACTTGAGACCGGGCCGGCCGGAAACGAATGCAATTCGCCGATGGCCATTCGCATACAGATAGCGGACGATCTGCTCGACTCCGGAAAAATAGTCGATTCTCAAATTACTCACGTAGTCGCGAGCTGGTGCCAGATCCAGGAAGGTTACCGCAATTTTTCTGCGGGCGAGCTTGTCAATCAGCCGCAGGCTCATCTCGGAAGTCAACGCAGCGACACCGCGGACCTTGTGCTTCATCATCGTCTCAGCTGCTTCGCGCATCCTTGTCGGGTCGTAATTGGTGTCGCTGAGGATGGCGTCATAACCCAGCTGCCGGGCCCGGGCTTCAAAGCCCTTGATGACTTCGGGAAAGAAGGGATTCTCGATGTCGGAAACAATGATGCCGAGCGTGCGGCGGTCTCGCGATGCGAGGTGCCGCGCATGAACATCAGGAACGTACGCCATGCGCTTAACGGTCGAGAGCACTACCTTGGAGGTGCCACGTCCGACTTTTCCTGTGCGGTTTAAGACGTTGGAAACGGTAGCGGTGGAAACACCTGCCGCTCTCGCAACGTCGCGAATGGTGACGCTCATGTTTCCTGCCTAGCTGGTTTCCACGGTTTGACCACCGGAAGCGAGCGACGGCGGGAGTCTAACACAGATTAAAAATTGCTTGACTTCCCATGGAGAAGCGTGATAAACCGCCGTTCCAAGGTTAAGCGGTTAAGCTTTGTGGGGTTCGGTAGCGGCAACCGCGACATTCAAAGACCGGCGGAGTACGGAGTACGCATTGTCACAGTCGGAACTGTGTCGCGAGTAGTTGTGCGCCTCTATCCACTCTGGAATTGCATATCTGGTGATCGCGCTGTGGGTTTTCCCCGTTCTCTATAACCTTCGCAGTTCGTGAAACAGCATGCGGTTAACGGCATCCAGGGTTTCGGCCTGGAGATGCTGAGGAGGGCTCATGAGGCTAAGTGGCATTCCCTGGCTTGTGCGAGAATTCCTGGCCGTCACCTTCAGCTTCCTATTCCTGAGCGCGCAGATCGTTCATGCCCAGGTTGATACGGGTTCCATTACCGGGACGGTAAAGGATGCTTCTGGGGCGGTGGTCAGTGGCGCCAAGGTCACGCTCACTAATGAGGATACGGGTTTCACTCTGGCCACCACGACCGGATCGGAGGGAACCTACACGTTCTCGCCGGTCAGAATTGCCAACTATAGACTCGACGCTCAGGCGCAGGGATTCCAGAAGGTTACGCAGACCAGTGTCGTCGTCAACGTAAATGCCAATGTGCGGGTGGATTTCACCCTGAAACCGGGCAGCACTGAGACCACGGTGGAAGTCACGGCAGCCGCTCCCGTCTTGCAAGTGCAAGACGCCTCGGTAGGTCAGGTCATCAATCAGCAGAATGTCAACAACCTTCCGCTGAACGGACGTAATTTCACCTTCCTCGCGCAACTTGCAGCCGGAGTAAATTCGCCCCAAGCTGATACCCGTGGCAATGCAGCCAGCGGGGCCTTTGCGGCAAACGGAAATCGCCCGGCGCAGAACAACTACATGCTCGACGGAATCGACAACAACTCAGATACCGTCGATTTCCTGAACGGTACTAACTACGTTGTCTTGCCTCCCGTCGACGCGGTACAAGAATTCAAAGTTCAAACCTCGGACTTCAGCGCGGAATTTGGTCGGTCCGGGGCTGCGGTTCTGAATGCCAGTATCAAGTCAGGTACAAACCAATTTCACGGCAACGTTTGGGAATTCTTCCGAAATGACAAACTCGACGCCAGAGACTTCTTTGAGCGAGGTAAAAAAGGCGAGCTTCGCCAGAACCAGTACGGATTTACGATCGGCGGCCCAGTTCTGATTCCGCATGTATTCGACGGGAGGAACAAGGTATTTTTCTTCGCGGATTACGAGGGATTCAAGCGACGTCAGGGGGTGCCGCACCAGGGAGCCGTACCAACGTTGCAAGAGCGTGCCAGCTTTGACAGCAATACGATTAATCTTCAGGAGTTGATTACGGATCAGTCTGGAACACAGACAGATGCGTTGGGCAGAACCCTGCCGACAGGTACGGTTCTCGATCCTTCCACTACACGGGAGACTTCGCCGGGATCGAACGTTTGGGTTCGCGATCCGTTTACGAACGCAACCTGTAAAAATGCGACCCCCGGTTTTAACTACACTCTGGCGAACTGCGGACTGAACCTTATCCCCGTCGTCGACTCCCTAGGTAATACGAGAGTAGACGCAAACGCGATTAAGCTATTGAAGCTCTTCCCTCTGCCGACCGCTGGCGGGATTTCATCAAACTTTACCAGTTCGCCAAACCTCAAGGAGGACCGGCAGTCCTTTGACACGCGAATGGATGTCAATTTCAGCCAGAAGGACAACGTGTTCTTCCGATTCAGCTTAGTGGACGATCCCCAACTAATCCCTGCAATTTTCGGGGGCGTAGCGGACGGCGGGGGTTTCCAGGAAGGCAATCAAACAGCGCTCGCACAACAGGGAGCGCTGGTGTTTACGCATACGTTTTCTCCGACAACAGTCAACGTTGCCAGGGCGGGTCTGAACTACTTGCACACAACCCGCGTGTCGCCGGAAGCGAACAACCTGACCGATATTCCCGGACAGTTCGGCATCCAGGACATCCCTCAACTGAAAGAAAATGGCGGCCTACCCGCATTCGGAATTCAGGGCTTGGCTACACTTGGCAGTAACGCATTCCTGCCTTCTGATGAAGTCAGCTCTACGATCCAAGTAACTGACGACTTCACCAAGATCTATGGCAAGCACACGTTCAAGATGGGATTTGAGGCCCAGCACGTCAAGTTTTCGACCCTGCAGCCACCCTGGTCACGCGGGCAATTCAACTTTGACGGCGTTTACACCAACCTTCCGGGTGCAAGCGATTCGACTGAGAACACAGGAATTGCGCAGTTCTTGCTGAACCCGATCCGGGTGACCGGGCCGGGCACGGTTGACTACCTGGGTGGTCCAGGACACGAGAACCCGGGAAGTAATAACAGCGTTTTTATCTCGAACATTTCGTTAACCGATAATGGAAAGAATTATTACGGAACCTATTTCCAGGATGATTGGAAACTTTCTCCCAAGCTGACGATTAATCTGGGGTTACGCTGGGACTTCTTCGGATTGGTTTATGAGCACCACGCGGCACAGGCCAACTTCGTGCCTGGCGGGCCTCCAACGGGACAGGCTATGTACATCATGCCGCCGAGCTCGGCGGCAAACAATCTGGCTTCGAATTTCACCTCTTTGCTGCAGGCTGACAATATCGCCTTAGCGGTTACCAATAAGTACGGCAAAGGACTTGGTAACTCGCAGAAGACAAATTTCGCGCCACGCTTCGGGTTTGCCTATCAGGTTAGCGAAAAGCTGGTCGCGCGCGGCGGTTTCGGAGTTTTCTACAATGGATTTGAGAACCGCGGTTTTTCGCCGAATCTTGGGGAGAATTACCCCTTCCAGTTCAATTTTCAATTCGCCCAGCCCGATGACAATCATCCCTTGCCCTTTGCCGGGTGCACAAGTCCCGCGGTCACCTTGGCTCATACCGCAACCCTCGAGACCGGCTTCTCCTGTACACCGCTCGACCCAACCAGCGGGCTGTTTGTTGCAGCGGGATTGGCCTTACGCGGAATTCAGTTTGACTACAGCACACCCTACTCGATGAGCGGCAACTTTACCTTGCAATACCAACTCACCCCTACGCTATCGGTCCAGGCGGGCTACGTCACTTCCCTAGGCCGTCATTTGGAAGTGTTCCCCAACTCCAACCACGTTCAGCTGCTTTTGCCGAAAAACCTGCCACCTGGCGAGAGTACCAAGGACTTCCTTCCGTTCCGCGATTTCGGTCAAGGCGGCAGTTATGCCATCACGGAGGGGAGCAGCTACTATCATGGTTTGCAAACCAAGGCTGAGAAGCACTTTGGAAATGGGTTGAATTTCCTGGCTACTTACACCTGGTCGAAAGTGAGGTCCGATGCTTTCGATCTGCTAAACGGGTTTTCCGCTGGTGGTTACCGTGCTCCTGACGTCCCTGGAATTGGTATTCACGGTGATTACGGTCTGGCAAACTTCGACATTCGCAATGTGTTCCATTTTAGTGGCGGCTACGAGCTCCCCTTCGGGAAAGGCAAGCGCTTTATGGGGAACGCGCTGGGCCTTGCGAATGTCGTCGCTGGTGGCTGGAGCCTGATCTGGAGCACGACACTACAAGGCGGACAGCCCATCATCATTCCCTGTCCCAACAGCGTAAGTACTGCCACCGGCTGCTGGGCCTATGTAACCCCTGGGCAGGATCCCAACACTGGCATTCATATTGGCCCCAACGGCAACCCAAGGATGTTGAATGCCGCCGCCTTCGCCCAACCATGTGTAATTGGGAGTGCGGGATGCAACCCGTCGTCCCCGTTGGCGGCGCTGGGCGGCCAACCGTCGCAGGTCCCGGGCCCGGGCTTCCGCCGCTTGGATTTGTCACTATTCAAGAATTTCCTATTGTCGGAGCGCTTCCGGCTTGAGTTTCGGTCGGAATTCTTCAACATCTTCAATCATCCCAATTTCAATGCCCCGGGATTTGGCGGCAACGGCGTTGTGGCGATCTCAGGGTCGACGAACTTCACAAGCTCTACCTTCGGGGAGATCGGGTCAACTCGTGATGCTCCTTATGATCCGCGACAGATTCAGTTTGCTTTGAAGCTGTACTTCTAGGCGGATTGTGCAGGGAGTCTCGCGGTGCTGAGGATTGATTCCTCTTCATGCAGGAGCTTTGCCGTCTCGAAGCGGTGCTAATATACGGCTGCTGTGACTCTCAAGCTCGGGCTGATCGGCGTCTTCTCTCTCGTGTCTTTTGCGCTTACCCCCAGTGTGGCCTCCCCGGGGGACGCGGCGCAGCGTCTGGATCGCGAGTTCCAGGAGGCTGTCGCTGAGTACGACTCCGGTCATTTCGCGGAAGCTGCCACCCAGCTTGAGCAGCTGGTCCGCCAGGTACCAGATAGCTTTCAAGTTCACGAGTTGCTGGGAATGGTGTATTCAGCGCAGTCGCAGGATACTAAGGCCATCGCGCACCTCGAGAGAGCTGTCGAGCTGAATCCGACTTCGGCGGCGGCGCGAACGAACTTGGCGACCAATCTCGTCCGCTCGGGAAAACTCGCCCTGGCCGAATCCGAGTTCCAGAAGGCAATCGAGCTCGACCCGCGAAGCTATGATTCCAACCACAATCTGGGCGAGTTCTACATAGCGGCCGGCAAGCTGCCGCAGGCTCTGCCTTATCTTGCAGAGGCACAACGAGTCAATCCGGCCGCCTACGACAATGGCTACGACCTGTCTCTGGCGTACCTGGAAACCGGACAGGCCGCACCAGCCAAGAAGCTTGTCCATGCCCTGTTAAAACACAAAGACACAGCAGAGCTGCACAATCTGCTGGCACAGATCGAAGAAAAAGATGGAAACTTCGTGGCGGCAGCGACTGAATATGAGACCGCAGCCCACATGGATCCGAGCGAGAGCAACCTGTTCGACTGGGGCAGCGAACTGCTTCTTCACCGAACTCTGGATCCCGCCGTCGAGGTTTTCCAGAGAGCGACCGAGCGTTATACGAAATCGCCGAGGCTGGCAATCGGGCTTGGTATGGCTTTCTACTCTCGGGGCAACTACGACGAGGCGGTCCAATCTCTGCTGCGGGCAGCCGATCTGAATCCCTCCGATCCTCGCTGCTATCTTTTCTTATCCAGGGCTTACGATAGCTCGCCCGGCCAGGCAGAGGAAGTGATTCAGCGATTTCGTCGATTCGCCGAGCTTCAGCCGCAGAATGCGCGTGCTCTTTATTATTACGCCATGAGTTTGTGGAAGGGGAGGCGAGTCGAGGATTCCGATCAGGACCTGCATCAGATCGAGGTGCTGCTAAAGAAGGCCGTTGTTCTCGATCCTAGCCTTGGAGAGGCGCATCAGCAGTTGGGAAATCTTTACTCCGACCAGAAGAAGTATGCACAGTCCATTCCGCAATATCTGGAGGCTATTCAACGGAGCCCTGATCTTCCCGACGCGCACTATCGGCTGGGGCAAGCGTATGTTCACACCGGAGACAAGCAGCACGCTCAAGAACAGCTCGAGATTTATCAGCGCCTCCGCCAACAACACATGGCGGAGCTCGACAAACAGCGGGCAGAAATTCGGCAATTTGTTTATTCCGCGAAGGACGCTCCATCTCCGAAGCCGTGAATGCTCGACTTCGGGTCCGTCGGAATTTCGCCCCAGGACATGTCCGGACACTGTAATGGCACCTACTGGGTCAGGTCGGTTGGCGATAGGAGGAACCAGGGCGGCTATTCGGTCGACCCCACAATCGAGCCAAACGCTCGCCTGCAATCGCCGCGAGTTTCTGCGCAGCGTAGCGGGCGTCACCCTGGGAAGCGTGTTGTTGGGTTCGAGCTTTCGCGCTGTGGCGGCAACCCGACGGAGTAGAAGAAAAGTTGTGGTGGTCACGTTTGGGGGTGGTGCCCGCGACCAGGAAACGTTCGCGCCGGAAGGACAGGAGAACATTCCTCATCTGATGAGTGAATTCATCCCTCAGGCGAGTTTCTTTACTCAAGTCGTGAATCGGGGAATTCTAGGTCATTACGTGGCAACTGCCAGCCTGGCCACCGGGGTATACGAAACCATCAATAACTTTGCTTCTCTTCCCCCGGAACATCCAACCGTATTCGAATATTTCCGGAAAGACTTGAGGCGCCCTTCCTCGGACACCTGGGTCGTTGCTCCCAGCAACGGATTCAACCGGATTGGAGAGAGTACGCACCGGTCGTATGGGGGAGGCTTGGGCGCCCGCGTGATCCTGCCCAAGCACTTGCTGACGGCCGCCATCGCAGGGCGTCGCAGCGACTACGGACACCTGCTGCGCGACAACTACGAAACTCCCTACTCCACGCCCGAACTAGGAGGCAGAGAGTTTGAACTAAAGCAATTAGAGACGATACTGAAGCTTTCGGTCGATGACTTCAGGGCGCATGCGCGGACTCTCCAGAGCCCGGACGAACTTTCCGTCTACATTGCGCGTCAGCTGATGCGACAAGTCGCTCCCAGTCTTCTGTGGATCACCATGCATGATATTGACGTAGCCCATGCCGGCGCCTACTCGCTGTACATAGAGGGCATTCGGCGTACCGACCGTCTATGTGCTGAGTTGTGGAGGACGATCCAGAGCGAGCCCGAATATGCGGGCAAAACAACGCTCCTCATTTTGCCGGATTTCGGCCGTGACTCCGACGATGACTCTGGCGGAAACGGATTTCAGCATCATCGCACAGGAGACACGCTCTCGCGCACCACCTGGATGCTGGCACTGGGCAATGGAGTGCGTGAAGGATTGATCTTCGACCGTGCCGTGGACTCGACCGACTTGGTACCGACACTGGGAGCAATGCTTGGCTTTTCTCCGTCATTCGCGCAGGGCAAGCTTATACCCGAGTTGTTGTAGTCTCTATGCGTCCAAGCGAACTCAGATCGGAACAGTTCAACCGGTACCCGCCGCAGGCCAGGAAACTAAGCACAGAGAATCTTCGTGTGCTGCGAATCCTCCCATTAAGCTTTTTGCCAAACCTGCTCCGTGAGATCATCGACTACGATTTCAAGTTCCCCGCTGAGCGCAAGGCGCTGGAGAAAGAACTGGCCAACCTGAACTCCCTTAGCGCAGAGCAAGTGGGAGAGTGGTTCGGGGGATTTGCACAAATATCCCTTTCTTCCCAACTGGAACATTCCGATTGGGTGGATTCGCCGGCTCAGTTTGTCGAACAGCTATCGGCATTTCTGTGGAGTACCCATCAAATAGACGCGTTTCGCGCCGCCGCGACCGAATATGGCGAGCGCTTGCAGACCGCGATAGCGCCGGAAAAGCCGGCGATTCCGCGGCTGGGAATCACGGTAATCGGACAAGGTGTCGCGACCTATGACGAACCTCTTTTTCGCAAACTCCGGCCGCATGGGGTTTATTTCAGTCGCCTCACCCCGGAGAATGGACTCAAGCTGCTGCTGGATGGACTGGCCGCGCGCGTCAAAGCCCATCCTCTCGCGTATGGCCACTGGTACATCGACGGCGGTCAAGCGGTGCCCCATGATGTTGCACTCACCTGCGTATCCTACGGCGCGCTGGAACCAATGCGTGCATCCCTGCTGCGTAAGATACAGCAGGAGACCGAAAAACCCGGAATGGGACCGGAAGCGTTGCGTTCGCAACTAGCCCATATGCGATCTGAGGATTTCGGCATGAGCACGGAACCCGATCCGGTGCTAGATCGTTTCCAGCTCAAGTTGCTGACGGAAGGCTCGGGAACGCAGATTTTCGCAACTAGTTTCGCACAGTGGGCAGCCCGCGAGGCCCTGCGGCGAGCCCAGCCCGTAACCCTTCTGGTCCGCTTCGCTCCACGCCAGCGCCAAAAGCCCATGAACGAGCTGCTGTCGGTGAATCCCGCTGCTCCTGAATTGGACTTCATCGGTTCCTTGATCGATGCCGACATGGGAGCTTATTACAACTGGCTCAACCAGCAACGACTGCCGGCGGCCGAACAAGCATCGTTCCTGGTGTGGTTCGAAGGTCATGGCCAGGCACTGGCCATTGGGCCTTCCCTGCCCCGCAACACCGAGTCAACCGCAGTGACCGATTTAGGAAAGCTCCTTTCCTGGATACTCTGAAGGGTACGGGTCCCTTCCGGGCCCCCCGGGTGAAGGATAGGGCAAACCCAGATCCCCACCGTCTACGGTCGCGATTCGGTATGATGTCGGCACAGGTGCATCGGTTCTGGATTGCCGAAGGAAGACTACTGGGTCGCTTTTCATTCATTGGGAATTGCCGGAGACAAAGGGCAGGACTTTAGAAGAGGTCGAAAGCACATGGATGAAACAGGAATTTGTCGACATTTTTGAGAATACCTGCGGTAGGAACTGTCGTTGCCTAAAGGAACAGAGGGAAATTCGGGAGATAGCCCTATCGTACTGGCCCGCCACCATCGACAGCGCGAACCGGTTTGCTCAGGTACATCTCTTGATCCCGCGTCGTGTCATTGGGCCAGTCCGAGAGTTTTCGGGAGCTATCTGGCGAGGCAGCCACGGTATGCCCATGCGTTCGTCAATGGCTTGTGCTTTGCCGATAGCGCAATCGTTTTGGGCTTCGCCGCAAAGTAATCCGAGCGATTCCGTTCGACATTATGTCTGGCGATTCACTGCGACATCAGAAATTCGATTTCTTCCTCAACGTCAGCAACGGCGATCGGCGTTAGGTTTGCCTGACGCAGTTGTTGGTTCAGGTCCGGCAACTTTCCTTGTTTGAATGCATTCCACTCGTTAATTCGTGCCTTGATTTGTTCGCTTGATTCTTTGTAAACCCCGACCGCCTGAGAAGGTGCCGGACGATCGCCTCCTTCGACTACCCTCAGGGCCGACGCCAAGTTCTTATAGGCGTCCTCGATCCCCGGCCTCTGCTGATCCGTTTTATTTGTGAGGATCTTTACCAAAGCAGACTGCGCATCCGCCAGCGCCGATTTGAGCGAAGTGTTTTGGTCAGTTGTCCCCTGCTGCGCACCGGCGAGTTGCTTCTGCACCGAGTGGATCTCGGCCAGTACTTGGCGTGCCTGGAGCGTTTCCTCAAACATTTGTTGACCCAACTGGAACTGCTCTGCCAAAACCTTGGGAGTAGCGGGCGAACGCGGATCCATCCGAACTTCCAGTGATTGGTTCTGCGACTGTCCGTCAACTGTCAGTCGGACCTCATAGGTCCCCGGAATGACTTTCGGTCCGCTGGGGTTGCGGAACTCCGCCTCTTCGTCTGCAATTGGCCCTCCCGAACTTGCCCACGTGAGGTTCCAGATAAAACGATGCATCCCAGCAGTTTTCTGGAGGGCTTCGGGCCTAGGAAACCAACGCTCAGCCACAGGAAGGGGTGCATGCTTGCCCGGGATCTTGTCGTTGGACGAGAAAGTCCGCACCAGCTTGTGCTGTGCATCGAAGATCTCCAGCTTGACGCTGCCGGCCGACGATTTCAGGAAGTAGTCGATCACTGCACCAGCCGGTGGATTCTCGGCGGTCGGTTCTTCTGGCGGCAGCGGGGTCCCTACAAATGAGTCATTGTCGATGCGGACGGCCAACGCGGGATGATAGAGCCATGCCACACTTGCTTGGCGCGCTTCGGTTGTCTGGCGGAGCGGCGTGATGTTGTCAAGAATCCAGAAGGAGCGGCCATGCGTTGCGATCACCAGATCGTCTCCATGAATTGTCAGATCGCGAACCGAGGTAACTGGTAGGTTCAACTGCAATGATTGCCAGTGATCGCCGTCGTCAAAAGATATGTAGATCCCCAATTCGGTGCCCGCGAAAAGCAAACCTCGGCTGCGGGGATCTTCGCGAACTGCGCGCAAGAAAGCTGTCGCGGAAATGCCTTCGGTAATCGGCTGCCATGTCGTCCCATAATCGCGGGTTCGATAGAGGTGTGGCGACGGATCATCGAGCCGGCTGCGATCTACTGCCGCATAAGCAACGGCGGGATCATAATGGGATGCTTCAATCAGAGAAATCGCGCTCCAGTCGCTGAGTCCGGGAGGAGTAACATCCTTCCAGTTCTTGCCGCCGTCTCGGGTGAGGTGAATCAGACCGCTATCGCTTCCAGCCCAGATCAGGTCGCGATGGAGCGGCGACGGCGCGATCGTCGATATGATTCCGTAGCCTCGCTTCTTGGAGTTCTCGACAGTTGCCGGTTCAGGCAACTTCTTGGGCCCAGAACTTGTGGCGGCGCCCGTGAGATCGGGGCTGATGGCTTCCCAGTGCAAACCTCCGTCGACCGTCTTCATCACGTACTGCGTACCGAGATAGAGAGCCTTCGAATCAGCCGGGCAAAACACCAAGACCGGAGACCACGGTGCACGATACCGCCGCTGGTCGATTTCCGAATCGAAGATCGAGACCGGCCAGGGAGTGACGTCTTGGCTCAGTCCTGTCCGACGATTGAAGCGAGCGACCCCACCATAACTCGAGCCGAGATAAATGAGATTCGGATCGTTGGGATCGAGCGCCATATATCCGCTCTCGCTCGGACCGGCTGGGAACCAGTCTCGCGGCGTGATCTGAGCGTGATCGGTGCGGCTCAAAACCGCGGCACTACCGCTATCCTGCTGTGTCCCGTACACAACATAGGGAAACTGGTGATCGGTGACGACATGGTAAAGCTGTGCCGTGGGCTGGTTGTACCAAGTGCTCCAGGTCTGGCCGCGATCGAGACTGACCGTAGTTCCCTGGTCGGTTCCGAGAAGCATGCTGGCTGAGTTCTTGGGATCAACCCAGATTTGGTGATAGTCATCTCCGCCAGGCGCGCCGCGAACGATCGAAATGGTTTTTCCTCCATCTTCTGAGCGGTACAGCGCGACGTTCGGGATATAGACCACATCGGAATTCGTCGGATCGATCGTGACGCTATTGAAATACCACGCGCGACTCGTCAGACGCGGATCGTCATTGGCTAGCGTCCAGGTATCACCTCCGTCATCGGAACGATATAGGCCAGATTTTTTGGCCTGAATGAGCGCATACACCCGTTTGCCGTCTGGAGCGACATCGACTCCAACCCGTCCCCAGTCTCCTTGTGGCAGCCCATTTCTACTGACTCTGGACCAGGTCGCGCCGGAGTCCCGAGAGCGGTAAAGACCACCGCCGGGACGATCGATTGGAGCGTACGTGCTCCAGGGAGGACGCCACGTGTTCCAAGTCCCGGCAAACAAAAGTTGAGGATGACCGGAACAGATTGCGAGATCGGACACGCCGATTTCGGACCCTTGATCGAGAACCCTGGTCCAATGCGAGCCGCCGTCGGTGGACTTGTAGACGCCACGCTGGTCGTTGGGGCCGTAGACATGTCCAAGCGCCCCGACGTAGACGGTGGCTGCATTTTGCGGGTCGACCACAATACGGCTGATATGCCGCGTGTCTTCGAGTCCGATGTGGAGCCAGGTTTGACCGCCATCCACCGATTTGTAGACTCCAGTGCCAAAAGAGAGAGAGGACCGAATGTCGGACTCTCCGGTTCCAACATAGATCGTCTTGGGATCTGAAGGTGCTACCGCGAGAGCCCCGATCGACGCCACGGGTTGACTATCAAAAATTGGCGTCCACGCGACACCCGCATCACTTGTCTTCCAGACGCCACCGTTGACGGCGCCGAAATAAAAAGTGGTAGAGTCGCCCGGCACTCCGGCCACCGCAACCACCCGGCCGCCCCGAAAAGGACCAATCAGGCGCCACTTGAGGCCGCCATACAATTCCTCAGGAACGGACTGTGCACACATTACGCTGGCGAGCAAGAGAAAGAACGCAGTAATCACCTGGGCGCGCAAATGCGAAGTAAGTTTTTTCAATTGGAATCCCCGTTGTGGATACTCAGTTTAGAGGAAGAGTGGGGCCTTGTTGAAGGGCGCCACGTCGATTCCGCAGGGACTCGATCCCGGTGAGCTGTGGCGGGTACTAAACAGAGGATGAGAATACCCGGGCGAGCTGCGGGCAGACAGGGTCTGATTAGACTCGGTGGCCCTTTCGAGGTAAAGAGGGAGATCAGGTTCGGTCCCCCTCAAAAGATTGGGCGCCGCCGGTGCTGACGCGCTAAAGGTATTGCCGATGGTCCTTACCGAAAAACGCCGAAAAGCCCCGCCCTTCGGGGCTGGGGATATAAGGCGTGCTTTTTGCTTGTATTAGATTGCTGCCCGCGATATAGTTTCATCATGGCACTCGAAGGGTACAAATCGAACCACAATGTGGTCTATTCTAGCCAGTACCATTGCGTGTGGACACCCAAGTACCGGCGCCCCGTACTGGTTGGCCCGATGGCGAAACGCTGCGAACAGGTGATTAGAAAGACAGCAGCAACCTATCGGGGGGAAATCATTGCCTTAGAAATCATGCCCGACCATGGGCATGGGCTGGTGGAAGTAGACCCGCAATTCGGCATCCACCGCCTGGTCAAGAATCTCAAGGGCGTTTCGTCGCACCCATTGCGGCAAGAGTTCAAGACTTTGAAATCTCGGTTGCCCACACGGTGGACGAACCGTTATTTGGTCAGCACAGTTGGCGGTGCTCCGTTGGCGGTTATCCAACAATATGTTGAAAATCAGAAAGACGTTTAAGTACCGACTTTTCCCCAACCGCAAGCAGCGGGAAGCCCTGCTGGCCACCTTAGAAGTGTGCCGTCATTTGTACAACGATGCATTGCAAGAGCGCCGCGAGGCGTGGAAACTGTGTCACCAATCCGTCACGTTCGCAATGCAATCAGCCCAACTGCCTGCCTGCAAAGAAGCGGATGTTGCGATGCAAGGGGTTTATTCCCAAGTGCTGCAAGATGTTCTGCACCGCGTGGACAAAACGTACAAGGCGTTCTTTCGACGCGGCAACGGTTTCCCGCGCTTCAAAGGCAAAGGCTGGTTTGATTCCTTCCCCTACCCACAGCTTGGTTTCCGTGTAGAAGGCAGTCAAGTATCGCTAGCGAAAATCGGAAACGTAAAAATACACCGGCATCGTCCGCTTGCGGGCGACATAAAGACGCTCACTCTCAAGAACGAAAACGGCAAGTGGTACGCCTGTTTCTCGTGCATGGTGGACAGCGAGCCGTTGCCTTTCAATGAATCGGTCGTGGGCATCGACGTGGGCTTGGAATCATTTGCTGTGACTAGCGATGCAGAAATCGTGGACAATCCACGCTGGTTTCGGCAAGCACAAAAGAAGCTACGGGTCAGGCAGCGCCACGTATACCGCTGTAGGAAGCGTTCTTCAGGCTGGCGCAAAGCGTGCAAGTTGGTCGCCCTGCTCGACCGTCATGTGTTCAATCAGCGCAACGATTTTCAGCACAAAGTTTCTCGTGAGTTCGTCGAGAACTACGGGTTGATTGCCGGGGAAGATTTGAACGTCAAAGGATTGGCGGGTGGTAGGCTCGCTAAGTCGGTACACGATGCCGCGTGGTCGTCATTCATCGCAAAGCTGCTCTATAAGGCTGAAAGCGCCGATAGACTGCTGGTGAAAGTGGATGCGCGGGGAACATCACAACAATGCCCATGCGGTGCGCCTGTGCCTAAGAAGTTGTGGGACAGAAAGCATCATTGCACAGTTTGCGGGTTAAACACGACCCGCGACCACGCATCGGCATTGGAAATACTACGGCGCGGACTGCGCCTAAGAACCTCAATGCCTGCAATAGCAGGCATGGCTCTTGAAGCCCCTAGCTTTAGCTATGGGGCGTAGTCACTTTTCTTGGAACGCCTGCCAGTGCTTTTCCGGAGGCGTTCTGCAAATATCGAAACTGTGCCCAAGCGCGGGTGCTGCGTGGGCATTCAGATGAAGAGCATCCGCTGCTCTCGTCTGGAAATCGACACCATCAAATAGCTTCTGGTTATTGCCAATGGCATGAAACACCGGGAGTTCGGGAGGGTCGAGAAATCGGCCAGAGCGGATCCAATTCAAGGCGATGAAGTTGCTGATTTTGTTGTTTCCCAATCCCAGACTCGCGCTCTGTCCAACCGTGCCGAACGAGCCATACTGGGTGAGCAAATCTCCCTGCGTCTGGTTCAACCCTAAGCCCGAGCGGGTGATGGCCGTAACCACGAGACTCGTTTTGTCGCCGTACTCGGCCGGAGGGGCTCGGAAAATTGTGTCCAGAGATTGAATCGCATTGGGTGGGAGCTGGGTGGAGAAGATGTAGCCTTCCTGATCCGTGATCGGCTGGTTGTCCACCGAGAGCGACACTTGCGCATGATCGCCCAAGGGATGAAAAAATCCGTTCGGGTCGGCCACAACTCCGGGCGTAGACAACGAATATTCTACGGCGTTGAAGGATGGCTGGAGACTTCGATCCTTGTTCGACGTCGGGTAGAATCGAGCTGGGTTAGAGTTTCGGCAGGCGGCTAGTCAAGAACTGAACGGTGACCCTAAGGCCGATTGGCAGTGATCTTGCGTCCTTCGTTGTTATGGCAATTACGGCCTCCAGGACATCGCGGTCGATCCTGTCCGACGGATCGTCGGTATAGACGCTCTTTCTGCCGATGACGGCGGATATGCTCTCTACCGTGCCGGTAAGTTTTTTCCCGCCAAGTCCTTCCGACTGGATGATCACGTTTTGGCCAAGCATAACTTTAGAGAGGTCTCGTTCGTCTATTTCCGCCCTAACACGTCGCCCGGAAGCATCGGCGAGACTGAATAACGAGCGAGGCATCACGGTGCTGTAGGATTCTCCTGGTCTGGCGGATATTCTCAGAACTGTCCCATCCATTGGGGCTAGAATTGCGCATTTCCTGATACGTTCTTGTGCGGTTCGGACGCGACCTTCGGCGGCAAGCACGTCAGCATCTGCACGTGCCTTTTCCTCTTCTAGGGGAGGTGCGGCGAGTAGTTCCTCGGTTCGAACGGACGCCTGGAAATCAGCTTCCGCAACGCCAAAGTCACGACTCGTCTGGTCATAGGCGGCGCGAGAGATCTCTCCCCCATCATAAAGGGCGCGCTGCCTTTCTAAACGTGTCTTAGCCTCTGCCAGCGTCGCCTGGGCGGCTGCTGTTTTGTTGACAGCTATCCTTTTCTCCTCGTCACGCGCGCCTCGCAGCAAACGCGTCCGTGCCTGACGTGCGGCATCCGCCTCCGCCAATGAGGTTTGTAACATGGCGTTTAGATCATCGCAGGCAATCTGTCCCAGCAATGTCCCTTTTTTTACGAACTGATGTTCGCTCACATAGATCGCTTTCAGAACACCGTCTGCGGCAGCTCCTACCTCGATCATCTCCGAAAGTCCTTCGACTCTTCCGGGAGAGGCGAATACGACCTCACCGACCTTGCCAGACTGGTGAGTCTGAGTCGGCCCATTGTCCCGAGCGCCCCTATAAAACGCGGCACTAGCCAAGATGACCAGAATAGCCAGAATGCCGGCTCCGAGTTTCGTTTGTGTGCTCAAGAGTTTGTTACCTGCTCTTGTTGCTTAATTTGGCCATCGCTCAAAATGACCGTGCGACTGGCGTATTCCTGCCACCGTGCATCATGACTAACGACAACAACGGTTTTGCCGTTCTGCTCAATCTGATGGCGAAGAATCTGACAGATATTCCGGCCTGCCTCGGCGTCCAAAGATGCCGTCGGCTCGTCTGCCAGAAGAATGGGAGGGTCTCCGGCTAGGGCGCGCGCAATTGCGACCCGCTGCTTTTCTCCAGGGCTAAGGCCGTCGGGCTCGTGATTGAGCTTGTCGCCTAAACCGAATTGAACGAGCAGTTCTCGCGCGATCGTCACTCGCTCTGGCTGCTTCGGATCGCGAATCTCAAGACCGAGGCAGACATTGTCGAGTGCGGAGAGGGAATGCAGGAGTCGAAAACCCTGGAAAATGAAGCCTATCTTCTTTCGACGCAGCGCGGCTTTCTGCTCCCCATCCAGTCCGTTCACCAGAACGCCGTCCACAAACACTGTCCCATCGTCGGGCGCTAGCAGGCAGCCGAGGAGTGACAATAACGTAGTCTTTCCACTTCCAGATGGTCCCATGACCAACGAGAGTGTTCCGCGCTCGAAAGACACGGAGACGCCACGCAGGGCCCGAACTTGCGCGTCCCCATTGCCGAAGGAAACGCGGGCGTCGTCAACGGCTAAGAACTTGTCAGGCACGGAACACCCGCCCCGGGTCAACCGCGAGGGAACTTCGAACGGAAGCTATGGATGCCAACGAGCACATTAATAAGCTCAGCATCATAACCATCACAGGCAACCACCACGGAGTATGTATCCAGGGAATTAGAGACCTTGCGTATCTCATTGCCGGAATAACGGCAACCAGTCCCAGGATGGTTCCGCCTACGCCGCAAATTAGGGACTCCATAATCACAACCCGCGCCACAAAACCTCGGGAAGCCCCAAGAGCCTTGAGGGTCGCGTATTCTTCTATGTTCTCCATGGTGTTAGCGAAGATCGTCTGCGACACGACCACGAGCCCTATGAGGAACGCCAAAACGGCTGCGGTCAGGATCGCGCTTCCTGCACCGGTCTTGATCACCCAATACATGCGAGACTTGTGAGCAAACTCTTCGCGAGTGAGGACATCGACCTCTGGCAGACGCTGCTTGAGGCTGTGCTGGACATCAGCAACTGAATACTGTTTGCCGACCCGGGCCACGATATACATGCCATCATCGGGGCCAAAACCTAAATCGTGGGCTGCGTTCCGATAGGAGGTAAAAAGAGCAGGGACACCAAGAAATCCGCCGAATCCCTTGATCTCATAGTCGATGTTAGCGCGGTGTCCGTTTATCTCGACTCTTGCCGGCAGGGATACGGCTTCAAGAACATTTCGGTCACTTTCATCATATATGACCGACTCGGGAGAGATATCTTCCGGCCTCTCCGTTAGTTCGGGGACGGGAAAGCGCTTTCCCAGGTTCGGGTCCGCCCCGACCAGCGCTACTAACTGTTGCTTTCCATTCGGTTTCCTATAGACGGCAAATGCCATGCACGCCCGGCCTGTTTCGACTACACCTGGCACACCGGAAGCTAACTCCTGCATACGGGCTTCCAAGGTTGCCCCAAATTCGAAGGCTTGCACTCCTCGAGCGATGATCCAAATATCGAAGTCGCTCGCCTCTATAAATCGTGAGGCGGCCCGCAGGAATCCGGCCAGGAGGCTGGCTTGAAACACCATCAGGAAAGCCGCAAAGGACACGCCCAGCACGGTTGTCAGGAAGCGACCGCGATCATGAAGTATGTTCTGCCAAGCGAGTTTCATGTGACCTTGTGGGAACGCCAACAATCGACGATCCACTCCGACCCAGGCTTGCTCACCAGGTCGGTTGCTCTGCCAACAATAGTGTCGCCTCAGGTGCTGACAAGGGTTTGGAAAAGTAAAATCCCTGACCGTACTTACAATGCAGTTTCTTCAATATTGCAACTTGCTCCATAGTTTCAATTCCCTCGGCAACGACCTCCAAATTAAGGTTCGACGCCATGGGCAAGATCGTGCGTGCGATCTCTGAACCTCCGTTGTCCTCGCCGCTACCCATCCCGCTGATAAACGAACGATCGATCTTTAAGGTGTCTAGCGGGAACCGATGCAGGTAACTCAAGGAGGAATACCCCGTACCGAAGTCATCGATGGCCAGGCTAATACCGTAGGCCTTAATCTGCTCCAGCATTTCGATCGCAGCCGATGGATCTCCCATGACCGTACTTTCGGTCAGTTCCAGCTTCAAAGCACTCGGCGGCAGGCCGAGTTCGAGCAACAGGTTTTGGATGTCGGCGAGTAGATTGGGCTGTAGAAACTGTTTGGGAGAGAGATTGACGCTCATGGTGAGATCAGAATAAGCGTCGTAACGTGTTCTCCATTCGGCCATCTGCCGGCACGCTTCGTGCAGGTTCCACCAACCCAGTTCGCGTATAAGCCCGGTTTCTTCGGCCATCGAGATGAACTCTTGCGGCGCAAGCTGGCCTCGGGTGGGGTGCTCCCAGCGCAGCAAAGCCTCAAAGCCAACGATCTCTCCCGTTGCCAGGGAAACGATCGGTTGGTAAAAGTTGGAAAACTCTTCACGCTCCAGAGCACGGCGCAGATCCATCTCTAATTGCAGACGGGCCATCACGTTGGCGCGCATGTCGGCATCAAATATTTCGTAGCGTGCTTTGCCCAGAGACTTAGCGCGGTACATTGCCGTATCTGCGTCGCGCAAAATGTCTTCCGGCTCGTTGTAGCTTGCATTGCTGAGCGCGATCCCAATGCTCACGGAGGTGAAAACCTCCTTGCCATCCAGAACGAAGGGCGCCGCCACTGCCTTCATCAGGCGTTCCGCCGCCTGCCTGGCATCGCCTGGGTCCTTAAGATCATCGAGAAGAATCGTGAATTCGTCTCCCCCGAGGCGCGCAACAATGCACCCCTGACCCAGGCGGGCGACGGTGTCTGTTGCCCGCAGACACTTTTCTAATCGAGCTGCCACGCCCATTAGGAGCTGGTCCCCGACCAGGTGACCCAGGCTATCGTTGATCATCTTGAAGCCATCAAGATCAAGGAACAAAACGGCAAACAAGTAGCCTTTGCGGCGGTTGGCATGCTTGATCAGACGCCCGAGCCGGTCCGTAAACAGCAAGCGGTTGGGCAAACCGGTGAGCGGGTCGGATACTTTCGCTTCCGTGACGTCGGTCTGCCAACCCGCCATACGCAGGGCTTTCCCGGAGCTGCCGTGCACAGCGAGTCCGCGGCAGAGCATCCAGCGAAAGGTTCCATCTTTGTGCAGTACGCGGTGCTCGCTCTCGAACTGGACGGTTGCTCCCGTCTGGTGTGCACTAATTTCCTCTTTCACCCGCTCTCGGTCGGCGTCATGGATGCGACTCAACCATTCTTCCGGTTTGTCACCAATCTCACCGGGTTCATAGCCGAGCATCGTCTTCCAGCGAGGAGAGAAATAGACGGTGTTCGCTTGCAGGTCCCAGTCCCAAAGTCCGTCGTTGGCGCCGCGCGCGGCCAGCGCATAGCGTTCTTCACTCTCCCGCAACGCTTCTTGGGCGTGCTTGTGAGATAACTGGGTGCCGATGCGCGCCAGCGCAACTGCGAAGTCTATAGGCTTGGTGACATAGTCGTTCGCTCCGAGATCCAGTGCCCTGACGACGTCATCGCTCTGATTCTTGGCCGTCACCATGATGATGGGCAGTTCGATCGAAGAGTAGGCTTCCCGCAGTGTTTTCAATGCATCAAGGCCACTGATTTCAGGCATTTCGATATCTAACAAAACCAGATCTACGCGTTCGTCCTTGACCCTTTGCAGTAACTGCCGGGCGCTGTCCACGGCAACAATCTCGTAACCCTTCCGCTCCAGGCGGCGGGCAAGCATGTCGCGATTCATTTCGTTGTCGTCGACGATCAGCAACCGACTAGTTTGCGAGTTCATAAGGCCCTTTTACTTGCCAGAAGATTTTCTATCTTTTCGCTCAACCGCCCGAAGTCTATGGGCTTGGTGTCATAGTCATCACAGCCGGCAGCAAATGCCATCTCACGATCCGTCAGCAGGGCGTGGGCGGTCAGCGCAATGACCGGGATATAGCGCGTCCTCGGATTCGCCTTTAGTCTGCGGGTTACTTCGTAACCATCGATCAAGGGAAGACTGATATCCATCAGAATGAGATCGGGTATTTCCGAACATGCCAGGGAGAGCCCCTGCTCCCCATCGGGAGCGATGGTGACGGAGTACCCCTTTCGCTGCAGTCGCCTGGAAAGCATGTCCCGATTCATTTCGTTGTCTTCGACCAGTAGAATTCTCGCCATGGTTAACGTCTCCGGGCTGCTTCAGTTCCGATTGGCCCCGCGTGCTGGCGGTCGGGCGACATGGATACGGGTATCCTGACGGTTTTGGGGGCTGACGAGTGCGGACTGCGATGTTTTTCTACGAGGGCCGCAAGCCGTTCGCGATCAACCGGCTTGACCAGGTAGTTGGAAGCGCCCAACTCAAGACCCAACGCCTGGTTGTCCACAATGGTTACCATAATGACCGGAATTTCGGACAGCTCCGGTTCCTCTTTGAGCTGGTTCAGAATCGACCAGCCGTCGCGGTCTGGCATGACAACGTCCAATGTGATGATGCCCGGACGAACTTGTCTGGCCAGCCGCAGGCCTTCCTCTCCACTGCCGGCAGCGATGACATTGAAATCCAACTTGGTGAGAAAGCGCGACATGAGATCGCGAACTGCCGCATCGTCGTCTATCACTAAGATCGTGTCCCGGTCGGGTTTGACTGCAGGAGCCGGGCCCGGGGTGTCGCTGGTGCCCTCGGCCTGCGCTGAATCGGGGGCCTCGATCCGGACTTGCGCAGGAAGGTCCACGGTGAAGGTCGCGCCCCGGCCAGGCTCGCTCTGAACTCGGATGCGGCCTTTCATCAACTGGACAAATCTGTAACTAATGGCGAGCCCCAATCCGGTGCCTCCATATTTGCGGGCGATGGAGGTGTCTGCCTGGGCGAATTCCTTGAAGAGGTTTTCCTTCTGTTTGGCGCCAATTCCAATGCCGCTGTCGACGACTTCGAATCGAATCCAGTCCCGGCCGTCGTCGAGTCTTCGGTCGACATCCACGGAGATCGAGCCGTGATCAGTAAACTTGCACGCGTTACTGAGCAGGTTAAATAGGATCTGGCGGACCTTCGTGATATCGGCACGCATCATTCCGACTTGGTCAGCCAGGCGCACATGCAG
>Ga0209158_1000111_pt1 | contig 59832 bp, 56 predicted proteins | sample GraSoiAngelo_140_FD_185897 | JGI IMG/M metagenome (GOLD analysis project Ga0209158, IMG submission 185897) | Grasslands soil microbial communities from the Angelo Coastal Reserve, California, USA - 14_0929_12_30cm (SPAdes) (version 2) | ecosystem: Environmental > Terrestrial > Soil > Grasslands ...
GCCGCCCACACCCCTGCAGGCCAAGGCCTATGAGTTGCTGAATCTGTTGCCAGTAGCGGGAAACTGAATCTTGAATTATCTCTCAGCGAATCAGCAGAATACTGTCTGAACCCATCTGGAACTTCGGGTTAAATCAGTGGCCATGCTCTCTGCTCGCCAGCACTTCCCCGGGCTCTTAGACAAAGTCTTTCTCGATGCGGCTTGCGTGTCGCTTGCGCCACGCCCTGCGGTCGAAGCCATCGAGAGATTTCTTGACCTCGCGATGGTCTGTCCTCTGGACTCCTCTACCCATCACCACATCTTCATGGACGAGATGCGGGCCGCAGCACGTCCGGCGGCAGCCCGCCTGATCAATGCCAATCCGGACGAGATTGCGCTGGTGGAGAGCACGACCCACGGGCTAACGTTAGCGGCAGCTTCGATTCCCTTGGAACGAGGCGATCAGGTTCTCATTTCCGATCTTGAGTTCTTACAAGTCGCGGTGCCTTGGGTGCAGAGGAAGGCGGAAGGTATTGAGATCGATGTTGTCCTGAACCGTAATGGCGAAGTACTCGTCGACGATTTTGCCGAGCGAGTCACATCCCGCACCCGCGTCATAGCGATCAGCACGGTGCAATGGAACAACGGCTACCGGGTTGACCTGAATCAATTGGGCAAATTGTGCCGGGAGCGCGGAATTTGGCTGGTGGTGGATGCCATTCAACAGTTGGGGGCGGTTCCGCTGGACGTCCGGCAGACTCCCGTCGACATCCTGGCTTGCGGCGGGCACAAATGGCTGAATGCGCCGTTTGGCTGTGGATTTCTCTATGTCAGCCGCGACGCTCTTGCCCGGCTACAGCCTCCGCTTGCCGGATATTTGAGCGTTCAGGACCCGCCCGGCGGTTGGGGAGAATACTTTCAAACGCCTAGCGTCAACCCGGTTCGCGATTACCAATTTGTAAAAACGGCTCGCCGTTTCGAGACTGGTGGAACGGCGAATTACCCGGGCGCTGTGGGATTGGCAGCTTCCTTGAAGCTGATCGACCAGCTCGGACAGCGCGATATCGCCGAACACATCCTTATCCTTACCGAGCAATTGCTCAGGGGTCTCGATTCCCTCCCGGTGAAAGTCGTCACTCCTCGTGCGCGCGAGAATCGCTCCGGCATAGTCACTTTCTCAGTTGGGGCCGCTGAAGAGAACGTTCGACTCATGCACCGGCTGCAAGAGGAGAAAATCCTGGTATCGGTACGCTACACGTCCAACGTTGGTGGGATACGGGTCTCGTGCCACTTCTACAATTCGGCGGAAGACATCGGGACACTGCTTGCCGCGCTAAAAGGACTCCCTTAAGCATCTGTTTCAGGCATTTCGCGCAAATGTTCCTTCCTAACCAACGCTCCCACCTGATTCGAAAACAATTTTTTACAGCCTTCACCTGATGGAAATCGATTGTTTTGTTAGCAATACTACGCTCTGGAGGCTAGCCATGGTTCAGTTTTCATGTGACTGGTGTTCTCGCACGAAAGGACCACAGGAGGCTTGGATTCTGGGTATCGCGGCAGAAACCGTTGGTTTCACCGCGGTTCGGAGGGAGGCAACGATTCTGAGCGAGTGGGATCGAGAGCGTGCCGTCCATTCCCTCGCGGTCCATTTTTGTTCACCGGAGTGCCGGGACAAGTACATGGCGGAGCTATTCGATTCGAGAACTCCTGTTGAAGAAGAGGTTGTTTTTGAACGCGTCGAACCCGCAGAGGTCGTCAGGAGAAATTATTCAAGAGAGGCGAGGGTCACCCGAATTGACTCGCAGAAAGGACGTCGGCACAAGAGTTCTGCTTAGGCGGGTTCCGCCTTCCAATACCGTGTAGGGGCGGGTCTCTGACTCGCCCGGACGATCAGGTACCGCTGCAGACTACCCTCCTGCTTTCTTGAGCTCGTTCAACAATTCATCGACGTTCGGCACCTGGTCGAGTGGATAGACTCTTGCGAATGTGATTCTGCCGTTTTTATCGACGATGAACACGGCACGCTCGCAAATTCCTGGCACCGGGGGACCTTCACGCAGGATCCCGAATTTCCTAGTCACATCGGCATGGGGGAAGAAGTCGGAACACATCGGGATATTAACCCTGCCGAGTTCTTTCTTTTGCCAGGCCACGTGGCTGACTGTCGAGTCAGTACTGATGTCCAGAACCTGGGCATTAAGTGCGGCGAACTGCTCGCGCGCGGAGCTGAGCGCCGGCACCTGGGCCGCTCAAGTGGGCGTCCAGTCGAGGGGATGGAAGGCGATTAGCAGGTTCTGCTTGCCTCGGTAGTCGCCCATGCGGACTCTCAGCGGGCGCTCCCCTTCGACAGCGGGTAGTTCGAAATCGGGTGCCAGGTTGCCGACTTTCAAGGGCATGGAATCTCCTATCGTTTACCGCGATTTAGTTTAGTTGTCCGCCAGCAGGTCGGGCAATTCTCGAGAAGCAACCCTGTCATCGCGAACGATAGGAACGATCCAGGTTTCATTGTTCAAACTCCGTGTCTCCCTGCCTCTGTGGTAGATTTCTCCTTCCGCGTTTCCGGCATTTTCGCACAGCTTCAGGAGAACCCAATGGCAAGACCTATTCCTGTCGGCGCCCGTGGCGAGATGGAGCAGACGGTCGAGTTCAAGCACACGCTCACCGCGTACCATCCCAAGCTGCCGCCAGTCTATTCGACGCCGGACATGATTCGCTTGATGGAGACGGCTGCTTTCAACGCGCTCCAGCCGTATTGCGAAAGGGATGAGATCACGGTAGGCACGGCTATTAACGTCGAGCATAGGGCGGCCAGCGGGGTCGGAGCGCGGATTAAAGCCGAGGCGGCACTGGAATCGCTGAACGGGCGATTTTATGTTTTGCGGGTAACCGCCCGCGATGACGCGCAGGAGATTGGGCGAGGGACGGTGACCAGGGCCGTGGTGAGCGTGGGAAAATTTCTTGAGAAGATTAAGAAATAGCGAGTAGCGAGCCTGATACCTAGCCTGACCTTCTGGGCTCAACTCTGTGCAGAAGCCTGCCCCCTCAGCCACGATTGGCGTCATTTCCGACACCCATGGATTGTTGCGGCAGGAAGCGCTTGAGGCGCTGCAAGGATCGGATCACATCATTCACGCTGGGGACATCGGCGACCCGGACATCCTAAAAAAGCTGGCCGCCATCGCGCCGGTCACGGCGGTGCGCGGTAACGTGGACCGCGAGCGCTGGGCCCGCAAGGTGCCAGAGACCGAGGTGCTCGAAGTCAACGGCGCTTCGATATACGTTCTGCACGATCTAAAGACTCTCGACTTGAAACCAGCGGCAGCCGGGTTTGCGGTCGTTGTGTCGGGGCATACCCATCACCCTAAGCAGGAAGCCAAGCAAGGGGTGCTCTACTTCAATCCGGGCAGCGCCGGTCCGAAACGGTTCCGGCTACCGATCACAGTGGGACGGCTGATCGTGCAGGAGGGCAGCGTACACGCCCAGATCGTCAGGATTGCAGAGTGAAGGTTTGCGCAACCGAAGGCGCACACCGCGCCTCCCTAGACGAGGCAAGCCTTGTCTGGACCGAGGAATGTTTGGGAGGAGCACAGGGTCGTGGTAGAGACGCGGCTTGCCGCGTCTGGTTCCGTACACCTGGCCAACGGTTAGGCAATCCTGGCCAACAGGATGCCGGCCCCGCAGAAACATCCGGGCGATACAATTCCAGACAATGTCGATTCAGCTTCACGTCGAGTCCACCCTGGGTGCGGGCCGTGCCGGACGTCTGCTTACACCTCATGGGGAGGTCGAGACGCCGGTCTTCATGCCGGTTGGGACGCTGGCCTCGGTCAAGGGTGTGCCCCAGGATGTCCTGGAGCAATTGGGTGTCCAGATCCTACTCGGCAACACCTACCACCTTTACTTAAGGCCGGGCGTCGAACAGGTAAGGCGGCTTGGTGGTCTTCACCAATTCATGTCCTGGCCCCGGGCGATTCTCACTGACTCAGGCGGATTTCAGGTATTCAGCCTCAGCAAACTCAGGAAAGTCACCGAAGACGGGGTAACTTTCCGGTCTCATCTTGACGGGTCTTCGCACTTCTTCAGTCCGGAAAGCGCGATGGATGCTCAGATCGGGCTGGGGGCGGACATCATCATGGCCTTCGACGAGTGTACGGAGTATCCCGCGGAGCCGTCGCGGGTGCGCCAGTCGATGGAGATGACCCTGCGGTGGGCCGAGCGGTCGAAGAAGCATTTTGAAAAGCACAAAAATGAAGTGCCGAGGGGAAGACAGTACCCAGTACCCGGTGCCCAGTACCCAGCAGCTGCGGAACAGCCGATTTCTGGCTTCGCTCGGAATGACAAGGGAGAAGCAAGAAGCACTTGGGGAGCCGAGCTTCGCTCGGCCGCCCAGACAAGGACGTCTGGGCCTACGTGGGCTGGAGCGACACAGGCGCTGTTTGGGATTGTGCAGGGTGGAATGGATCCCGCGCTCAGGAAGGAATCGGCTGAGCGGACCATCGAGATTGACTTTCCCGGCTATGCCATCGGAGGGCTGAGCGTCGGAGAACCGCGGGCTGTGACTCGCGAAATCGTAGAAGCTGCCGTCGAGCACCTTCCTGCTGACAAGCCTCGCTACCTGATGGGCGTCGGAACTCCCGAGGAGATTGCCGAGTACGCGACTCTGGGGATTGACATGATGGACTGTGTCCTCCCTACCCGGGCGGCGCGGCATGGACTGCTATTTACTTCAGAGGGCAAGATCTCGATCAAACAGGCACGCTATGCGGGCGATGAAGCGCCGTTGGACCCGAGCTGTGCTTGCTCGGTTTGTACGCGTTACTCGCGCGCTTATCTGCGCCACCTGCACGCCTCCAACGAAGTATTGGCCCAGGTTCTGAACACCGTCCACAATCTGAGCTTCTACCTTGACACTATGCGGAGGGTACGTCATTCTATTGCACTTGGGGAAAAGGCTAGTTTTCTTTCTGGTGTCCGGTCTGCACCCAAACCTTAGGCATCCCCGTACGTGCCTGAATTGAAGGAACATCCGGCCTGAAAAAGTAAAGAATCCCGCAGCGAAATCGAGAGGGCTCGGAGCGCATTGGCAGGGGCCCGGTTGGTAGCAGGGGAAGGGTTCTGCAAGTCTTCATATTTGCGCAAACTATGGTGGCAGAAAAGCTGGCAGGAGCGGCGTTGTGGCAGTCGTCCTCAGGAGGAGGATTTGGCTGGCTCGGAATTGCTCCTCTCCTCTTTATATTCGCGGTTTTCTACTTTCTGCTGATCATGCCGCAGCAACGGCGCCAGAAGAAGTGGCAGGCCATGCTTGAGACCCTGAAGACTGGCGACAAGGTTGTAACCAGCGGGGGCCTGCGCGGAACCATTTTCGCCATGAAGGACGACGCGATTACTTTGCGTGTGCCTCCGGATAATTTAAAACTGGAAGTCACAAAGGCTTCCATTGTGTCGGTCACGACGGCAGAGGAAGCGACTAAATAAGGAGCAAGGCTGGCGAGCCGCCGGCAAGACGGAATCATATCAGTCATGAATAAGAATTTAGGCTGGAAACTGATCCTCATCATCGCAACCCTGCTGGTGTTTGTGTTTGGGCTCATCGGCATTCCCCAGAGCTGGTCCCGGCAGGGACTGGCGCAGGCGATCACTGACCGTATCCATCTTGGCCTCGATCTCAAAGGGGGGACACACCTCATTCTGCAGGTACAGGTCAACGATGCTGTGAACGCGGATACTGACCGGGCGATTGAACGGCTCAAAGAGAGCCTCAGCAAGCGCAAAATCAATTACACCGAGATCGGCAAGCCCGACCCGGTTAATCATCCCGAACAGATTGTCATTAAGGGCGTGCCGCCCGAGGTCACTTCCGACCTACGCAGCCTGATTACGGACCGGCTGCCGGAATATGACGCTGCCTCGGGTGCGCAGAATACCTGGACCCTGACCATGAAGCCAACGGTCCTGGCGGATTTGAAAAACCGGGCCGTCGCGCAGGCGATCGAGACCATCCGGAATCGGGTGGACAAGCTGGGCATCAGCGAGCCTGTTATTCAGGAGCACGGACTGGGGCAGTATCAGATTCTGGTCCAGTTGCCGGGCGTGGATGACCCGGCTCGCGTGAAAGAGATCATGCAGTCCACCGCCATGTTGGAAATCCGGCAGGCCTTGAACAACGGGCAGCCGTACACCAATGAACAAGCCGCGCACGAGGCCAATGGCGGCGTGCTCCCTCCCAACACAGTGTTGCTGCATGGCCGCAGCATTGGAAGCACCGACACATCCGATTCGGGCGATGTGGTCTATCTCATTTCTCGCGTTTCTGCGGTTGCGGGGCACGACCTGCGCGAGGCTCGGGTCAGCCGTAATTCGCAGACCAACATGCCGGAAGTCGAGTTCTTCCTGACCGCGGAAGGCGGCAAACGCTTTGAGCAGTTCACCGGGGCACACGTGGGCGACTACCTGGCGGTGGTGCTGGACGCCAAAGTCATGGAAGTCGCGGTGATCAAGAGCCAGATCGGGGACCAGGGCGTCATTGAGGGCCGTTTCACCGACCAGCAAGCAAAAGATCTTGCCTTAATCCTGAATTCCGGCGCCTTGCCTGCCAGCATCAAGTATCTCGAAGAACGCACCGTAGGTCCGTCGCTGGGTGCCGACTCGATCCGCGCCGGTGTGCGAGCTGCGATTATCGGCATGCTGGCCGTGCTGATCTTTATGCTGGTTTACTACCGCGGCGCGGGAATCAACGCCGATCTGGCGCTTATCTTGAATCTGATCATCCTGCTCGGATTCATGGGGTATTTCGGAGCGACGCTTACGCTGCCGGGAATCGCGGGTGTGATTCTCACCGTCGGCATGGGTGTGGACTCCAACGTACTGATCTTCGAGCGCATCCGGGAAGAGTTGCGCAATGGTAAGACTCCGCCGTCCGCCGTGGAACAGGGCTTCAGCCATGCCTGGATCACGATCGTGGATACGCACGTGACTACCATCGTGTCGGCGGCGATCCTGTTCATCTTCGGCACAGGGCCGGTAAAAGGTTTCGCCGTGACGCTGACGTTTGGTCTTCTGGCCAATCTGTTCACGGCTGTGTTTGTGTCGCGCGTAATTTTTGACTGGCTGCTGAGCCGCAAGCAGCGCGGCGAAGCGCTCAGCATTTAAGCCGAGCTTTGCTCGGCGGGACGGGTCAGAGGCCCGTCCCCACATGAACAAAAAGGGGTTCGAAGCAGCGTGGAATTTTTTCGCAATCCAAACATAGATTTCCTCGGCAAAAAGTGGTATTTTCTCGCCTTTTCCCTGGTGTTCAGCGTCGCGGGTGTGTTGTCCATGCTCTTTTGGCATCACATCCCTTTAGGTGTAGACTTCCGTGGCGGCACCTTGGTGTACGTGAAGTTCGTGGGGACGCCCGACGACAATCACATCCGCGCGTCTCTGGACCGCGTGGGGTTGAAGCGGGCACGAATCCAGCGCTACGGTCCGGTCGGCAACAATGAAGTTTTGATCGCGCTGGATGAGAAAGAGACCAGCGAGCAGGCGCTGGACAAGGGTAAGACGCAGATCATCAGTGCGCTGGAGACCAATACTCCAGAGGGCAAGCAGGACCTGAATAACGCCAGCTCTTTGACAATTTTCAATTACCTGATGGACAAGGACCCGCTGCATCTGGGCACCGACGCCAATGATCGTTACCTGGCCTTGGCACGGGCGATCGTGAATTACCGTGACAAGACCAGAGACGGCGTGCTGGGCTCCTTTGACGACCTGAAAGCTGCGGCGCCGTCCGACGTCGTAACCGTATTGCAGCAGGGGTTCTTCCTGTCGAACTTCGGCGTGCGCAACGTCGAGATCGTCGGACCGCAGGTAGGATCGCAGTTGCAGCGGCAGGCCGAGCTGGCGATTCTGTATTCGCTGCTCGGCATGTTGGTGTATCTGTGGTTCCGGTTCGAATGGATCTACGGACTGGCTGCCGTGGTCACTGTATTCCATGACACCTTGATCACGTTGGGCGCGTTCTCGCTGACGAATAGAGAAATCTCGTTGACGGGAGTCGCTGCCATCCTGACCCTGGTGGGCTATTCGAACAACGATACGATCGTGGTCTTCGACCGCATCCGGGAGAATATCAAGTTACTGCGGCGAGAGAATCTGTCCGACATCGTAAATAAAAGCATTAACCAGACGCTGAGCCGGACCATCCTGACCGCGGGCCTTACATTTTTGACAGTATTGGCCCTGTATCTTTTCGGGGGCGAAGTGCTACATGGATTTTCCTTTGCCCTGGTAATCGGCATCCTGATTGGGACCTATTCGTCGATCGCGATCGCTGCCCCCATCCTGGTGGCCTATCAGGACTGGCGGAGCGGCCGCGGAAAGCGGTCCGTCGCCATGCCGGCAGAAAAAGGCCGCGGCGAGAAAGTAAAGGTCAAAGTTTAGCTGGCAGGCTTGCCCCTGCCTACAGTGTAGCTGGGATGATGTAAGTTTCACGTTTTCTTCTACTTGGGCGATGTCTGAAGACTATGACTTCCGTCGCCGCCAAGGAACTTGGCTTCGGGAGCAAAGAGGATGCGGGCGGTGTCTAAACGTACGTAGGGTAGTGTGTCGGGAGAGTGCCTATGTTTGAAGACAGCCTTATCGAGTCCGGGGGCAGGCTCAGAACCAAGCGGGGCATGACCACGGCGGTTTCGTTTGTCCTGCAGGTGGCCTTGGTCGGCATCCTGGTTCTAGTTCCGCTCTTATTCACGGAAGCCTTGCCCAAACAACAATTAATGACTTTCCTGGTGGCGCCACCGCCTCCGCCACCGCCACCACCGCCTCCGGCTGCGACGCCGGTCAGGACGGTGAAGATAGTGCAAAGCGACATCATGAACGGCCAGCTCCGCACCCCTACCAAGATTCCTGAGAAAGTCCAGATGATTAAAGAGGAAGATGCACCCCCACCGATGGCGTCGATGGGCGGCGTGGTGGGTGGCGTGCCGGGCGGCGTGCCCGGCGGGCAGATGGGTGGCGTGATCGGCGGCATTATCAGTTCTACCCCGGTGGCTGTGCCCAAGGTGGCCGCACCCCAGCGCGTACGGGTTTCGCAAGGCGTCTCCCAGGGTCTGCTGATCAAGAAGATACAGCCGCCTTATCCACCTCTGGCGCGACAAGCCCGCATTCAGGGCCAGGTCGTGCTCCAGGCGGAAATCAGCAAGGACGGCTCAATCCAGAATTTGCGATTGATCAGCGGCCACCCCATGCTGGCGCCGTCCGCCATCGAGGCGGTGAAGCAGTGGCGGTACAAGCCGTACTACCTTAACGGCGAGCCAGTAGAAGTGGAGACGCAGATTACCGTGATCTTCTCTCTGTCCGGAGGCTAGACCCGGGCTGCAAGCTGACAGCGGCAGAGCCGCGGTTGCCTTCCCCTCCCACCTTGCACAACCTGTGGCCGGGGAAGGAAATGAGGTTTTCTGCGCGGTTACTGTGGACTGTCCCTTGGAATTGGTCAACGTACGCACAACATTTGCGACCGAAGCTGATATCAAAGAACCTGACATTCAGAAGTTCTGGAGGAGGAAAGCGACTCATGTTTTTAGCTAACCTAACAACCGTAGCATTTGTGCATATGCACACCTTGGCTGCCTGGATTATCCAGGAGCAGCCGGTGGGCTGGGACCCGATCTCTCTCTGGCGCCAGATGAACTGGGCGGCCAGAATCGTGGTCATCATTCTGTTCATCATGTCCGGCTGGTCCATCGGTGTGATGATTGACCGTTGGATGGCCTTTAGCGCCGCGCGCAAGCAGTCGCGGTCCTTCGCCCCGGCCGTGGCTGGCGCACTACGCGATGGCAAGATTGATGAAGCCATCCGGGTCGCCGAGCGCAACAAGAAGAGCCATTTGGCCAAGGTGGTCACCGCCGGCCTGATGGAATTCCGCGCTCACCAGGAGAGCGGCGAAATTCCGGGCGAAACCATTGAAGCTTCCAAGCGCGCTTTGGAGCGCACCGAAGCCATCGTTCACGCCGAGTTGAAACGCGGCTTGGGCGGATTGGCAACCATCGGCTCGACCGCTCCCTTCGTCGGGCTGTTCGGCACGGTGATGGGCATTCTGCACGCCTTCCAGGGAATTTCGGAACAGAAGGCTACCGGTCTGGCCGCAGTGGCCGGAGGTATCGCAGAGGCGCTGGTGACGACCGCCATCGGGTTGTTCGTCGCCATCCCGGCCGTGATGATGTTTAACTACCTGACCGGCCGTGTGGAAGCGTTCGACGTGGAGATGGATAACTCTTCGAGCGAATTGATCGACTACTTCCTGAAGCGGCGGGGAATGCGTCGGGCCTAAAGCCCGAAGGTGAGTTTGCGGTCTTGAGTTGCTCGCCTGGCGTCGGTTCCTGAAGCCGGCGCCAGGTCCTCCAATTCCGGCCAAAGGACCGGCCCCGAGCCACGCAGCGCGCAATCCGCGCAGGAGACGCAAAGCTTATGTCAATGGCAAAACGCGATGAGGGTAGGAAGATCAACTCCAACATCAACGTTACGCCCATGGTGGACGTGATGCTGGTGCTGCTGATCATCTTCATGGTGGTTACGCCCATGTTGCAGAAAGGCGTCAGCGTAGACCTGGCCAAGGTCAACAGTCCAGAAGCGATGCCGGACGCCGATAAAGAGGACGCGCTGATCGTAGCCGTCATGCGGGACGGAAAAATCTTTTTCGGCAGCGACCCGGTGGTTCCCGATCAGTTGACGCAGAAGGTCAAGGACCGGCTCGCCAATCGCACCGACAAGCGGGTTTTCGTCCGCGCGGATGCCCGGGCGAAGTACGGTTCGGTGGTGGAAGTGGTGGACAACGTACGCTCCGCGGGTGTAGACCAGTTGGGTTTATTGACTGACCAGAAGAAGAATACGCCACAGGCGCCAGCCGCACCTGCCGGTGGGCAATAGAGGAGATCGATTATGGGAATGGCAGTGGGAGGAGCGGGCGGCGGTCCGACAGCGGATATCAACGTCACCCCGCTCATTGACGTATTGCTGGTGCTGCTGATCATCTTTATGGTGATTACGCCGCTGACCCCGAAGGGCCTGGAAGCACTTGTGCCCCAGCCGCCGCCGCCAAATGCGCCCAAGAACACCACGCCCGACCGCACCATCGTGGTGCAGCTGCTGGATCGTGGTCCTGGGCAATTACCGGCTCTGAAGATCAACCAGGAAGACACCACCTGGGAGAACCTGCAAGGGCGGTTGTCGGACATCTTCAAGACCCGTGCAGAAAAAGTGATGTTCGTGAAAGGCGATAACAACATACCTTTTGCCGATGTGGCAGACGTAATTGACATCGCCCACTCCGCAGGCGTAGAGAAGGTCGGGCTGATCACCGCCAAGATCGAAGCGGGCGGCTGAGAGAGTTTTCGCAACTAGAACGCTGTATGCCCCGGTTTAAGGCCCCAGTGTGCGCTCTCCAGGTCGCATGCTGGCCTGCTCGTGTCGTCGGCGAGTAGTCCCGGCATCTAATAGCAAGGGGGGATTGTTATTACAATGAAGCGAAGCCTACGAGTGTTGACGGTAGTGGCGGCGGCCTTGGCGCTTCTTGGCGGAGCAGGCTGCAACAAGCTGCGAGCCCGCGACCAGCTCAACAAAGGCGTCCAGTCCTACAAAAACGCCAAGTACGAAGACGCCATCAATCATTTTCAGCGGGCCGTGGAGCTGGATTCGAGTTTGCTGAACGCGCGTCTTTATCTGGCGACCGCCTACGCTCAGCAGTACATTCCCGGAGCCGACACCGAAGACAACAACCGAAATGCCGAGCAGGCGATCGATCAGTTCAAGAAGGTGCTCGACATGCATCCCGGGCGCGATCAGCAGGTCAGCAGCTTGAAAGGAATTGCTTCGCTGTACTTCAATATGAAGAAGATGGACCTGGCCAAACAGTATCATCAGAGGGTAGCCCAACTGGATCCCAATGATCCCGAAACCTACTACTCCATCGGCGTCATTGACTGGACCGAGTCGTACCAGCCACGCATGGAAGAGCGTGCCAAACTGGGCTTGAAGCCTGACGAGCCGCTTAAGGACAAGAAGGTATGCCGCGACCTGGCCGCCAAAAACGGAGACGCGATCAAGGATGGCATCGACAATCTCAACAAGGCGCTGCAGCAGCGTCCTGACTACGACGATGCCATGGCCTACATGAATCTGATGTACCGCGAGAAGGCCGACCTTGAATGCGATGATCCCCAGGCGCGGGCGGCCGATTTAAAGACAGCCGATGACTGGGTCGATAAGACGATGGCCACCAAGAAGGCGAAAGCCGAAAAACAGCCGGGAGTGGGCGGCATCGTGCAAGATCAATCAAGCAAGTAGTTGCGTTCTCCTCAGAACAGAAAAGGCCTCTTCCGCAAACCGGGAGGGGCCTTTGGCTTTCTCAACGATTCCTGCTGTATAGGCGAACTTCGGTGGCTGGGAAAAAGTTCTGCCGCTCAGGCTCGGGAAAGCTTCGGCTGAAGATCTCGTCTAGCACCCGTGTGGTTGTGTCCGGATACGACGCCGTCCCGTGGTTCATTAGCACGACCCAGACACGGTTGTACTCGACGGCAATTGCCCGCAGATCCTCCGGAGTGGGCTTGGCCAGCAGTTCATGGAAATCGAGAGAGCCTCCTTTCCCAGGAAAAACAATGGCCGGAGCGGTCGCGCTGTTCCTCGCGAGAGACTGAAAGAACTGGTACGGCATGCGCCCCATGGCCGCGTGAAACACGAGCGCGTCTCCCGGATGGGAATTCGTAAGCACGTATTTCGAGACCCCCGCCCAGTTGTCGCGGGTCAAATCGAAATCGTGGTCGTAGTAGGACATCGTCCCCTTCAGCGAGAGCACCAGGAATACGCCGAGGGCGAGTATCAGAAGCCAGGTTCTGTTCACGCGTGCCAGGCCTGCTCCCGCCAGCAGCACGAGGGCAGGCAGACAGAATACGAAGTAACGGCCGAGGAATAGTGGCCGGACAATCGAGACCGCTAGGGTGAAGAGGACCGGGAACAGTAGCCAAATAGGCAGAAATCGTACGCGCCAGGCGCTCCTAGGGACCTGCCATTCCGTCCAGGTTATGGGCAGCAGGGCTGCGATACACGCAACGACATACGCCAGCACAAGCAACACACCGCCATTCCCCGTGATCTGTTCTGAAAATTGATAGAGGTCGTTGATCCCAGGGCGCTGAATCCAGTGCAGAGGGCTCGCTCCAGTCTTCGCCACAAATATCATCGCTGGGGCAGTCAGGAGAACGATCCATCGCCAGTTCCGGTTCGTTGCCTGAGGAATCTGCTCACGATCCAGAAACCTTAGCGATAACCATTGCGCGATCACCAGAAGCCCGGCGTAGAAATGGGCATAAACGGCCAGGGAACTGGCCAGAACGTGACCAGCGCGGGTCTGCGGTGACGGCCGCAGAAGATACGCAATAAGAAAGGCACTGGACAGCGCGGCTAGAAAAACGAATAGCGAGTAGCTGCGGGCTTCTTGAGCGTAGCGGATGTGCCAAGCATTGAAGGTCAACAGTGTGGCGGCGATCAGTCCGGTGCGCGCGTCATAGAGGCGACGCCCCAGCCAATACACAACCGGCACCGTCGCCACGGCTGGCAACACGGACAAACTGCGAAAGAAAAAGGGGCTATGTCCAAATGGCGCCCAGCCTCGCAAAAGCAGGTAATAGAGCGCCATGTTGCCTTCGCGTTTCCAGACGAGGCCCGCGAAGTTGTGCCAGTTGAACCTTGCCAGCTCGACACTGAACGCTTCATCAAACCAGAACGGCTTCTTGGCCAAGAACACCAGACACAGGACAGCAGAAATCAGCATCAACGCAGAAAGAATCAGCAGCTCGATTGGGTGCCGAGTTGGCTCTCTGCTGTCCTGAACAGTTGCCGGGTCCGCTGTTTTTGTCGTTTGTGACATGTCTTGCCGCTACGGCTAATGTGGAGAGCCGCTCGACCTGCTGTAGAGCCGCAGTTCGATGCCCGGGAACTCATCCTGTTCCACGTGGGCATACTCACGGCCGAGAATGCTGGTGATAGAGCGCGTGGTGGGATCGGGACCGGAGGGCGTTTCATTGTAGGCGAGGGCGACCCATACTCGCCGGTATTGCGCAGGAATGCTTTCCAAAAATCTGTCGGGCACTCGGCCTGCGTAGAAGTCACGATAGGTAAGCCTCTCGCCATGTTCCGGATAGATAACTCTTGGGTAGGCAGCAACAGAAGTTCGGCTGCGATAGTACTCGTACGACATGCGAGCGATCGGCTGATGAAACAGGATCACGTCTCTTGCGTTGGCATGGCTTAGCAGGTAGCGGACGGCTGGGCGCCAGTCCTCGCGCGCGATGTCGAAATCTTTTTGATAGAACGACGAGACGCCACGGAGCGAGAATGCCGCAAAAAATATCAAAGCCCCCACCAGCAACCATCGCCTGCGCAGCCGGACCAGCCCAGTTGCCGCCAGTAGGACCAGGGCAGGTAACGTAAAGATGAAATAACGGATGAGAAAGAGAGGTTTCAGCTGGGAGATCACAAAAATAAAAACGATCGGAAAGAACAGCCACAAGGAAAGGTAACGATAGCGCCAGCTGTCCCAGGATACTCGTTGAGCAAGACCAGCCCGGAAAACAGGAACCAATGCGCCAGCGCAGGCAGCCAGAAAGCCTAATGCAAGCGGGACACGGCCATTTCCGGTCAGCAAGAGGGCGCAGTCTCTCAGCGACGAAAGCCCGGGGCGCGGGATCCATCGGATCACGCCGGTGCCGGTGGTGATGATGTATAGCGCGATCGGCGACACCGCGATCGCAAACTGGCGCCAGTTCTTCTTCATCTCCCGCCCGAGATCTTCAGGTTCGAGCAGACGCAAGGAAAGCCACTGCGCCACCACCACAAATCCCGCAAAGAAGTGGGCATACGCAGCCAGGGTGCTGGTGAGGACATGTCCGATCCGGTTGCCACTGGACGGGTTTTCCACGCACTTCAGGAAATAAATCGAAGAAAGAATGCACAACAGCGGACACAATGAGTAGCCGCGCGCCTCTTGGGCATAACGCACGTCGTAAGCATTCAGTGCCAGCAGAAAAGATCCAATCAGGCCGACGCGCGTATCAAACATTCGCCTGCCTAGATCGTAAATGGCAGGAATGGCAGCCAGTGACGGCAGCACCGAGAGCGCACGTATATAACCCTCGCTGCTGCCAAACGGCAGCCAGGCGCGGAGCAGGACGTAGTACAGCGTCATGTTCCCTTCGTGCCGCCAGAGAACGCGCAGGAAGTTGTACCAGTCCAGGCGGGCCACTTCGATGCTGACGCCTTCATCAATCCAGATGGGCTTCCAACCAATGGCGTGGAACCGGAGCACGGCCGCTGCTGCCGTCACGATGCCGAGCAGGACCAGGGGAAACAGCTGGGAGAACCGGCTGTTTAAAGGCGGGCCGCCCGGTTCCCGAGACATTTCCAGGGTGTCAGGCGAGGCCATGGAACTTCTCTCCTTGCGCGTTGGAGCAAAAAGATTCCAATGTTAGTATGACGGCAGGTCTGCTCAGCCGATTGTATCCCATGGCATTGCCCGCACTTGGTAGGGAAATTGCGCCCGATCACTGCGCTCCCGACGTCGCGGAGCGCAAGGGATGCGTGTCGGTCATTGTTCCCATCTACAATGAGCTTGATCACATCGATGAGCTGCTCAGCCAAATTCAGGCGTCTCCGGTGGAGAAGGAAATCATCATCGTTGACGATGGCTCCACCGATGGTACGCGGGAGAAGCTCATCAGTCTCCGACCCTCTCCGGACATCACCCTGATTTTTCACCAGCGGAACTGCGGCAAGGGTGCAGCCATTCGCACCGGGCTGCGCTACGCTCGGGGCGAATATGTTCTGATTCAAGACTCGGATCTCGAATACGATCCGCAGGACTATCCGGCGCTGCTGGAGCCCCTGCGCGCCGGGGGAGCAAACGTCGTCTACGGTGTGCGCCCCGACCGGCCGGAGCGAGGGCTGCGGTTTTTCCTGGGCGCCAAGCTGCTGACTAACCTGTCCAACCTCCTGTATCGCTGCGGGATTCACGACGAAGCAACATGCTACAAAGTTTTCCGGCGCTCGGTTCTGCGCCAACTGCGGCTGGAGTGTCTCCGCTTTGAGTTCTGTCCCGAGGTGACGGCCAAATTAAGCCGTCTGGGTGAGCGGATTGCCGAGGTTCCTGTCAAATACATCCCTCGCACCGAGGATGAAGGCAAGAAGATTCGTCACTCCGACGGATTTCTGGCAATCTGGACCCTGATTCGCTTTCGCTTTGCGCCCCGACGAAACCTGGTCTCGCACGACGTGAATGAAGCGGCACCTTTCGCGGTGGGTTTCGTCCGCTCTCCCCGCGACTGAGTGTGGGAGCTGCCCTGCACGATACAATGACCGCAGGAATTACACCTTGACATCACAACGTGCGAAGCTGCCCCGGTTTGTGTGGCAGGCGGTTGTCTTGTCGCTTGCTCTGCAAGTGGCCGCAATCGGTCTCCTGCACCAATACCGCACTCGAGCAACTGACAACCAGTTCGGCTTCGGTTGGGAGATGGGCTGCATCGGCCGCGCAATCGCCGAAGGCCGAGGCTTCAGCGACCCCTACTGTGCAGGAACTGGCCCTAGCGCGTGGGAGCCGCCGCTATATCCCTACTTGATCGGCGGCGTTTTCAAACTGTTTGGGATTTATTCCGTTGCTTCAGCCTGGGTGTTGTTGACCATCAACAGCCTGTTCGCTTCTTTGACCTGCATTCCCATCTACCTGATTGCCGGCAGGACCATGGGCGAAAAAGTGGCGCGCTGGTCTGTCTGGACGTGGGCACTTCTCCCCTACACCTGGTATTGGTCGATTCACTGGGTCTGGGACACGACCATCACACCGCTCATCCTCAGTCTGATTTTCCTGGTTTCTCTGCAGTTGGAAGAGTGGCCGGGCATCAAGGGATGGATTCTGTTCGGCGTGCTTTGGGGACTAGGCGCGCTGATGAATCCATCGATGCTGTCCTTTCTGCCGTTTTGCGGGCTATGGGTTTGGTACCGGCGATCTAAGCATGGTCTGTCTTCGTTCGGCGGTGTAGTGCTGGCTTCCTTAGTGTTCTTCCTGTGCCTGAGCCCCTGGCTGGTACGCAATTACAACGCATTCGGGAAATTCGTTTTCATTCGCGACGACTTTGGCCAGCAGTTTCGGCTGGGTAATGGACCAAATGCGAATGGCATCCTGATGGCCTACCTGCAGCCCAATCTCAACGCCACTGAACGAAGCCGATTTGAACACATGGGAGAACTGGCGTATGCCAGCGAACGCAAGCGGGAGGCCTTCGATTTTGTTCGAGAGAATCCCGGTCGGTTCGCGGTCATCAGCTTGAAGCGATTTTTCTACTACTGGGCGGGGGTGCCCAAGCGGGGCGATCGGATGCTGCTTGCACTTCTAAGGAACCTGATTTTCCTGGCATCGTCAGTGCTGGCTTTAGCGGGGTTACTACGCGTCTGGCGCCACGAGAAGCCGGGAGCCGGACCGTACGCCCTCCTCGTGTTTTCTTATCCGACCGTCTACTACTTTGTTTTCGCTCATGCCCGTTATCGCCATCCCATTGAACCGGAATTGCTTATCCTGGCGGTGTTGGTGGTCTCCGAAGCTCGTTTTTTCAGCTCGCAACAGCCCGCCTTAAGAGAAAACCCGGAGCACAGCGCCGTGTGATCTAGAACACACACGGATGGGAATCTGGACTGCTAGAGTTACATGCCGGCGCCAGAAGGAATTCACCGCCGAGATCGCCAAGCACGCCGAGAACTCATGTCATTCCGAGGCGCCTTAGCACCGGGGAAACTCGGCTCTCCCTGCTCGACGACGCCCGCTGAGGCGAATCTTCAGTAAAATTGGACGTTTGAGCAGGTCCACATATGTTCAAGAAGGTCCTGATCGCCAATCGGGGAGAGATTGCGGTACGGGTGATCCGCGCCTGCCGCGAACTCGGCATCACCTCGGTTGCGGTTTATTCTGACGTGGATAGGGCGTCGCTGCATGTGCGCAAAGCCGACGAGGCCTACCACATCGGGCCCGCAGCGGCCGCCGAATCCTACCTGAATATCCCCAAGATTCTGGATGTGGCCCGGCGCAGCGGCGCGGAGGCAATTCATCCCGGCTATGGCTTTCTCTCCGAGAACGCCAAGTTCGCACAGGCATGCGTCGACGCGGGAATCAAGTTCATCGGTCCCACCGCGGCCTCCATGGAAATGATGGGATCAAAGACTCGCGCCCGGCAGCACATGGAAAAAGCGGGCGTGCCGTTTGTGCCGGGAACCTCGCGAGCGCTGGAGTCCTTCCATGAGGCGGAGCAGGTTGCCGCCAGAATCGGATATCCGGTGATGCTGAAGGCAGCAGCTGGCGGCGGCGGCAAAGGCATGCGGCTCGTGGGATCGCCGGACGAACTGGAGTCGGCATTGCAAGCCGCTCGCAGCGAGGCGCAGCGCTCTTTCGGAGACACTGAAGTCTACATCGAGAAATATATCGTTAATCCTCGCCACATCGAGATGCAGGTTCTGGCGGATGAGCACGGCAACTGCGTCTGGCTGGGAGAGCGCGAGTGCTCGATCCAGCGCCGCCATCAGAAGGTGCTGGAGGAATCGCCCTCGCCTTTGGTTGACCCCGACATGCGGAGGCGCATGGGCGAAATTGCGGTGCGCGTGGCTAAAGCTGCCAACTACACCAACGCCGGCACGGTTGAGTTCCTGTCCGACCAGGAAAAGAACTTCCACTTCCTGGAAATGAATACTCGATTGCAGGTCGAGCACCCCGTGACTGAGCTCATCACAGGGCTAGATCTGGTGCACTTGCAAATTCGCATCGCGGCGGGCGAGAAGCTCCCATTCAGCCAGGATCAAGTCCAGATCCGCGGGCACGCCATGGAGTGCCGCATTTACGCCGAAGATCCCGACAACAACTACTTCCCGAGCCCCGGAAAAATCACACTGCTGTTGGCACCCTCGGGGCCGGGCATCCGCCGCGACAGCGGTATGTATGAAGGGTGGACGGTTCCGATCGACTACGACCCGCTGTTGGCCAAGCTGATCGGCTATGGCACGGATCGCAAGCAGACCATGGGGCGGCTCATTCGTGCCCTTAATGAGTATTTTGTTGGCGGCATCAAGACCAACATTTCTCTTTTCCGCCGGATTTTGAATGACCCGGACTTCCAGGCAGGAAAGCTGGACACGGGCTACCTGGATCGGTTGCTAGTGCTGTCGTCAGGAGCAATTCCTGCCGCAAGCAAGGGATCAGAAATTGCAGCCATCGCCGCGGGCTTGTTTGCAGTGCTGGAACCGATCGTTCCATCGAGTAACGGAGCTTCGCCGAGCGGTGCGGGTAATGGTAGATCGAGTTGGAAACGTGCCGCCCGCGCGGAAGGATTGAGAAGTGGGTGAATAGTGAATAGTAAATATAGGGGAAGAGTTGCTAATCAACCCATTTGACTTGATCCACTAACCACTGACGACTAACCACTGTTTTTATGACTTACGAAGTCATCATCGACGGCAAGAGCCACCGGCTGGAACTGGAGCGAGCTGACGGCCTTTGGCAATGCAGGCTCGACGGCGGCGAGATTCGTCTCGACGCGGTGTTGGCGCGCCGCGACGTTTTGTCGGTGCTGATTGATGGGAAGGCTTACGAGGTTAAGCGCGAACGCACGCCCACCGACATGCACTTGTGGGTCGGAGGTGAGCGTTTTGCCGCGGAATTACGCGATCCGCGCTCGCTGCGCAGCCGAAAGGGCACTGCGGCCGACGAGCATGGCGCGAAACAGCTGGTCGCTCCCATGCCGGGGAAAGTTGTGCGCGTGCTGGCTCCGCCTCAGACCGAGGTTGAAGCCGGCCAGGGCGTCATCGTGGTCGAAGCCATGAAGATGCAGAATGAATTGAAATCGCCCAAAAAGGGAATTGTACAGAAAGTTCTGGCGGCGGAAGGCGCCAGAGTCAACGCCGGCGACGTGCTGGCAATCGTGGAGTAGCCCCTCTTGCAGCAGCGCACTCGAACCCGCTGAATGTCGTCATCCTGAGCGATCCTGAACCAAGCTTCAGCTTGGCGCGGAGCCTGCCCTGAGCGAGCGCAGCGAGCCGAAGGGATCTCAGGTGCAGCGCCTCGGGTCTCTAAGATCTCAACCGGGCGCCACTCTCTACACCAACCGGAGCGTCACTTTCCCGCTCCCGCCTTGTCGAGGATCTCTTGCGCGTAGTAATTCTGAATCTTGGCCTGATCCCGCAGGGTTTCGTAATAGGCAGCTTTCAAGAGCTGTTCGCGGCGGTCGCGCAGTTGTTCGCGGATGGCTTGCTGCACTCGGGGATCGTTCAGAGCACGCTGCCCGGCCGGTTCCTTGGCCACCAGTTTCACAATGCGATAGCCGTAAACCTGCTTGGTCGCGGGATTCATTACCGGGACGATCGGACTGAACTGACCCGGCTTGAGCCTCATTACCGCCTCGCGAGTCGCGGCATCGGTGTTATTCAGCGCGGACTCGGGAGTAAAGCCCAGGTCTCCACCGTTGCTGGTGGTATCGGTATCTTCCGAGTAGTTCATCGCTAGAGTTGCAAAATCATCGCCGCTATCCAGCCGGTTCAGGATCATCTGGATCTTCTTGCGGGCATCGGCGTCATTCTGGGCTTTGCTGTTCTGGAGGTTGCGGACCTGAGGATTAGGCATCGGTGTGACGAAGATATGAGCCAAGTGATATTGCGGCTCAATCAGGTTGAACTCAGCTCGGTGCTGGTTGTAGTAGTTGCTGATGTCCTGGTCTGTGATGTTGATCTTGGAAGTGATCTCCTTGTTCAGCACTTTCTCGCGGGTCAAGCTACGGCGCAAATCCTGTTTGAAATCTTCCAGCGAGATCCTCTTGTCTTTCAGTCGTTGGTCAAATTGCTCTTGCGTGTAGGGAGACTTGATCTCGGTAAGTTTGCGCTCGACCTCCTCATCGGTGGCAAGCAGCCCAAGCTTCTCTGCGCGGCGCATCAGGATCTCAGTTTCGATCAACTGGTCAAGGATGTTCAGACGCAGGGTGGACACCTGTTCACCGCTGGGCTGTTGCTCGGAGCCGGAGGTCTGGTTCTGATAATACTTGTCGACGTCTGCCCGGAAGATTTTTCGCCCGTCCACTTTGGCCATGACGTCGGAGCCGCCTCTGCCTTCGCGGCAACCCAAGGAGCCAAGAATGGCCAAGCTGAGCAGGATGACGCCGATCGCGCGCGCCGGGCGCGCGGACCGCAGTTCAGGCTTCAAGTAGTGCCTCCAGAACCTGAGAAACACGACTACGAGATCCATGAAACAGCTATTTAGTAGCCGGCGCGGTGGCGGCTGAGGCGGCGGGGCTCGCGGCTGACGTGGGCGAGGTCACGCCGGCATCTTTCAAGGCTCGATCGAATACCGCGCGCAGCTGTGGGAGTGGCAGCGCACCGTCGATCTTCTCGCCGTTCACGAACACCGTCGGCGTGGCGGTTACGTCCAACAGTTCAGCCTCGTGCATCGAACTCTTGACCGCATCGTCTTTCTGCACCTTGACGCAAGACTGGAGTTTGGACAAGTCTATATTGCGCCGTTGCCCCTGTTCCATCGCCAGTCTGTCCAAAGCGGAAAAACGCGCATCCAGGTTGCCAGCACTATTTACTACTGACTGATTGGCGTGGATGTAGTCCGCGAAGTCCCAGTACGCGTCGTTGTTCTGGGCTGCCAGGCAGTTCGCGTCGATCGCCGCATGAATTGCCCAAGGATGAATCTCCGCCAGAGGGAAATCCTTGTAGACAAACAGCACGCGGTCTCCATACTCCTTCAAGAGCGTAGGGAACAACTGCTGGTGCATGCGCGAGCAGAAGGCGCACTCGAAGTCGTCGTAATTGACGGCCACTACCTTGGCATCCTTGTTGCCCCGTGTAGGCCTGCCGTTGAGATCGATCTTCTTCATGATCTCGGCATAAGGATCCTTGCTCAGATCCATCTTGTTAAAACGCACCAGCGTCTTACCATCCTTGGAGAGCAGGAACGCAACTTCCTGCTTGCGATCGCCGTTGTTAAGGGTCACGGTAATGGAGTCGTAGTTGGGAAACTCGCTTGGCTTAACCGGATTGACCGTGATTTTCACGTCGGCCGGCAGGCTGTAGAATGAACGCACTTGGCGCTCGATGCGCTTGGCCAGATCGGGTGGAGCGGATTGCGCGGAGCAACCCAGACAAATCAGCAAGAAGATTGCAAGAGAACGCCGCAAAAACGTCACTAGAAACCGCCTGAGCATTGAAGAATCAAGAGAAATTATCTCATATTCCCCCTTTAGCCTCAGGAGCGGTGGGAAACATGGGACTTTGCAAGGGCCAATATGCTATTTGAGTTGGAAATCGGAAATTGGCAATTGAAAATCAATGCCCCTTGCGGCTGAGTTGATCCGCATCCAGGAATGAGTTCATCGAGCCCGAGCGGAAGCCTTCCAGGTCGAGCGTAACGAACTTGAAGCCCAACGCCTTGAAGATACGCGCAAACTCGGCGGTCATTTCTGGGGTTAGGGCGTGCGGCAATTCATCGCGGGCGATTTCAATGCGGACCATCTCGCCGTGATGGCGCGCCCGAACTTGACGGAAGCCGAGGGTCCGAAGCGCATCTTCTCCCTGCTCGATCGCACCTAGGGCTGCGAGCGTCACAGGACGCCCATACTCGATTCGCGAAGAGAGGCACGCCGAGGCAGGCTTATCCCAGACACAGAGGCCGGCGGAACGAGCCAAGTCTCTGATGTCTTGCTTGGTCAACCCGGCTTGCAGCAGAGGTGCCACAACTTTGTGCTGCCGGGCAGCTTGCTGGCCGGGACGGAAGTCCCCCTGGTCATCCACGTTAGCCCCATAAGCGATGGTGTCGAAGCCGCGGGAACTCCGGAGGTCTTCCAGCACGGTGAACAGTTCGTCCTTGCAGTGGAAGCAGCGAGTGGCATCATTTCGGGCGTATTCCGGGCGGTCGAGTTCGGCAGTTGCAACGATCTCGAGGGGTATGTTCTGTGCGCGCGCGAAAGCCACGGCATCAGCGAGATGTGCCCGGGCAAGGCTGGGAGAATCGGCGATGACCGCAAGCATGTCGGCGCCCAGAACTTCATGCGCCGCGTAGGCGAGAAAAGCAGAGTCCACGCCGCCGGAGTAGGCAACCAGCATGCGTTTCAGGGCGCGCAGAAGGCAATTCAGCCCCTCCCGCTTTTGACTAAGCTCGGCCGTGACGAACCCCATGACAGGTATCTTAAACGTTAACTGATAAGAGGGGAAGTCGGGCTCCGCTCGGCCGCGCCTGCGAAGACGACGCCCGTCCCTTAATACAGTTTCTCCTGGCGTCTCAAGTTGCCGAAGCCGCCAATGTTTGCCAGCGTGAACTGGAAACGGTACTGGTTCTCACGACGGACCGTGCCCAAGGCGAAGCGGCGAAACTCTCCCGTGATCCCGCAGCAGTCCCAGTTGTACGTTGACTGTACGCCGGAGTACTGCAGGATTCCGGTGTTCACGTCATAGCCGAAGACCGTAGTGCCGCTGAAGCCGCGCTTGAGAGCCGTTCCGTAGGTCATCTGCACCCGGAATTGGTGGAACCGCGAGGGGGCCAGGAAGTTGTTGGTGACGAGCACCTCGCCAGGAGTCTGCAGGTAGGCATCTCCTCCTCCGAAAGTGATCTGGCCGATGTGGTAGTTCACGAAAGCATTGCTGGCACTCAGGCGGCTGATTTTGAAGTCGTAATCAAAGTCCCAACCGGCTTCCAGACGGGAACTGGGGCCGATATGAAGACGCGAAATCAGGGGGGAGAGGTGTCGAGGCTGGGTGAGAAACGCAATGGCTGTGAAATCCGTGGTGGTGGTGAAAACATTGCGACGGCCAGAGACTAAGGCTCCTCCAAAGTTGGTATCCAGGAAATACTTTTGTGCCAGCTCCCAAGTGATAAGTTCGCGGGCTGGCGCTGCTTTGGGACACGGGGCCAGTTCGGAGCCGCAGTTCTCAGTCTTGGGGTGTTTCTTCGCGTACAGACGTTGGACCAGGGCGTACTCGACTTCGTTGGTGTCGCTGAGCACGTCACGATCGTCGAACCTGAGTATGTTGGCAAAGTTATTCACACCTGAAACGCGCCGGTACACGACTCGCGGCTCTACCGCGTGCTTCAGGCTACGTCCAAAAAGTCCCCGGTTGAAAATTCGCTCGAGCAAAGGTGGACGCAGATCGACTGACGTCTCCAGCGCCCGGCGATTAATCGGGTCATTCGTAGCGATCCCAATTACACCCGATGGGATCAGTTGCTGGCTGTACAGGGTATCCCGCACGCTGAATGACGGGCGGAGGGACCACCCAGCAACGTGCAGCGGCAAGGAAAGGCCGGGGCTGAAATCAAAACGCCCGACCAGCGGAGCGGTGCGAAACGGTGTCTCGGTCCCCGACGCCCCGATCACCCCCGGCTCGCTGCGCGACAACCCCTCAAAAGCCGTATCCAAGTTCCAGTAGAAGGGAGATCGTCCTAGGTGCCGGTCTGCGCTGGAGAATTCCAGGCTGGGGGCATGAAGGATGGTTACCACGTCACCCTTGATCGTGCTTTCAAAATTCTGATAACGCTCGATCAGAGCGTTATAGGAATAGCCCCTGGACGTGTTCGAGAGAAAACCCTGCGACCTGACTTCCGAGTACACGGCCTGGGTGAAAACTTCGTTGAAAACCACGCGGAAGACAAAGGAACTCAGGTAGTCGACGTTGGCCACTCCGCGGAAGCCATACCCGAAACGGGCTTCTCCGTTGAGTCGCACATTTTCACCGCCCTGGCTGACGCGGGGCGTGTTTACCCCGCGATCGCGCACCCCAAAGTAGGAGATCTCGAGGTGGGAAGTCTCGCTGGGTCGCAGGCGAAGCTCGCCATGCTGGGCCCATCCCCGCTTGGAGTAATTTTCGGCGCCAATCGTGGCGTCCGCGCTCCGGTTAATGGCCCAGAAAAAAGAATCGCCGAAGACTGTGCCTTTGATCGTCGATGTGCCGAAGCCGGGAATCAGGAACCCGGATTGCCGCGGCAGGCGCTGCAGGGGGTGAGTGGCAATGGGAAAAAACAGGGCTGGCACGCCGCGCACGCGGAAGGTGCTGTTGTAGATCATGGCGCGTTTGCCAAGTTGCAGAGTCACATGCGGTGAGTTGAATTGCCATTTCGGATGCGGAAGTTCACAGCTAGTCACTGTGCCATGGTGCACGATGTAATGCTCCGGGCCGGTTTTCTCGACCATCTTTCCGGTGAAAGCGATGGGGTTGGACGTAGTCAGGAAGGCGCGCTGCTGGTGCGGAGTGGCGCCGATCGTGCCCACCACGTTGTAAAAGCGGCCGACTTCGGTATCCACGTTGTAGCTTCCGTGGCTGGCCTGGATGTGCTCATTGTTAGGTCCGCCATCGAGACTGACATGGCCTTCCAGCGTCACGTCACCGGTTTCCGAGTTGTAGGTCGCTTCGTCCGCCCAGATATCAAGGTTTCGGTAGTGAATTCTTTCGCGGCCGTGCAGCTTGTAGACCGGCCCATCCTTTTCCTGCGTGATAGCACAAATATCAGCCTTATCGTGCGATGCTACCGGAGGTGGACATGGCAACTGCAACTGGCTAGTAACTAAGGTGGGAAAGAGAAGCAGATGACAAAGCCACGCCGCCGTGATAAGCAATCTTATGCGGGAGATCATCGGAAGCGCACGAGCGTATGCCAGTCTGCAGTTTGAGGACAACGTGACCTTAGCATGGTCTGGTCCCTCAGACAAAGTTGGAATCACGCGCGCGCGCGATGGTTGCTCGGCTTCGCTCTGGTTCTAGAATTCTTCGAACACCGGCCCATGGGTTGTCCGTTCTGCGGGGACGTCTGCCACTGCACGCCCGAGTTGCCTGTCCGTGACCCATGTGCTCCGCCATCCTCACAGTTTCAGCCCAATGGAAATCCGGTTAGCAATTCCTCATCGCCAGCGGGACCCGTCATCCTCGATCCTGAGGCCCACGAGGCAAGCGAAGAACGGTTCTCGGCCCGTCTGGATGCGTCCGTCGATCAACCGGCGGACGCCGTGCACCCCAGAAGTCCTGGTGCTGTGATGTGCGGAAATGAGCAAAGCGTCTCGCCCGGGTCTTCTGAAGACAACTCTGTGGTTCCGGCGGGTTCCTCGTTCTGGAAAGATCAGGTTGCGGAGCGACTAAACAATTACCGAGCGCGACGCAAGCCACGTCCACCGAGATATCCATCATTGCGCCTTAAGTTCGAACCGGCAGAACCAACCTGTGAGGACCTTAAGGGCACAGACGAGACCGCCCCGGAACCCTCGCCCATGCCCAAATCGGCCGCGCCTTTCGGGTCGAGCCCAGCTCCAGAACAAACCGTGCCACCCGAAGCCGGAAGAATCAGCGAATTCCCACGCTCCTGTTCGGCTCTCGTTTCTTCCCCAGACGAATTAGCCGAACCGGTCGTGGAGAGCCCCCGCATGGTAGAAGCCCCGGAGATCCCCTCCCCGGCTCCCGCCCTGGGCGGCATCATCCTGGAGCCAGAGGAAACCGAGCCCGAGAAGCAGCCTGGATTTGAAATCCCACTGCAGGCCGCTCCTGTGCCGCGCCGAATCCTGGCTGGTGCTTGCGACGGACTCGTGGTTACTTCGGCGTGCGTTCTGTTTGCTCTTATATTTTTCAAGTTGACCGCATTTGTTCCGCGATCACCGGGGTTGCTGGTTCTAGCAGTCGGGATCGGTTGCTTTTTCTGGGCCGGGTACCAATGCCTGTTGATGGTTTATACCGGAAGCACGCCCGGCCTGCGACTGGCACGCTTGCGTCTTAGTCATTTTGATGGAAGTCCGGTGAGTAGCCGAACCCGCTGCTGGCGCGTGTTGGCGTCGGTTTTGTCGGCGCTCTCGCTAGGATTAGGATTCGCCTGGTGCTACCTCGACGAGGATGCACTCTGTTGGCACGACCGGATCACGAGGACTTACCTCGCAACGAAACAAAACCAGTAGCTAAGCTGCGCTCGCCCGAACGGGTCAGAGACCCGTCCCCCCCCACACAGGGATCTCGCCTGCAGCTCTCCCTTTAGTTTGTGCGGCACGCCGTGTGCTATCTTCAATGCTTTGCTCAGGATGCCCGAGTGACTCTGCAGGTCTATGGCTAGTTCGATCGAAACCAAACGTCCCGTCGTAAAGGTGTTCGTGGCCACGACGGTGATGTTGTCATTCATCTCCTTCTGGCGGGCGGCGGCGGTCGTGCTCTCGGACCTGGCCTCCTCGGCATACTACGCCGGAGGCGACGCCGAGAAGGTCATCGGCAAAAGTGCTCCCTGGTTCATCCTGGCCGTCATGCTGTTCAGCTACGCGGTTCGGGCTTTGTATATCGAATCCAGCAGCATGTTCGTGCGCGGCGGCGTGTACAGGGTAGTCAAGGAGGCCATGGGCGGCACGTTGGCCAAGTTTTCGGTTTCGGCTCTGCTGTTTGATTATGTTCTAACCGGCCCCATCAGCGCCGTTTCTGCCGGACAATATTTAGCCGGTTTCGTGGAAGACATCGCCCGCTACCTCGGCCACCCTTTGGCTCACTTTCCGGAGAATGGTTTCGCGGCGGTCTTCGGCGCTCTGATAGTGCTTTACTTCTGGCGGAAAAACATCCAGGGCATTCACGAATCCAGTGAGAAAGCCATGCAGATCATGGTCATCACCACTGTCATGGTGGTGATCCTGATCGTTTGGTGTGGGTTCACGATCTTCCGAGCTCCTATACAGTTTCCGCCGAATCCTCTGCATCCGGGCGTAGTCAAGGTGGACAAAGAATCTTTGGGCTGGCTGGACGGAACATGGATCAGCCATCTCACCTTGATCATTATGTTCGTGGGCTTCGGTCACTCCGTGCTGGCCATGAGTGGCGAAGAGACGCTTGCCCAGGTCAACCGCGAGATCGAGCATCCCAAGTTGAAGAATCTCGAGAAGACCGGGCTGGTGATCTTCATCTACAGCCTGCTTTTTACGTCTCTAGTTTCATTTTTTGCGGTCATCATGATCCCCGACAAAGTACGGCCGGAGTACTTTGCCAACCTCATCGGCGGAATTTCGATGTACCTGGCCGGCCCTAGGTGGGCGAAGCTGCTCTTCCATGGCTTTGTTGTGCTGGTGGGCGTGCTGATCTTGGCCGGCGCCCAGAACACTTCCATCGTGGGGGCCAACGGTGTGTTGAACCGAGTGGCAGAAGATGGCGTGCTGACCTCAGCCTTCCAGAAACCACACCCGCACTACGGAACCAGCTATCGGATCATCGACCTTGTCGTTGCCTTGCAGCTTCTTACGATCATCGCCAGCAAGGGCAACGTGTTCCTCTTGGCCGGCCTCTACGCCTTCGGTGTGATCTGGAGCTTTGCTCTGAAGTCGCTAGCGGTGTTAGTGCTTCGCTACACCGAGCCCAGCAATCGCGAGTGGAAGGTTCCTGGGAATCTCCACGTTGGCGGCAAAGAGGTTCCCCTCGGGCTGATCATGATTTCGTTTGTGCTGTTCATGACTGCCGTCGTGAACTTCCTCACCAAAACGGAAGCTACCATCGCCGGAGTATCGTTCAGCGTGGTGTTTTTCGCACTCTTCGCCTACTCCGAACATCGAGTGGCGAAGGAGCGGCATGGCAAACCTGAGCAGTTGGATCAGTTTCGTGTTTATGGGAACCAGGAGTTAGGGAGCGGCGCGCTTGGTGCGCGGCCGGGGAACATCCTGGTTGCCGTCCGCGACCCCAGGAATCTGTACTATTTGCGCGATGTGCTCGCTCAGACCGACACCACGCGCCAGGACGTGGTGGTGATGACCGCTCGTCTTTACCATCGTGAGCACAGCTTCAGTGGCAGCCGGGTCTATGACGCGAATGAGATCTTCGATCACTACGAGCAGGAGCTATTTACTAGCGTAGTTGCGGTCGCCGAAAAAGCAGGTAAACCAGTTTCGCTGCTGGTGATTCCGGCCTCCGATGTATTCGAAGCCATCGTGCTGACGGCGCAGAGACTCGATTCCAGCCGCGTGGTTTGTGGACTGTCCAACAAGCTGACCGCCGATGAACAAGGAAAGCTCACCGGCGATGCCTGGGAGCGGCTCCCCGAACCCAAGCCACGCCTCGTTCTGGAAGTCCATTCACCCGACGCTTCGGTCCGCGAGTACTCGCTGGGTCCGCACGCGCCTCACCTGCGCCCGCAGGATTTGGAGCTGCTGCATAGTCTTTGGCTGCAGATCACCAGCGACCCGAAGTATGCCGGAGCCCATCACTACCACATTGTGGCTTTGGCCCTCGAGGAATTGCGGAAGGAATTGAGTACCGAAGGGCGCGCTGAGCTGCTTGACAAGCTCAGCCAAGAGATGCAGCAAGGAAAATAAAGACTGCCACGGATGGGCACGGATTCACACGGGTTCCTGGCTGATTATGCGTGCCAATCCGTGAATCCGCGGCCGATTTTCTTATCCCAGAATCTCTTCCAGCGCTGTTTTCAGATCTGAACGTTGGAACCGATATCCGCTGGAAAGGAGCTTGGTGGGCTCCACGCGCTGGCTGGCCAACAGTAGTTCGTCGGCCATTTCCCCGAACGCAAGCCGGGCTGCGAATGCGGGCACAGGGAAGACTGCCGGCCGGCGCAGGACCCCCGCCAGCGTCTTCGTGAACTCCTCGTTAGTGACCGGTTTCGGGGCGACCACGTTAACCGGGCCTTGCAGCTGACGAGTCTTCACGATGTGGTGAATCGCGCCAACTACGTCATTGACGTCAATCCAGCTCCACCACTGGCGGCCACTCCCAATTTTTCCACCCACTCCCAGCCGGAAGGGAGTGAGCATCTGCGGCAGGGCACCGCCAGCAGGACTCAGGATTACCCCAATCCTCATGTTGACCGTGCGGATGCCGGCCTGGGCTGCAGCTTGCGTGGCTGCTTCCCACTGGCGGCACACGTCCGCGAGGAAGTCATGGCCGGGAGAACTATCCTCCCGCAGCCATTCGTCGCCGCGATTCCCGTAGTAGCCGGCCGCAGAGGCGGTAATCAGGATTCTGGGGCGCTGAGGAGCTTTGGCCAAAGCTTCGGTGAGATTCCGGGTGCCCGAGACCCGGCTATCGCTGATACGAGCCTTCTTTGCGGCTGTCCACCGGCCGACAATGCTTTCTCCGGCCAGGTGAATGACAGCCTCGAAGCCGGAAACCGACTCTGCTGGCAAAGGCTTAGCGGGCTCCCAACTGATCTGCTGGTCGCCGGAGGCAGGTCCACGAACCAGGCGAACTACTTTATAGCCACGGTCACGGAGAGAGGGCAGAAGCGCCGCACCCACCGGACCGGAAACGCCGCTGACCAGGATGCGAGCCGGCATGCCGGTAATGTAGCAGATTGTGGTGTAGGCGGAGCCGAGCCCGCTCGGCCGGGACGGGTCAGAGACCCGTCCCGACACAGGCCTGCGCGGCTCAATTCCGGCATCTTGCGGCTATAATCGAGTATGGGGACTCTGCGCCAACAGATCGCAACCAACGTCCTCACCGTCACGCGTTTCCGTGACCTGATGAAGAAGTTGGAGGCCAACCGGCCCAACGACGCCCTGGAAATCGTCCGCAAGGCGTACGAGTATTCCCAGAAATATCACGCCGGACAGACTCGCGCCTCCGGCCAACCCTACCTGGTTCACCCCCTGGAAGTTGCCTGCGTGCTGGCGGAAATGAAGATGGACCCGGTCGGTATCGCCGCCGGGCTGCTGCACGATTCGGTCGAAGACACCTCGATCACCATCGTCGACATCCGCAAAGAATTCGGCGACCAAGTGGCCCGCATCGTCGAGGGCGTCACCAAAATCAGCAAAATCGATTTCGCCACCCGCGAGGAACAGCAAGCGGAAAACCTGCGCAAGATGATGCTGGCCATGGTTGATGACATTCGCGTGGTGCTCATCAAGCTGGCCGACCGTCTGCACAACATGCGCACCCTGGAGCATCTTCCACCCGAACGGCAACAGAAAATCGCACAAGAGACCCTGGACATTTACGCTCCCATCGCGCACCGGCTGGGCATGGGGAAAATTCGCGGCGAACTGGAAGATTTGGGCTTCCGCTATCTCGATCCGATCGGCTACCAGCAGGTCCACGACGCAGTCGAAGCCCGCCGCAAAGAAGGCGAGGCCTTCCTATCGCGTGTGGAGTCGGTGCTACGTGACAAGCTGAAAGAAGCGGGCATCACTGCCACCGTCGAAAGCCGGATCAAGCGGCTGTTCAGTATCCACAAAAAGCTGCAGCGGCAACGCATCACGGTCGAGCAAGTCTACGATTTGTGCGCCATGCGCGTGATCACGCCGTCCGTGCAGGATTGCTACGCCGTGCTCGGCATCATTCACAACCTGTGGCGGCCGGTGCCGGGACGCATCAAAGATTTCATAGCCATGCCCCGGCCCAACTTCTACCAGTCGTTGCACACCTCAGTCATCGCCGAGAATGGCACGCCATTCGAAGTGCAGATCCGCACGGAGGAAATGCACAAGATGGCGGAAGAAGGCATTGCCGCGCACTGGAAATACAAGGATGGGTCGGTTTCCGCCAAAGATGAGCAGCGGCTGGCGTGGTTGCGCCAGGTAGTTGACTGGCAGCGTGACGTCTCCGATCCCAACGAGTTCCTGTCTACTCTGAAGATCGATCTTTATCCGGAAGAGGTCTACACCTTCACCCCGAAAGGCAAAGTGGTGGTCCTGCCGCGCGACTCCACCCCTATCGATTTTGCTTACACTGTCCACACGGAGGTTGGGCACACCTGTGTGGGAGCCAAGGTAAACGGACGCATGGTGCCTCTGCGTCACAAGCTGCACAGCGGCGACATTGTCGAAATCCTGACCCAACCGGGACATAAGCCCAGCCGCGATTGGCTAGGCGTGGTGAAATCGTCCCGCGCTCGAAACAAGATCAAGCACTGGCTCAATGTTCACCAGCGTGAACGCGCCATAGAAATCGGCCGCAAGCTGATTGAGAAAGAAGCGCGCAAGTACCGCATCTCGCTGAAAGACGTAAAAGACGAGGCGCTGCAGAAAATTGCCTCCGATTACGGCCTGGGTCGGCCCGACGACCTGATGGCCGGCATTGGCTACGGTAAATACTCTGCACGCCAAGTATTGGGGCGATTGGCGCCAGCGGGTACACAGCCGTCCGGCGAAGTCGAGGACCAGAGCGGCGGGTTTGCCAGCGTGGTGCGCCGTGTTTTTGGCGGCGATGCCAATGCAATCACGGTCAAGGGGCATGGCGACCTGCTCGTCTATCGTGCGCGATGTTGTAACCCAATTCGAGGCGAGGACATCGTGGGCTACGTCACTCGCGGCAAGGGTGTTGCTGTACATTCCAAAAACTGCCCCAATGTCACGAACCTTCTCTACGAGCCGGAGCGGCGGATTGACGTGCAATGGACCCGCGATAAAGAAGACGGCGCAGCCGCCGCTTACCCCGTCAAGTTGACCCTTTTCTGCGATGACAAATGGGGCATGTTGAAACAAATCACCGCAGTCATCAGTGACACGAAAACGAATATCCGGAACATCGAAGCCCGCACCGCCAATGGTCAGGCCAATATTGACGTAGTGCTCGATATCCTGGACCTGAAGCATCTGGAAACCATCATCTCCGGAGTGCGAAAGATTCCCGGTGTGCATGAGGTGCAGAGACTACAGAAAATTTAGTATCCCGATCTACTTTCTTTGTCATCCCCAATGTTTGTCATCCTGAGTGGAGCTTGGGTCGCGCAGTGACAGCCGGTTTTCAATTCTGCAATCCGCAATCTAAAATCTGAAATCCGCTAATGGAGGCTTCATGAAAGAAGTCATTGCCACCAATGATGGTCCCAAAGCCATCGGCCCTTATTCTCAGGCAATCACGGCAAACGGATTCGTGTTTGTCTCCGGGCAGATTGCCATTGATCCAGTGACGAACACCCTGGTATCGGGAGACATAGGTTTTCAAACTGATCGCGTGCTGAAAAATCTTTCCGGAATCCTTAAAGCGGCGGGAAGCGGGCTGGAAAAGGTCGTGCGCTCGACCGTCTTCCTGAAGAACATGGCCGACTTCAACGGCATGAACGAGGTCTACAGCCGGTACTTTTCGTCCGAGCCCCCTGCACGCTCGACGGTAGAAGTGGCGCGGCTGCCCAAAGACGTGCTGGTCGAAGTTGATGTCATCGCCTTGGCGTGAGAGATTTCCAATTTCCGCCGCGCCCAATTTAGAATCAATCGGCAAATGGAAATTGGCAATCAATAATCTGGAGAGGATGAATGTTGAAAACAACAGTTCTATTAGTGGGCTTGCTGCTGGCAGTGGGCACCGCCTGGGGGCAGAAAAAAGGCGGCGCCTCCTCCAGCGCTCCCACCAAGGTCACTGGACAGCCTACGAAGACTGCGGACGGCTTAGAGTACTGGGACATCAAGCCTGGCACTGGACCGACTGCGGCAACAGGCCAGACCGTCAAGGTTCACTACACGGGATGGCTGACCAACGGCAAGAAATTTGACAGCTCAGTAGATGCCGGCAGACCGTTTACCTTCAAGCTCGGAGCCGGCCAGGTGATCAAAGGCTGGGACCAAGGCGTGGCCGGAATGAAGGTCGGCGGCAAGCGCCAGTTGCACATCCCGTACCAGCTTGCCTACGGCGACGCCGGCTACCCGCCGGTCATCCCGCCCAAGTCAACTCTGATTTTCGACGTGGAGTTGCTAGGCGTGCAGTAGACCTAGTGGTGACAGCCGCCCCGGCTGTCGAGCCCCCAGCCCGGAGATCCTGACTAATGCTCGTGTGGCGATGGACGTCGCGCCTACGCGAGCCGGCTAATGCTCATGTGGGGACGGGCGTCTCGCCCGTCGGGCCGAGCGCAGCTCGGCATGGGTTTTGTTTTGTACACTCGAGCCGCTTAGCGGCCCAATTCGTTAGCCCACCGCGTAAGCGGTGGGAACGCGAACCACGACATGTGCAAGCCCCGGTCAGGGGCGGCACTCAATTTTCTCCGACAAAGTGGAGGGGATTTCTACGCCTTGACGACTTTGCCGCTGCGCAGGCAGGAGGTGCACACGCGGATGCGCCTGGTCGAGCCGCCCACCTTGGCGCGGACCGGCCGCAGGTTGACGTTCCAGCGCCGCTTGCTCACGTTGTGGGCGTGGCTGATATTGTTGCCGAATTGCGGCCCCTTGCCACAGATATCACAAACTTGTGCCATGACTTCTCCAGAAGAGTCCAGAACCTGATCTCTAGAGTATTGATTTTACCGGATGGTGCGAGGTTTCGACAAACCGACCGTGCCTTTATTGCGAGTGCCTTCCCTGGTTGATTCCGAGCTCCTACCCTTGTCAAGCGAAGCGAGGAATCTGCTTCTTGTATTCGTAAGCAAACAACAGATTCCTCCTCGGCTGAAGCCGGTTTGACGGAATGACAAGCGTTACGACAGCGGGCGTTCAGATGCGCTGGCTGCCTGAAGCAGAACCTATAAACTCAGGTCACTCCCTTATATGCCCTCCGAGCTTTTCCAGCAGGCGAAACGTACACGTCCCGATTCGGACTGTATTCGATCTGACGAGCAATCGCCTTCGCCATCTCGTCTCCCCAAACGCACTTCACTAGCCACAGTGCGAGATCGAGCGAGGAAGTCACGCCACCGCAGGTGACGATGTCGCCATCGTCGACGACCCGGGCCTCGGTTAATTGGGCCCCTGCGGCCCGCAAGTCGTTGAGCGCGGCGTGATGGGTTGTTGCGGGACGCCCACCAAGCAGCCCTGCCGCCCGAATGGCCATGGCTCCGGTGCAGACGCCGGCAATCGTAGTTCCCTGGGCGTGGAGTTCGGCAATCCGCCGCGGGAGCATGCCACGTTCAATTTCGGCTCTCACCCCCTGTGCAGCGCGCCCGCGTAGCCCCCGCCGGGCACAACCAGCAGGTCGACATGCCCTTCCAGCAGGCCGTCTGGCCGAATCCGGAGTCCGTGGGCGGCGATCACCTCCGGCTGCGGCTCGCTCGTGACCAGGGCAACATCAACGTCACCGGCCAGCTTGGCGGCCCTCCGGAAGATTTCAAGCGGCCCGACGAAATCGAGTTCGTCGGTTCCATCGAAGATAAGAATTCGGATATTCATGCTGCGTTCCAGCAACTTTGATTCGTCAAGGCGCCTCCGCGATGCGGACTGCGTTCGTCCGGCGCTGGCCTGTGCGATACTGAAAACATGGAGTCGTGGGCAGAACCGAAGTCAGTCAAGGTGAACATCACCACCGGTACCGGCATGGAAATCGAGTGGAAAGACGGACACATCTCCACCTATACCTTCGCTTTTCTGCGGGATGCCTGCCCCTGCGCGTTGTGCGATGAAGAACGCAGCAAAACCCGCCGTCAGCCGGGAGACCCGCCCAAGCTGGCGCCCGGCGCGCTGCCCATGTTCAAGCCTGCCGCCAAGCCCAACCAGGCGGAACCGGTCGGTCGCTATGCCATCAAGTTCATGTGGAATGACAATCACGACCTGGGACTTTATTCATGGCAGTTCCTGCGGGACGTATGTCCCTGCGCGGAATGCAAGGCAGTGCGAGAGACGGTAAAGAGTAAGAGTTGATAGGAATTGCCGATTGCCAATTTCCATGCCAAATGAAGACCGAGATTTCCTCGCTTTCGCTTGACAAGTTTTTAAATTGGCAATTGGCAATAATTGGCAATGAAAGAGGGCTGTAGACAACTTGTCGTTTCTTAACGATCTCAATCCCCAACAACGCGAGGCGGTCGAGACCACCGAAGGCCCGGTGCTGATCCTGGCGGGTGCGGGAAGTGGCAAGACGCGCGTCATCACCTATCGCATTGCCTACCTCTTCGAGAAGATGGGCGTGATGCCCGAATCGGTCCTGGCAGTCACCTTCACCAACAAGGCGGCGTCGGAGATGGGCGAGCGCGTGGAAAAGCTGGTGGGAGCTTACTCGATTGCCAAGCCAGTTATCTCGACCTTCCATGCGTTCTGCGTACGCGTGCTGCGGCGAGATATCGAAAAATTGCAGATTCCCTCCGGAGTCCCGGGCAAACCTGCTGTCGGTCTCACGAAGAATTTTGTTATCTACGACGAAGCTGATCAGCAGCAGGTAGTCAAGGGTGTGATGCGGCGCCTGGGAATCGACGACAAGCAGCTCACGCCCCGTACCGTGCTCTCGCGGATTTCCTGGGCCAAGAATCACATGCTCGACCCCCAGGAGACTTATCTACACTCGGGCGATCCCAAGACGGAGCGCGTCGCGCACATCTACGAAGAGTATCGGAAAGAGCTGCGCAAGGCGAATGCCATGGACTTCGACGACTTGCTTCTAGAAGCCGTGCGCCTGCTGAAGAGCTCTGGCGAGGTTCGCGAGCATTACAACCGGCGCTTTCAATATCTCCTCGTAGACGAATACCAGGATACGAACCGTCCCCAGTACGAGCTGATGCGGCTGTTGGCGGGCTCCCGGCACAACGTATGCGCCGTCGGAGACGAAGACCAGTCCATCTATTCCTGGCGCGGAGCCGATATCCGCAACATCCTGGAATTTGAGCAAGACTTCCCCGAAGCCAAGATCATTCGGCTCGAGCAGAACTACCGTTCCACGCAGAATATTCTGCAGGCGGCGTCTTCAGTCGTGGCCAATAACGTAAAACGCAAGGGCAAGAACCTGTGGACCTCGCGCCAAGGTGGAGCCAAAATCGGTTACTACGAAGCGCCCGACGGCGAGAACGAAGCGTTGTTTGTGGCTGATCGTGTCGCCGCTTATGTGCGCGAAGCTGCCGATCAGGGTGATACGGCTCGCGTGGCAGTGCTGTACCGCACGAATTCACAGTCCCGCCTGTTCGAAGAGGCAATGCGGCGCTACCAGCTCAAGTATCACGTTGTGGGTGGATTCTCTTTCTACGAGCGCGCCGAGATCAAGGACATGATCTCGTATCTGAAAGTCATTCAAAATCCGGATGACTCGGTTTCGCTGCAGCGCGTGATTAATACTCCCGCCCGAGGGATCGGGAAAACCACGCTGGAGACCCTGGAGCACCTGGCGCTCGAAACCGGAGTTTCGATCTGGGGCGCGATGGGCGAGGCAATCAGGCGGCAGCTCCTTCCTGCCAGGGCTTTGGCAGCACTGAAGGGCTTCAAGGAAATCATTGAAGATGCTCGCGCCATGCTAGCGGGGACCTATGTGGAGCGAGTGGAGCAAACCGCGCAACCAACAACGGACGTGCCTGCCGCAATAGCCGTCGAAGAAGACGCGACCGACTTCGACCCGCTGCAGTTCGACTTTGAGCGCGGTAGCGCCGGCGCCTCGCCGGCTGCCGGTGCGGGCATCCCGCCCGCGCCAACTGAAGGCGGCGCAGTTCCATCGGATTTTCCGGCACCTTCGGTTAGCACGGCCGAGATCCTGAAATTCTTGATTGACCGCACCGGCTATATCAAGCAGCTCGAGGAAGAAGACACTCCCGACGCCTACTCGCGAATTGAGAACCTGCGCGAACTCGTGAACGCCGCTATGGATTCCCGCGATCGCGGCGAGGCTCTCGATCAGTTTCTCGATCACGCCGCCCTGGTTAGCGAAGCCGACGCTTATGACGAGAGCGCCCAGATCACGCTAATGACCTTGCATGCAGCCAAGGGACTGGAGTTTCCTCTGGTTTTCCTGTGTGGTCTCGAAGAGGGACTGTTTCCGCACTCTCGAACCTTTCTCGAACCCGATGACATTGAAGAAGAACGGCGCCTCTGTTATGTCGGCATGACCCGGGCTATGGACACACTGGTTTTGACGAGAACTGTCTACCGCCGGCGTTATGGAACCGATCTTCCTGAGGCCAGTCAGCCGTCCCGCTTTCTCGAAGAGGTGCCTCCTCAACTGATGGAAGATATCGGCTCGCCCCGCCGAAGCAGTGTGGGAACCGGTCGTGTGGGGACGGGTCTCCGACCCGCCCGGGGGGAGCGAAGCTCCGCAGCAGACCCCGAAGCCTCCCATTATTCCTACGAAGACGAAGACCAGAGCGCAGCTTGGAATCGCCGTCAACGCAGCAAACAGGAGCCCTCTTATTCCGGCAAGACCTACAATTCGATCGAGAACATTGCCGAGTTCTTTGCCTCACGCGGCCGAAAATTCAGTGTGCCTAAGGCACCTCTTGAAGAGCCAACCGGCAGACGGGGCTTCCGCCCAGGACAAAGAGTTCGGCACCCCAAATACGGCGAAGGAACGGTCTATCAGCGCGAGGGAGAGGGTGAAGAAGCTAAGATTACGGTACAATTCCTACGCTTCGGGTTGAAAAAGCTGGTCGAGAAATATGCTCAGCTGGAGAGGGCGTAAGAACTTCAGTTTCAGGTTTCAAGTTTCGAGGGAACGGTAATGGTCCTAACTGCTCACCCGAAACTTGAAACGAGAAACCCGAAACTTCTTCCGAGAGGAAAGACACAGCACTAATGGCTAATACCGCTAGTTTGAGTAAAGAAGAACGCAAGAAAGCCAAGCGGGCGTCGCGCAAGAAACGCAAGGCCGAGAAGCCGCTTAAACCACGGGAGTACGCACGTGGGTCGCAGAAACGCAAGGTGAAGAAGATGGCTCGTGGCCAGGCGAAACGCACATAATTGACCGTGTGGAGGCGGGTCTTGGACCCGCCTGCCCGGGTCAGAGACCGGGCCCACACACACGAGAGGCCTTTTGGCGCAACCTCCGACAACCACCAACCAAACCGAGCAACCTGACACTCAGAAAAATGGCAGCCAACTTTTCTGCTGTAAATCCATTGACAAGCTGATCGCGGACTCCGAGGAGCCGGAGCGGCGCCTCAAGAAGACTCTGGGGCCTCTCTCCTTGACTGCATTGGGAATAGGCGCCGTCATCGGATCGGGAATCTTCACCGTAGTTGGAACCGCCATCGCCGGACAGAAATTCGACACATCCTCCATCCTGAATGCACCGCTGCTTGACTACTTCGTGCACCATGCAGCGACACTTGGCCGCCCCGGCGCGGGACCTGCCCTCGCCCTGTCGCTGGTCTTGGTAGCCATCGTCTGCGGTTTCACAGCTCTGTGTTACGCCGAGTTGGCCTCGATGATTCCCATCGCAGGCAGCGCGTACACGTACACGTACGCGACCATGGGCGAGCTGATCGCCTGGATCATCGGCTGGGACTTGATCCTCGAGTATGCCGTCAGCAACATGGCGGTAAGTGTGGGGTTCGCGGCGCATCTGGTTGACATGTTCGATTGGTTTGGATGGCATCCGCCCCTGCGCTGGATTTCACCGGCATATCTACCCGGCGGTTTGAGTGATCTCAAGGGAAATGTCCTTTATGCTCCTGGTCTGCATCTGGGCTTCAACTTCCCGGCATTCCTGGTGGTAATGATCCTGACGGTAATTCTGGTGCGCGGCATCCGCGAGTCGGCGGAAGCTAACAATACGATGGTGATTTTGAAGATTGCCGCCATCCTGGCATTCATTATCGCGGGGGCACACTATATCCATCCCGCAAACTGGCATCCCTTCGCACCTCTCGGCTGGTCGGGCATCCTCACCGGCGGCTCTATCATTTTTTTCACTTATATTGGCTTCGATTCAGTTTCAACCGCGGCCGAGGAAGCGCGGAATCCGCAACGTGATCTGCCCATCGGGATCATCGCGACGTTAGTGGTCTGTACGATTTTGTATATCGGGGTTGCCGTGGTACTCACGGGAATTGTGCCTTGGCAGTCGCTGCTGGATGACGCAGCTCCCGTAGTCAACAGCATGAAGAAACTCACCTTGGCCACCGGTTCCCACGGCCTGCATTGGATACGGCTAGGCGTGCTGTTTGGCGCAATGATGGGCATGATTTCCTCGCTGCTCGTCTTCCAGCTGGGTCAGGCCCGCGTGTGGTTTGCCATGTCGCGTGATGGCCTGTTGCCCCGGTTCTTTGGACGAGTGCATCCCCGGTACCGTACGCCCTCGACAGCAACCTGGATTGCGGGCTTGGTGGTGGGTATCCCAGCCGGCATCTTGGATATTGGGACCTTGGCAGACTTATCCAATATCGGCACGCTTTTCGCCTTCGTCCTGGTATCGATTGGTGTGATTATCCTTCGCTATCGTGATCCTGGCCGCCACCGCGGTTTTCGCGCTCCTGGTGGAATCCTTGCCCCCGTGCTCAGTGTGTTCTTCTGCGTGCTGTTGATGAGTGGCCTCCCTATTCTGACCTGGCTTCGGTTTTTCGGATGGCTGGCGATTGGACTGGGCATCTACTCTTTCTACAGCCGGCATCGCAGTGAGTTCGCGAAGAATTAACTACCGAGTGCGCCCGGGATCTCAGCAGGGAGTTTTTCTCCGCGTAATCGGCGGTCTTGGCGATGAAATCTGAAACATGAGTTCGGCCCCAAGTCTCAGTTCGTTTGTCGTTACTCTTCCCAAGGCCGAGCTGCATTTGCATTTGGAAGGTTCGATCCAACCTCCTACTCTGCTGGAACTAAAGAGGCGGCGCGGATTTGAGAACGCAACCCTCGCTGAAGTCGAGCAACTCTATCGCTACGATGACTTCAATGGGTTTCTCCTCGCCTTCAAGGGAGTCAGCGAGCTCCTGAGAACGCCCGAAGACTACGAACTCATCACCTACAGGCTAATGGAGCAGCTCCAGGCAGAGAATGTTTTGCATGCCGAAGTCTATGTTTCCGTCGGTGTCTGCCTGTGGTGGAAGCTGGATTTTGACGCGATCTTTGAAGGTCTGGAGCGCGGTCGCGAACGAGGCGAGCGTGATTTTGGCGTCTCTTTGCTATGGATTTTTGACGCTGTGCGCCACTTCGGCCCCGAGCCGGCTCAGACGGTCGCGGAATTCGCAGTACGCTACAAAGAGCGTAACGTTGTCGGCTTCGGCATTGGAGGCGACGAGCGGCGGGCCGCGCCCGAGCTTTTTCGCGACATTTATTCCTATTGCGCTAAGCACGGCCTGCACCTAACTGCCCACGCCGGCGAAACCACCGGCCCGGATTCCATTTGGGGCGCACTGAATCTGGGAGCCGAACGTATTGGCCACGGTTTGCATGCCGGGCAGGATCCCGAACTGATCGAAGAATTGTCGAAGCGACAGATTCCCATCGAGATCTGCCTCACCAGCAACCTGCGCACCGGTTGTTGCACCACACTCGCCGACCATCCTGTGCGGAATTACTTTGATCATGGCCTGATGATCACGCTCAACACCGACGATCCGGCCATGTTCAGCACGTCACTGAGTCGGGAATACCAGCTGGCGCAGAATGATTTTGGTTTCACCGACGAGCACCTGCGGGAGCTGGCGAGAAATTCCTTCGAGGCTTCTTTCCTGCCAGCGGAGAAGAAATTGGAGTTACTGAACTTATTTGACGCCACCGCATCGAAGCGATGATCCGTAGGCGGCGGCCATTAGGCACTCGCAAAGCTGGATAAAATAACTTGAGGTCATGGAGGCATGGGCGCCTTCGCCCGTGCACGAAGGTGCTCGATCACGGCAATCAGTTATGTCTCAGCACATCGGTATCGTAGCTTGCAGCGCCGAAGGAGCGGCACTGTGCTACCGCACCATCTGCCTGGAAGGGACGGAACTAATGGGACGGCATGGGCACCCGGAAGTTTCGATGCATACGCACTCGCTCGCCGACTACATGAAGTGCATTGAAACTGGCGACTGGGCCGGGGTGGCGATTCTGATGATGTCTTCGGCCGAAAAACTCGCCCGCGCGGGCGCCGACTTTCTGATTTGCCCGGACAATACAATTCACCAGGCCTTCGACTTGATTCAGCACCGCTCGCCGCGTCCCTGGCTGCACATCGCCCAGGAAGTTGCCTGCGAGGCCAAACGCTGCCACTACAAGCGGCTTGGCGTCCTGGGAACTCGCTTCCTGATGGAAGGGCCAGTCTATCCGGAGAAACTGAAGCTGGCAGGGCTCGAACACTGCATTCCCGGCAAAAAGGAACGGGAGCGTATTAACCGGGTTATTTTTGATGAACTCGTGTACGCGCAGTTCACATCCTCGTCATTGGCGTACTTTACAGAAGTGATTCGAGGCTTGAAGGAAGAGGGCTGTGATGCGGTGGTTTTAGGCTGCACTGAAATTCCGCTGCTGGTCACGCCGGAGACTTCGCCGCTCCCTACCTTGGATTCAACGCGTCTGTTGGCGCGAGCGGCGCTAAGAAAGGCAGTCGGCAGGTAAACCCGCGGGTCGTCATCTCAGATACTCCTTGGTCCAGGGGAAATTCGCCATCTGCCGTCTGGCTCCAGATGTAGCCATTCCCGCTTGGGCGATACGTCCCGGCAATTTCAGTTCACTCAGCCGCACAGACGACGAACGATCAATCGTCTGCGCGGAAGAATTCGTTCCTACGGACATCAAGGCTGATCGCGGGTGGAAATGCTTCAAGTTGCAAGGACCGATCTCCTTCTCCGAAACTGTTGTGCTGAGTTCCTTCCTCCGGCCTCTCTCCGAACACGCGATCCCGATCTTCGCGATATCCACGTTCGATACCGATTACGTTTTGGTCAAAGACGAGTTCGGGGTAAGAGCCTTAGCAGTCCTGCGCAAAGCCCGGCATCGGCTTATCGCCGAATCAACCTGAGCTGGCCCGCATGGGCGAACTATAAAAGCGCCCCATTCGCCCCTCGATTTCCGCCGAATGCTGTTGGGAATGATGCACTTACGCGCGATGTGTGTTCTAATCATCAGAATCATTCGTCATCATGCGAGCCAGCCGTAGCCTTCGCCGACAGCTTCGAGCCGTCCAGCGCAACCTGCGCGGGACCAGAGAGGTTCTGCGCGCGTTAGTCTCGACTGAGCATCCTCTGCTGGCCCATCTTATTCCCATTCGCCGCTGCAATCTTGCCTGCAAGTACTGCAACGAGTTCAACGACTTCTCCAAACCAGTCCCGACTGAACTGATGTTCAAGCGCGTGGACAAACTGGGAGAGCTTGGGACATCGGTGGTCACCATCAGCGGAGGCGAGCCGCTGCTGCACCCGGAACTGGATGCGATCATTTCACGAATCCGGCACCACGGTATGGTTGCCGGCCTGATCACGAATGGCTACTTGCTCACCGCAGAACGCATCCAGCGGCTCAACCACGCCGGATTGGAATGGTTGCAGATTTCGATCGACAACGTCACGCCTGATGATGTGTCTAAGAAGAGCTTAAAAGTACTGGACAAGAAGCTCCAGCTACTGGCCGAGCACGCCGATTTTCACGTGAACATCAACTCCGTGGTAGGTGGCGGCGTACGCAACCCGCAAGACGCTCTGGTGATTGGCAAGCGCGCCGTTGAGCTCGGCTTCAGCTCGACCATCGGGATCATTCACGATGGCGAGGGGCAACTCCAGCCTCTAAGCGAAGAAGAGCGCCTGGTCTACCACGCGATGAAAGACCTGGAGAAGCGGAGTTTCACGCGCATCAATCGTTTCCAGGACAACATCGCCCAGGGCCGTCCCAACCAGTGGCGTTGCCGGGCGGGAGCGCGCTATCTTTATATTTGTGAAGACGGCTTAGTGCACTACTGTTCCCAGCAGCGAGGCTATCCTGCGATCCCGCTGGAGAAGTACACGATCGATGATATTCGCCGTGAATACCTGACTGAGAAATCCTGCGCACCACATTGCACCGTTTCTTGTGTGCACCAGGTATCGGTGCTGGACGCCTGGCGCGCCCCGCAGCGTCCCGCCCCCGCACCCGATGGCGGCCTCGTCCAGATCGAATAGTTTTCCTTCAATTTGCTGATCAGACAGTGTGAGCCCGGGTCTCTGACCGGGGCAGGCGGGTCGAAGACCCGGCCTACCCACTTTTTACTTCTTGGGTTGAGCTGTGGGGGGCAGCAATCCATTCAATCGCAAGTACATGGCGGCCGCGGCGTAGTGGTCTGCCCAGTCATTGGTCAGAGCAATCAGGGCAAAAGCGCGCGAGCCTTGGCGTCCGCCAAAGAGTTCGACGGTATCGCCAAGTTTCGAATCCTCCACTTTGGCTAGAGCCGTATTGCAGAAATCGAACGAAGCCTTCAGCCCTCCCACAAGCTTATCCTTGCCATCTGTCTCCTTGAGTTCCTGCTGTTTGGGCGCAGGCGTGTCGGAGATCTTGGCGCACAGGTAATTATTCGACTGCGTGATGTGCATCACCAAATGCGAGAAGCTCATCTGCTGTGGTGTGGGTTTGTAGCTGAACTTGTCGGGCGGCATTTCTTCCACCGCCTCGGTTAGCTTCTTCTGCTGCCGGGGGAGAATTTCGCGCACCGCCGAACTGACCGGACTCTTCGCCGCCGACTGCTGGGCAAAAACACTGGTCGCAAAAAAAACCAACGAAAAAAGACCAAATATGCATTTCATGAAAAGCCTCCAGCTGTTTTTGTTCACGAGAACATCGCGCCCAAACCGACGCTCAGCAACTTGTAACCCAGGTACCAGGCCAGAACGATCCCGATAGCCGTTCCGCGTTTGACTTTGCTGTTGCTGGCGAAACCAATACCCATCAAAACGCAGCACCCAATGACGAACACATCCAAGGCGGTTGCCATACCATAGAGGAACTTATGAACCGTCGGATCCATGAAGTATGCGGGGTTGGTCGCAACCGGGTTGCGGATGTTGAAGGCTTCCTTATCGAGTGACCCTGCCATGCCGCCTGCCATCATCGCAATGATGCCCAGCAGGGCGTGAAAAACTGAAGGCAGGCTTCCATAAACGGCAATTGCCATCGCAGTTTTGAACGGCACCGATGCTCCGGCCGCTAAATTGAACGTGCCCATCAGGACCGCCGCTATGACGACGAAGGCGGCCAGAGCGATTACAGGGCTTGCATAGGAGATGTATCGGGTCAGGTTGGTCGAGAATTGCAACTGTTTCGCCTTCTGGTCCGGAGGAAGCTTCTCGAACTGCTCTGCCCGGGATGATTTCGCGATCTCGTTCTTGGTGATCTGGTCGAAGCCCACTTGCCGATCCACTACATACGCAAAGGCGAGCGAGACAATCGCGATCAGAAGCCATGGCACCCACCAACTGGCATCGCGGCGCAAGTCGGTGAATGTCTTGCTGGGTGCGATGAAAGTGTTAACTATGCGTGCGCCTTCTGACAGTGGGGTAACTTCAGCGGCAGGAGTGGGAACCGGCGCGGTGCTCATGGAATCTCCTTAGGGAAAAAGCTGTGCGCGGATTTTATGCCGAGCGGTGCCTGCGAAACAAGGCCAGGCGTCATCGAAGTCATCGAACCGCAATCTCCGGCGTCGCCGCAAGCAGACTGCGCGTGTAAGGATCTGAGGGGGCCCGTGTGATCTGTTCGGTCTCCTCAATCTCCAGGATTTTTCCTCGATACATTACTGCTATGCGGGTCGCCAGGTAGCGCACGACTGGCATCGAGTGCGAAATAAAAAGATACGTCAGCCCGAAATCGCGCTGCAGGCGAGCCAGCAGGTTCACGATCTGCGCGCCTACGCTGACGTCCAGTGCCGACACCGGTTCGTCGGCGACAATAAATCTTGGCCGTACCGCCAGCGCCCGCGCGATCCCGATTCGCTGCCGTTGGCCTCCACTGAACTCGTGGGGAAACCGGCGCAGGGCTGATTCATCCAACCCTACCGCGCGCAGCAACTCCGCCACCCGAGTGCGGCGGGCGGCGCTGCTCATGCGGTCATGAATGATCAGCGGCTCAGCGACCACATCTTCCACTCGGAAACGCGGATCAAGCGAGCCGAAGGGGTCTTGAAAGATGATCTGCATATCGCGGCGCAGACGGCGCATTTCTGTGCGGCCGGCGGTGGTCAGGTCGCGGCCATCGAAGCGAATGCTTCCCGAAGTCGGCTCAACCAGCCGCAGGATCAGGCGTCCCAGCGTGCTCTTGCCCGAACCTGACTCGCCCACCAGTCCGAGTGTCTCGCCCGGGTGGATGCCGAGCGAGACATCATCCACGGCGCGGACTTCTCCCTTGGCTCCGCCACCGAAAATCGACTCACCAAGGGGGAACACTTTGGTCAGATTGCGGACTTCGACTAAGGCCACCCAGTGATAGTAACAAGAACCAGGTAGGCCCAGACGTCCCCGTCTGGGAGGCCGGGCCAAGGCCCGGCTATTGCAATGCGATCATCGGCACCGCCGCTAGAGCAGCCAGAATGCCCACCGCCTTCCATCGCGTGAAGTGTTCTTTGAGAATCAGCCGGGCCAGCAGGACAGTAATAGCCGGATAAAGAGAACTCAGCACGACCGCCGCATCCAATCTTCCGCTCTGGTCGGCGCGGATGAACAGCAACGTGCCCGTCGAGTCCAGGCAGCCCGCGAAAATGCCCATAGCGGCGTCTCGCGAATTCAGTGTTTTCGGACCGCGCCGCGCCACGACGATGGCCGCGACCAATATCAGCGATCCCAACCGTGAATGTGCTGCCGACCAAACCGCGGAGCTGTCGCCGGTCTGGTTGATGCAAATAAAAAACCCGGCGAAACCAAGACCGGCCAGCACTGCCCAGAAGAGGCCTTCCGGGCGGCCTGTAAGTCTGTCCGGACGCGACATCAGCCAGATTCCGGCGACGGCGAGAACAAAGCCGATTACTGGCAGGGTTCCAGGTATGCCTTCAGTGATGATGGCAAACGCGATCGGAATGCTGGCAGCCAGCACTGCCGCCAATGGGGCCGTAATCCCCATGCTCCCGCTCGCCAGCGTCCGATAAAAAACCGCCAGAGCCGTGCCGCCCAAGGCCCCTGCAGCCAACGCCCACAACTCAGCCGAGCGACTCGGGAAGGGAGCGTGCCCAATGAGCGCCAGGCCGGTCATGAGCAAAAAGCCGCTGGCATGTGCCAGCATGGTGACGAGGAACGCGTCCGATCGTTTTGACGCGTAGCCGCCGCTGAAATCGCTCGTACCCCAGCACGCCGCCGCCGCCAAGCCAAAGCCTGTCGAAAGAAGTTGTGTTGATCCGGTCATTTAGGTGAGTCGACGAGCTTAGCATGGGCAGATTCTATCTAGCGTAGCGCCGGCCTCTGGCCGGCTGTATTGAGGGCGTCTCGCCCTCGCGCGTGCGGTGCGCCGCGGTGGATGTACTCGGCACCAAGTGCTGACATGTTAGAATTTCCACAAGGTATTCCTATTCCGAGAAGAGCTTGGCGTTGATCGAACTGGCACCCTCGATTCTGGCGGCAGACTTCGCGCGTCTGGGCGAGCAGGTCCGCGCTGCGGCCGAAGGCGGCGGCTCCGTGATTCACGTGGATGTGATGGACGGTCACTTTGTGCCTAACCTCACGGTCGGACCGCCCCTGGTGAAATCGCTCCGTAAGGTGACGGACTTGCCGCTCGACTGCCACCTGATGATCGAAGATCCCGACCGGTACATTCCCGAGTTCGCCGACGCCGGTGCGGATTGGATCTCAGTGCACCAGGAAGTTTGCCGGCACTTGAACCGCACGTTGCACTTGATTCGCGATCATGGTTTGCTGGCCGGCGTTGTCATCAACCCTGCCACCCCAGCGGAGACACTCAGTGAAGTGCTCGATATCGTGGATTACGTGCTGGTGATGTCGGTCAATCCGGGTTTCGGGGCCCAGAAGTTTATCCCCGGAGCTTTGCACAAGATCCGGAGATTAGCAGAGTTCCGTACCAACCGCGGGCTGAATTACCGCATCGAGGTAGATGGAGGTATAGCCCTGGACACGGTTGCTGACGTGGTTCGCTCGGGAGCCGAATTGTTGGTGGCGGGTAACGCGGTCTTCGGACAAGGTGATCCGAAAACCAACGCGCAAAAGCTGCTGAGGGCGGCTAACGAGGCCACCCTGCAGAAGGTTTGATCGCGCTTGTGTGGGGACGGGTCTCTGACCCGTCCAGTCGAGCCAAGCTCGACGATCTTTCGAAGGTAGGTATTATGGCTCGTCGTGTTCCGTTGATCGCTCTGCTGGGAGTCCTGCTGCTTCTGGCTGCAGCTTGCACCAACAAGAAGGTCAATAATCCGCTGGCCAACGTCGGCTCCAAACAGCCGGACAAGGTGCTGTTCGACCGGGCCATGGACGCCATGAAGCACAACCGCTTCGACGTGGCCCGCATGACCCTGCAGACCCTCATCAACACTTATCCCGATTCAGAGTACATAGCCCGGGCCAAGCTGGCAGTCGGCGACGCCTGGTATGCCGAGGGCGGCACCACGGCACTGACTCAGGCCGAACTTGAGTACAAGGACTTCATCACCTTCTTCCCGAACTTGCCCGAGGCGGCGGAAGCACAGCTCAAGATCGCCAACATCCACTACCAGCAGATGGAAAAGCCCGACCGCGATTTTACGCATGCGCGCCGCGCGGAAGACGAGTACCGGCAATTGATCCTGCAATTCCCCGACAGCAAACTGGTGCCGGAAGCCAAGCAGCGCCTCCTGGAAGTGCAGGAAGTGCTGGCTCAACGCGAGTTCATGGTCGGACGCTTCTACTATCTGCGCGAATCCTATCCCGCGGCCATTGCACGCTTGCAGTCGGTGGTGGATCGTTATCCGCTCTTCAGCAACGCGGACGAAGCGCTGTACATGCTGGGGCAGTCCTACGAGGGCCAGATCGCCGCTGTACGCGCCAGTCGGGCTAGAGAAACCGACAAGGCCAGGATGATCGAGGTCTTCAGCAAAAATGCTGGCGACACCTACTCGCGCATGATTAATCGCTATCCCGTGATGGCCCGTGCTGAGGATGCCAAGAAGCGTCTGCAGGCTCTGCATCAGCCGGTTCCCACGCCGACCAAGGCTGCGATTGCGCAAAATCAGAAGGAAGAGGATAGCCGTCGCGGCACCGGCATGTTTGGCCGCTTGATGGGCAATTTCAGCCGCCACCCGGATGTGGCGGCGGCGACCAAAACCGGAGAACCAACTCTAGTGGATCCCAAGCCCCTCAGCGCCACTGACGTAGTACAGTCCGAAACTCAAGCTATGCTGGGCGCTGGCTCTCCGGGCAGCAACAAGGTCTCGGTAGAAACGGTAAAGGGCGGAACACCGCCTCCCAGCGAGGCGACTCCGCGCTCGGATTCTCCGGCATCGGCATCTACGGGTGCCCCTGCTGCAGCCTCTACGGCTTCCCCAGCTACGGCAACTCCCAGAGGCGCGAATGGCAGTAACGCAGAGCAGGTCGCTCCCGGCAGCTCGGCGCAACCGAGCAACAACGGTATCCCTGAACTGAAGCCGAACGTTGAGGACACGAGTCAGACTCCGCCTCCGGCCCAGCTCAATGAAATTCAATCCGGATCGCAGGACCAGCCTGCCGCCAACAGCGGCAACTCCAAGCCGGCTGACACCCAGGCGGCCGACTCCTCTTCCAGTAGCAGCAAGCAGAAAGAAAAGGAAGATGATTCCAACGTCTCCTCCAGCAAGAAGAAGAAGAAAGGGAAACACAAGCTGATCCCGTTCTGAAGTTGGCTGACTCCCGGGATGCGATCAAATCGATGTCGTCATCACGAGGAGAGCGTTAACTCTCCACAAGGATGACGAAATCCCAGAGACACATCAATAAGCCGGCTCTGCCTGGTGGGAGGGGCCATTTTGTGGGCATTCTTCCGGTTTTTGCCCGCAGCTGCGCCCCGGATTGGCCCAATTCCATACCCGAAAGGGCTGGGAGGCACTGACCGCTCGTAACCTGCTTAGTCACTCATTCACATTGACTTACCCCTGGGGACACGTTAATTTCGGCTCATCCCTAAGGACACAGCCTTGGCGCGGAAAATCCTGCTCGCAGATGACAGCGTAACCGCCCAGAACATGGGCCGAAAGATCCTCACCGATGCCGGTTACGCGGTCATTACCGTCAATAACGGGTCGGCTGCCCTCAAGAAAATTACTGAGGCCAGGCCCGACCTGATTGTGCTGGATGTGTACATGCCGGGCTATAGCGGCTTGGAGGTTTGCCAGCGTGTCAAGGAGAACCGTGATACAGGGCATATCCCCGTGCTGCTGACCGTAGGCAAGCTGGAACCCTTCAAACAGGACGAAGCCCGCCGCGTTCGTGCTGACGCCTTTATCATCAAGCCCTTCGAAGCTACCGAACTTCTCGCCGTTCTCGGCAAACTCGAAGATAAGGTCGCTCCTTCCGACCGTAGCAAAGATAGCCATCTCCCAGTGACGACGATGGCCGGTTTCGAGCGCCTTGTATCCGAAAGCGCGCCTCAATATGGCGACGAAGAGTCAGGATGGAAGGCGCGCCTGAAAATCCCCAGAGTCCCACTTGGCGCCTCAGAACCGGAACCAGAAGTTCCCGCGCCTGCTCCGGTTGCCAGCTTTCGCGACAGCGTTGAAGAGGAGATATCAACTCCCTCTGCTCCCGGGCCACCCCCTGTTCGCTTCGAGCGACCAATTCCCGCCGGTATTCCCCAGGACATTACTCCCGATGAGATTGCAGCCATCAGTGCCGCGGCCGCGCGCGTCAGTATGGGACTCAGCGTCAGTCAAGAGATCGAGCGCATGGCGACCCGTGGGCAGGCTGATGAGCGAACTGAGAACATGCCGCAGACGGCGGATCTGAAAGCGTCATGCGCGGAGGAGGGTGCCACGCAGGCGATGGCTCCTGTCGAGACTCCGCACATCGTCGAATCCTGCTCTGAACCTGCTCCAGAGGAAGTCGTGGCTTCCGAGCCGCCCGGCATCCAAGAACTTGAAAGACAGTCGGTTTTTGAACCCTTGGTCGCAGACAAAAGCACCGATGAGATGGACTCGAGTAACGGGAACGGAATCAGGCCGCCTATTTTGGAGGCAATGGTTCCGGCTGCGAGCGAGCCTGAGCCTGTAACCGTTGTCGCTGCGGCTGTCCACGAACCCCCAACCGTGGGAGTCGGCTCTCGCTGGATCGCAGAAAAAGTCCCGGTCGAAGCCCACGAGGCCGTGCTGGTGCTGGAACGCGAGATGCACAAGGCGCACGCCGCATTTGCCGCCTTCGAACATGTTGCGAGCTCTGAGTCTGAGCCTGAGCCGGCGCCTATCGATCGCGACGATGAGCCTGCGTTTGCCACCATGGCGCCTCCGCCCATCGGCACACCTGTCCCGGTAGCGGAAATGCCCGCTAGCGTTGGCGAGCCTAGCCAGGAGCCACCCGAAAAGCAATCAGCGTTGGCGGCAGCCGCATCGGCCGGCTTTCACCATATCCAACGGCCTGCCGAAGTGGCCAAGCCGCCAGCGTCACCATTCGCCCCGCCTGCGACTGCCTTGGATGAATCCAGGCACGCGGTTGCAGCCTTCGGCGGTCCCCACCCTTTTGGTGGACCGGAACCACAAACTTCGCCGATGCCAGTCTCGTCCGGCCCCGATCCAAGCGAGCGAGCAACCGCGCCTGTAGCGGAATCTGCGAGCCAGCCCGCCGAGATGGCCAGCGCCAGCGCCGATGCCCTCGCAAGCTGGAAAGAGATCAGGGAGATCGCATCCAACTCCGAAGCGGAACCGACTGCCGCGGCAGATAGCGAATCCCCTGAAGCGAGCCTCTCCAGCATCGTCGACAGCATGCTTGCCGAACTCAAACCCAAATTGATGGCCGAGCTCGCCAAGAAGCTGGAAAAGAAAAACGAATAGAATTGGTTGTTCTTGCCTCCGACTCTGGACCGCAAGTAGAGTCCCCTGCCGCGGTAGTCATTTCTCAGCCCTGACCTGTGGCGCGGATAGTCCCTTCGCTCGACCGCACGGACCGGCTTGCCCTGAGCGAAGTCGAAGCTCGACTTGTACCTTTGTCGGGGCTTGTCATTCCGCACCGGCTTTTTCCCCCTTGGTCATTCCGAGCGGAGCGAGGAATCTGCTTTTCTTAGCATTCTTCAGATCTGCTAGTCCTTCTGCAGCCGCTCACGCATTAATCTTTCGAAGCGCGCATTGGCAATTCTTCTCGCGCGCAGCAGCCTCCGCAAGAAAAACCAATACAAGAACCATGCGAGCGTTGTCGCCGCGGCCAGCAGCAACCCGACACTCCAGAGCGCCAGCAGATTGTGAAAGACGGCGGCGACTCCCGCCGGAGCGACGGCAAACAGCCCCGCGAATCCAACGAAGCCTATGAACAAAATTGCGCGCACATAGACCGGCCTCCGGCGAAGCAATGTCATCGGACCCCATCCCCTTCGAACAGCGCCGGCAACACCCCTCCCGCCTTACCCAAGTAGCACTCCGTAAAAGCGTAGCGGTTCGCCGGCTCTTCCGGCCCCACGTATACAGTGCGGGCCCGCCCACTCACGTGAGCTACGAGGCTGGCCGCCGGCTCGACTACGCCCGAGGTCCCGATCGCTAGGAACAGAGTGCAATCGTCCAGTGCCCGCAGGATGCGGTCCATTTCAAACGGCATCTCCCCAAACCAGCAGATGTGCGGACGTATGCGCCCGCCGCACTCGCAGCGCGGCAATTCGGCCGGCGACTCATAGGTTTTCGTATCAGGAAAAGGAACCCGGTTACAGCTATCGCAGCGGCTCTTGAATAATTCGCCATGCATATGAACCGCGTTTCGTGCTCCGGCCTGCTCGTGCAGGTTGTCGACATTTTGCGTGCAGAGGAACAGCCGATCGCCTAGACTCCGTTCGAGCTTGGCTAAGGCCAAGTGTGCCGGATTCGGTTTAGCCTCGGCCGCGACTCGCCGCCGCATGGAATAAAACTCCCAGACCAGCCGGGGATCGCGCCGCCATGCATGAGGTGACGCCACCTCTTCAATCCGGTAGTTACGCCACAGTCCGCCCACTCCTCGGAACGTAGGAATGCCGCTTTCCGCGCTCACCCCCGCACCGGTAAGAACGAACACCTGATCCTCATGAGAAATCCTGACCATTGACTTTTTAATCTCTGAGACGGGGTAAGCCCCGTCTCTACCTCAACTCCTTATGGTAGAGACGCGGCTTGCCGCGGCTCCTGAGGGCTGCCGATAACTGCCTTGAAGTCGTCCCGCCACCCGTCTTCCTCCACAGAATACTGGATTACAATGTTCTTAGCGGTAGACTCCGAGGGGACGAGGCTTGACGTGCGCCAGCTGCTCTCACCCCTGCCCCACGTGTCGGTGGTCACAGTCATCGACATCCTGCTGGTGGCGGTGATCATTTACGAGTTTCTGGCCATCATTCGCGGCACCCGGGCCGCGCTCATGGTGGTTGGGGTGGCTGCCCTGGCGCTTGCCTTTTATTTCGCCCGCATCGGCGAACTCACCACCCTGAACTGGCTGATCAGCACGCTCCTCCCCTACGCCGTCTTCGCGCTAATCGTGGTCTTCCAGGGAGAACTCCGCCAAGCGCTGGCCCGTCTCGGCCGCAAGCTGACTTTCCGGTCTGCCATGTCGTCGGAAGCCGACGCCTACGACGACATCGTTCTCGCCGCTAACCTGTTTTTGCAGAACCAGACCGGCGCTCTGATCGTGATCGAGCGCGAGGTCGGCCTGCGGACTTATATCGAAAGTGGTGTTCCGCTGGAAGCCCGGCTTTCGTACGACTTGCTGGCTACCATCTTCCGGCCCAGCGCACCTCTGCACGATGGCGCAGTCATCATTCAGAGAGATCGCATCGCCGCTGCAGCCTGCTTCCTTCCGCTTTCGATGAACCCAGTACTCTCCACTCAACTCGGAACGCGCCACCGCGCCGGGATCGGGATTACCGAAGAGACGGACGCGATTGCTGTAATTGTCTCCGAGGAAACCGGCGCTATCAGCTTGGCAGTCGGCGGCAGGATCGAGCGCGACGTCACGGTGGAGGAACTGCGAACGCGCTTATCCTCCTTGCTGCACCGCTATGTTCCCCCCACGACCTTGCCTACTCCGATTGCGGCTGGGGTTGAAAACGGACTGGTGGACGAATCAGTCCGCGCCTCCAGTTCTCGCTCACAGGATCCCAATCTCAGGTCGGGGATGGACCACTAACATGCCCAGCTTGCAGCATTACATCGTCCATAACTTCGGCCTGAAGCTGCTCTCACTCGTGCTGGCCGTAAGTCTTTGGCTGGTCGTAGCGCGCAATCCGAATGCGGAAGTTGCGGTGGACGTGCCGATCGAGTTCCATCACATTCCTGAAAACCTGGAAATCAATTCCGAGAACATTCCTCTAGCGCAAGTGAGGGTGCGTGGCCCGGAGCACGTTATCCATCGTCTGGCCACTAACGACGTTCACGTGGAAGTGGACCTCACCGACGCCAAGCCCGGCGAACGCACTTTCGATTTGACAGCGCAACAAGTGCGCCAACCGGGCGACCTGAGCGTAGTGCAGGTCGTACCCAGTCAGTTCCATCTCAGTTTTGATGCGCGCATGACACGCCAAGTCGAAGTCCGCCCTCGCGTCACAGGAAATTTTGCTTCCGGCCTCCGGATCGCTAACGTAGTTGCGAATCCTGCTGTAATAACCATAGTCGGACCACGGGCGCGCGTAGAAGCGGTGGAAGCCGCCACCACCGATCCGGTAGATGCCTCCGGTGTAATGACCAGCCAAACTTTCAGCACAAATGTTTATGTCTCTGACCCGCTAGTCCAGGTAGTCCATCCTGCTCCTATCCACGTAACCGTTGTCATGGAGAAGTCCTCCAGCGCTTCCAGCGCGCACTGAAACTGAAGAATGAGCGATCAAAGACAGCTTTTCGGAACCGATGGCATTCGCGGCGTGGCGGGAGAGTTCCCCCTTACGCCGGCAAGCACCTATGTGATCGGACGGGCTCTCGGGCACGATCTGGTCCGCAATAATCCAAAAGCTCGCGCTGTTATCGGTCAGGACACGCGCGAGTCCAGCCAATGGATTGCCGATCGCCTCCTGCAGGGGCTCGCCTCGCACGGCGTTGCGGTCGAGAGCGCGGGCGTGATCACCACGCCCGGCATTGCCTATCTCGCCCGGTTGCGCAATTTCGACGCCGGCGTGGTGATCTCCGCGTCTCACAATCCGTGGACGGATAACGGAATCAAAGTATTTTCCGGCGATGGATATAAGCTTCCCGACGAGCGCGAACTTGCGATTGAGCAGGAAATTTTCCGCCACATGCAGTCCCCAACCTCCCGCCTGAAAGGCGACGAAACTGGTCCGCCTAGTCTGCCCGGAAATACCGCCCTGCGCCGCGCCTACATCGAGTGGCTGGCCCACAATGTTTCGGGCGACCTGAGCCGTCTCAAGGTGCTCGTCGACTGCGCCAATGGAGCAGCTACTGCAGAAGCTCCCGAACTTTTCCAGGCTTGCCGAATCCAGGCCACCTTCCTGCACGCCCAGCCGGACGGTCAAAACATCAACGAGGGGTGCGGCGCGCTACATCCTGAGAATGTTGCCCAGGCTATCCGCGAAATGGAGGGCCAGTTTGACTTGGGCGTGACCTTCGACGGCGACGCCGATCGCGCCCTCTTTAGCGACGCTCGCGGCCGAGTCGTCAACGGCGACGCCGTCCTGTTGCTTACCGCCCGCGACATGCAAGCGCGCGGCGTGCTCACCGGGAACGCGATTGTCGCTACGACGATGTCGAATCTGGGCCTGGAGGTCGCGCTGAAGCGCTCCGGTGTCTCCATGCTGCGCGCCAACGTTGGCGACAAGTACGTGCTGGAGGAAATGTTGAAAACCGGAGCCACGCTGGGCGGAGAACAGTCAGGCCACATCATCTTTCGCGACGGCGACGCCACCACTGGCGACGGCCTGCTGACTGCTCTGCGGGTGATGGAGATCATGGCCCGGACGGGACATTCGCTGGCCGACCTCGTTTCAGATCTGAAGGTGTTCCCGCAAACCATCCAGAACGTGCGCGTTCGGGAGAAGATTCCCTTCACGAAAGTTCCCGAAGTGCAGCGCGCCATCGAGAGCGCCGAGCGCGAACTGAATGGCGATGGCCGGGTGGTAGTCCGCTACTCGGGTACCGAAGCGCTGGCCCGAGTGATGGTGGAAGCTGAAACAGAAGAGAAGATGCAGTCGCTAGCCGCCAAGATCGCGGGAGCAATCAAACAGGCATTAGGCGCCTAACTCCGAATCGTGCCTGTGGGTTGACGGGTCTCTGACCGGTCCAAACCAGGCTTGCGGGCGAGAGCCTCCCCGGAGCGGAGTCGCAGGGGCACCCGCGCCGCACTTAAGACTTCTTTTTCACTGTCGCTGTGATCTCTCCCTTCGCCAGCCGAGCCGAAATATCTTCTCCGATTTGTACCTTCGCACCATCCTTCACCAACTTTCCCGACGCATCGAACACGAGCGCGTAACCGCGCTCGAGAATCGCCAGTGGGGACAGGGCTGTTAAGCGTCCCGCAAGCTGGTCCAGCCGCGAGCGCTGCTGCAACAATACCGTTCGGAAGGTCCCCAACAAGGCAGCCGTCCGGGCATCCAGTTCCTGGTGAATTCCCGTCAATCGCTGTTTCACGTCATAATGGCGGACGGCTGCGGCCGCGAGTTCCCAGCGTCGGCGGTGCTGCTCAAGAATTCGCCGCTCGGCCTTCTCCAGCCGGTAGACGAGATCATCCACTTTCTGTTGCCGCCGTCCGAGTGCGTCCATGATGCGCGCGAATTCTCCGTGCTGTGCCAGTTCGGTGAGCGACTGCCGGGCCATCAGTAGGCGGTAGCGCACCGCCCGTGCCAGCCGTTCCCGCATGCTTTCGGAGCGCTCTTCGATTTCCTGCCGCGACCGAATCACCAGTTCCGCCGCAGCAGATGGCGTCGACGCCCGCAGGTCGGCGACAAAATCAATGATGGTGAAATCCGTCTCGTGGCCAATCGCGGAAATAACCGGAATTTCAGAAGTCGCCACCGTTCTTGCCAAGCCCTCGTGATTGAAGGCGGCCAGATCCTCGACCGAGCCTCCGCCACGAGCCACAATGATTACGTCCACGTCGTGAGCTTTGTTGAAATGACGAATCCCGTTAGAAACTTCGAGAGGCGCCGCTTCTCCCTGTACCTGCGCGGGAAAAATCAAAACGTTCGCCGCGCGATGGCGCCGGTGGAGAATGTTGAGGATGTCGCGCAGGGCAGCCGCTTGCGGCGAAGTCACGATGCCGATTCGGCGAGGAAGTGAGGGAATGGGTTTCTTTTTTGTTTCATCGAATAACCCTTCGGCCTGCAGCTTGGCCTTGAGTTGCTCAAAGGCGATCTGCTGCGCGCCCGCACCTCTAGGCTCCACGTATTCGGCCGAGACCTGCAGCTCGCCGCGCTCTTCGTAAACCGTCACCCGTCCGCGGGCAATGACCTGCATGCCGTCTTCCGGCCGAAAACGCAGCAGGCGGGCCGATGACCGGAACATAACCACGCGAACCTGCGCCGACTCGTCTTTCAAGCTGAAATAGAGGTGGCCCGAAGCATGCGCCCGGAAATTGGAGATTTCGCCTTCCAGCCAGACGTCGGTGTATTCGCGCTCCAGTCGGGTACGTACCGAAGCAATCAGGTCGCGCACGGTCCAGATGCGCCGTTCCGGCGGACGGAAGTTGAAGCCAAGCTGGTCCAGCGAAGCCATTGGAAGGCAGTTTACAGCAGATGCCAGACCCGCTACCTGCGCCGTACCGGCGGTTTGCCATCCTGAGTTGAGCGAAGGGTCCATGCATTTCGCTGCGGCCACCTAATGCTTGTCATTTCGGCTTCAGCCGGTGAGGAATCCGCTGTTCTTCGTGAATACAACAAAAGCAGATTCCTCGCTACGCTTGACAAGGAGGGGAAAGAGTGTGTGGGGACGGGCGTCCCGCCCGCCCAGGCGGAGCGACGCTCCGCAACGGCCCTTATCACCACACACTCTGTGCCATCCTGAGCCCAGCGAAGGATCTATGCATTTTCCTAATGCCGCAATCGGCCGATCACATACAGCAGCAGGGAAAGCGCAACGCTCAAGATGATGGACGTGGTCAGGGGAAAGTAGAAGGTAGTTCTCTTGCCACGATAAAGAATATCGCCGGGCAGACGTCCGAGGGGCAAACTGGTGCGCCCCAGGACCAGAAAGAGTCCTCCCAGTAGGAGCAGAATGATCCCGAAGAAGACTAACAGTTTCCCGATCTCGCTCACTTCTTCAGTCTAAACTAACTGCGTTGGCACGTATCAGCATCGGCTTGTCTGAGACGCAGAGATCCTTCGCTTCCCTCAGGACGACAATTTGTGGCTGAGTATCGAATGTTGGAATCTGACCGCATGAAACTGCGCTCCTGGGTCTTTATCCTCGCTGCGGCTGCGATTGTTTCCGGGCAGACTGCGAGCGAAGTCGAGATCACCGCCGAGCCCGGTCATCATCGCGCCATCGAAAACCAATATGTTCGGGTCTTCCAGGTGGAAGTTCCTCCGCACGCATCCACGCTCCTGCATCGGCATCGCCACGACTACGTCTTCGTAACGCTGGGTGCTTGCGAGGTGGAGAACGATGTTGTCGGCAAGCCTCCTGTCACCCTTAAGCTGCAGGATGGTGAGACAGAGTTCACGCCCGGCAACTTTGCGCATATTGCGAAGAACCTCTCCGATCAGCCGTTTCGGAATGTGACCATCGAACTGCTGCAGGATGCGACAGCTCGCAAAACGTCACCTCCCAAGTGGGATGAGGAGCGCGGGGTTCAGATCCTCGAAGGTGGAACGAAGGACATCTTGTTCGTCAAAGACGGAGTGCGGGTGACGGATGTTCAGCTGCAGCCGGGCGCGGTGATGCCCAGCCGCCATCATTTCGGACCTCACCTGCTGGTGGCGGTCAGTGATCTGGAGATCCGAAGCGATGTGGCCGGGCAGGGCCCCATGCCGGGCCACTTCAAGTCAGGGGATACGAAGTGGCTGCCGGGCGGGTATACGCACACGCTGACCAACACAGGAAAGCAGCCGGCCAGGTTCATAACCCTGGAATTTCCGGCGGAGAAGACCACAAAATGAGGAACCCGGACGGAAGTGTCCGCGCCACACGGGCTTTTTCGCGGGGCGAGGGCGCCCGCGCCACACCGGTCAGGAGCCTCCCGGTCGGCAGCCAAGGTAGTTAACCCCCTCTTGCGGAAAGCCCCTCCCGATGGTATAAAAGAGTACGTCGAGAGCAGTACGTGGCTAGCCGGACTATTCTTGAAACTCTCGCGGACGTCCGGCATCTAGGTATTACAACAGAGGATAAACTCTGAATTGACCCCGGCCACGGGGTCTCATTCGGGGCCAAGGTGCCTCGAAGGGTTTAGCGTTCGTCGCAATAACCTCCAAACGGTCTTTTCTCAAGTCGCCGGCTTCCGCTTAGGCTCTTGCCCAAAGGGCATGAGTTTTGGAGTGCGGAAGCGCGTTTTGCTGTCTGCGAAAGAGCTCCCAAAGATGGTTGAAGCTTCCCTTTTGCTGTGCAAAACAGGGTGGAAATCCTGTGGGCACAATGGGTTGACAGTCGGCAAGCGCGCAGGCTAGATTTACATGGTTTCGAGGACAGACGGATTCCTGCCAGTGCGGAGCGGACAAGAGTGTCCGCGCCGCACAAGAAATTCGTTCTGGACTGAATGCGCGCCGCTCAGGCGGAGAGCGATTCGGTCTTTGACAATAAGGTTGAACGTGCCAGTCGTGAGATGAAGGACTCGGGCGCAAGTTCGAGTGATCTCACAAGATAGATCCATCGCAGGCTTTCGAGCCCTGCGATGGACGGTCTGCCTACTTCCGTCGGCAGACTTCAGGTTACAAACGAGAGTTTGATCCTGGCTCAGAATCAACGCTGGCGGCGTGCCTAACACATGCAAGTCGAACGAGAAAGTGGAGCAATCCATGAGTACAGTGGCGACCGGGTGAGTAACACGTGACCAACCTACCTTCTTGTGGGGGATAACCTCGGGAAACCGGGGCTAATACCGCATAACGTCTCCGGGATGAAAAGCTGGAGATCAAAGGAGCAATTCGCAGGAAGAGGGGGTCGCGGCTGATTAGCTAGTTGGTGAGGTAACGGCTCACCAAGGCGATGATCGGTAGCCGGCCTGAGAGGGCGCACGGCCACACTGGAACTGAAACACGGTCCAGACTCCTACGGGAGGCAGCAGTGGGGAATTTTGCGCAATGGGGGAAACCCTGACGCAGCAACGCCGCGTGG
>Ga0209158_1000114_pt1 | contig 59587 bp, 57 predicted proteins | sample GraSoiAngelo_140_FD_185897 | JGI IMG/M metagenome (GOLD analysis project Ga0209158, IMG submission 185897) | Grasslands soil microbial communities from the Angelo Coastal Reserve, California, USA - 14_0929_12_30cm (SPAdes) (version 2) | ecosystem: Environmental > Terrestrial > Soil > Grasslands ...
CCAACTCGCACCCATCTTACTATTTCCTTGAGGTTCGGGCGCTTGCCCGTCATCAGAATCCCCACCCGGTAGATGCGCGCCGCCATCCAGGTCACCACCAGCACTGCCGCCACCAGCAGAGCGATGGACCCCGCCAACTCAACTGGCGGGATCCGCGTCGCACCATACCGCACCGGCGCCGCGATCGGGGACCAGAAGGGGATTAGGGTCATCCATACCGCCAGCGAGCTGTTCGGATCATTTAGCAACGCGAAGAACGAGATATAGGGAATCATCATGAGCAGCTGTACGGGAACCTGGGCCTGCCGGGCTTCGGCCTCGGTGCTCGACATCGCCCCGACGGCCGCGTAGATCGCGGCGTACAGGAAGTAGCCGAGCAGGAAGTAGACGACGAATACCAGCAGCGTGGCCGTGGGGATGCTGGGGAACTGGAACCCCATCCCCCCGGCGGCATCAGCGGGGCGCCACCGCACGCCAGTGAGCAGTTTGGCGGAGCCGAGCCAGACCGCAAGCTGAACCAGGCCAACGGCCCCCGCCCCCACCACCTTGCCCACCATGAGCTGAAACGGCCGCAGGGAGGAGACTAACACCTCAACCACGCGAGTCGATTTCTCCTCCACCACCGAACTCATCACGTTGACGCCGTACATCAGGATCGCGACGAACAGAATAATCGCCATCCCGACTCCCACGCCGAACGACTGACCGCCGCTCACGCCGGTGAGCTTGCGACCGGAGAGCTTGTTGGTGGCGAGGTGGATCGGAATCTGCGCCTGCTTCACCAGCAGGGTGTCGATCCCATGACGTTCCAGTCGCGCCGCGAAGATCAAGCGGCGCAACGCACCCTGCAGCTCCTCCATATCGACGACGGATGAGACATTGGAGCCGCGGTACTCGGCGACGCCGAAGTCCAGCGTGCTGTCACCCACGAGCAGGAACCCGTCCAGTTGCTTCGCTTCAACTTCATCCAAGAGCAGCGAGTCCGTGCGCGGATTGGGAGTCACGCGCCGCATGTGAAACCGAGATACGGCCGTCCCGAGCTGGGTGACGAGGCGCCGGCCGTATTCCGTCGTGGTGCCATCCACGATGGCGATGCGTCGCTCGCCCCCCTTCTTCGTGCTGAGCAGGATCTGGAAGCCGATGATCCCGATCATGAGCAGCGGGCCGAGGACGGTGCCGACCCAGAACCACTTAGTCCGGACACGCTCGACGAACTCGCGCCGGATGATCGCCAGGACCTTACGCACGGGCCACCTCCGGGCGGGCGTCCGCCCGCGCCGCGTCCGCTCCGACCAAGTCGATGAAGACCTTGTGCAGCGACGGGGCCACGAGCTCGAACTTGGAGAGTCGGGTTCCCGAGACGGGGCCACGAGCTCGAACTTGGAGAGTCGGGTTCCCGACGCCACCAGCGCCCTGAGGATGTCCTGCGCGTCGGCCGTGGGCGTCAACTCCAGCTCGGCGTACTGTCCGAAGTCCTCGACCTTCGCCACCAGCCGCCGGTCCCCAAACACCTGCGCCGCGCCGCCCGGCGTTCCGTCAAAGGCCACCGATAGGTGCCGTCCGCCGTGCAGCCGCTTCACCTCGGAGAGCGTGCCATCGACCCGCTTCTGCCCGCGGGCGATGATGCAGACGTGATCGCAGATCTGCTCGGCATGCTCCATGATGTGCGTCGAGAAGAGCACCGTCCGGCCGGCCCGGGCCCAATCGAGGATGGTGTCGCGGATCACCTGGGCGTTGACGGGATCGAGCCCCGAAAACGGCTCGTCGAGGATCAGGAGGTCGGGCTCGTGCAGCACGGTGGAGATGAACTGGACCTTCTGCTGCATGCCTTTCGACAGGTCCGAGACCTTGCGCATCCGCCAATCGGCGAGCCCGAGCCGCTCCAGCCACGCAAGGGCCTTGGCACGGGCGGCGCGCCGGTTCACTCCTCTGGTCTCCGCCAGGAAGAGGAGCACATCGAGGACGCGCATTTTGGGGTAGAGGCCTCGTTCCTCCGGCAAGAATCCGATCCGCGCCGAGAAGTCACGTGCCGTGCCAGGCGCGTCGAACAGGCGCACTGACCCCTCGTCGGGGACAATGACGTTCATGATCATGCGGATCGTCGTCGTCTTGCCGGCCCCGTTGGGGCCGAGCAGGCCGTAGATGACGCCCTTAGGCACCGTGAGCGAGAGCCCATCCACAGCGGTGTGCCCAGCGAACCGCTTGACGATGTGGTCTGCGGCGAGAATCGCGTTAGTCATGGGACCGAAAAGCTACTCGGTCGAGACCGGTTGTGCTGCTCCAGCCAGGGCGGCGTGCAAAGTGTGCCAGGAGAGACTCGCGCACTTCACGCGGGCGGGGAACTGCCGCACGCCGGCGAAGGCGGCCAGCTTCCCCAAAACCCGGGGATCGGCGGGAGCGTCCGGGCCGCCGGTCACCATCTCATGGAAGTCGTGAAACAGCCGCTCGGCTTCCGTTTTCGACTTGCCGGCCACGGCCGCCGTCATCAGGGAAGCCGATGCGGTGCTGATCGCGCACCCCGACCCTTGGAAGCCGATCTCCTTGATCACGTCGTCGTCGAGCCGGAGGTACACCGTGAGGTGATCCCCGCATAGCGGGTTGTTGCCTTCGGCGCTGCGGTCCGCGGGCTCGAGCTTCTTGAAGTTACGGGGGCGGCGGTTGTGCTCGAGGATCGTCTGCTGGTAGAGGTCGGCGAGGTCGCTCATGCTCCGAATACCTGTTGCACCTTTTCGACCGCGGCGACGAGCGCATCCACGTCAGCGCGCGTGTTGTAGAAGGCGAACGAGGCGCGCGCCGTCGCCGGGAGCCCGAAGAAATCCATGACGGGCTGGGTACAGTGGTGCCCGGTGCGGATCGCTACGCCTTCCTGGTCCACAATGGTTCCGACGTCGTGCGCGTGGACGCCCTCGACCGTAAACGACACGACGCTAGCCTTGTGCCCCGCGGTGCCGATCACCCGGACCCCCGGAAGTGCTGAGAGTCGGTCCGTTGCGTAGCGGAGGAGGTCCTGCTCATGAATCGCCAGCGCCTCGCGGTCGAGGCCGCCGAGGTAGTCGATGGCCGCGCCCAGGCCGATGGCTCCAGCGATGTGCGGCGTACCCGCTTCGAACTTCGCGGGAATCGGGGCGAAGGTCGTCTTCGCGAACGTGACCGAGCGAATCATGTCGCCGCCGCCCTGATAGGGGGGCAGGGCCTCGAGCCGGTCGGCGCGGCCGTACAGCAGTCCGATGCCGGTGGGGCCGAACATCTTGTGGCCGGACACCGTATAGAAGTCGCAGCCCAGCGCTTGCACGTCGATCGGCAGATGCGGCGCGGCCTGCGCTCCGTCGACGAGCACCGGGATGCCCTTGGCGTGGGCGAGCCGGACCATCTCGCCGATGGGATTGATCGTCCCCAACGAATTGGATACGTGCACGACCGCCACGATCTTCGTCCGGGGACCGAGGAGCTTCTCGTATTCGTCGAGCAACAGCTCACCACGACGGTTCATCGGGATGACTGTGAGTCTCGCGCCGCGTTCCTCGCAGATGAGCTGCCACCACGACGGTTCATCGGGATGACTGTGAGTCTCGCGCCGCGTTCCTCGCAGATGAGCTGCCAGGGAACGATGTTCGAATGGTGCTCCATGGCGGAGACGAGGACCTCGTCTCCCGGTTTCAGATTGGCGTGCCCGAACGACGAGGCGACGAGGTTCACGCCCTCCGTCGTCCCGCGCACGAACAACACCTCCCGCGCCTCCTTGGCGCCCAGGAACCGCCGGGCCTTTTCGCGGGCGCCGTCGTAGGCAGCGGTGGCGTGCTCGCTCAGGTAGTGGACGCCGCGATGGACGTTGGCGTTGCCCTCTTCGTAATAGCGCGTGAGGGCGTCGAGGACGGCGCGCGGCTTCTGGCTCGTCGCCGCGTTGTCGAGGTACACCAGGGGCCTGCCCCGCACCTTGAGTCGCAGCGCGGGGAACTCCGCCCGGAGCTTCGCGACGTCGAGCGCGGGACGGGAACCTGCCGCCGCGGAGATCGGCGGACGGACGATCGTCATATGGCCTGCTGCCAACTGTCCATGTGCAGCCGCTCGCGGACAATGCGGTCGAGCTGCGTCCGTACGTCGGGGACGCCGACCCGCGCGAGGATCTCGGTGCCGAACCCGTACGTGAGGAGCGCACGCGCCGCCTCGGCCCCGAGCCCCCGGCTACGCAGATAGTAGAGCGCGGTCGGGTCGAGGGGGCCGACCGTGGAGCCGTGAGTGCACTTCACGTCGTCGGCGTAGATCTCGAGCTGCGGCTGGCTGTCGGCCCGGGCGTCGCGCGAGAGCAGGAGGTTGTTGTTCGTCTGCTTGGAGTCGGTACGCTGGGCGCCGGGCCGGACGATGATCCGCCCGTTGAACACGCCGCGCGCCTCCGCGTCGAAAATACCGTTGAACACCTCGTGGCTCTCGCAGTGCGGTTGCGCGTGATCGATGCAGGTGTGGTGGTCCACGTGCTGTCGACCTCCCAGCACCTGCAGCCCGTTCAGGATCAGGTAGCCCCCGGTGCCACCCAGCACGGCGGTGAGGTCGTGGCGCGAGAGACCGGCTCCGAGGACGACGGCGCACGACTCGAGGGCGCTGTCCCTGCCCTGATGGACGACGGCGCACGACTCGAGGGCGCTGTCCCTGCCCTGATGGGAATAGGTGGTCGCGACATGGTAAGCGTTCGGGCTCTCGCGCTGCACCCGGTAGTGCTCGCCGCGGGCGCCGTCGCCCAGGACGAGCTCCGTCACGGCGTTCGTGAGGGAAGCCGCGTCGCCGAGCCCGGCGTACGTCTCGACCACGGTCGCGCGCGCCTCACGCCCCAGCACGATCAGATTCCGCGGATGCCACATCGGATGGCCGGCGACGGCGGTCGCGACGAACAGCAGCTGTAGCGGTGCCTCGATGACGGTCTTCGCCGGCACCGAAACGAACGCGCCATCGGCGAGGAACGCGGTCGCAAGCGCTGTGAACCCGTGGGCGTCGAAGCGGGCGTACTTGCCGAGGTGCGCCTCGACCAGCGCTGGCTCCGCCGCCAGTGCGGCGGCCAGCCCGCCGAGGCGCACGCCGTCCGGGAGCCCCTGCGCAGAGGACAGGTCGGGAGCGAACCGGCCGTTCACAAACACCGCGCGGGGCGTCGCGCGACCCCCCACGAGCAGCGGGGCGAGGTCGTCGAGGGTCGGCAGCGGAGTGTCGGGGGGGATCAGCGAGAACGGCGTCTCGGCGATCGACTGGACGCTGGTGAACCGCCACGCTTCCTGGTGCGTCGTGGGGAAGCCGACCTCCGCGAACCGGGCGATCGCCCGCTCGCGGAGCGGCTTGAGCCACGCGGGCGCCCGCGCGCTTCCCCCGCCGTTGCCCACGAACGCCCGGTACTCGGCGAGGAAATGCTCCTTCACGCGATCGCTGCCTCGGGCCGGAGCCAGTCGTAGCCTTTCTCTTCCAGCTCCAGCGCCAGGGCCTTGCCGCCGGACTTCACGATCCGGCCGTCCGCCAGCACGTGGACGAAGTCGGGCACGATGTAGTTGAGCAGGCGTTGGTAGTGCGTCACGACGACGAACGCCCGGTCCGGCGCCCGCAGCTTGTTCACCGCCTCGGCGACCGTCTTCAAGGCGTCGATATCGAGCCCCGAATCGGTCTCGTCGAGGATCGCGAGGCGCGGCTCGAGCACGGCGAGCTGCAGGATCTCGTTGCGCTTCTTCTCGCCGCCGGAGAACCCCTCGTTCACCGGCCGGCTCAGGTAACTGTCGTCCCAGCCGATCGCCTTGAGCTTCGTCTCGAGGATCTGCGCGAAGTCCAGCGGGTCGAGCTCCTCGAGACCCTGATGCTGGCGGATCGCGTTCACCGCCGAGCGCAGGAAGTAGGCGTTGGTGATGCCGCGGATCGCCACCGGGTATTGAAAAGCCAGGAACGCCCCGGCGCGTGCCCGCTCTTCGGGCTTCATCGCCAGCAGGTCGTTGCCGTCGTAGCGGACGGTGCCCTGCGTGACCGTGTAGGCCGGATGGCCCGCCAGGACCTGAGCGAGCGTGCTCTTGCCGGAGCCGTTGGGGCCCATGATGGCGTGCACCTCGCCGGCGTGGACGCGCAGGGTGACCCCGCGGAGGATTTCCTTCCCCTCGGCGGTGGCGTGGAGGTCGGTGATCTCCAGCAGCGGATCAGCCAACGGAGCCCTCCAGGCTGATGCCCAGGAGGTTCTGGGCCTCCACGGCGAACTCCATCGGCAGCTCCTTGAAGACTTCCTTGCAGAATCCGTTGACGATCATGGAGACGGCGTCCTCGGCGGAGAGACCCCGTTGCTTGCAGTAGAAGATCTGATCCTCGCCGATCTTCGACGTGGACGCCTCGTGCTCCATGATCGCCGTGCTGTTGCGCACGTCGATGTAGGGGAACGTGTGGGCGCCGCACTGGTCCCCGATCAGCATCGAGTCGCACTGCGAGTAGTTCCGCGCGCCCTCGGCGCCCTTCAGGATCTTCACCAGGCCGCGGTAGGTGTTCTGGCCGTGGCCCGCCGAGATCCCTTTCGAGACGATCGTCGACCGCGTGTTCTTGCCGATGTGGATCATCTTGGTGCCGGTGTCGGCCTGCTGGCGGTTGTTGGTCACCGCGACCGAGTAGAACTCGCCGATCGAGTTATCGCCCTGGAGGATGCAACCGGGGTACTTCCACGTGATCGCCGACCCGGTCTCGACCTGGGTCCAGGAAATCTTCGAGTTCTTCCCCGTGCACTTGCCGCGCTTGGTGACGAAATTGTAAATGCCGCCGCGCCCCTGTTCGTCGCCGGGGTACCAGTTCTGGATCGTCGAGTACTTGATGGTGGCATCGTCCAGGGCGATGAGCTCGACGACGGCGGCGTGCAGCTGGTGCTCGTCGCGCATCGGCGCCGAACAGCCCTCGAGATAGCTGACATAGCTGCCTTCGTCCGCGACGATCAGTGTTCGCTCGAACTGTCCCGTCGATTTTGCGTTGATGCGGAAATAGGTCGAGAGCTCAAGCGGGCAGCGCACGCCCTTCGGCACGTAGCAGAACGACCCGTCCGTGAACACCGCGGAGTTCAGCGTCGCGAAGAAGTTGTCGGTGTAGGGGACGACCGTGCCGAGCCACCGCTCGACCAAGGCGGGGTGCTCGCGCACCGCGTCCGAGAACGAGCAGAAAATGATGCCGTACTTGGAGAGCTCTTCCCGAAAGGTCGTCGCCACCGACACGCTGTCGAACACGGCATCCACCGCTACGCCCGTGAGCCGCTTCTGCTCGGCCAGCGGGATGCCCAGCCTCTCAAACGTGTCGAGAAGCTTGGGGTCCACGTCGCTCAGGCTCTCGGGGCTCTTCTCCTGCCTTGGCGCCGCGTAATAGTGGATCGCCTGGTAATCGATCGGTCCATAGGTGATGTTCGCCCACTTCGGCTCGCTCATCGTGAGCCAGTGGCGATACGCCTTGAGCCGCCACTCCAGGAGGAAGGCCGGCTCTCCCTTTTTCTGCGAGATCAGCCGGATGATGTCTTCGTTCAGCCCCGCCCGCACGACGTCCGAGGCGATCGTGGTCTCGAACCCGTACTTGTACGGCTGGAGGACGCGCGCCTCGATGGAGGTCATACGCACTCCCCCGACGGCTCGCAGCCATGGAAGGTGATCTGGTACTCGCACGCGTTACAGCCGTGCACGATATGCGTCCGCCGCTCTACGGCCGCGCCGAGCACCGTCTGGAGGAACTGCTCTTCGGCGGCGCAGACTTCCGGGAACCGCTCGGCCACGGCGCGGATCGCGCAGTTGTGCTCGGAGAGCCGGAAGGTGCCGGCCTCGGCCTGCCAGTCGGCCATGTACCCCGCTTCGCTCATGACCCGCGCGACCTCGGCGAGTCGCTGCTCGGCGGAGACACCAGCCAGTTGGGCCGTGAGCTGCCGCGTCAGGTCAGCGTAGTGCTCGCGGAAGATCTCGACCGCCGTCTCCCGCCCCGCCTTCTCGGCGAGCCGCTCCAGCACGTCGGTCAACGCCCGCTCGTACTGCCGCGGGAACAGAGCCTCCCCCTCGGCGCTCAGGCGGTAAGCGTAGGTCGGAGCGCCCACCCCGCGTTGCTCGCGCCCGTAGGCGATGAGCTGCTCGGCCTCGAGCTCTTTGAGGTGATGACGGATCGCGTTGGGCGAGACCCGCAGCTTCTCGGCGAGGTCCTTAGCGGTGAGCGGCTGGGCCCGCTTCAGCTCCAGGAGGATTTGGCCCCGAAGTCCTTTATGCGCGGCCAGTTGCGGCGTTGGGGTTCCCATGCGAGGAATCCTACGCCCCATACAAGTGATTGTCAACTAAATCAAAGGAGATTTTGACGAATTGATAAGACATTATAGCACAGGAGATTAGACAGTCAGACGTCTGATAATTCAATAGGCATCCCGGTTCACCTCGCGCACCAGCCGCTCATAGTCCTCCGGAGTATTCAAGTCGTCGACCACGGCGGGGTCATCCCCGGCGAGAGTCACGGTTTGGCTAGCGTGCTCGCGCAGCACCGCTCGAGCTCCCTCCGTTCGAGTAGCGGGGCTCGACTCCAATGCCCCGAACAGGGCGGCGTCCCAGATCACGGGGTGCCCGCGGCGCCCGCCGAACGCGGGGACGACCGCCCCCGGCCGCTCCCGCCTCCAGGTCTCGATCAGGCGCTCGACGGTGGCGATGCGAACGTGCGGGAGATCGACGGGCCAGACCAGAGCGGCGGCGGGGCGGAGCGGCTGGAGGGCCGACAGCGCGGCGCGGAGCGAAGCGATGGGGCCGGCGTCCACGTCCAGGTTCTCGACAATGAGGCAGTCGTGCGTGGCCAGAACAGGTCGGATCCGGGCGGCGTCGGGACCGAGCACCACGACTCGGGTCTTCAGGTCCAGTGCCTCGAAGGCCTCGAGGATGCGCACGATGAAGGGAGCCCCACGGAAATCGAGCAGGGCCTTGGGGGTGCCCATCCGGGCCGAGCGCCCGGCCGCGAGGATGACGCCGGCAAGGGGCATGGGTCTCAGAGCTTAGCTGTGCAGAGGGTTGCACGCTACCTGCAAACAGGCACATTAGACGCCCCCTATGGCTATCCGTCGCATTCGCCAACTCGGCGACCCCATTCTGCGCGTGCGCTGCGAGCGCACGCAGGATCCCAAGTCGCCGGCGATTCGTCTGGTCGCGGACGACCTCCGGGATACGCTCAAGGCCGCCCGCAAACGGTACGACATGGGCCGGGCCATGGCGGCGCCCCAAATCGGCGCGCCGGTGCGCGTCGTCGTCGTCGAGATTCCCAAACAGATGCGCTGGGTGATGGTGAACCCCGAGATCACCGACGTCGGTCCCGACGACTTCCTGGTCTGGGACGACTGCTTCTGCTTCCCGAACCTGCTGGTGCGCGTGTCCCGGGCTTACCAGATCACCGTGACGTGGCAGGACGTGAAGGGGGACATGCACACGGAGCAGCTCGAGGGTCCAATGGCGGAGCTGATCCAGCATGAGATCGACCACCTCGACGGCATTCTCGCCGTGGATCGCGCGACGGGGCTCGACCCGTTCGCGTTCCGCCGGGAGTGGGAAAAGCTACACGACAGCGCCGAGCGCCACGGCCCGCCGACACCTCGCGAAATTCTATGACGGCTCTCCCTCGGGGAGAGGGGGGAGCGGCCGTCTCCACTCTCTCGCCGAGTTTCAGCGGCTGGGCCTAGCAGCAGTTACCCAGGCACCACGGGCAGTCGGACACGAGCCTCACCTCCTTTTTTCTTCCGGGGATGGATACCGACAACGCATTTGCCGCCGCGCCGCAGGGCGAGGCGGGCGCGAAGCCGGCGCTGGTCCTCCTGCGCATCCACACAGCAGCACGCCGTTTCGATGCAGGCGGTGAGCGGCTTGAGGAGGGGATGATCCTTCGGCGGTGAGCGGCTTGAGGAGGGGATGATCCTTCTGGCGCAGCGCGTAGTAGGCCCAGCGCCCCTCGCGACGCTCCGTGACGAGGCCGGCTTCTTTGAGAAGCTTCAGCTGGCGGCTGACGTTGGGCTGCGGTTCGCCCAGAACGTCCACCAACTCGCAGACGCAGAGGCCGTCGGGCGCCATCAGCAGGCAGCAACCGATCCGCAGGCGTACGCTGTCACCCAGCGCGGCGAAGGCACGATCAATGTCGGTCGTGGTGAGGGTCGTGATCATATTCTCAAAGTGGAATATGTGAATATGGGATCGACGCGTCAAGACCCCAACGCTTCGATGGCCTCGGTGCGTCGGCGCGTCGGCGCGTCTAGATTCGTCTGTGACAGGGGTGCCCGCCGGTCTCATCGGGCGGGCTGAGAACACACCCTTACCACCTGATCCGGTTCGTACCGGCGGAGGGAGTCACCATGTCCTGTGTCACGCAGATGCATCACGCCCGCAAGGGCGCGCTCACCCCCGAGATGCGCCGCGTCGCCGAGCGCGAGGACCTGGCCCCCGAACTGGTTCGCGAGGAGGTCGCGCGCGGACGGCTCATCATCCCGGCCAACGTCGGTCACCTCGCGAAGCGGCTGGATCCCATGGCGATCGGCAAGGTCGCCACGGTCAAGATCAACGCCAACATCGGCAACTCCGCCGTCACCAGCGACATCGACGGTGAGCTCGACAAGCTCCACCACGCGGTGCACTACGGGGCCGACACGGTGATGGACCTCTCCACGGGCGGCGACATCGACCGCATCCGGGCGGCCATTCTCGACGCTTCGCCTGTACCCGTCGGCACGGTGCCCATTTACCAGGCGGTGCAGAATGTCGCGCGGATCGAGGAGCTGACTGCGGACGACCTGTTCGATATGGTCGAGCACCAGGCCCAGCAGGGCGTGGACTACGTCACCGTGCACTGCGGAATCTTGCGCGAGTACGTCCCACTCGCGTTGGGGCGGGTTACGGGGATCGTGTCGCGCGGCGGCTCGCTCCACGCGTACTGGATGACGGCGCACAACCGACAGAATCCGTTCTACGAAGACTTCGACCGGCTGCTGGAGATCGCGCGCCGCTACGACGTGACGCTATCGCTGGGCGACGCGCTGCGCCCCGGCTCGCTCGCCGACGCCAACGACCGCGCGCAGTTCGCCGAATTGGAGACCCTCGGCGAGTTGACGACGCGTGCCTGGGCCCGGGACGTCCAGGTAATGATCGAGGGGCCCGGCCACATCCCGCTGCACCTGATCGAGATCAACGTCCGCAAGCAGAAGGCCCTGTGCCACGAGGCGCCGTTCTACACGCTGGGCCCCCTTGTGACCGACATCGCGCCGGGCTACGACCACATCTCCTCGGCGATCGGCGCGGCGATGATCGGCTGGTACGGCGCCGACATGCTGTGCTACGTGACCTGCAAGGAGCACCTCGGACTCCCCAACGCCGCAGAGGTGCGCGAAGGCGTGATCGCCTACAAGATCGCGGCCCATGCCGCGGACGTCGCCCGCGGGCGCCCGGGGGCCCGCGACCGAGACGACGCACTGTCCCGGGCGCGGTTCGGGTTCGACTGGAACGAGCAGTTCCGTCTCGCCCTGGACCCCGAGCGAGCGCGCGCGCTGCACGACGAGTCCCTGCCCGCCGAGTACTTCAAGAGCGCCGAGTTCTGCGCGATGTGCGGGCCGAAGTTCTGCTCGATGCACATCACGCGGGAGATCGAGCGGAAGTTCGGGAAGGACGCTGGCAAGGTGGAGGAGCCGGTGCCGGCGGACTAGGTCACTTCCCCACGAGCGCGAACGCTCGCACCGGAAAGCTGCCGATCCCCTTTACCCTCGGTGGGACCGCGAAGAACCGGAACCCGGACGCCGGCACGCGATCCAATCCGCACAAGTGCTCGACGATAGGGATGCCCGCCGCCAGCAGAGCGGTGTGGACCGGCCGCGTGCCGTCGCTGTCGTCGTCGATGTTCAGCGAGTCGATGCCGACCAAGGCCGCGTCGCCGTCCACGAGGTGCCGCGCGGCCGCCGCCGTGAGGAACGGGTGCCCCTTCCCGTAGCGCTCGGTGCGCCAGTAGCGGTCCCAGCCAGTGTGAACCAGCACGGCCTTCCCACGCACCTCGACCCCCCCGAAGACATCGGCGTCGATCGCCCGTCCCCGATCGGCGCCGTGAACGACAACTCCGTCAAGGTTCGCCACCGCCTCAAGCGCATAGCCGGCGATGTCCTTCCCCTCTGCGTAGCGGTGGGAGGGAGCGTCGATGTAGGTCCCCGTGTTCGCGAGCAGATCGATCATCCCGAGCTGGAAGGTCGTGCCGGGCGCATAGCGGGCGTTGGAGGCCTCGCGGCTGAGCCAGTCGCGGATCTTCGGCGCGGGGAGGCCGGGATAGGTGGTCATCCCGTCCTCGATCTCGTGACTCAGATCGATGAGGCGGGCCATAATCGCGCAAGGGCTTTGAGCAGTTGGCCTTCCACGGATCCCCCATCAGGCGCTTCGGCCAACACCTGAGCGAAGCGCCGCTTGAGCAACGGATCGCGCATTCCCTGGGCAGCGAACTGCACGGTGAGGGGGATGAACCAGGACGCCTGCCGGGCCCCTGGTCCCGCCCGCGCCACCGCGGCGTATTGCTCGAAGAGCGCGAGCTGGAACGCACCCTTGGACGGAAACTGCCGGTAGATCGCGCCCTTGGTGAATCCGGCAGCCTCAGCGACTTCGTCCAACGTGACCGAGTCGAAGCCGCGCTCAGCGAAGAGCGGCAGGCCAGCCTCGATCAGCCGGGTTCTAGTTTCCGCCTTACGGCGCTCTCGAACGATACCCACCGGAATCTAAGATACGCGTTCGTATCGGTGGCAGCCAGTAAGAGCGGCCTTGACGCCGCAGATAGATACCTATGAGTATCTATACTACTACTTTCGCAGCACCTCTAGACTCTCGCCGATGTGAGCGGCAGCCCGGTGAGCTGGACGCGATGACGGCGAACACCGCATGAGGGCGATCATTGATCGCCGTGCAACCCATCGAGCAGTGCAGTGCGCAGTTCGATCGACTCTCGCCGATGTGAGCGGCAGCCCGGTGAGCTGGACGCGATGACGGCGAACACCGCATGAGGGCGATCATTGATCGCCGTGCAACCCATCGAGCAGTGCAGTGCGCAGTTCGATCGTAAAGCGGCGGCGCCGACCGTTGACCTCAAGGCGCACGGCCATCTAAGTTGTGGCCTCGCACGCGAGTCCGCGCGCCCGCGCGCCCGGCTGAGGAGTCCGATGCCCTACATCATCGCAGAACCCTGCATCAACGTGAAGGACCGGTCCTGCGTGGACGTGTGCCCGGTGGATTGCATTTATGAGGGCGAGGACATGCTGTACATCCACCCGGATGAGTGTATCGACTGCGGCGCGTGCGAGCCCGAATGCCCCGTGACGGCGATCTTCCCCGAGGAAGACTGCCCCCCGCAGTGGAAGAGCTTTATCGCCAAGAACCGGGACGTGTTCAACGGTCCCAACCCGCCCGGCAAGCCGCAGCGCAAGGGCGCCTAGAGCCGCTCCAGAAATTCCACGAGAATCCGCGTCGCGGCGAGCGGCTGCTCGAGCGGCGCCAGATGCGCCGCCGCGGGTACGCGCTCGAGGCGCGCGCCCGAAATGGCCGCGACCATCGCTTCCATAGCCGGCGGCGGCGAGATCCGATCCTCCTCGCCGACCAGGGCGAGCGTCGGCACCTGCACCATGGCCAGCGTGGGCCGCGAATCTGGGCGGTCGCGAAGGGCCCGGAGCGCCCCCACCATCCCAGGCACCGGCATCCGCTCGATCATCTCCCGCACGTCGCGGACAACCTCGGGTTGGCCCTCGAAGGTCTGCGGGGCGAGCACGAGAGGGAGCAGCCGCTCGGCGACCGCGGCCTGGCCGTGCCGCTGGGCGACCGCAATGAGATCGTCCCGGCCGCGCCTGGCTTCCGCGGCATCGGGCTCGGCCTTGGTGTCGCAGAACACGGCGGCGCGCACGCGCTCCGGGTGGCGTCGCAACAGTTCAAAGAGGATGTAGCCCCCCATCGAGAGACCGCACACGACCGCCTGCGCGGCGCCGACCGCGTCCAGCACCGCCGCGAGGTCGTCGGCATACCGCGCCATCGAGTAGCCATCTGCGGGGGCACTGGACGCGCCCGCGCCTCGCAGGTCCGGCGCGATGCGCCGCCACCGGGTGAGCCCGGCGACCTGGTGCTTCCACATCGTGCGATTGAAGGGGAACCCGTGCACGAAGAGCAGCGGCGGGCCAGCGCCCCGCACGTCGACGGCCAGCTCGACGTCGTCCACGCGGACGATCAGCGGTTCACGCGTCACGGCGCCGCAAACGTATGCCAGAAGACAACGCGACGGAATGCGGCCGGCAGGGCGCCCAGCGCGGCGAACGCTTTGGCGCCGTAGGTCTCGTCCAAGGTCACACCGTGCCGAGCCGCCAACTCCCGCGCCGCCTCGCCGGCGGGCGTGGGATGGCCGTAGCCGGGGCCGACGCCGTCCAAGATCCACGGGATGCGGGATGGGGGATGGGGGATGGGGATGCCGCGGTGCGCGAGGAGACGGGCGGCTCCGCCAGCCAGACGCGCGATCCGCCAGCGGTTAGCGACAAGAGCCGTGGTGACCCGCACACCCACGACCACCGTCGGCCATCCCAGGGCGCCCATCGCGAGTGCGAGCCCGGCGGCGGTCCCACCGGTGCCGAGCGGCAACACGATGGCGTCGGGCGGGGCGGGCAGCTGGTCGGCGAGCTCCAGTCCGGCGAGCAGGTGGCCGACGACTGCGGCCGGGGCCGCGCCGCCGCCGGGAATCCAGCGACGGCGACCGAGGCGGGCCGCCGCCCGCCACGCCGTCCAGAGCGCGAACGGGAATCCAGCGCGCGATCGACTGCGCACCACGACGTCCGCTCGCGCGACGGACGCCGCGGCGAGCGCGCGGGTCGTGGCGGTCTCGGGTTGCGGAAACTGGGCGAGGACGGTGCGAAGGCCGAGGTCCCGGGCGTGGGTGGCGGTGGCGACGCAGTGCGTCGAGCCGAGCCCGCCGATCGTCACACATACCGTCCCCGCGGGCAGTCCGATGAGGAGGAACTCAAGGCCGCGGACCTTGTTGCCACCGCCGCGGGTCGACGAGCGGTCCTCGCGCTTGAGCCACAGCTCCGCGCACCCCGTGGCAGCCGCCAAGTCCGGCCGGACGTCGGCGGGCGTGGGCCAGCCGCCGAGACTGCACGGCGCGAGGGCGCCACGTATCTTTCGCGAAAGCTCAATCGGATCCATGACCATGCGGGTTTCGACCGATTACATCCGGCACGCGGCGCGCGCCGCGCGCAAGTGCGGAGGAGACCCCTTCGGCGGCGCGCCCCAGCCCCCGGACGCCGAGTTCTACAAGACCCTCGCCAAGGCACTCGAGGAGATCGCCACCGGGCTGGAGCAGCTCAGTAAAGAAGAATAGCGCGTGGACGGGTACCTCCGCTCAGCCGCCGCGGTCGCCGAGACCGTCGCGGCGTTCCGCCGCGAGCCCCTGGTCGCCGTGGACACGGAAGCGGCGAGCTTCCACCGCTATGTGGACCGCGTCTACCTCATCCAACTCTCGACCCGCGCGGCGACGGCGATCATCGACCCTCTCGCGGTGACCGACCTCGCGCCACTGGGCGGCTTGCTCGCCGACGCCCAAATCGAAAAAGTCTTCCACGACGCCGATTACGATCTGCGAATCCTGGACCGTGACTACCAATTCCGGGCCCGGCGCCTGTTCGACACGAGGATCGCAGCCCAACTGGCCGCCGAGCCCGCGATCGGGCTGGCCGCGCTCCTCGAGAAGTACGTCGGTGTCCGGCTTCCCAAGACGCATCAGAAGGCGGACTGGTCGCGGCGGCCGCTGCCCCCGGAGATGCTGGCTTACGCCGCAGACGACACCCGACACCTCCTCAAGCTCCGCGACGCCCTGCGCGCCCGGCTCACCGCGCTGGGCCGGCTCTCCTGGGCGGAGGAGGAGTTCCGCCGGCTCGAAGAGTTGCGCTGGTCGGGGCCGGCCGGCGAGGGCGACGCCTACCTGAGAGTGAAGGGCGCGAAGACGCTGTCCCCGCGCCAGCTCGCCGCCCTGCGGGAACTGGTCGGCTGGCGGGAATCCGTGGCGCAGCAGGAGGACCGGGCGCTGTTCCGCATCATCGGCAACGACGCACTGCTGGCGGTGAGCCGGGCCCTCCCCAAGTCCGCCGGCGACCTGTCCCGCGTCCCCGACCTCCCGGCCTCGCTCGCCCGGCGGCACGCAGCGGCCCTGCTCGACGCGGTGGCGCGCGCGCGGGCGTTGCCCGAGGCGGCCCTCCCCGAGATCGAGCGCGCGCGCCGGCCTCCCAAGGACTCGGCGCTCGACGAGCGCGTGGAGCGTCTCAAGGCAGTGCGGAACCGGGTGGCGCTGGAGCTAGGGATCGATCCCGGCGTGCTGTGCGGGCGTCCGACGCTCGAAGCCGTCGCCCGCGCGGCCCCAAACGACCGCGCCGGGCTCGCCCGGGTGGGTGAGCTCCGGCGCTGGCAGGCGGAGGTGCTGGGCGACGCGCTGCTCGCTGCGCTCTAGAAGCCAAGCATCGCGCGCACTTTGGGATCGATCTTCTCCGGCGTCCAGTACGGCTCCCACACGATCTCGACATCCACATCCTTCACGCCCTCGAGGGGGCGCAGCGTTTTGTGGATGTCGTTCAGGATGAGGGGGCCGGCGGGACAGCCGGGCGAGGTGAGCGTCATGGCGATGTGAACGTTCCCGTCCTCCACCTCCACGTCATAGACCAATCCCAGGTCGATGATGTTGAGATTGAGCTCCGGATCCTTGACGGTGCGTAGCGCCTCGCGGATCCGCTCGTCGGTGATCGTCCCAGTCGTCATGGTTTCTCCTCAGCGAACCTACGCGCGGCCCCCCGCCACGGTCAATTCCCCGGCGGAGGAGGATAGCCACGCACCGCACAACGGCGGCGCCGCGCGACCCAGGCGTAGACGCGCCGCGCCACGGGCCGCACACCGGGGATCGCGAAGAGCCAGCGCATCCAGCGCCGCCCCGGCAGCAGCCGCAGGATTTCCGGGACAGCGTCGGCACCGGCGAAGACGCGCCGGTCGGGGAACACGAGGTGCATCGCCGCCGCGAGCGCCGGCAACGGAATCCCGAACCGCGCGACCGTCGCCTCGTCCTGAAACGGCACCAAGGTAATGCGATGTTCCCGGTCCCAGCGGCGCACCAGCTCGACACTGCGTCGGCACAACCCACACTCGCCGTCGTAGATCAGCGTCGCTGCACTCCGATCAGCGGGCATCGCTCGCCTGAACGGCGGCGTCCGCCACCCGGCCGCGCACTTCCTTGAGTACCGTGAACGACCGCCGCGCCCGGGGAGCGAACGCCCGGTTGGTGAGCAGCACGACGAACAGCCCGCGATCCGGATCGATCCACAACGAGGTCCCCGTCCAGCCGGTATGGCCGAAGCTGCGCGGGCCGAACTCAGTCCCGGCGCTGCTCACCGTCTCGCCCGTGGGCACCGCCTGCCAGCCCAGCGCCCGGGCTTCCGTGCCGTGCCCGAAGTCGGCGGCCTTGGTGGTGAATAGCCGGACGGTCTCCGACCGGACCACATGGCGGCCGTCGGGGAGCGCGCCCTCATGCAGGATCCATTGCGCGAAGCGCGCCACGTCCGTGGCGCTGGCGAACAGCCCCGCGTGTCCCGCGACGCCGCCGAGCCGCGCCGCGTTGCGATCATTCACTTCGCCCGCGTGTCCCGCGACGCCGCCGAGCCGCGCCGCGTTGCGATCATTCACTTCGCCCGCCACCGCGTGGCCGTGCCACTCGCCGGTCGGCGTGATGCGTCGCCGCAAGGCGACGGGCGGGCGGAAGAGCGTGTGCGTGAGCCCCAGCGGCGCGAAGATCTCGCGCGCCGCGAAGCGATCGAGCGGCTCACGCGCGGCCCGTCGCACGATCTCCCCCAGCAGGATCGCGTTCACATCGGAGTAGAGGACGCGCGTCCCGGGGCGGTAGATCGGGGACTCGGCGAACACGCGCCGCAGCGCCGCCGCGGCATCCGCTTCGCGATAGAGCGGCAGGGTGGCCCGCAGCCCCGACGTGTGCGTGAGCAGGTGGCGTACCGTGAGCCCCTCGGTGCCCGCGGCCTGGAACTCCGGGAGGTAGGTCCGCACCGGGGCGTCGAGCCGCACCGCGCCACGCTCGACGAGCACCATCAGGGCGGAGGTCGTTGCCACGATCTTGGTGAGCGACGCGAGATCGAACAGCGTGCTGTCGGGGTCCACCGCGGCGCTCCGCGGCGACCAGGTGAATCGTCCGTAGCCCTTGAGGAAGAGGATGGTGTCCGCCCGGCCCACGACCAGGACGGCGCCCGGGTACGCGCCCGCGCGAATTCCGGATTGGACGATCGGATCGAAGGTCGCGGCGTCGAATCCCGCGTGCGCCGGCGCGGGCGCCCCGGCGCCGGCTTGTAGCAGGACCAGCGCCGCTACGACCAAACCCCGGGGATGCGTCGGTGGCAGGAAGGGCAGCGGCCGTCCGGTCCGATGCGCTGCTGTTTGATCGCGTAGCCGGAGCGCTCGATCAGCAGATCGCCGCAATCAGGGCAGTAGGTGTGTTCCCAGCGACCGACCCGGCCTGGGAGGTTGCCGGCGTAGACGAACCGGAGTCCGGCGCGCGCCCCGATCTCGCAGGCGCGCACCAGCGTCGCGGCCGGCGTGTCGTCCGGATCGGTCATCTTGTAGTCCTTGTGGAACGCCGTGACGTGCCACGGAATTTCGGGCGAGACCGAGGTGATGTAGTCGGCCGCGCGGGTGAGCTGGACGTCATCGTCGTTGAAGCCGGGGACGATGAGCGTCACGATCTCCAGCCAGAACCCGCGCTCGTGGACCAGGCGGACCGCGTCGAGCACGTGCTGCAGCACGCCGCCAAGCTCGCGGTAGCGCCGGTCGTCCATCGCCTTCAAGTCGATCTTGTAGCAGTCGGTCCACGGCCGGATGAAGTCGAGCACCTGGGGCGTGGCATTGCCGTTGGAGATGAACGCGGTCTTGAGACCCCCCGCCCGCGCCGTCTTGAACACCTCGACCGCCCACTCGGCCGTAATGAGCGGCTCGTTGTACGACGAGCCGACCATGCGGGCGCCCTGGCGGTGGGCGAGCCGCACCACCTGGTCGGGCGTGATGTCGGTCGGCAGCACGCCGGCCGTCTCGTCGCGCAGGGCCTGAGAGGTCAGCCAGTTCTGGCAGTAGCCGCAGTGAAAGTCGCAACCCAGCATCCCGAAGGTGAGCGTATCGCTGCCCGGGAGGCAGTGGAAGAAGGGTTTCTTCTCGGTGGGGTCGCACTGCAAGGCGGCGACATAGCCCGCGGGGACGAGCAGGACGCCGTCCTTGTTGAAGCGGACCTTGCAGATCCCCCGCCGGCCCGGCTTGACGAGGCAGCGGTGGCCGCACGCGAAGCAACGCACCGCGCCGTCCGGGAGGGTTTCGATCAGCTCCCCTTCCCGAACCCGCGCATCGAGCACCTGGGCGAGCGACGCCGCGCCGCCGTCCGGCGCGTCGTGCGTCAGGAACGAGGTGATTCCGCGATGCGCCGCGGGGCTCACCGCAGGCTCCCCGGCGTCAGCTGATACAGCAGCAGCGCCGTGCGGACGTCCCGGTCGGAGAGGCGGCGGATCGTCCCCTTCGCGTACATGAGATCGGTGGAATCGGGGGAATGGTCGAGGCCGATGACGTGGCCGATCTCGTGCAGCGCGACGGCGCGCACGTCGTCGACCCCGAGGGGGCGGCCCTTCGGGTCGAACGTAGCGATGGTCACGGTGGCCCGGAGAATGTGCCCGTCCTGGTCCCATTCCAGGTCGGTCTGGCCGGTGCGCTCGATCTCGAACTGGATGCGCCAGCGAAAGGTCACCTCGGCGTTAGTCGAGTCGCCGCCGAGGTCGAACCGGACTGGCACGCCGGTGGTCCCCCACTCGGCGAAGGCGCCGCGGATAGCGTCGACGAAGCCCGGCTGGAAGTTGGCGACGGTCCCGGGTGTGACGTAGACGCGCACAGGATTGCGCCCGCGGTTGTCCCAGCGATGCAACATCGAGTCCTGGCTGGCGGCGACGATTTCGTTGAGATACGTAACGCCGGCGCTGGCCCGGACACGGCGGCGCGTCTCCGACCGGGCCAGCGCGTCCATGTAGGAGAGCCCGCCGGTGTCGGCCCCGACGCCCTGGGACGTGGTGGTGGTCACGGGCGGCTGGGGCCGCGGCGTCGCGGTATCAGGCGCGGTGTGGGTCGCGGTGTCGGGGACCGCGGACACGGGCGGCCGCACCGGGGCCGCGACCGGAACCCGATGGCGCATGAAGACGTTCCAGAGGATCGCGAGCGCCATCAGTGTGATGGACGCGGCGATCAGGGCGGTGAGCCGACGCTCGACCATACGCGCAATATGTCAAAACGCTCGGCTCCGCCGCTAGCTTTGCCCCTCCGCCGTCTCTATGATTGTGGCCCCGCTATGTCGAGACTCGCGTGATCGCTTGGCTTGCGAAGACCGTCGTGCGCCGCCGCTGGCTGGTGCTGGTCGCATGGGCGGGGCTCGCGGCCCTCTTCCTTCCGCAAGCTCTCGGGGTCCAGCAGGTGCTCGCGGTGCGCGGCGGCTCGGACGAGGAGACCGAATCGTTCCGCGCCGCCCAGCTTCTCAAGCAGGCATTCCCCGGTCCTTTCGCAGAGTACGTGGCCGTCGTCGTGCACGGGCCCATCTCCCGCGCCAACCGGCGGTTCGACGTCGTGCTGGACACGCTCGCGGCGGCGATGCGGCGCCGGCCGTACGTCCGCGAGGTGGTGGCGGCGAGCAGCCTCGGCGAGTCCACATTCGTGAGCCGGGACCGCCGTACCACCTTCTTCATCGCCGCCCTGGCCACCGACCAGACCGACAATATCAGCAACAACTACGTCCCCGACCTCCGTGCCGCCCTACGCGACGCACTGGCCCGGGCGCCCGGCGGGGCCGGGTTCGACGTCAAGCTCACGGGATATCCGGCGCTCGATTACGACATCCGCTCGATCAGCGCCGAGGACACCGCGCGCGGGGAGCAACGCGTCCTCCCCGTCACGCTCGTCGTGCTGGTGCTGGCGTTCGGCGCGCTGGTGGCCGCCTTGCTGCCCATCGCGGTCGGCGTGCTCGCGATCACGATCGCCCTGGGCCTCGTGACGCTGGCCGCAAAATTCCAGACGATGTCGGTGTTCGTGCTCAACATCACGACGATGGTCGGCCTGGGCGTCGGCATCGACTACTCGCTGCTCGTGGTGACGCGGTTCCGCGAGGAGCTGAACCGCGGGCTCTCCGCGTTCGACGCGGCGGTGCGGACCGTACAGACCGCCGGTGCGGCGGTCGTCACGTCGGGGCTCACGGTGGTCGTCGGCTTCGCGGGGCTGCTCACGACCCCGCTCGTCGAGACGCGGTCGGTCGGGGTGGGCGGCCTCCTGGTGGTGGCGACGGCGGTGCTGCTCGCCACGACGTTTCTGCCGGCGATGCTCGCGATCCTGGGCCGGAACATCGACCGGCCGCGCTGGCTGGCGCGCCCCCTGGCGAGCATCCATGCACCGAGCGGCTGGGAGCGCTGGGCGCGCTTCCTGCTGCACCGGCCGTGGCGCGCCGTGGCGGGCGGCGGCCTCGCGGTGGCGCTCCTGAGCTTCCCGCTTACCCAGATCCGAGCGGCTGGGAGCGCTGGGCGCGCTTCCTGCTGCACCGGCCGTGGCGCGCCGTGGCGGGCGGCGGCCTCGCGGTGGCGCTCCTGAGCTTCCCGCTTACCCAGATTCGCATCGGCGTGCCCGCCCGCAACTGGTTTCCGCCGGAATCCGAGTCCGGCCAGGGGCTCGCGGAGCTCCAGGAGATGGGCGCGAGTGGCGTGATCCAGCCGACGCGCGTGGTGATCCAGCTCCCGGAGGGTGAGTCGGCGCTCTCCCCGTTGCGTCTGCGCGGCCTCAAGACGCTGAGCGACTCGTTGCGTAAGGATCCCCGCGTCAAGGAAGTCCGTGGCGTGGCGACGATCCGACCGGGCATGTCTTCGCTGCAGCTCGCCCTCTTCTACAGCGACATCCGGGAGGTGCGCGAGCGTTTCGCTCCCTTCTTCAACGCCTATCTGAGCGCGGACAACCGCACGACGCTCGTCGACGTGATTCCCGCCGACACGGTGACCCTGACCGGCCTGATGGACGTCGCCCGCCGCGTCCGCGCCGTCGTCGCCCACCACGTGCGCGGTCTCCAGGGTTGCGAGATCCTGGTGGGAGGTTTCGCGGCGACGAGCGTGGATCTCCAACACCACCTCCTCAGCCGGCTCCCCGGGGTCGTCGCGCTGATCCTCGGCATCACCGCGCTGATGCTGTTTGTGGCGTTCCGGTCGGTGCTCGTGCCCTTGAAGGCGGTGCTGCTCAACTGCCTCTCCGTGAGCTCCGCCTTCGGCGTCACGGTGCTGGTGTTCCAACACGGCTACGGCGGCCGCCTCTTCGGTCTCGACGGTCCCACCGAGGCGATCTTCGTGGTCGTCCCCGTCCTCATCTTCGCGACCGTGTTCGGGCTGTCGATGGACTACGAAGTGTTCCTGCTCACGCGGATGAAGGAAGTCTTCGACAAGACGGGCCGCAACGACCACGCGACCATGGAGGGGTTGTCGGCGACCGCGTCCACGATCACGTTCGCGGCCGCGATCATGATCGCCGTGTTCGGCGTGTTCGCCTTCTCCCGCGTGCTCGCCGTGCAGTTCGTCGGCTTCGGCCTGGCGATGGCGGTGTTGTTCGACGCGACGCTGATCCGCATGGTGCTGGTGCCGGCCATCATGCACATCGCGGGGCGCTGGAACTGGTGGCCGGGGGTGCGCGCGCCCAGGCAGGATGGAGAGAACAGCGCCTAGAGCCTCTTGAGCCGGTCTCCCCGGACGTCCCAGTGCCACGCCGGCACGCGCTCGCCGGTTCTCGGATCCTTCAACGGCTTGTACTGCAGCCACGCCGCCTGCATGCCCAGCTCGCCTCCGACGGCGAGCAGGCGATCCTTGTCAGCGCTCACCAGGTGCACCATCGGCTCCCCCCGCCACCGGTGCCGGTGAAGCCAAACGCCACCGTCGAGGGCGAAACACATCCCCTCGCGGCGGCGTTCGAACTCCTGCCAGGGACGGGCTACGTGCAGCTGATCCGGCCCTCCACAGTCGCCGTACCGACCGGCGGTCCCGCGCCGAAGAATAGATAGCATTGCCGCGGCGTCTGCGCGTGCACCGCCGTCGCGTTCCAGCCGCCCGTCGACACGGTGACGGTGAGGGTCACCCCGGTGCTGGGCGAGAAGTTATTCAGCATCGCCATGCTGGTCGTGTACTTGACGCTGTCGTAGAAGAAGGCTTCCTCGGCCGTGGCCAGGTTGCGCAGGTCGGACTTCATCTGCGCCATGTAGCTCTTCTCCTTCGTGTTGACGAACTTCGGGATCGCGATGGACGCGAGAATCCCGATGATCACCACCACGATGAGCAGTTCAATCAGCGTGAAGCCACGACGGGACCGCAGCACGGCAAACCCTCCGGGCGCCAAAGGGCACCGGCCATGGAGGGCTGACCCCCAAGGACCGGCGCTGCAATAGTGTGGCACCAGGCAGCTTTGCCGCAAGACTTATGCTTATTCCTTGGCATCCACCCAATTGCTTCCGATGCCGACACTTACGACGAGCGGTACCGACAATTTGGCAGCCTCTTCCATATGGCGTTTTACCAGAGTGGTGGCGGTCTCCGTTTCGGCGCTGGGCACCTCGAACACGAGCTCATCGTGCACCTGCAGCACCATCCGAGTCGCGAGGTGCTGCTCGCGCAGGGCGCCGTGAATGCGGATCATCGCGATCTTGATCAGGTCAGCGGCCGAGCCCTGCAGGGGGGAGTTCGTTGCGGTCCGCTCACCGAATGCGCGGATGTTGAAGTTCTTGTCCTTGAGCTCGGGGACGTAGCGCCGCCGGCCGAACAACGTCTCGACGTAGCCCTTCTCCCGGGCCTCGGCCACTGTGCGGTCGAGCCAGGCGCGCACGCCGGCGAAGCGGCGGAAGTACTCCTGAATGAACGCGCGCGCTTCGTCTTGCGTGATGCCCAACTGGCGGGCCAGCGCGAAGGGCCCCTGCCCGTAAATGGTGGCGAAGTTGATCGTCTTGGCCCGCGCGCGCATCTCCGCGGTCACCTGCTCCTGGGGCACGCCGAAGATAACGGCCGCTGTTTGGCGGTGGATATCGCCGCCCTGTCCGAAGGCGGCGACAAAGGCCGGATCGCCGGAGAGGTGGGCCAGAAGCCGCAGCTCGATTTGCGAGTAGTCGGCGGTCAGGAGCACGGCCCCCGGCGGCGCCACGAACGCGCGGCGGATCGCCTCTCCCCGCTCGGTGCGCACGGGGATGTTCTGCAGGTTGGGGTCCGAGCTCGAGAGCCGTCCCGTCGACGCCCCCACCGGATTGAAGCTCGTGTGCACCCGTCCCGTTGACGGGTTGATATACGCTGGGAGCGCGTCCACGTAGGTGGACTTGAGCTTCGACAGCTCGCGGTACTCGATGAGCAGCCGCGGCACCTCGTGGCCCATCGCTGCGAGTTGCTCGAGCACCTCGTAATCCGTCGAGGCACCCGTCTTCGTCTTCTTGAGGACGGGCAGCTGCAGCTTGTCGAAGAGGACGGTCCGCAGCTGCGGGGTGGAGTTGATGTTGAAGTCGACTCCTGCTGCCTGATGGATCTCGCGTTCGAGGTCGCTCAGCTCGGTCGCGAACCGGCGGGACAGGTCCGCCAACAACTCGCGGTCGACGAGCACCCCCGCCCACTCCATGTCGGCCAGGACCGCGAGCAGCGGCACCTCGATCCCTTCGAGGAGGGGCCGCAGCTTGTGGTTCTCGAGCTCGGCGGCGAACGCCTCCCGCAGGCGCAGCACGGTCTCGCTGTCGTCGCAGCAGTAGCGCGCCGCGGCCGCCACGGGAACCGTGGCGAACGGGCGCTCGGTCCGCCCCTTCCCCGCGACATCCGCATAGGTGCGCAGCTCCGTCCCCAGGACCTCCCGGGCGAGATCGTCGAGACCGTGGGAACGACGCCCGGGATCGAGGACGAAGCTGGCGAGCGCCGTGTCGTAGGCGACGCCGGCGAGCTCCACGCCCGCCCGCCGCAGCACGATCCAGTCGTACTTGATGTTGTGTCCCGCCTTGGGGACTGCGGGGTCGGCGAGCAGCTCGCGCAACGGCGCGAGCGGAGCGCTTCCCAGCGGCGGCAGGTTTCGCGGCGGGGCGTCGCCCGCGAGCTCGCCGTCCGGCGCGACGTGGGCGAAGGGCAGGTACCAGGACCGTCCCGGCGCCCCGGCCAGCGAGAGTCCGATGAGCTCCGCGCGCATCGGGTCGAGCGACGACGTCTCGACGTCCAGGGCGACCAGCGGCGCTCGCCGGATCTCGGCGATCACCTCGGCCAGCCGCGCGACCTCGGAGAGCACCGCTGCCGGGGCGGCGGGCGGCGCGGCCGCCAGGGGCGCGACCGGCGCCGGACCGGCCGCGAGAGGCGGGGCGCCCAGCCCCACGAGGCGGTCGAGCTTGGGGATGAGCGAGCGGAACTCGAGCTCGGTGAACAGCTCGCGCAGGCGGGGGATGTCCGGCGGGCGGACGCGCAGGCGGTCGAGGTCGAGCGACACCGGCGCGTCGCGACGGATGGTGACGAGATCGCGGGACAGCCGGGCGAGCTCGCTGTGCTGCAGCAGGGCCTCGCGGGCCCGCTTTCCGGCCACCTCCGGCGCGCGCGTGAGGATCGTGTCGAGGTCGCCGTACGCGCCGAGCAACTCGAGAGCCGTCTTCTCCCCGATGCCCTTGACGCCCGGCACGTTGTCGGAGCTGTCGCCCACGAGCGCCAAGTAATCCACGACGCGCTCGGGCGGGACGCCGAGCCGCTCGCTGGCATTGGCCTGGTCGACCCACTGCTCTTCGACGGCCGCGGGGCCGCCTCGGCCCGGGTTGAGCAGGGCGATGCGCGGGCCGATGAGCTGGTAGAAGTCCTTGTCGCCCGACACGATGACGGCCTGGAGCCCCCGCTCCGCCGCCGCGGTGGCGAGCGTGCCGATCACGTCGTCGGCCTCGAAGCCTTCGATGCCGATGACCGGGACGCTGAACGCGTCCAGGATCTCTTCGATGCGCTCGACGGCGCGCTCAAAGTCCTGCTGCAGCTGCTCGTCCAGCTTCTCGCGCGTCGCCTTGTATTCGGGGTAGGCCTGCTCGCGGAACGAGACGCCGACATCGTGTACCCAGCCGAGGTAGGCGGGGCGGTGTTTCTCGTGAAGGCGCAGCAGGAAGTTGGTCGCGCCCCAGGCGGCGGAGGTGTTCTCGCCGCGCGCGGTGGTGAGGGGGCGGGAGATCATCGCAAAGAAGGCGCGGTAGATGAGCGCGTAGCCGTCAACGAGGAACAGCCGCTCGGCGGGCGGGGCCGTCATGGGCGCAAGATAACAGGGCGCAAATGAAAGCCCCGCCCGGCAGCGCCGAGCGGGGCGGGTCGAACGGCCCGGGAACCGGTCAGACGCGGGTCACATTCGCCGCGTGCAGTCCCTTGTCGCCCTGGAGAACTTCGAACTCCACCGCCTGGCCCTCCGCGAGCGTCTTGAAGCCGTCCATCTGGATGGCGGAGAAATGCACGAACACATCCTCGCCGCCTTCCTGTTCAATGAAGCCGTACCCTTTCGCGTCATTGAACCACTTCACCTTTCCCTTGGCCATTCGATCAGCCTCCTGCAGAGTCACACGTGAGGCGTTGGGCGCCTGCCCGGCAACCTGCTGTCGGGCGGCATAGAAATGCGCCCGGCTGTGGAGGTTGTCAAGCAACCGGGACACGGCCCGGGGCGCGGGGCTAACCGCGCTGGGCTCAATTGGTTGAAGTCGCGTACAAGGCGCGGTACAGCTCGCGGTTGCGAAGCACCGCGCGCACGTAGCCGCGGGTCTCCTGGAACGGGATCAACTCGAGGAACTGGTCGGGGTCGTCGGCCCCGGGGCGTGCGAGCCAGCGCGTGACGGGTGTGATGCCGGCGTTGTACGCGGCCACGGCGGCATCCACGCGGCCGCCGAAGCGGCGGAGCAGTTCCGCCAGGTGCGCGGCCCCGAGGTGCAGGTTCAAGTCGGGGACGGTGATCCACTCCGGATAGAACGTCACGTCGAGGCCGCGGGCCGTCTGCGCTGCGGTCCCGGGCAACAGCTGCGCGAGGCCGCGCGCGCCGGCCGCCGACAGCGCCTCGAGATCGAAGACGCTCTCCTGGCGCACCAGACCCGCCAGGACCAGCGGGTCGACGCCGAACTCTCCCGCTTCCGCCTCGACCGCGGCCCGGTTGGGCCACGGGAAGATCGCGCGCAACACGCGGGGATCGTTGGGCGCGCGGGTCGCCGCCTGCCAGCCGAGGCGCACGGCCGCCGAACCCCACCCCCGCACGGCCAGTCCCTCGCTCCACGCCAGCAGCGCATCCACATCCTGCCCAGGCCGGGCGAGCAGCCAGCGCACGGAGGCCTGGGCGTCGCTGTCCAGTCCGGCGAGCCCCAGAGTGTCCAACTCAGCGAGGCCGCGGGCGACCGCCGGCGGCGGCGGCGTGGGACGCGACGGCGCGATCTCGAGCGCGGGGAGTCCCGCGGCCTGACGCGCCCGCAGCCCGTAGTACCCGATCGAATCGTCGTGGGCGAGCGCCGTCCACAGCGCGAGAGCGGACGCGCTGTCCCCTTTCATACGCGCCAGTCGGGCGAGCCAGAAACGGGCTGCATTCCGCTGCGGTCCCGCCGCGTCCGCTTCCGACTGATAGAGGCGCTGCGCACTGTCGGGGCGGCCCTCTTCCACCGCGTGCGCCGCCAGGCGGAACCGGGCGAGCGAGCTGCGGAGGTCGGCCGGGTAGCGTGCCAACAGCTCGCCGAACCAGCGCGCCGCCCCCGGCCAGTCGCCGCGGTCGACGAGCACGTCGCCGATCACGTACAGTGCGGTCGGCGCGGCCGTGTCGGCCGGATAGGCCGCGGCGAAGCCCGACAGGGCGTCGGTCGCTCCCGGGTCACCCAGCCGCACGAGCACCCGGGCGCGGCGGTAGACGGCGAGGGGGCCGAGCACGGAGTCGCGTGCGGACGCCCGGTAGGCGAGCTCGGCGTCGCGCAACCGGTTCGCTTGCACCAGCAGCTCGCCGTACAAGACCAGCGTGGCCGCACTCGAATCGCCCTGGGCCACGGCCCGCTGCACCTCGACGCGGGCGGCGGTCGGATCGCCGTGGAGGCGCAGCGTACGCGCGAGGGCGACCCGCTCAGCGGCGAGGCGTGGCGGCAGACCCGCCCGCGCGAGCGTCACGCCGGCCGCCGCGTCGTCCGATTCGGGCGCCCGGGTGAGGAGCTCATAGAGCGCGCCCCGGGCGCGCGCGGAGTCGCCCAACTGGAGCGCGAGGCGCGCGGCGTCGAGCAGCCGGCCGCTCAGTGCGAAGGCGTCGAGCGCGGCCGCGGAGTCCCCCGCCGCGAGCAAGGCACCGGCACGTGCCGCGGGCGCAAACCGGGCGGCGGGCGCGGGGAGATCGGCGAGGAGGGCAGCGGCGGCAGCTGTGTCCCGCGTGACGCGGGCGAGGCGGAGCCGCAGCCACGGATCGGCGGCCGCGAGACCGGCGGAGCGGGCCAGGGTATAGTAGCGCGCGGCGCTGTCTGTCGCCCCGGCCTCCTCGAAGGCAACTGCGGCCCGGGCGGCGAGCAGCGCGGCCCGGAGGCCCGCACTCTTGGTCCGGGCCAGCGCGAAGTGCGGGCCGGCGGGTCCCCCCTCCCCCAACGCCAGCTCGGCGGTGGCGAGCACCTCCAACGCCTCGCCGTTCTCGTAGTCCTCGAGCCACGGCTGCCCCGCGAGCAGGCTCTTGGCCTGATCGTAGCGGCGGGCGAGCAACTCCGCCCGTGCTGCCCGCACGATGAACTCGGCGTTAGGCCGCTCGGCCCGGGCCGCCGCGGCCAGCAGCGCCTGGGCGGCGTGCCAGGGTCGCCCGGCGAGTCGGAGCGATTCGGCCTGCGCGAGCACCGGGCCGGGGGCCTGCGCCGCCCGCGCCGGTGCCGCCGCGGTGGCCAACAGGCCGAGAACGGTCCGCCAGGTCATTGCATCCGACGCACCCGGGCCAGCACCCGCTGGTACTCCGAGCGGGAGCTGGGTGTCAACCGGAAGCGCCCGAATCCGGACTCGTCGCGGAACAGCAGGCTCACCCGCAGCTGGATGTAGTTCCAGCGGATCGTCAAAGCGTCGCGGCTGACATCTCCCCGGAGGTCGACGACTTCGTCGGGCTCCCCGAGGGTAATGAACACCTCGCCACGATCGGTCAGCCACCCCGGGTCCGCGCTCTCCTGGAAGCGCTGGTTGGCGATCTGGACCCGCCGGAAGTACTCGTCGAGCGCCTCGTTCTCGGGAGTCATCGGGACGGGGTCCGTGGTCTTCCAGAAGTCCCGCCACAGCCCGGGGCGCTGATCGGGCGGAGCGCTCCGCAGCTTCGCCACCAGGTCCTGGCGATCGAAGTAGCGCAACAAGCTCAGCATCTGGTCGAAGTTCGTGATGATCCATTGGTCGGAGAGGCTGACCACGAACGGCGTCTCGGCCTTGAGGGAGCCACCCCCGGCGACGGCCGCGACCACGAGGTCAGCCCGGCCCAGAGGGATGCGCCCGGGCGCCAGCGCCACCGTCGTGTGGCTGAGGTCGCCGCCCGAGAGCGCCACCGTGTCCTGCCACACGGGCGCTCCCCGACCGTCCACAGCGCTCACGGCGAGCCGGGTGCCGGGGGGAAGCCCATAGCCTTCCAGGTAGAAACGCAGGGTGTCTCCGCCGAAGGGAAGGGTCGCCCGCGGGTTCGCCACGAGCTTGGGAAGCTCGGCGAGGCTGGACCGCCCGGTCCCATCATAGTAAGGAATGGGGCTCCCGATCCCCTGCCCCGTGAAGCTCGGGACCGTGTCCACACGCTCGCCGCGCGACAGGTTGGGGCCGTTCCGGTCGCGGACGAGGACGCCCACGTGATAGACGCCCGGGCGAACGGTGATGAACTGTTGGAAAATGATGCTCTCGTCCCCGCGCAGGGTCTCTTTGAACGCACGCACGCGCACCGCCTGATCGCTGGTCACGAGCCGCGAGAGGCCGGTGTCGGGGCGGAAGCTGACTTCGACGTGATACTCGGCGACGAACTCGTTGGCGTCGCGCCGGAAGGTGAGCGCCGTATTGGCGAGTGAGAGCGCGCAGAGGGCGAGCGTGGAGTCCGGCGTGGCGGCGCGGAGGTAACGGACCGTGCCTACGAACGGCAGCGCCGGGCCGCCGACGAGGAAGCCCATGGACCGATAGACGGTGCTGGCGTCGAACAGCTGGGTGATGCCGACGCCGGGCGGCGTGCGGTCGGGGGCCCCGACCCGCTGCCACGGGCCGCAGGCGAGGATCCCCGCGGAGCACAGCGCCCACACCGCGCGACGTCGCGTCACTTGCTCACCCTCGAATGCGCACGTTAGTTTCGCGCGTCCCCATGGCCAGCGAGACTTACGTGGGCCGGACGATCGCCGGCTACCGCCTGCTCGAGCGCGTGGGCGAGGGCGGGACGGCGGAAGTTTACCGCGCCGAGCACCCCGAGCGCGGCCCCTGTGCGTTCAAGGTATTGCGCCCGCGCCTCCGGAGCGACCCCGTTGCGGTCAAGCGGTTTCTGCGTGAGGCGGGCTACGGCGCGCGCGTCGTCCACCCAAGTGTGGTCCGCACCTACGAATACGGCGAAGCCGACGGCCTCCATTACCTCGCGCTCGAATGGGCGGGTGGCGAATCGCTGGCTCAGTTCCTACACCGCAACGGGCCGCTCGCTCCCGCCGACGCCGCGGCGGTCACGCGCCAGCTGGCCGCAGGTCTCAGCGCCGCCCACCAGGCCGGCATCATCCACCGCGACTTGAAGCCCGAGAACATCGTCTACGATGCCCCGACCCGGCAGGTGAAGCTCCTGGACTTCGGGATCGCGCGGGACGCCGAGCTGCCGCCGGAGGAACGGCTCACCCGGACGGGTTTTTTCGTGGGGACGCTGCAATACGTGGCGCCCGAAGCGCTGTCGGGCGCGCTGGTGGACGGTCGCGCCGACATCTACAGCCTGGCGACGATCACGTACTTCATGCTCACGGGCCGGCGCCCATTTGTCGGTCGCACGCCGCGCGAGCTGTTCCAGCAGATGCTCACCCAGCCGCCCACGCCGCTCAACGCGGCGGTCGCCGGACGCCAGTTCCCGGCGGGCCTCCAAGCCGCGCTGATGCGCGGGCTCGAGCGCGACCCGGACCGCCGCCAGCCGACGGTGCTGGAGTTCGCCGCGGAGGTGGACGTGGGGAGCCGCGGAGGACCGGCCCAGGGCACCGCAGGCGGTCTGTTCGGTGTCCTCAAGTCCCTCATTAGGAAGAAGTAGTAGTAGTACAGGCTACTACGTGACAGCCGAAACCGCTCTCCTCAAGCGCCTTCGCGAGCTTCTGCGCGAACGCTCCGTCACCCGCGGCGACTTCGTGCTCGCCTCCGGCAAGCGCTCCACCTACTACATCGATGCCCGGCCCACCACAATGTCTGGCGAAGGGCTCACCGTCATCGGAGCCCTGGGCCTGACACGGCTCCAGGCCCGCGGGTGGGCGCCGCGCGCCGTCGGGGGACTCACCCTCGGCGCCGACCCCGTGGCCTACGCGATCGCGACCGCTGCGCGTGCACACGGCGTCGCCCTCGACGCCTTCACCGTGCGTCGCCAAGCCAAGACGCATGGCACCGGCCGGCGCATCGAAGGCTGCTTTGCGCCGGGCGACCCGGTGCTCGTCGTCGAGGACGTGATCACGACGGGTCAGTCGGCCCAGGAGGCGATCGCCGCTATCAGGGGTGCGGGGGGCACGGTACTGGGCGTGCTCGCCGTGGTGGACCGTGAGGAAGGCGGGCGGGCGAGCCTAGAAGCGCTAGGCCTCGCCGTGGACGCGCTAGTGAGCGCCTCGGAGCTGTTGTAAGATGCTGCGGTGACCCTCCCCTCTCTCGACCCGCGCCTGTCCCTGGCCGCCCGCCTGCGCGGTTGGACGGACGACGCCACGGCGCTGGAGCAGCGCCTCAAGGACCTCGAGACGTTCCGGCGCAGCCACCGGCGACGGTGGGTCATCGCGGTCGGTTTGTTCGTGATCGGCGTCGTCGGCAGGTTCTTCGGGGCTGCCGAGGTGTCGCTGACCATGATCACGGCGGTGTTCTCCGCGGCGCTGATCGGGAATGCGCTGCTGGGCATCGTCAACGAGCGTGGTTGGTACCGTTGGTGGGGGATCTACGTGCTGGCGGTGTTCGACGTCCTGCTGGTGGCGGTGCCGATCGTGTGGTTCGGCCACGGCGGGTTCGTGGCGGCGTTCTTCCTGGCCATCCTCCCTTACACCTTCGACCAAGGTCAGGCGGTGGGGGACTTCCTCGTGCTGGCGGGATCGCTGGCCTATCTCGGCGCCAGCGTGCTGCACGCCCGGTGGTACCGCGAGGACCCCAACTTCCTGACTCCGACGGTGCTCGAGACGGTCGTGTTCGTGGCGGTGGCCTGGGTGCTACGCCGCATTCCGGCGACGCTGATCACGCGGATCCGGCAGGCCCGTGGCGTGATCGGGGAGGCCGAGCAGGGATACCTGGCGGTGCGGGCCGCCGCGGCCGAGTCGGACGAGCTGGGCTTCCTGGAAAAGAGCTTCAACCGGATGCTGGACGAGATGGGGACGACGATCTCGACGGTGCAGCGGGAGGCGGACGAAGTGGCGGCGTTCGCCGAGCAGCTGGCGGCGGCGTCGCAGGAGCTGCACGCCTCCTCGGAGACGGTATCCGAGACCGCCCAGCAGCTGGCGGGGGGCCTGGGCCAGCAGCGGACGATGGCCGAGACCGCGCGCGGGGAGAGCGCCAAAGCCGCCGACCAAGCGGAGTCGCTGCGGGTGCGAGCGGAAATGATGCAGGTGGACGCCCGCCGGCTGGTGGCCGCGGCCGAGCGTGGCCGCGAGCGCGTGGCGCGGGCCAGCCAGACGCTGCGGACCGTCGGCGAGGAGGTGCGGGCCACGGCGTCGACGGTCGTCGGCTTGTCGGGGATGTCGGAACGGATCGGCGTGTTCGCCCAAACGATCGCGCGCATCGCGCGGCAGACCCACCTCCTGGCGTTGAACGCGGCGATCGAGGCCGCCCGGGCCGAAGAGCACGGCGAGGGCTTCGCGGTCGTGGCGGACGAGGTGCGGGCGCTGGCGGCGGAGGCGGGGAAGTCGGGACGAGAAGTGGCGGAGCTGGTGAGCGAGCTGCGCGCGGGGATCGACGCGGCGGCGCGGGCGATGCAATCGGGCGAGGCCAAGGTGCGCGACATCGGGGAGGTGGCCGCGGAGGCCGACGCGGCGCTCCAGGAGCTGCACGAGGGGGTGCAGCTCATCGGGGATCTCGTCAATGCGACGGCGGAAGTGTCGCGCAGTCAGGCGCAGCGCCTCGCCGACTTGGCGCAGTCCCTGCAACAGGTAGCCGCGATCTCCAGCTCGTCCTCGCAGAGCGCCGACGGCGCCGCGGCGGCGTCGGGTGCGCAGATCGCCTCGATGAGCGACCTCACGGCGACGTCGCAGCAACTGGCCCAACTGGCCGAGCGGCTGCGGGCCGGCATCGCGCGCTTCTCGGTGCTGCGGCGCGACCAGGCGACCGCCGAATACCGCGTCCCGCGCCCGGTCCAGCCGCAGGCCGCCGACTGATCCCGCTAATCACCCCGCCCGGAAGGCCGCCGCGGCCGCGGTCGGTCCTTGGTCCCACATCCCCGCGTTGAGCGGATGAAACGCGCGCAGGGCCTCCCGGTACGGGGTGATGAGCAGATCGCAGAAGCGGGCGAGGGCGACATCGAAGGGAAAGCGGTGCCGGAACTCGGTCGCCGTGACGCCGAGCAACGTTTTCAGATGCCGGGAAAAGCTCTGCGGCGAGGAGAAGTCCAGCCGGTAGGCGATGTCCGCCACCGAGAGCCCCGGGTTCTGGAACAGATACGCCGCATGCAAGAGACGCATCGCCGCCAGATAGCTCTTGGGTGAGGGCAGGCCGGCCCGGTAGAATCGCGACATCATGGTGCTGGGGCGCGCGCGCAGGTGGCGGGCGAGGCCGCGGACGGTGCACAGCACCGGCGCGAGGCGGGCCAGGGCCTCGAAGAACAACCGTGTGTCTTCCGAGACGTCCGCCAACTCCGGGACGACGTGCGCGAGGATGCGGGCCGCGACCGGTGAAGCCGGGTGAGCCACGAGGTCCCGCAGGCGCCGCCAGCCGCCCGCGTCGGTACAGTCGACGGCGGTGCGCACGCCGGTCGCGCCCAGCCTGAGCAGGGTCTGCGGCGCATCGCTGTCTGGCCGCGAGACCAGCGCGACGGCGGGGATGGCGGGGAATTCGCGGACGAACCGGGCGACGGCCGGCAGCTCGTCGGTGCAGCAGCGGTGGACCGAGATCACGAGGGCATCGACGCGGTGGCGCCGGGCGGCGGCGAACAGCTCGCGCGCCGAATCGGCGTGGACCGCCGCGAAGCAGCCGTTCCCCGCGGCCTCGAGCCGCGGCCGCTCGGCGGGGGGCAGAAACGTGCATACGGTCACCATGTGCGGGGCAGGGTAGCGATGCGGAATCAACTGCGGGTCACAGTTCGGCCGGCACCACGCTGGGGGCTGACGCCGCGGCGCAGCGTCGGCTCAACGCCTCGTCAAACCGTGGCCGTGCTGCTCGGAGCGGCGCTGGTGAGCGGGGCGATGGGAACGTGGTGGCTCATCCGCAGGGCGGGTCGCGTGCTGGACTCGGAGCTGGTGGCCGTCGCCCCGCTCGCACTCGGCGCGGCCGACTTGGAGCCCTCAGCCCTGGGCGTCGAGCGCGACCTGGCGGCCGCGGTCACGGCGGGCGGCGGTGTGCGCACCGTGCCAGCGGCAGCGGCACACTCCGCCTGGGACCCGCAGGCGGCGCCCGCCCAGGCCGCCCTCGAGCTCGCCCAGCGCACCAGGGCCGGCCTCGTCGTGCTGGCCCAGCTGTGGCCCGTCGGGGCGGACTCTGTCCGCCTCGTCGCGCGGCTTCTCGACGTCTCGCACAACCGCGTGCTTGGCATGGTCGAAGCCCGGGCCGCACGGGCCCGGTTGGTGACGCTGGGGGTGGAGGCCGGGACGCAGCTCCGCGCCCACCTGCCGGCTCAGTCCTCCAGCAATTCCCGGTAGACGTCCCAGTCGCCATCACTGAAGCAGACGAAGCGCACCAGCTCGACCGCCGTCGGGGGGGCGAGTTGCGCGCGCACCGCGTCGACCGCGATCCGAGAGGCGGCGCCGACAGGGTAGCGGTATGCGCCGGTACTGATGGAAGGAAAAGCGATGCTGCGCAGATTGTGCTCGATCGCGAGTCGCAACGAGTTCGTGTAGCAGCGCCGCAGGAGATCCGCCTCCCCCCGACCGCCACCGCCCCACACGGGGCCCACCGTGTGAATCACGTATGGCGCCGGGAGGCGATAGCCCTTGGTGATCCGGGCCTCCCCCGTGGGGCATCCGCCCAGCCTTCGACACGCATCGAGGAGCTCGGGACCGGCGGCCCGGTGAATCGCACCGTCCACGCCCCCGCCGCCGAGCAGGGTAGTGTTGGCAGCGTTGACGATCGCATCGACGCGCTCCTTGGTAATGTCGCCGCGAACCGCTTCGATGCGGGCGGGCGGCATCACTTCGTCGTATCGGCCGCGACCCGCGCAAAGTCCCCCTGACCCGGCCAGGTGAGATGGTCGATCTTGCCGTCGGCGTTCAGCGCGAACGTGACAAGGTCACTGCCCGCCTCCGGATCGCGCCAGGTGGCCTTGAAGGTGTCGAAGTGCCAATGGGCCAGGTCGGCGACGAGGAAGGGACCGAATCCCAGCACCAGGCGTCCACTGTCGGCCTTCACGGTCACGTCGCCATACATCTCGTTGCGGTAAGTGCCCGCGTAGCGGGGAAGGTCGAACGAGGGCTTGGTGCCGGCGACGTGAGCGGAGTCCTGCTTCGCCTGGTCGACGCTGTCGCGCGCCAGGCCGTTGCGATAGACCTGCAGGAAGTCGGCGCTCCAGTCACCGACAGGGACTCCCACGTAGCTGTCCACGACCCGCAAGGCGACGGCCGCGGTCAGCAGCCGCCCCGCTTCGCCGCCGTTGCTCAGCACGACGATGCCGACCCGCTCCTCGGGGACCAGCATCACGATCGAGCGCATGCCGTCGAGCGCGCCGTTGTGGGAAACGAGCTTCCGGCCGCGGTAGTCCGACAGCGACCACCCCAGCCCGTAGGCCTGAAAGTGCGTGGAAGGCCGCAGCCGTTCGGTGATGGAATCGAGCGGGATCACCGTCTGGGGCGAGCGCATCTCCTTGACCGCCGCCTCGCTCACGAGCCGCTGTCCCCGGTACACACCATTGCCGAGCTGCAGGCGGACCCACTGCGCCATCTCGATCACGTTCGAGTTGATCGAGCCGGCGGGGCCGACGTTGTCCACGTTGCGCCAGGCGATCGCTCGCAACTTGCCGGAGAAACGCTCGTGCGGCGTAGCGACGTCGCCGCCGGGCGGCAGCTGGACCACGCTGGTATTGGAAGCCGTCATGCCGAGCGGCGTGAAGATGCGCCGGCGTATGAAGTCGTCCCAGGTCTGCCCGGTCACCGCGGGGACGATCTGCCCGGCCGCGAGGAACATGATGTTCTGATAGCCGTAGCGACTGCGGAAGCTCCAGCTGGGCTGCAGGTACCGGACGCGGCGCAGGATCTCGGCGCGATCATACGGAGTCGCCCACCACAGCCCGTCGCCGCGGGCGAGGCCGCTGCGGTGCGTGAGCAGGTCCCGGAGCGTGAGCTCGCGGGTCACGTAGGGATCAGAGAGCTGGAAGCCCGTGAGGTGCTTCGATACCGGATCGTCCCAGGCGATCTTGCCGGAATCGACGAGCATCGCCAGAGCGGCCGCGGTGAACGCCTTGGTGCAGGAGGCGATGGCGAACAGCGTCCGCTCGGTGACCCGCGCCGTGTCGCCCATGCGCCGCACGCCGAACCCGCGCGCCAGAACGACGGAATCGTCCTTCACCACCGCGACCGCAAGGCCGGGCACGTCCCACACGCGGAGCGCGGCCGTCACATAGGCGTCGAGGCCGCGCAGGGGCCGGGGGAGGGCAGCCGGCCGTTGCGCGGCGAGCGGCGAACCGGCGAAGAGCGTAGCGACGACGAGCGAGCGGCGAACGGACATCAGTACACCTCCAGCGCTGCGGTGCACCCAGGAAAGCTCAAGCCCTGCGCAAGGTACCTTCCGTGGTTCTCGCGGCAACCGCATCGTTAGGCAGGGAACGAGACCTCCATGGCCGGCCGCGACATTCTCGACCGCGTGCGCAAAGCGCTGGGCGACCGCTACGACGTGATCACCGCCGTGGGGCGGGGAGGTACGGCGAGCATCTTTGGCGCGTACGACAAGAGCGGCCAGCGGGTCGCGATCAAAGTGCTGCACCCGGAGCTGACCGTCTCCGTGGCGGCCGACCGCTTCCTGCGCGAGATCCGTTACGCCGGGCGCCTGCATCATCCACGCATCGCCCCGCTGCTCGACAGCGGCGAGACGGACTACCTGCTGTGGTTCGTGATGCCGTTCGTGCCCGGCGAGACGCTGCGGCAGGTACTGCGGCGCGAACAGCGGCTCGGGGTGGACCGGGCGTGCCGCACCGCTTGCGAGGTGCTGGAGGTGCTGACGCACGCCCACGGCGCGGGCCTGGCGCATCGCGACATCAAGCCCGACAACATCGTCCTCGGCGAGACCGGGGCGACGTTGGTCGACTTCGGTATCGCGCGGGCGATCGCGACCTCAGGGGAGGACCGCGTGACGCGCAGCGGCTTCGTGGTAGGCACCGAGGAGTACATGAGCCCCGAGCAGGCGGCCGGGTTGCCCGAGGTGGATGCCCGCAGCGATTTGTATTCGCTGGGCGTCGTCCTGTTCGAGGCCATCGCGGGGCGGCCGCCGTTTTCCTCGCCGAGCGCCGCGGCGGTGCTCGACATGCACCAACATCACCCGCCGCCCGCGCTCGGCAGCCTGCGGCGCGACGCGCCCGCGCCGCTCGTTGCCGCGATCACCAAAGCCCTGGCCAAGGGCCCCGGCGATCGCTGGCAGACGGCGGCGGAGATGCAGGAAGCGCTGCGGCCGTTCGCACACACCGCCTGACGGGAGCATGAAGGCCCGCTGCCTGCTCGGTCTCCTCGCCCTCGCCGCCTGCCAGCCGCAGTCGCAGCGGCTGCTCCTGCTCGATCTGCAGCTCTCCGATCCTATCGCGCTCGACGCCACCGCCGAGCCGTGGCACGCGGCTGGCTATACGGTCGAATACCGGCGCTTCTACCCGCACCTGACACGTAATGACCTGCGGCGCTACCGGGGCGTCGTGCTGCTGGGCGGCGCCGAGCCGGAGCGGTCCTCGGACGCGCTGTCGGCGGGCGACCTGGCCCTGCTCGGCGAGTGGGTGGGCCGGGGCGGCGTGGTGGTCTTCGGCTACGCTGGGGATGGTGAGGGTTTTCTCGACCGGTGGGTGATGAACCGCTGGCTAGCGTCCCTGGGGTCGGGGATCGTGATCGGGGACTACGCGCTCCGCGATACCACGCTGCGACCCGCGGGCGCCCTCGAATCGCAGCCGTACGCGGAGCCGGCCGAGGGCACGGGGCTGCGGGACCCGGGGGTCGCGCCGTTCCCGTTCGGGCGCAACCACGGACTGCTCGTGAGCCGCCAAGAGCAAGTGCTCGCCCGGGCGAGCGCGGCGGCGTTCGTGCACCCGCCCGGCCAGCCAGCCGCCGCCCGTCGCGGAGCCGCCGTCACCGCGGCGAGCCGGGTGGGCGACGGGCTCGTTCTGGTCGCGAGCCGACACGCGCTGGGCGCGCTCGGTCTCGAGAGCCGCCCCGGCGACACGCCGCTGCTCGATGCGGACGGCCTCGCCCGCACGCGCGACTTCCTCGTCGCCCTCGCGCGCTGGACCCGGCGACCGGCGGAGTGGGCGCACGTCCCCCCCGCTCGCGCGGGGCGGCGGATCGTCCTCCTGGACAGCCCGCGCCCGGTGTCGCCTCGCCCTCCGCGGCTCGCCCCGCCCGCCCGCGTAGTTCTCGAATCGCTCCCCGCGCCGGGGGACGCCGGCCGGCGCGCCACCCCGCCGCCACCGCTGCCGTGGGCTCCGCGCCAGCCGTTGCGCGCGCTGTGGGCGCCACTCCCCCTGCGGCCCGGGACGTTCGCCGCACCGCGCCGGGCGTCGCTCGATTCCCTGCTCGCGTTTCTCGACGTGGGGGGGTTCAACACGCTGATCGGCGACGCCGCCGCGTGGGCGGCGGACTCGCTCCATGCGGCGCCGTGGGAGCGGGACGCCATCCGGGCGGCGTGGCGCCAGACCGTGGACCAGCTGGAGACGACCAGCTTCGACTGGATTCCGGCCATCACACTACGGGAGTTCCGCGTTCCCGTGGACACGCCGGCGCGCGGCGTGCGTGGGGATACTCTGGCGGCGTGGTGCGCGCTCGACTCCCGGCTCTGGGATCAGGCGCTGGCGCCCGCTACGCGGCAGCTCGCCCGTCTGGCGGCGGGGGCGCCCGACCTGATCCCCGCCGTGGCGATCGATCTGGACGCCGCCGGAGTGGGCACCGACAGCTACGCGTTCTGCGATCCCGCCTGGCGCGCGGGGCTCGCCGGGCTGCCGGGGGACACGGCGCTCGGCACCGAGCGACGCGAGCGGCTCAGGACCTTGCCGGTCGAGCAGCGGTACGACACGCTGCTCGACGCCGGCCTGCTGGATGCGTATTACGGCGCGCTGGAGCGAGCCGTCGCGCGGCGCGCGGCGGAGCTGCGCGGGCAAGCGCGGCGACTCGATCCGGAGCTGGCGTTCGCGCTGCGTACCACGCGCTTCCCCAGCGATTGGTGGGGGCTGGGCCTCACCACCGGGCTCGCCGAGCCCGGGTCGGCCGTGGTGCTGCTGACAGCGGCGTCCGCGGTCCGGCTCCCGCTCGCGCGCCTGAGCGCGCACGGCGCGCCGGCAGTGCATGCGCTCGAGCTTGTGCCGGAGCGACTCCCCGCCGCCGCGTGGTCGCGCCTGGGGCGAATCGTGTTCGCCGCGCACAGCGGGTTCTGGATCCCGGCAGCGGGGGGGACGCCGGGCCGCTCTCGCACCGCCGAGGGCCCGCTCTCCCCGGACAGCCTCGCGCGCCTCATCCGCCGCCTTGGTAAGTAGTCGTCACTTGCTGGGCCGGCGGGCGCGCTGCTAGCTTCCGGGCGCGGGTTTCGGTGGAGCGTGATGGTCGCGGCACGCCGGTGGTAGGGGCGTGTCGAGGAAAGTCCGAGCTCCAACGGGCAGACTGCCAGGTAACGCCTGGGCGCCGCAAGGCGACGGACAGGGCCACAGAGAACAGACCGCCCTGTATCCAAAGGGTAAGGGTGAAACGGTGGGGTAAGAGCCCACCGCGCGTTCGGCAACGGACGCGGCACGGCAACCCCCAGTCGGAGCAAGGCCAAGTAAGCAGCGAGACCCGGCCCGGGTCGTTCGAGCTGCGGGTAGGCCGCTTGAGGTGGCCGGTGACGGCCATCCCAGAGAGATGACCATCTGCTCGCCCTTCGGGGCGCGCACACAGAACTCGGCTTATGGCTCCACCACTCCCGCTCCCATGACCTCAAAACCGTATCCGGCGCACTGGGAGTCGGTCGCCGATCTGCGGGTGTTCCGCACGACGACGGCGGAGTGGGAAAAACTGCTGGGGTGGCGACAGGACATGCGACGGCGCGGGTGGAAGCTCCTCAGGGTCTCCAGCGACGGGCCGGAGCTGGTCGCCATCTTCGGCCGTACCAAGACGGATCGAACCACGGCATGACGCTGCGACGCTTCACAGTCTACGCGATCCTCGGCGCGGCGGCGGCGTGCGGCGGCTCCCGCGCGAGTGCCCCCCCTGCGCCGCCGTCCCCCTCCACTCCCGCTCCTCGCCCCCCCGACGCGGCTCCGCCCGCCGGCCCCAAGCCGGTGCGGTTCGGACCCAGCGCGCTCAAGTACCTGATCCGCCGCCAGATCTCGGCGACCCAGACCTTCCAGGGTCAGACGAGCTCGAGCCGGCTCGGCTTCCGGCTGTTCGTGCACGCCACCATTCGCGGCCCCGCCGACTCCCTCGGCTACCCGGCGACGTTCACCGTGGACTCGATCGTCCCCGATTCGGGGGTGGCGCTCCCCGTGACGATCAATCTCACAGCCGCGCGGGGGCTGTCGTACCGCGGCGTGCTGAGCCCGAGCGGCGAGCTCAAGAACAGCACGCCGTCAGACACCGTCATCGCCCGCGGCTTGTCGCAAGTCCTGGCCAACTTCCGCGACTTCTATCCGGGGATCCCGCGTGACGGCCTGACGCTGAACGCGGCGTGGACCGACACGACGTCTCGGACCGACCGCGCCGGCATCTTCGACCGGGTGACCGTCACCACGATCGCGACATCGCGGGCCGCGGCGATCGAGGAGCTGGCCGGGGCCCACGCGATCCGGGTCGAGATCAGTGCGGTGCTGGCGATCACCGGTGCCGGTAATCAGGGTGGACAGGAACTCCACCTCGCGGGTCGGGGGACGCGGCACGGCATCGAATACGTCGCCGTCGACGGGCGCTTTCTGGGCGGCGAAGCCACCGATTCCACGGACCTCGAAATCGCGGTTCCGGCGCAGGGGCAGGTCGTCTCCATCAAGCAGGTCGCCCGCTCGATCGTGCAGGTGCTCCCGTAGGCCGTCGGCCGCCGCTCCTCGCCGCGCTCACGGTGCTGGGCGCCGCGACCGCCGCCGCGCAGGCCGTCCCCAACCGCGCGACCGCCTACCTCCATCCCACCGACGTCACCGACGCTCGGGCCATCTGGGTGAATCCCGCAGGACTCGCCGGGCTCACGATGGCGTCGGTGTATCTCGACCTCACCGTGGGCCAGCCCGGGGGTCGCGGCCGGCTGCGCCAGCTCAGCGCGGGCTTCGACTCGCGCGGGTTCGCGTTCTCCTATCAGCGCGACATCCTCGACGGCGGTGGCCGGGGGCACACCTACAAGGTCGGACTCGGGGGGGGCAACGGGCCGCTCGCGGCCGGCTTCGGCGTGGCGCTGTATCGCGGGGACACCAAGGGCACGGGGTGGGACCTGGGCCTCCGCTATGTTCCCTCACGGGCGCTGCGCGTGGGCGGCGCGATTCTCAACATCGGCGAGCCCAGCGTGCGGGGCGTGAAGCTGCCCGTCACATTCGTGCCGGGAGCCTCCTTCGAGCCCTTCGGGCCGCGCGCCGTGCTCTCGGCGCACGCGCGCGTTACGACGGGGGCCGTGCAAGGCTACGCCGTCGGCGCGCGGGCGAGCCTCGGTCTGGTGGGAGCGCTGCTCCGGCTCGACACCGACCGCGCGTTCCGGCGGTCGGCATTCGCCATCGGATTCTCGATCGGCGGCCCGGATCGCCTGGGGATGGTCGCCTCGACGCCCGGTGACCTGTCGGCAATCGACGCGCTCAGCCTCTACGGCGTGTCGTTGCGCAGCCCCACCCGCTAAAACGCTCTACCGCGCCCGTACGCGCGGCCTTCGCGGCCTCGGCACCGGCGGCCGGGCGTGCGGCCGTGTTGTGGCGATGGGGGTCGACAGCGCGCGGTCGATGCGCTTGGCGAGCTCCCAGAACGCCCGGACGGGCAGCGCACGGTAGACGGTGTCGCGGCGCACCGCGGCGCGCCCCTGAACCCTCAGCATCACGACGAAGCGCGGGCCCCCGCTCCAGCGGAGGTTGTTGTCGTAGCCGAGCACCGCCGCCCGCCCGTAACGGCGTGTCGCGCCGGCCCCCGCCCCCACGACCACCACCTCCCGGCGGCCGATCACGAGCAGGGCGGAATCGCCGGGCTGATCGGGCTGGAAGGCGAGCAGGGCGGTGTCCCCGCGGGCGAGCGCGCCGCGATGCCGCAGCGCCTCGGAGATGGGCTCGGGAAGGGGCGCCGCGGCGACGAGGCGCGGGGCGCGGCCCGACACCGCCCACCCCATCACGACCACGCCCGCCGCGAACGCCACGGCGAGCAGGCACCCGGCCGCGCTCACGCCGAGCAGCGCCTTCAGCGCGACCGTCAGGAAGTGCCGGGGCGTTTTCACCCGGCCGCGCGCCGCCGTGGGCAGGGCGCCGACGAGGGCGTGGCTCAGATCCGCGGCGCTTTGGAAGCGTCTGGCGGGATCCTTTTCCAGCGTCCGCCCGACGATCTCGGCGAGCTCCGGCGGCACATCGCCGCGGGCGCGACGCAAGGGGGGCGGCGGGACGGTGAGCTGCTTGGCGAGGACCGAGGCGGAAGACTCGCCGTCGAACGGCGGCTCGCCGACGAGCATCTGGTACAGGACGACGCCCAACGAGTAGATGTCGGAGCGGCCGTCCACCGGATCTCCCGCCGCTTGCTCGGGGCTCATGTACTGCGGCGTCCCGATCACCATGCCTTCGGTGGTCAGCGGGCCGCTCCCCGCCTTGGCCGCCTGCGCCGCCTTGGCGATGCCGAAATCGGTGACCAACACGACGCCGGTCTTGTGATCGATGAGGATGTTGTCGGGCTTGATGTCGCGGTGCACGACGCCTTCGCCGTGGGCGTAGGCGAGGGCGTCGGCGACCTGGCGCGCGATGCGCGCCGCGTCGCTCACCGACAGGCGCCGGTTCTGTTCCAGCACCTGGCGCAGCGACGGCCCGTCGACGCAGCGCATCACGATGTAGAGAACGTCCGTGCGCCGACCGACCTTGTAGATCGGGACGATGCTGGGGTGCTCGAGCTGCGCGATGAGCTGCGCTTCGCGCACGAACCGCTCGGCGAGCGAGGGGTCAGGCGAGCGATCGAGGTCCAGGACTTTGATCGCCACGTCGCGGCCCAGGGACGCCTCGCGGCAGCGGAACACGGCGGCGAACCCGCCCTCCCCGAGCAGCGGCCCGACGGTAAATTCGTCTCCGACGGCGCGCTGGAGGCGCTCTTGCAGAACCGCGATGTCCATGGCGGACGGGAAACGTAGGAACGCCCGGCGGGCGGCGCTAGGGATCGTCGCGCTCGGCGTGGTGTGGCTGCTCGCCGTGTGGCCGCCGCCGGTGTGGTGGCGCGCCCACACGCCCCGCTGCACCGCGATGATGCGGTTGCGGTCGGATTGCCAGACGGCCAGCCGATCGACCCGTTACGTCGCCTTACAGGAGGTCGCCCCGGTCCTGCAGCGCATGGTCGTCATCGGGGAGGACTCACGGTTTCACACCCACTCCGGCGTCGACGTCGACGAGATCCGCGACGCCGCCGGCGTCGACCCAGGCGCAGGCGTGTGGGCGACGGCGCGGGCGTTGTGGCTCCACCGCGATCGCGTGCGCGGCGCGAGCACCATCACGCAGCAGCTCGCGAAGAACCTGTACCTCTCCCCGTCCCGAAGTGCGTTGCGCAAACTCAAAGAGGCGGTGACCGCCCTGCGCCTCGAGCTGACGCTGCCCAAGGACCGGATTCTGGAGCTGTACCTGAACACCGCGGAGTGGGGGCCGGGAATCTGGGGCGTCGAGGCGGCAAGCCAGAGCTACTTCGGCGTCCCGCCCGCGCGGCTCACCGCGGACCAGGCGGCCGCGCTCGCAGCGACGCTGCCGTTCCCGCGCACCTCGAATCCGGTGTTCCAGCCATCACGGATGGAGGCGCGCCAGCAGCTCATCCTGGCCCGTTTCTACGGGCGGGACGTCACCATCCCGCCGGTGGAAGAGGACACGTTGACGATCCCGCCGATCACCGTGCCGGAGGTGCCACCGGTGATCGATAGCCTGCTCAAGGACACGATCCTGGACACCTTGCGGGACGCCACCCGCGACACGACGCGGATGCGGAGGGACTCGCTGCGGGATTCGACGAAGAAAGACTCGACGAACCGCGACTCGACTAGTCGACCAATCTGAGCGGCATCACCAGCGCCATATAGCTCGCCGGGTCGCTCCACCCGACCGGCTCCACCGTCGCCGCGCGCTCGGGCGCCTTGAAGCTCAAGCGCACTTCGTCGGTCGGCATGTATTTCAGGATCTCGAGCAGGTACATCGCGTTGAAGCCGATCTCGAGCGGCTCGCCCTCGTAGGTGACGGGCAGCTCGTCCTGCGCCTCCCCCAGGTCGGGGGTCTGCACCGAGAAGCGCACCGTGCCGCCGGTGAAGGCGAGACGGATGCGGTGGGTCTGGTCGCTCGCCACGATGCTCATGCGGCGCAGGGCTGCCGTCATCGCGGCCTTGTCGATCGTCGCGAGCTTGTCGTTCTCGCGCGGGATCACCTGCTCGTAGTTGGGATAGGGTCCCTCGATGAGCCGCGAGAACACCAGGGTGCTGCCGGCCCGAAACCCGATGTGATTGTCGCTCTTGGCGACCTCGAGCTCGGCCTCGGGCGCGTAGAGACGGCGGATCTGCTCCAGCGCCTTGGGGGGCACGATCAAGTCGGCGGTGGAGCCCCCGCTCGCCGGCACGTCCATCTTGGCCAGCCGGTGGCCGTTGGTCGCCACCATGCGCATGCGGTCGGGACGCAGCTCCCACAGGACCCCGTTGAGGATCGGGCGGCTTTCCTCGGTGGAGGCGGCGAACGCCACGTGGGTCACAAGCTTGTGGACGACCCCGGCGGACGCCGTCCAGGCCTTGTCGAACTTGACCGCCGGGAAGGACGGGAACTCCTCCCGCGGCAGGCCGAGGAGCTTGAAGCGGGAGCGGCCGCACTCGATCGCCACGCGCTGCTCCCCGGCGGCGGACATGCGGATCGGGGCGGGGGGGAGCTCGCGGACGATGTCGCTGAGCTTCTTCGCGGGAAGGGTCACCGCTCCCTCAGCGTCGACGTCCGCGGCCACCGTCGTGCTGACCGCGATGTCGAGGTCGGTCCCCGAGAGGCGGAGCCCCTGCTTCGTAGCTTCGACGAGGACGTTGGCCAGTACCGGCAGGGTGGTCTTGGCCGGCACCGCCGCTGCCACGGCCGTCAGGCCTTCCTGCAGTTGTTCCCGCGTGATCGTGAACTTCATGCCGCCCTTTCCAAGCGTGCGCGAGCCGGAAGGAGTTCTACTTCTATACTAGTTGAAATACATAGTAGTAGTAGTAGGGGCCGGCGCATCTGTGGGAACCGCGACAACTCCCGTATCACCACGGCGTTCACCGTCCCGCGCGGTGTGGGCAGCCTGTGGGTGATGTTGGCAGCCGGACCCGCCGGCGGCTCTTATCCCCACGCCCCACACGCCCCCACATGCTCCGCCCCGAATGTTGGTCAGAGTGCGGACAACTCCTGCCGCGCCATTTCCACCCGCTCCTTGAACGTGCGGTCACGCATCATCTGCCGCTCGACCTTGTCCACGCTGTGGATCACGGTGGAGTGATCCCGCCCCCCGAACGCCTGGCCGATCTCGACGAGCTGCATGCTGAGCATGTCGCGGGCGAGGTACATCGCCACCTGGCGAGGCACGGTGAGGGTCTTGGTGCGCGCTTTGGAGCGCAGCCCTTCCGGCGTGACGCCCCAGCGCCGGGCGACGACCTCCTGAACGCGATCGATGCTCGGCATGGGGCGCCCGCCGTAGCTCGCCGCGTCCTCGCCCGGCGTGACGCCCCAGCGCCGGGCGACGACCTCCTGAACGCGATCGATGCTCGGCATGGGGCGCCCGCCGTAGCTCGCCGCGTCCTCGCCCTGACGGATCTTGTCGGCCAGCGCTTCGCGGGCGAGCTCGATCGTGATCTCACGGTTCTTGAGGGAGGCGAACAGCAGCAGCTTGATGATGCAGCCCTCGAGCTCGCGCACGCTGGAGCGGATGTGCTCGGCGATGAAGCGAAGCGCGTCGTCCGGGATCGTGAGCTCGAGGTGATCCTGCTGGGCCTTCTTGCGCAGGATGGCGATGCGGTGCTCCAGGTCGGGCTGCCCGATGTCGGCGACCATCCCCCACTCGAAGCGGGAGATGAGGCGGTCCTCGAGGCCGGGAATCTCCTTGGGCGGCCGGTCGGAGGTGAGCACCATCTGTTTGCGCGCTTCGAACAGCGCGTTGAAGGTATGGAAGAACTCGTCCTGGGTCATTTCCTTGCCCTCGAGGAAATGCACGTCGTCGACCAGGAGGAGATCCACGTCGCTGCGGTAGCGCCGGCGGAATTCCGGCATCGTCCGCGCCTGAATGCTTTCGATGACCTCGTTGATGAACTGCTCGGCGCCGACGTAGAGGATGCGCGTCTCGGGTCGCCGCTCCAGCACGGCGTGCGCGATCGCCTGCATCAGGTGCGTCTTGCCCAGGCCGGTCGCGCCGTAGATGAAGAGCGGGTTGTACGTCTTGCCCGGCGCCTCGACGACGGCGTGGGCCGCGGCGGCGGCGAGCTCGTTCGACTTGCCGACGACGAACGTGTCGAAGGTGTAGCGCTCATTGAGCGGCGTCGTCGCGGTGGTGCGCTCGGTCGCGACGGCGGTGCCGCCGTGGGGGGCGACGAAGAAGTCCATCTGCGGGCGCTGCTGCCGTTCTTCCTGCACGCGGAAGATCACCTGCGTCGGTCGGCCGAACACGCGCTCGGCCGCGCGCGCGAGCACCGCCGCGTGCTTGCTCTCGTTCCACTCGGCGGCGAACTGGTCGGGCGCGCCGAGGACGAGGCGATCCTCGTCGAGCGCGATCGGCACAGCCGGCTCGAGCCAGGTCCGCACTGTCGAGTCGGGAAGTTCGCGCCGCGCCTCTTCGAGGAGGCGCTTCCAGGCTTCTTTCGCTGAATGCTCCATGACGACGAAGAAAAAGGTGGGACGTGAAGCAAGGGCGGCCCGAAAGTACGGGCCCCCTGTGGAAAAGTCAACCTTGACCGCCGTGCGCGCGGCCGAGTAGTTTTCCCGCCCTTCGAGAGGACGCCATGGGTCCGACGTATCGCCCGCGCAATCGGCGGCGCATCAACAAGCAGGGGTTCCGCGCGCGCATGAAAGATCGCTGGGGGCGCGCCGTGCTGTCGCGCCGCCGCAAGAAGGGGCGCAAGCGCCTCACCGTACGGCTGCCGTCCAAGCACCACCGGAGCTAGGCACGAGCGAGCGGCTGCCGCGCCGCGCGCGTCTCGGCCGCGGCACGGAGCTCACCGCCTGCTGGGAAGAAGGCCGGAAGCTGCGGACCCCGAGCCTCGACCTGGCCTGGCGTGCAAACCAAGCGGGCCACCCGCGGTTGGGAATCGTCGTTCCACGATTCCAGCAGACTGCAGTGGCCCGCAACCGTTTGCGCCGTCGGCTGCGCGAGGTGCTGCGCCGCGGCCCGCTCCATACCCTGCCTCCCGTCGACCTCGTGGTGCGGGCGAAGCGGACGGCCTACGCCGCCTCCTTTGCAGTCCTGCGCGCCGAATTGACGGAGGCGACCGCGCGCATCGCGTGAACGTCGCGCGCTGGCCTCGCCTACTGGTGCTGCTGCTCATCCGTGGATACCAGCTCACACTGTCACATCTGGTGTTCACGCAGTGTCGCTTCACACCGACGTGCTCGCGCTATACCTATGAGGCCGTAGAGCGTTTCGGCGCGCTGAAAGGCAGCTGGCTGGGGATCCGTAGGATCCTGCGCTGCCATCCGTTTCACCCGGGCGGGTACGACCCGGTGCCAAAAGCCTAGACGCCAAGGCGCCAAGACGCCAAGGATTTGAACTCGTGGAACGACGCGTCATCTTGTTCATCGTCTTAACGCTGCTCGTGATCGCCCTGCCGGTCGTGCTGTTCCCGCCGAAACCGGCGGTCAGGCGGTCGGGCGGTCCGGCGGACACCACGCTGACCGGACCCACGGTGACCGAGAGCACACCGACTCGGCCCACGCCGTCCGCCCCCTCGCTCGGCTCGGGGCAAGCTCGTCCACCTGTCCGCCCGCCCGCCCGAGAGACCCCCGCGGAGACCGTGTGGGTGACGTCCCCGCTCTACCGGCTCGGCTTCAGCACGCGCGGCGCCCGGCTGGTGTGGGCCGAGTTGCTGCAGTACCACTCCTTCGCCCCCGGCGATTCCGGCCGCCACGTCCAGCTGGTACCTCCCGGGCAAGCCCTGCTCGTGCACCGGCTCGTGGTCGGATCCGACACGGCCTCGCTCGCCGACCTGGCGTTCACGGCGAGCGCGCGCGCCGTGCAGGTCGGCCAGACGGGTCAGACCCTCACGTTCACGGCGCGACGGGGTGGCGCGCAGGCAGCGATCACCTACACGTTCGACCCCGCCGAATACCGCTTCGGAGTGCGCGGCCACGTCATCGGGCTGAGCGGCTCCGGGGCGGTGCTGGTCGTGGGCCTCGGCGACGGGTTCCGCTCGGTCGAAGCGGACACGTTGTTCGATTACCGCGAGTTCGCCGTCGTGACCAAAGCGGCCAAGACGCAGAAGACGGCCTTCGGCGCGCTCAAGCCGGGGGACCGGGCGACCCTGGCCGGGCCGTTCGAGTGGGTGGCGATCAAGTCCAAGTATTTCTTCGCGGCGGCCCTGGCCCTCGAGGAGAACCAGCCACAGTTCGGCGGCGTGGTCGTGGTAGGCGGCGAGCGCCCGGCGAAAGTCGCCAATCGCGCGGCGGTGTGGGCGACGCTCCCGGTGCCGCCCGGCGGCGACTTCCGCTATGACGTGTACGTGGGGCCGCTGGAGCACCGGCGGCTGGCCGCCCTGGGTCACGGGCTCGACGACGCAAACCCGTACGGCTGGTCGTTCTTCCGGCCGATCATCCACCCGGTGTCGCTGGGGGTCGTGGCGATCCTCACCTGGATGCACGACCAGCTGCGTCTCGCCTACGGCTGGGTGCTGATCTTCTTCGGGATCCTGGTGCGGCTGCTGCTGTGGCCGCTCAACCAGAAAGCGATGGCGTCGCAGCTGCGGATGCAGGCGGCGGCGCCGCTGCTCAAGGACGCGCAGGAGCGCTACAAGGACAACCCCGAGAAGCTGCAGAAGGAGATGATGCGGATCTACAAGGAGTACAACGTCAACCCGTTCGGCGGCTGCCTGCCGATGTTTCTGCCGCTGCCGGTGCTGTTCGCGCTGTTCTTCGTCTTTGCCAATACGATCGAGTTCCGCGGCGTTCCGTTCCTGTGGCTGCCCGACCTGTCGCGGGCGGACCCGTACTTCATCATCCCCGTGGTCATGGGGCTCTCGATGTTCGCGGTCTCCAAGGTGGGCCAGATCGGCATGCCGCCCAATCCACAGACGAAGATGCTGCTGTACTTCATGCCCGCGTTCCTGACGTTCGTGTTCCTCCGCTTTGCGTCGGGGCTGAACCTGTATTACACGGTGCAGAACCTGGTCAGCATCCCGCAGCAGTACTTCCTGGCCAAGCGCCGGCTGCGCGAGCGGGGCAAGGCCTAAGGGCGAGGGGGCCGGGGGAACGGTGCTGTCCGATCCGATCGTCGCCCTCGCCACGCCCCCGGGCCGCGCCGCTCTCGCGTTGATCCGGCTGTCGGGGCGTGGTGCATTCGCGCTCGCGGCGCGCTGCCTCGCCCCCTTCTCGCCGGAGCCGCCGCGCACGGTGTTCCGTGCACACCTCCACCACCCCGCGACGGGCGACCCGGTGGACGAGGTGCTTGCCGTCTGCTTCCCAAGCCCGCACTCCTACACAGGCGAGGACCTGGTCGAGCTCTCGACCCACGGCGGCCTGCTCGTGCCGGCCGACGCGGTCGCCGCGCTCGCGGCCGCCGGCGCGCGGCCCGCGGAGCCGGGGGAGTTTACGCGCCGCGCGGTGTTGAACGGGAAGATGGACCTGCTGCAGGCCGAGGCGACGGCGGATTTGATCGAGGCGGGCGCCCCCGCGCAGCGGCGCCGGGCGCTGCAGCAGCTCGACCGCGGTCTCTCGCGCCGGCTCGAAGCGTTACGGAGCGAGATCCTCGAGCTCGAGGGGTTGATCGCGTACGAGATCGACTTCCCCGAAGAAGATGAGGGCCCGGTGCGGCCCGAGCGGGTGACCGCCGCGTGGCGCGTGGCGCGGGAGCGCGTCGCGCTGCTGCTGCGCACCGCCCCTGACGGCGAGCGGTTGCGCGAGGGAGCGCTGCTCGTCATCGCTGGTCCCCCCAACGCCGGCAAGTCGTCGCTGTTCAACGCCCTGCTGGGTCGGGAACGGGCGATCGTCACTGAGGTGCCCGGGACGACGCGCGACGCGATCGAGGCGTACGCCGCGATCGAGGGCTTCCCGTTCCGGCTGGTGGACACGGCGGGCCTGCGCGACAGCGACGACCGCGTCGAGCGGTTGGGGATCGAGGTGAGCTGGAAGTATTTGGAAGCGGCGGATCTGGTCTTGTACTGCGAAGAGGCACAGAGGCATAGTGGCATAGGGGATCCTGATCGGGACGAGTTCTTGGCTCGAGTCGCTGCTCCCGTGGTCCACGTGCGTACAAAGTCGGACCTGGTTCCGTCCGACTCTGGTGTCTCCGTCGTCACCGGCGAGGGGCTCGCCGAGCTGCGTTGCCGACTCGCCGAGGTCGCCTTCGGCAAGCTCCTCACGATGGGTGACGTCGAGCCCGTGGTGACGCGGGCGCGGCACCGCGATGCGCTGGAGCGCGCCCTCGCCGAGTTGGATGGGTTTCAGGAGGCGCGCGGGGCCGGCGTCGAGGCGGCGGCGGCGGCAACGCACCTGCGCGCTGCGGTGCTGGCGCTCGACGATCTCATCGGCGTCGTCACGCCGGACGATGTGCTGGACCGGGTGTTCGCGAGTTTTTGTGTGGGGAAGTGAGAGAAGCGTCGACCCTCAGTCGAAGACTTCCCGATAGCTCGCCGACTGCCCGAAGTTCTCCTCGATCTCCAGCTCGATCGCGCGCACGTGCCGGGCCCCGGCGGTGCGGAGCGCGTCCCGAAGGCGGCCCGCGAGGAGTTGAGCGATCATCTCGACCGTCGTGTTGGGGATCGGCAGCAGCACGCAGTCACGCTTGGGGAAGACGTACCGCTCCTGCCCGCCGTAAGCGACTGCGAGCGCGTCGCCGCGCTCGGTGATGGAGAGTTTCGGGTTCTGCGCCGGCAGGAGCACCCGATGGTCCAGCTCCTCGGTCAATTGCTTTAAGAGGCGCTTCAGGGCGATGAAATCCACCACGAACCACGTCTCGGGCTCCAATCCACCCTCGACCACGGCGCCCACACGGTAGTTATGCCCGTGCAACGCCTCGCAGCGGTGCCCGGGCAGCGTGATGAAGTGGGCGGCCGCAAACACCAGATCCTCTTTGGTGACGGTGATCTTGAACGCGCCGCTCATTGCGGGGGCTCCTGGCCCGTGACCAGCCGCCAGACTTCGTCCGCGAGCCACTCGAGACGCTGCTGGGCGTAGTCGAGCTCCACCGGCGTCATGTCGCGCGAGCGACGGGTCAACTCGCGCGCGTGCTCGAGGAACTCATCGAGCACCTCGCGCAGCGGCCGGTTGCGGCGTCGCTCCACGACATCGCTTTTGCGTTTCGGGCTCACGCCGTCTGGATCCCCATCGCGCGATCGTCCGCCTGCTGGAACTCGGGGCAAGCGGCCCGCACCGTCGACGCGACCCCGTGCTCGCCGAGGTAGCTCTCCACGAGCCGCCACCCCAGATAGTAGCCGCTGCGCTCGGGGAGCACCCGCCCCGCCACGAGTCGCGCGGCCGGGGAGAGCCCGCTCGACAGCCACCGCAGCCGGAGGCCCAACCCACAGCCCTCGAGGTCGGGCGCCGCGGCGCGGCGCAGGAAGGCGTCGTGCTCGCGGATGCGCCGGTACTGGCGGCGGCTGTAGCCGAAATACTCCCACGGCTCGAAGCCCGGGGCCACCGCCCGCGCCGCCGCGACCGCGCACCCCTCGTTGACGAGCAGCTCGCGCAGGGTCGCCCGGCTGCCGGTGTCCCAGTAATCGTAATAGCCCCCGACCTCGGCGACGAAGCGGCGCAGCGCGGCGCGGCTGGTCGGGGAGGTGTACCGCACCGCGTGCGCGGCTTCGTGCGCGATCCACAGCGGCAGGAGGTGCGGGGCGAGCCCCAAGCCGCTGGTGTGCGGGTTGGCCTTGCCGGTGAAGTGTTCGAGGCACACGAACGCGACGCCGCGCCCGCCGATGACGAGCTCGCCCGCGTTCGCCGCCCCGACGCCGACCATGAGGTAGAGATCGACGGGGCAATCGGCCTCGAGCAGCTCGAGGGCGCGCGCCAGGGCGTCCTGGGCGACGCGCTCGACATCCATGTCCTCGAGCAGCCGCTCCAGGTCGCCGCGCTCGGCGCGGAGCGCGTCGGCGATCACCCGGTCGGCGTGCGGCGAATCGAGGTCCAGCACGTAGTTGTCCCAGTAGCTCTGCAGGACGGGACGGTGGCGATCGAGATAGCCGTGGTAGGCCGCGACGGGGTCGGGCGCGGCGATGCAGGCGAGGAACTCCGGAACGAGATTGACGAGCATTGGGACCGGGGTCCGGACCCAATCTGGACGCGGGCTAGCGGCGAGACAAGCCTCCCTCAGCGGACGGCGATGTCGAGCGCGACGGCGGTGGTCTTGACATCCGTCGCGAGGTCGGTCACCGCGATCGACACGCGGTAGCGTCCCGGCGGGAGGCGGCCGGCTTCGAGCACGAGCCGCTCGGGCACGACGCCGCGCACCGGCGCCTCGCGCGTGAACGCAAGCCGCACTTCGTGGCCGCCGCCGAGGAGGCGCTGCGGCAGTCCGCGCAGCGGCGCGAACGTGTATTCCACGCGATAGCGGGCGCGGCCGCTCGCGTCGCCGCGCAAGCCGTAGATCTCCGCGTACGCGGCGAGCGGCCGGCCGCCGGGGTAGACCAGGTCCGCCGGCATCGCAGCCAGCATCTCCTCGCGGTCGCCCACGGAGTCCGCGGGCACGAGCACGAGGCTGGAGAGCGCGAGCACCGCGTCCGAGAACGCCGGGACGCGCGCCTCATCGCGGGCGCGTCCCAACACGCCCGCTGAATCCACGTCGAGGCCGAGCAGGTACGCTCCCGGAGCGACGGTGAGCATCAGCACTCCAACTCCGCCGACGCGCCCCGCCGGCGCTCCCGTGGGGAGCGCCCACAGGGCGACGGCCGCGCGCTCGGGATGAGCTTTGAAGTACACGTCCGTGAGGCCGATCTGATCGCTCAAGAACGTCGCCGACCACGCGTGCGCGACGAGCGGCGCGGGGATTTTGGTGTTATCGGTCGTGAGCAGCGTCAGCGTCTGCCGCGCTCCCCGGGCCGTGGTAGGAGGCGCAATGATCGCGTCGCCGTGCCCACCGAGGGCGCCCGGGATGCCCATGAAATGGATGCTGAGCGGCCCGGCGGGAGTGTAATACGTCCAGTTACCCGCGCAGGCGACCGGCGCGTTTTCAGGCGTCTCCCAGACGTTCGGCCGGCCGTGGCGCAGCCACATCAACCCGCACGCGCTGAGATTGGTGAGGGCGTATGTCGTCAGCGTATCCCGCGTCTCGTTCCAGGCGTGCAGATCCGGCATCGTGTTCGTCGCCGGGTCGAGGCCGTCGAGTCCGGCAGAGCTCAACAGGTTCTGGATGCTGTCGTCGAGATACGACTGGGCCAGCGCCCGCGCATACGGCGAGTGCTGGAACCCCACCCAGGGGTGCAGCAGGTGGAACATGCGCCGCACCTCGGCCAACCGCTGGTAGTGCTCACCGAGGCGCTCGTTCGCCGGTGTGAGAAGGTCGGGGTCCCGCCGGCTCCAGAACGCTTCGAAGAACCCACGACGCTCCTCGAGTCGCAGCGAGTCGAACCGCGCCGCCTCCTCGGGGGTGGCGATCATCCAGAGTTGCCCCCAGATGGCGTCGCTCGTGTCGTGGTCCGCGTACACCACGGCGGAGTCGTACCACGCCTGTCCGGCGGCAGGGTGCCGCAGCTGGAACTGAGCTTCGGCGCGCACCAAGAAGGCGGGGACGGAGGGAGCTCGACGCTCGAGCAGCAGAGCGGCGAGCGAATCCGCGCGCCCATATGCTTCCACCGCGATGGCGATAGCGGCGCGGCGCTTCAGCGCCAGCGGGTCGTCGGGGTGGTGGGCGAGCGCCGCATCGGCGCGGCGCCAGATGCCCGCGTCGTGGTAGACCGATTCGAACACTGTCCACGCGTCGCGATAGTCGGCGCGGAGCGCCAACAATTTGAGGATCGCCTCGCGGGCGATGACTTCTCCCTCATCGCTCTTGAGGTACATCCCGACCCGGGCCTTCCAGTACTGGGGCTCGGGATCGTCGGGCGTCAGGAAACCGGCGGCGCGGAACTCCTCGTAGGCGTTGTAGCGTCCGAAGGTGGGCCAGCGCATCCACACGCGGCCCAACAGCAGGTGGGCCTGGGGATCCCGGGGGCGGTGCGCCACGAGCTGCTCGGCGATGCGCCGCGCCTCCGGCAGGTTCCCGTGGGCGAGCAGGGTCTCGGCGCGCGCGGAGAGCGTGTCACCTCCGGCGAGTAGCTGCGCGACGAGCACGAACATCGATCAGTCCCGGTCGCGCATCTTCCGGCTCATCTCGGCGAGAAACTTGCGCTCGGCGGGGGTGAGGCTGCCCAAGCCGTGCGCCGTGATCTTCTCGAGCACGCGATCCATCTCCGCCTGCGTGCGGTCGCCGCCGCCCCCCGGGCGCTGGCTGCGACCTGCCGTCCCGCTGGCCCGCCCGACACGCGGCACGGGGTGCACCAGGACGCCCGGGGCCGGCGCCGCGCGAGCTCCACGCTCCTCGCGCCACCCGCGCACCTTCAGCCACACAAAGCCCGTCCCCATGCCGCCCAGGTGCGCGAGGTAGGCGACGCCGTTGGCCCCCGGCAGGAACGCGAGCGCGAGATTGATCGCGACGGCGAACGTCACCAGCCAGCGTGCGGGGATCGGCGCGGGGAAGGGAAACACGAAGATCGACGCCTCGGGATAGAACCAGGCGAACGCGAGCGCCACGCCCAGGACGGCGCCGGACGCTCCTACGACCAGTCCCACCTGCACCACCTGCGTCAGCGCCAGCGACAACACCGCCCCGCCGATCCCGCAGGCGAAGTAGTAGAGCACGAAGCTCTTCCCGCCGAGGCGCTCCTCGACCTGCGGCCCGAATACGAACAGCCCCAGGAGGTTGAAGGCGAGGTGCAGGAGGTTGTAATGGAGGAAGAAATAGGTGACGAACGTCCACGGATGCGCGAACGCCGTCATCGGGGCGAAGCCGAACGCCGCGAGAAAACGCGGTCCCAGCACCGTCTCCTGGAGGACGAAGACGAGCAGGTTGGCGACGAACAGCCGCCGCACCCAGGGCGTCATGCCGAATACGCGCTGCTGGTCCATCTCTTCTTTATCCCCGTGACCGGGTCCCAAGGTTCCGGGCGAGCCGGCAGATGCGATCACACAGCTCCGGAAACTCGATCCCGGCGGCCCGGGCGGCCTGCGGGTACAGACTGGTGCGCGTCACGCCGGGGAGCGTGTTGGCTTCCAGGCAGAAGATGTCGCCCTCGGCGGTGGCGCGGAAGTCGACGCGCGAGTAGCCGCCGAGCTTCAGCGCCCGGTGCGCCGCGAGCGCCAGCTCCTGCAGCTGCCGCGCGAGCCGGCCGTCCACCTTTGCGGGAAACACCTCCTCCGACATCCCCGGCGTGTACTTGCACTCGTAGTCGAACAGCTCGTGCTTGGGGAGGATTTCGCCGACCGGGAGCGGGACGTCGCCCAGGATGCCGACGGTAAACTCGCGGCCGGAGATGTACTGCTCGGCCATCACTTCGTCGTCGTGGCGGGCCGCTTCGGCGACGGCCGCGTCCAGGTCCTTGGCCTGCTTGACCAGCGTCAGCCCCACCGTGGACCCCTGCTTGGAGGGCTTGATGATCACCGGCCAGCCGAGGGCCGTCGTGATGTCCTCCGGGGCGACGGGCGCCATGAACCACGCCGGCGTCGGCACGCCGGCGGCGCGGAACAGGCGCTTGGAGAGGTCCTTGTCCATCGCCAGCGCGCTCGCGAGCGCGCCGCTCCCGGTGTAGGGGACGCCGATCACGTCGAGGACGGCCTGGAGCGTGCCGCCCTCCCCGCGCCCGCCGTGGACGCAGAGGAAGAGCACCTCGGCGCCGGTCACGGCGGGGAGGGTCGCGATCCGCTCGGAGAGGAAGCGCCGCTCCCGCTCGTCGAGATCCTCGAGGTTCGGCAGCGACCGGCCCACCTCGCCGGTGAGCAGCCGCCGCTCGTCCTCCACCGCGAGGAGCCCGCTGACGGTGTCGACGACGCGCACCTCATGCTGCCGCTCGCGCAGGGCGGCGACGACCTGCGCGGCGCTCGCGAACGCCACGACGCGTTCGGCGGTTGCGCCGCCGGTCAGGACGGTGACCTTCATCAGCGGATCCCCGCGAGCTGGTGGAGCAGATCGTAGCGCGTCACGATCCCGGCGATCCGGCCGTCGAGCCGCACCAACACCGCCGGGGTCTCGCGCTTCAAGAGTGCCGTGAGCCGCTCGAGCGGCCAGTGCTCGTCGACGACGGGGAACGGGGGGTCCATGACGTCGCGCACCGGGCGATCCAGGACCGCCGGGTCCCCGAGCGCTCGCGCCATAAGGCTCTGCTCGGCCACCGCGCCGATGTCGTTGTCGCCGTCGAGCACGGGGAGCTGGGAGACGTTATAGGTGCTCATCAGGTTCAGCGCCTGCCGCACCGTGGCCTGCGGGCCGACCGAGACGACCGGCGGCGCGCCGCCGCCGTTCGCCTTCGCGGTGAGCAGCTGCGCCACCGTCGCGCGCTCGGCGTCGAGGATCTGGTTCTCGCGCAGCCATTCGTCGTTGAACACCTTGGACAGGTAGCGCTCGCCGGTGTCGCACAGCACGGTGACGACCAGCGCCCGCGGGTCGCTCACCCGGCGCGCGACGTCGAGCGCGGCGACGACGTTCACGCCCGTCGAGCCCCCCACGAACAGCCCTTCCTCTCGCGCCAGCCGCCGCGCCATCAGCATCGCCTCCTTGTCGCCCACGGTGATCCACTCGTCCACGACGTCGAACTGCAGCGCCGACGGGATCTTGTCCCCGCCGATCCCCTCGACCTTGTACGGCGCCCCCTCGGTCTTGCGGTGCGTGCGGGCGTATTCGGCATAGATCGAGCCCGCGGGGTCGCCGGCGATCACGCGGACCGCGGGGTTTTTTTCCTTGAGGAACCGTCCGGCGCCGCTCACCGTCCCCCCGGTGCCGGGCGCGCACACGAAGTGCGTGACCCGGCCCCGTCCACGACGTCGAACTGCAGCGCTGACGGGATCTTGTCCCCGCCGATCCCCTCGACCTTGTACGGCGCCCCCTCGGTCTTGCGGTGCGTGCGGGCGTATTCGGCGTAGATCGAGCCCGCGGGGTCGCCGGCGATCACGCGGACCGCGGGGTTTTTTTCCTTGAGGAACCGTCCGGCGCCGCTCACCGTCCCCCCGGTGCCGGGCGCGCACACGAAGTGCGTGACCCGGCCCTCGGTCTGCTCCCAGATCTCGGGGCCCGTCGTGCGGTAGTGGGCTTCCGGGTTGACGGGGTTGTAGTGCTGGTCGGCGAAGATCGCGTTGTCGTGCGCCGCCGCGATGGCGCGGCCTTTCATGATGTAGTTGTCGGGATGGTCGGGCGCGACGGCGCTGGGGGTGATGATCACTTCGGCGCCGAGGGCGCGCAGCAGCCGCGCCTTCTCCTGCGACATCTTGTCGGGCATCGTGAACACGCAGCGGTAGCCCTTCACCGCCGCCGCGATCGCGAGCCCCACCCCGGTGTTGCCGCTCGTCGCCTCGACGATGAGGCCGCCGGGCTTGAGCTTCCCCTCCCGCTCGGCGGCTTCGATCATTGCCACGCCGATCCGATCCTTCACCGACCCACCGGGATTGAAGAACTCCGCCTTCGCCCAGATCGGCGTCTTGAGGCCGGCCGCCACCCGGTTCAGCCGGATCAGTGGCGTCCAGCCGATCGTCTCGAGGACGGTGGCGTACGGTCTAGCGTGCGGCGGCACCGGGGCGAGGACCACCGGTGTCCGTCACCGGCTTGGGAGGTGGAGGGGTCGTGTCGCGGCGCTTGGTCGTGTCACGTCGCATCGTCGTGTCCCGGCGCGACGTATCGGTGGACGGTGTCGCACGGCGCACGGGCGGGCGAGTGATGGGCTGTGGCTCGGGAACCGTAACGGCAGGCGCCGCGGGGGCCCCCGGCTGGGACGACTGCGAATGCCGGAACTGGATCGGCTGGAGGAACAGCGTGGAGATGGTGATGCCGTGCCGCTTCGCCGGCGCATAGCGCAGCCGCGGCGCCCCGGCCACCGCCGCCGAGTCCAGGCCCGAGTAGCCGCTCGACTCCGCCACTTTCGTGGACTCCGGCCGCAGCCGTCCGGTGGAGTCGATGAACAGGCGCAGGACCACTTCCCCTTCCACCCGTTGGTCGAAGAGTCGGGGCGGGTACTGGATCGGGGGAGCGGGGTTCAGCGCCACCGGCGGCTCTTCAGACGGCGGTGTATCGCTGGCCGCGCCGTCCGGGGGCGGCCCTGCCTTTCCGCACGCCCAGACCGTAGCCGCCACCAGCAGCCCGACCGCCCCGTGTCTCACGGCTGCTCCTCGAGGCGCTTCTTCCAGGCGGCGAGACGGTTCAGCGCTTCGAGCGGCGACAGCGCGTCTACGTCCAGCTCCCCGAGCTCGGCGAGCAACGGGTGGGGCGGCGGCGCAGCCCCGAACAAGGCGAGCTGCGCGGCGTCGGGCGGTGCCGGGGCCTGCCGGTCGGCCACGTGGTGTCCCGCTTCGAGCAACGCCAGCACCTGCCAGGCGCGGCTCACCACCGCTGCGGGAAGCCCCGCCAGCCGGCCGACGTGGATCCCGTAGGACCGGTCCGCCCCGCCCGGTTCGAGCCGGTGCAGGAAGACGACCTCGTCGCCGACCTCGCGCACCGCGACGTTGAAGTTGCGCGCGTG
>Ga0209158_1000119_pt1 | contig 58791 bp, 63 predicted proteins | sample GraSoiAngelo_140_FD_185897 | JGI IMG/M metagenome (GOLD analysis project Ga0209158, IMG submission 185897) | Grasslands soil microbial communities from the Angelo Coastal Reserve, California, USA - 14_0929_12_30cm (SPAdes) (version 2) | ecosystem: Environmental > Terrestrial > Soil > Grasslands ...
CCGTGGAGCGCGACGTCGGAGCGCTCGTGAGCACCGTGCGCGAGACCTTCGGGCGCATCGACGTCCTGGTCAACAACGCGGGGATCCAGAAAGCCCAGCCGATTACCGAGATGACCCTCGACGACTGGAACCGCATGATGGGCGTCCACCTCCGTGGCGCGTTCCTCTGCTGCCGCGAGGTCGCGCCGGTGATGATGGCGCAGAAGAGCGGACGCATCATCATCCTGACGTCCCAGCTCGCCTACATCGGGCGCCCCCGCTACACCGCGTACTCCGCGGCCAAGGGCGGCCTGCTCACCTTCACCCGCGCTCTGGCCCAGGAGCTCGCCCCCCACGGGATCCTGGTGAACTCGATCGCGCCCGGGCTGATCGACACCGGATTCGATCCGCTGCCCGACGACGTCAAGCGCGCCCACGCCGCATCGCTGCCGCTCAAGCGCCTCGGGATGCCCGAGGACCTCGTCGGCGCCTTCGTCTTTCTCGCTTCCGACGAGAGCCGGTACTTCTGTGGGCAGACGCTTCATCCCAACGGCGGAGAGATCATGCCGTGAGCCAAGGAGGGCGAACCATGCTGACCGTACTGGCGATGCTCGCCGTCGTCGTGACGATGCTGCTGCCGATCCCGGCCGCCGGCCAGAACCCGAACCTCGAGGTGATCCATCACCCGAGCCACGACACGTCGGTGTTCATGCCCTACGTGCCGGCCATCAAGATCAAGAGCGGCAAGATCCTGTGGCTGTCCGGCAACACGGCGCTGCCCGTCTATCACGACCACCCGCACCGCCGCGAAGAAGTCCTCAAGTACATGCCGAACGATCTCGAGGCCCAGACCCGGGCCGCGATGGACGGCATCAAGCAGACGCTGGAAGCGGCCGGCGCCAGCTTCAAGGACGTCGTGCACATCTTCGTCCTGCGCGCCCGCCCGCGCATGGGCGACATCGGCAAGGCCGCCGGCGTCATCAACTCGTACTTCCGCCCGTTCAACCACAAGCCGACGTCGACCAACATCGCGGTGCTGGAGCTGGGCGAGCCCGAGCAGCTCATCGAGATCCAGGTCGTGGCGGTGGTGGACTGAGCAGGCACACTTGCTATAGTTCGAGGCGATGAAGAGCGTGCTCGATCGTCTACGGGACGAGGATCGCGGAGCGGTGCTCGCTCTCACGGCGGCGGAGCGGGTGGCCCTGGCGTTGGCCCTCGGCGAGCGGGATCTCGAGGCATTTAGGCGCGCGCGCGGGCTCTCCCGCGTCGACGCGGCCCGCATCCTCGACCGCCAGAAGCAGTATGGTCGCCGGGCCTCGGCCTGTCTGGCCGTCCTCATCGGGTGACTCTGCTCGGGTCGGCGCGGTGCGCCTGCGGCCTCGCGAAGGCGGCGGGCCGCTGGATGTCGTCATCGGCCGGAGCGGCTGGATGTCCGGAGTGCTCGAGCGGGCGGCGGAGAGTGAGGTCGACGGCATCCACGTACCGGTCGCCCGACGGGCTGACCTGATCTTGCTCACGCTCTACGCCGGCGGCCCTCAGGACGCCTGGGACATCGAGCAACTATTGGCCGGGGCAGAGACCGATGCCGTCATCGCGGATGTGGAGCGCGAACTGCCGCGACTGCCGCGGCACGCCTCTCACTTGTGGCTGAGGATTCGCGAATGAAACTCCTCGTCGTCAACCCGAACAGCTCCGAGGCGGTCACCGCCCAGATCATGGAATCGGCGCGCCGGGCGGCCTCGGCGGGCACTGAGCTGGTCGCCATGACCACCAAGGGCGGAACCCGCAACATCGATTCCGCCTTCGGCGATTATCTGTCGGGCGCCTTCATGATCCGGACGTGCCTGGACGCGGTCGCGCTGCACAAGCCGGACGCCGTCGTGCTGGCCGGCTTCGGGCGCGTCGGCATCGATGCCCTCAAGGAAGCGCTGACGATTCCGGTCGTCTCGATCGCCGAATCCTCGATGGCGATGGCCTGCCTGCTCGGGCATCGCTTCACGACGCTGACCATGCTCCAGCAGTTCATCCCGTATCAACAGGACCTCGTGCGCTACTACGGCTTCGAGGCAAAATGCGCGTCGGTCCGGGCGATCAACATCAACGTGGAAGAGTGCGCGATCAACCGGGAGAAGACGCTGCGCGAGCTGAAGGAGCAGATCCAGAGGGTGGTCACCGAGGACCGGGCCGAAGTCGTCATCCTGGCCTGCGCGGGACTCTGCGGCTACGACGTCGAGCTCTCGCGGCTGGCCGGGATACCCGTGCTCGATCCCGTGACCGTCGGCGTCAAGGTCGCCGAAAGCATCGTCGGGCTGGGCGTGACCCACTCCAAGGTGCGCAAGTTCGCCCACCCACCCCAGCCCCTCGACCACTATCTCTGATGGCCGAGCGCATCACCGTGCCCGCCGGCACCGCCCGGGCAGTGACGCTGCGCGCCGGCGATCGACTGCGGATCGTCAACGTGGCTGGCAAGCAGGTGGCGGACTTCGTGGCATTCGATGCCGGCGACGTCAACCACGCGCTGAGCACGCTGCACACGCTGGTGTCCCTCGGGCGTCTGTTCCCGACGAAGGGCGATCGGCTCAGGACCAACCGCCGGGCGCCGATGCTCGAGATCACTCGCGACGACACCGGCCGCCACGACATGCTCATCGCCGCGTGTGATCCGTGGCGCTACGAGTACGACTTCGGCGTCACCGGCCACCGCTCCTGCTCCGACAACTTCGTGGAAGCGCTGCGTCCCTGGAAGCTCGAGCGTCATCGGCTACCCCAGCCGGTGAACTTCTTCCAGAACATGAGCTATCCCGACGGCCGCGTGGAGTTCGGGGAGTCGCTGGCCCGGCCCGGCGACACCGTCGAGCTGCTCGCGCTCATGAGCGTGATCGCCGCCGTCAGCGCCTGCCCCATGGATTTGAACCCGATCAGCGGCTACCGCGTCAGCGACCTCGTGCTCGAGCTCGGGTGAGCGCCGCGCTGGCCGTCGCCTCGAAGGAGGGCTCCTGATGGCTCATCGACCGATCCTCGCCGCGCTTGTCGTCGTCCTGCTGCTCGCGGCCGGCCCCGCCCCCGCCGCTGACCCACTCGTGATCAGCATGTGGGGCGGCAACTGGAAGGACACCGTCGAGAAGGTGATCGCCAAGCCCTTCACGGCGAAGACGGGCATCCCGGTCGAGTTCGAGGTCGGCGGCACGCTCGACCGGCTGGCCAAGGCCCGCGTGGCCAAGGCCGCGCCGCTCGTGGACATCACGTTCACGACGAGCCACGTCGGCCGCCTCTACATGTCCGATGGCCTGTTCCAGAAGCTCGACATGGCGAAGCTGCCCAACGCGCGCGACCTGGCACCGGAGGCACTGCGCAGCGACGCGCACCTGGGCGTGTGGGCCTATGTGTACACGATCGCCTACCGGCCTGATCAGGTGAAGATGGACATCACGAAGTGGGCGGACCTCTGGGATCCCCAGCTCAAGGGCAAGGTCGGGATGCCCGACTTCGATCCGTCGCACATCATCACGATCAGCGCGCTCCTCGAGGGCGGTGACGAGCGAAGCTGGCAGAAGGGCCAGGAGCGCCTGAAGCGTCTCAAGCCCAACATCGCGGCCTTCTTCTCCACCGACGCCCGCAGCCAGGACCTCATGAAGACCGGCGAGGCGCCCGTGCAGGTCATGCTGTCGATCAATGCCTTCCACCTGATCGAACAGGGGCTGCCCGTGAAGGTGGTCAATCCGACGGACAGGCCCGGCATCGTGGGCATCGACACGATGGCGATCATGGCCGGCACCAAGAAGTCGGACGCCGCCCACCAGTTCATCGACCTCGCGTTGTCCAGGGAGATCCAGGAGCAGCTCGTCCTTACCTTCAAGGCCGGGCCCACCAACCTCAAGGCCGCGGTGCCCGCGAAGCTGCGCGGGCAGCCCGGCGTCTTCACCACACCGGCCGAATGGAAGGAGCGCGGCTACATCATGGACGACGAGACGCGCGCGAAAACGCTCCCGGCCTGGAAAGAGTGGTTCAACGCCACCATCGTCGCCAAGTGATCCTGCTGCTCCCGGCGATCCTGGTGATGGCGCTGCTGGCCATCGCGCTGGCGGCCCTGCTGCAGTTCAGCGTGCTCGAGTTCATCCCGGGCTCGCTCAGGACCGGCGGCTTGACCACGCGCAACCTCGACGCCGTGCTGTCGCCGCTGTACCTCCGCTACATCTGGGACACCGTCGTGCTCAGCGCGCTGACCACCGTCCTGACGCTGGTGGCGTCCTATCCCGTCGCCTACGCGCTGGCGCGGAGCCGGTCGGCCACGATGCGCTCGCTCCTCCTGGTGCTCACGCTGGCGCCGTTCTTCACCGGCGCAATCGTGCGGACGTACGCGTGGATGCTCGTCCTCGGCAACACGTTCATCCACTGGCCGGTGAAGCTCCTGTTCGAGCCGGCCGGCGTGCTCATCGGGCTCGTGCACTTTTCGATGCCGACGATGATCCTGATCCTGGCCGCGGCCATCAGCCACATCGACCGGACCTACGAGCGCGCCGCGGCCAGTCTCGGCGCGCGACCGTGGCGGGTCTTCTGGCGGGTGACGCTGCCGCTGTCGATGCCCGGCGTGGTGTCGGGATCGCTCGTCGTGTTCGCGTGGACGTTCAGCGCGCTGCCCACGCCGGAGCTGCTCGGCGGCGGCCGTGTGAAGATGATCGCCAACGTCGTGAAGGACCTGGCCCTCGACGCCTTCAACTGGCCGGGCAGCGCAGCGTTCGCGGCGGTCGCCCTCGCCATCACGTTCCTGCTCCTGGCCGTGGTCACGCGCGCCCTCACCCGCGCGGGTGGCGCCGCCGCGTGATCGGACGCGTCGTCGTCGGGTTGCTCGTCGGCTTCATGACGCTGCCGACGGCCGTGGTCGTCGTCGCCTCGTTCAACCCCACCGCGATCCTGTCCTTCCCGCCGGAGGGGCTGTCGCTCCGCTGGTACGAAAACGCGCTGACCTACGCCCAGTTCCAGCGCGCCGCGGTCAACAGCGTCATCGTCACCGGGGCCAGCGCGCTGCTGGCGCTCCCCATCGGGACGGCGGCCGCGCTGGCGCTCGTCCGCCGTCCACTCCGCGCGCGGGGATTCTGGAGCGCGATGCTCCTGTCACCGCTGATCATTCCCGGCGTGGCCATCGGGCTCGGCTTCCTCATCCTGGCCGCGCGCTTCGGCCTGCTCGCCAACCGCGCCGTGCTCATCGCCGCCCACACCGTGCTCGTCCTGCCCTTCGTGATCCGCTCGGTCGCGGTGAGCGTGGCGAATCTCGACCCCGAGCTCGAGCGCGCCGCGGCCAGTCTCGGTGCGCGACCTCGCCGGGTCTTCCGCCGCGTGACCCTGCCGCTGCTCCGCCCCGGCCTCTTCGCCGCGGTGCTGTTCGCGGTGATCGTGTCCGTCAACGAGTTCGTCGTCTCGCTGTTCGTCTCCACCCGCGTCACCGAGATCCTGCCCGTGGCCATGTTCACGTACGTCGTGAACTACACCGATCCCACGATGGCGGCGCTCTCCACGCTCTTCATCGGCGCCACGCTCATCGCCGTGCTGCTGACCGACCGCCTCCTGGGGCTCTCGCGCATCCTGCACATCGGCGACGACCGGTGACCGCGAAGACGGTCGTCGCCCTCGAAGGGGTCGAGAAGGCGTACGGGAGTCTCCGAGCGCTGGCCGGGATCGACCTCGGCGTGATCGAAGGGGAGCTGCTCGCGCTCCTCGGGCCGTCGGGCTGCGGCAAGACCACCACGCTCAACGTCGTCGCCGGCTTCGTCCAGCCCGACCGCGGCCGCGTTCGCATCGACGGCGCCGACGTGACCGCCCGGCCGGCGTGGCAGCGTGGCCTCGGCGTGGTCTTCCAGTCGTACGCGCTCTTTCCTCACATGACGGTGGCCGAGAACGTCGCGTTCGGCCTTCGCGAGCGGGGCGCGGACCGGGCCGAGATCGTCCAGTCGGTGACCGACGCCCTCGCCCTCGTGCGCCTGGACGGCGTGGCGACGTTGCGCCCAGGCCAGCTCTCGGGCGGAATGCAGCAGCGCGCCGCGCTCGCCCGCGCTCTCGTCATCCGGCCACGCGTGCTCCTGCTCGACGAGCCGCTGGCCGCGCTCGATCGCAAGCTGCGTGAGGAGATGCGAACCGAGCTCAAGGAGATCCAGCGGGCGGTCGGCATCACGACGCTCTTCGTCACCCACGATCAGCACGAGGCGCTGGGCCTGTCCGATCGCATCGCCGTCATGAATGCGGGACGCATCGAGCAGCTCGGCACGCCGCGCGAGGTGTACGAGCGGCCGGCCACCCGGTTCGTCGCCGACTTCATCGGCGCTTCCACCGTGCTCGAAGCGCGCGCGCTCGAGGCGCGCGCCGTCGAGATCGCGGGCGGCCTGAGGATAGACGTCCGCCTGCCCCGGCCGCTGGTCCCGGGCGAGCACGTGCGGCTGCTGATCCGGCCCGAGCGCGTGGAGCTCGGGGAGGGCGCCGACACGCTCGCCGCGCTGGTGATCGGCGTCATGTACCTCGGCGACCACACCGAGGTCAGGGTCGAGCTGTCGAGCGGGGTGCGGCTGCTCGCCACCGTTCGCGCCGCGCCACCACTCGGCCCCGGGGATCCGATCGGCGTGCGGTTACCGGCCGACGCCTTCCTCGAGATCGCGTGATGAATTCCGTGATCGAACCACCAACCGCGTATGATGCCCGCGGGGCGATTCGGAAAGGAGACCCCATGGCTGCGACACGGATGATCGCGCGCGGAGCACGCGCCGGCCGCATCGTCGTCCTCCGCCTGGCCTACGGCGACCGCCTCCTGGAATCTCTGAGGGACATTTGTCGCCAGCAGAAGATCAGGAACGGCGTCATCCTCACGGGCTTCGGCAGCCTCACCGACGTGGCGGTCAGCGGGGCGATCGGCCCCTCCTTCCCTCCCAAGAACTTCTATCGGCGCACGACGCCTCGCGGCGTGGAGATCCTCGCCATGAGCGGCGTGATCGCGAACTATCACGTGCACTGCCACATGGTGCTCACGGACCGCCACCGCGCGTTCGGCGGACACCTGGAGGAGGGCTGTCGCGTGCTGTCGCTGGCCGAGATCGCGCTGATGCGCGTGGACGGCATCAAGCTGGCCAGATTGATCGATCCGACGACCGGCCAGAAGCTGCTCCAGGCCGTGCCGTCCTACGCGGGACGAAACGGCGTGTCACCCGACCAGGAGGGCAGCCTTCACATGGTGCAGAAGCGGATGGCCCGCCGCTCGTGACCGACCTCCTGCTGCGTGGCTGCGTGCTGCCGGGCCGCCCGCGCCTGGTCGACATCTCGATCGCCAACGGCCGCATCACGGAGCTCCTGACCCACGAGCCGGGCGTGCGCGCGCCGGCGAACGAGCGCATCGACGTCGGCGGCCGCGTCGTCACGCCGGGCCTGGTCGAAGCGCACATCCACCTCGACAAGGCGCTGCTGTCGGAGCGCCTGGCGACCGGCGCCGAGTCGGCGCTGGACGCGATTCGCATGGTGGCCGAGGCCAAGCGCGGGTTCACCGCCGACGACATCCGCCAGCGCTCTTGTCGCGTTCTCGACATGGCCATCGCGGCGGGCACGACGGCCATGCGCGTCCACGTCGAGGTGGACCCGATCATCGGCCTCACGAGCATGGAGACAGCGCTGGCGCTGAAGCAGGAGTACGCGCCGGCCATCGACCTCCGCCTCTGCGCGTTCGCCCAGGAGGGGATCCTCCAGGCCCCGGGCACCGAGGGCCTGCTGCGACGGGCGCTCCAGATGGGCGCCGACGCGATAGGGGGCGTCCCCTACAACGACCGCGACGCCGATCAGCACATCGACATCGTCTTCGGGCTCGCTCAGGCCTTCAACGTCGACGTCGACTTCCACATCGACTTCTTCGACGAGCCGGCGCACATGCACATCCGCAAGGTGATCGATCGCACGCATCGGACGGGCTGGCGGGGCCGCGTCGCCGTGGGCCATCTGAGCGAAGCCTCGGCGCTGCCGGCCGTCGAGCAGAAGGAGCTGGCCGAGGACCTGGCCAAGGCCGGCATCGGCGTCATCTCGCTGCCGGCCACCGACCTCTACCTCATGGGCCGGAACGACGACATCAATCCGCCCCGCGGGCTCGCGCCGATCCGCCGGTTGCTGGCGGCCGACGTGCCGGTCGCGCTCGGCACCAACAACGTGCGTAATCCCTTCACGCCCGTGGGCACCGCCGATCTCGCCCACATGGCGTTCCTGGCCTCGGTGGCGGCGCACATGGGGACACCCCAGGACCTGCGTACGCTCGTCGACTGCCTGACGATCTACCCCGCGCGGATCCTGCGCCTGCCCGACTACGGCATCGTTCAGGGCTGCCGCGCCGACCTCGTCGTCTGGGATTGCGAGCGCGTCGAGGACATCGTCGCCGCCCAGCCGTTCCGCCCCTGGGTGATCAAGAACGGCCGGGTGACCGTCGAGCACGAGCGCCGGATCCGCCCCCGCTGGAAGGAAGGCCCGCGCTGAGGGAGTCCTCGCCCGCGTTTCACCGGGACACCCATCCGGTGTCTTAGCCTGTGACATGAGTGACGAGGGGTTCCTGATCCTGGCCGACATCTCCGGGTTCACCGCGTTCGTGACGGCCACCGAGCTCCAGCATGGCGCCGAGATCACCGGTGCGCTGCTCGAGGCCGTGATGCATCGCCTGGCGCCTCCCCTCGAGATCCAGGAGCTGGAGGGAGACGCGGTGTTCGCCATCGGGCCCGAGGGGACCGTCGACAGCCGCGTGATCCCGAACGCCCTCATGGACGCGTTCCGAGGGTTCAAGGAAGTGCAGAGCAGGATGGCGCTCGACGATTCGTGCTCCTGCGGGGCCTGCCGCGCAACGGCGCAGCTCAACCTCAAGCTCATCGCCCACCACGGGCGGTTCGTCCGCCAGGTCGTCGGCGGACACGCCCGCGTCGCCGGGCCGGACGTCATCCTGGCGCATCGACTGTTGAAGAACCCGGTCGACGCCGACGGTTACCTGCTCTTCACCGAGCCGGCGCTCGAGCGAGCCGGTGTGGATCCAGTGGCGAGCGGCATGGAGCGTCGTCTGCTCAGCTACGCCCATCTCGGAGAGATGCCCTGCTTCGTCGCGGATCCCGAACCCGGTTGGGAGCCGACCTTCACGGAATCGACCCACGCAGAGGCGGCCATCGGAGCCTCCTGAGACCAGCGTGAGGCCCTACCTGTAGGGCAATTCGTTGACACGGGCCCGAGATTCTCTGTAGAGTGCATTAGTCGCTGGTGCAGTGAACTCCTTTAAGCGTGCCCCGCGAGGCTCGCAAGGAGCGGAAATGAGCAGTGGCCCGCCGAAGCTCCGTGAAAAGGCCGAAGTCCTCGACGAGTCGGCGCTCGACCGCGCGCTGACACGTATCGCCCACGAGATCCTCGAAAAGAACGGCGGCGCCAAGGACGTCACCTTCGTCGGCCTGCGCACCCGGGGCGTCACCCTGGCCCAGCGGCTCGCCCAGAAGATCGCGCGAATCGACGGCACCACGCTGCCGGTCGGCACGCTCGACATCACGCTCTACCGGGACGACCTCGACATGCGGGGCGCCCCGGTGGTCCGCGGCACGGACATTCCCTTCAGCATCAAGGGCAAGACCGTCGTCCTCGTCGACGACGTGCTCTTCACCGGCCGGACGATCCGGGCCGCGCTCGACGCGCTGATCGACCTGGGCCGGCCGCGTATGATCCAGCTCGCGATTCTCGTCGATCGCGGGCACCGCGAGTTGCCCATCCGGCCCGATTACGTCGGCAAGAACCTGCCCACGTCCCGTCGCGAGACCGTCGCCGTGCGGATGCGCGAGCACGATGGTGAGGATCGCGTCGTCATCGAAGCCCCCGAGGAGGCCTGAGATGGCCTGGACACGCAAGCACCTGCTCGCCATGCGGGATCTCGACGCGGCTGAGATCACCCTGCTCATCGACACCGCGGCGTCGCTGGAGGAGATCGCGACGCGCGAGATCAAGAAGGTCCCCGCGCTCAGGGGCAAGACGATCGTCAACCTCTTCTACGAATCGTCCACGCGCACGCGGACGTCGTTCGAGATCGCGGGCAAGTGGCTCTCGGCCGACGTCATCAACTTCTCGGCCAGTGGTTCGAGTACCTCCAAGGGCGAGAGTTTCATCGATACGGCCAAGAACATCGCGGCCATGAGCCCCGACGTCGTCGTGGTTCGCCACTCGTCGGCCGGCGCCGCGGCCATCCTCGCGCGCGAGCTGCCGTGCAGCATCGTGAACGCGGGCGACGGCGCCCACGAGCACCCGACGCAAGCCCTGCTCGATCTGCTCACAATCCGCGAGAGGAAGGGGCACTTCGACGGCCTGCACGTCGCCATCGTCGGCGACATCGCGCACAGCCGCGTGGCCCGCTCGAACATCCACGGCATGCGCAAGCTCGGCATGACGGTGACGGTGGCCGGGCCGCCCACGCTGATCCCGCCTTACGCCCAGGAGCTGGGCGTGAAGGTGGCCTATCGCCTGGAGGACGCCATCCGCGACGTGGACGTCATCATGATGCTGCGACTCCAGCAGGAGCGGATGACGGCCGGCCTCATCCCATCGCTGCGCGAGTACTCGCACTACTGGGGCCTGACGCTCGACAAGCTGGCTGCCCACGCGCGGCCCGATGTGCTGATCATGCATCCCGGCCCGGTGAACCGCGGCGTCGAGCTGTCGCCGGAGGTCGCCGACGGGCCGTACTCGGTGATCCTCGACCAGGTCGCCAAGGGCGTCGCCGTGCGCATGGGCGTCCTGTTCCTGCTGGCCGGCAGCAAAGGCGCGGGAGAGAACGCATGAGCACTCCGGGAAGCTTGCTCATCCAGAACGGGCGCGTGATCGATCCGGCGAACCAGGTGGACGCGATTGCCGACGTCCTGATCGAGGGCACGACGATCAAGCGCGTCGGGCCGAAGCTGGCCGCGCCGGAGGGCGTCGAGACCGTCGATGCGACCGGCAAGGTCGTGTGCCCCGGGCTCATCGACATCCACGTGCACCTGCGCGAGCCCGGCTTCGAGTACAAGGAGACCGTCCTCACGGGGACGCGCGCCGCCGCCGCGGGCGGCTTCACCGCCGTCTGCACGATGGCCAACACGCAGCCCGTCAACGACAACCGGTCGATCACCGATTACATCCTGGACAAGGCTCGCACCGAAGGCCGCGTGCGCGTCTACGCGATCGGCGCGGTGACGCGTGGGCTGCGGGGGGAGGAGCTGGCCGAGCTCGCCGAGCTGGCCGAAGCCGGCTGCGTGGCCTTCTCCGACGACGGTAAGTGCGTGATGAACGCCGATCTCTACCGCCGGGCCATGGAGTACACCCTGCCCTTCGGCACGCCGGTGATCAGCCACGCCGAGGACCAGCACCTCTCGAAGGGCGCCGCGATGAACGAGGGCGTCGTCTCCACCGAGCTGGGCATTCCCGGTGCGCCGGCCGTGGCCGAGGACGTGATGGTGGCCCGCGACATCCTCCTCGCCGAGCTGACCGGCGCTCACGTCCACATCGCCCACCTCTCGACGGCCGGCGCGGTGCGGCTCGTCCGTGACGCGAAGGCCCGCGGCGTCAGGGTCACCGCCGAGGTCACCCCACATCACCTGACGCTCACCGAGGATGCGGTGCGGGCCTTCGACGCCAACACGAAGATGAGCCCGCCGTTGCGCAGCAAGCGCGACGCCGAGGCGCTGATCGAAGCGCTGGCCGATGGGACCATCGACTGCGTGGCCACGGACCACGCGCCCCACGCGCTGAGCGAGAAGGAGGGCGAGTTCGACCACGCCGCCTTCGGTGTGGTGGGACTGGAAACGGCGGTCAGCGTCCTGCTCGACCGGCTGGTGAGGCCGGGGCTGCTGCCGCTGCCCACGCTGGTGGCGCGGATGAGTCGCGGTCCCGCCCATCTGCTCAACCTGCCCGGCGGCAGCCTGGCGCCCGGTGCGCCGGGCGACGTGACGATTCTCGATCTGGACAGGGAACTCACGGTGGATCCCGCGAGGTTTCACAGCAAAAGCCGCAACACGCCCTTCGCGGGCTGGACGCTCCGCGGCGGGCCGTGGAAGACGATCGTGAGCGGAAAGGTGGTCTCCGGGTGATACCCGCCGTCCTCGTCCTGCGCGACGGCCGCGTGTTCAGGGGTGAAGCCCTGGGCGCCGCGGGAGAGGCGTGGGGAGAGGTCATCTTCAACACCGCCATGCAGGGATACCAGGAGATCCTCACCGATCCCTCGTACCGCGGTCAGCTCGTCGTGATGACGTATCCGCTGATCGGCAATTACGGCGTGAACGAGGAGGACGTCGAGTCGCGCCAGCCGTGGGTCAACGGCTTCATCGTGCGCGAGGCCTCACCGGCGCCCTCGTCCTGGCGAGGGAAGATGTCGCTCGATGCCTATCTGAAGGCCCATGACATCGTCGGACTCCAGGGGATCGACACTCGAGCGCTGACACGTCACCTCCGTGACCGGGGCGCCCAGGACGGCCTGATCGCGTCCGGTGACGTCGACGAAGCCCGGTTGATCGAGAAGGCCCGCTCGCTGCCCGGGCTCGTGGGCCGGGACCTGGTCCGCGAGGTCACCAGCGATGCGCCGTTCGTGTGGAGCGAAGGCCCGTGGGACCTGCGCCGCGGTTACACACGCCCGGCGGCCCCGCGCTTCAGGGTCGTCGCCTACGACGCCGGGATCAAGCTCAACATCCTGCGCCAGCTCGCCGCCATCGGCTGTGACGTCACCGTCGTGCCCGCCACAACTCCGGCTGACGCCGTGCTCGAGCAGAAGCCGGACGGGGTGCTCCTCTCGAACGGCCCGGGCGATCCCGAGGCAGTCCCCTATCTCACCGAGGCGGTGCGCAGACTGCTGGGCCGAGTCCCCGTCTTTGGCATCTGTCTGGGCCACCAGATCCTCGGCCTGGCCGCGGGTGGCCGGACGTACAAGCTGCCCTTCGGGCATCACGGCGCGAACCATCCGGTGAAGGATCTCGTGACCGGCAAGGTGGAGATCACCTCGCAGAATCACGGCTTCGCGGTGGAACCGGAATCGGTGGAGGGTGCGGGCTGGGTGCCGACCCATGTCAATCTCAACGACGGCACGTGCGAGGGACTGCGTCATCGCGAGCTGCCGGCGTTTTCCGTCCAGTACCATCCGGAAGCCTCGCCGGGTCCTCACGACGCGAATTATCTGTTCGAGCGGTTTGCCGCCCTCATGGCCGGCGGCCGATAAGGAGGCGCGTCCGACATGCCCCTGTACCTCATCTCGTACCGGAAGACCGACACCGCGGGTCAGAAGCCGGACTGGGCGTCGTTCACCACGTCGAGCGAGAGCTCGCTGGAAGCGCACGCCATCAAGGAGCGCGTCGAGAAGCGGATGAGCGTACTCGGGGAGCAACTGTGGGGCAACGGCGACGTGGTCTGGATCGGCTCGAGCCGGCTCGACGATGTCCTCTATCGCCGTGAAGAGGCGGCGCCCGAGATCTCGATCGTCTACGGCGTCGTGGAACAGTAGGGCGTTGCCCAGGCGGACCGATCTCAGAAAGATCCTGCTGATCGGGTCCGGGCCGATCGTCATCGGCCAGGCCTGCGAGTTCGATTACTCGGGCACGCAGGCGTGCAAGGCGCTGCGCGAGGAGGGCTTCGAGGTCGTCCTGGTCAACTCGAACCCCGCCACCATCATGACCGACCCCGAGACGGCCGACCGCACCTACGTCGAGCCGCTGACGCCCGAGGTCCTGGCCAAAGTCATCGAGCGCGAGCGTCCGCAGGCGCTCCTGCCGACGCTGGGCGGCCAAACGGGCCTGAACCTCGCCGTCGCGCTGGCCGAGGACGGGGTGCTCGACCGCTTCGGCGTCGAGCTGATCGGGGCCAAGCTGCCCGCGATCAAGAAGGCCGAGGACCGCCAGCAGTTCAAGGCGGCCATGGAGCGGATCGGCCTGGCCCTGCCGAAGTCCGGCCAGGTGCGCTCGCTCGAGGAAGCGCGCGAGGTCGTCAGGAAGATCGGCTACCCGGTGATCATCCGGCCGTCGTTCACCCTGGGCGGCTCCGGCGGCTCGATCGCCTACAACCCCGACGAGCTGGAAGACGCCATCCGCTGGGGCCTGCAGCTCTCACCGGTCGGCACCGTGCTGGTCGAGGAATCGGTGATCGGCTGGAAAGAGTTCGAGCTCGAGGTCATGCGGGACCGCGCGGACAACATCGTCATCATCTGCTCGATCGAGAATTTCGATCCGATGGGCGTCCACACGGGAGACTCGATCACCGTCGCGCCGGCCCAGACGCTCTCCGACAAGGAATACCAGCTCATGCGAAACGCGGCCGCCGCGATCATCCGCGAGATCGGCGTGGAGACCGGTGGCAGCAACATCCAGTTCGCCGTGAATCCCGCCGACGGCCGGCTGGTCGTCATCGAGATGAACCCGCGCGTCTCGCGCTCCTCCGCGCTCGCGTCCAAGGCCACCGGATTTCCGATCGCCAAGATCGCGGCCAAGCTGGCCGTCGGGTACACGCTCGACGAGATCCGCAACGACATCACGCGCGAGACGCCGGCGTCGTTCGAGCCGGTGCTGGATTACTGCGTCGTGAAGATCCCGCGCTGGGCCTTCGAGAAATTCCCCGAGGCCGACCGCACGTTGACGACCCAGATGAAGTCGGTCGGTGAGGTGATGGCCATCGGGCGGACGTTCAAGGAGGCGCTCCAGAAGGCCGTGCGCTCGCTCGAGCAGGATCGCTGGGGCCTGACGCTCGATCGCCCGATCGACGACGACGGGCTGCGCGGGCTCCTGCGCGTGCCCAATCCCGATCGTCTCTTCGCCCTCGGGGACGCGTACCGCGCCGGCTTCTCGACGTCAGAGATCCACGCGCTGACGAAGATCGATCCCTGGTTCCTCGAGCAGATCCGCCAGATCGTCGAGCTCGAGCCCGAGATCGCGCGGGCGGGCCTGACCGATCCGCGCCTGCTGCGCCGGGCCAAGCAGTGGGGCTTCGCCGACCGGCGCATCGCCTCCCTCACCGGAGCGACCGAGGCGACCGTGCGCGCAGTCCGCAAGAGTCATGGCATCACGGTGACGTTCAAGACCGTGGACACGTGCGCCGCCGAGTTTGCCGCCTACACGCCTTACCTCTACGCGACCTACGAGGAGGAGGACGAGGCGCCGCCGACCGGCCGGAAGAAGGTCGTCATCCTGGGCTCGGGTCCCAACCGGATCGGCCAGGGCATCGAGTTCGACTACTGCTGCGTTCACGCGGCCTTCGCGCTGAAAGAGCTCGGCGTGGAAGCGATCATGGTCAACTGCAATCCGGAGACGGTCTCCACCGACTACGACACCTCCGACCGTCTCTACTTCGAGCCGCTCACGCTCGAGGACGTGCTGAACATCGTCGAGAAGGAGCGGCCGCTCGGCGTCATCGTGCAGTTCGGCGGCCAGACGCCGCTGAAGCTGGCGGTCCCGCTCCAGCAGGCGGGCGTCCCGATCCTGGGCACCTCGCCCGATGCCATCGACCGTGCCGAGAACCGCGAGCGCTTCTCTCGACTCCTCGACGAACTGGGGCTGGTGCAGGCGGCCGGCGCGACCGCACGCTCGTTCGACGAGGCCCAGCGTATCGCGACGTCGATCGGCTATCCGGTGCTCGTGCGCCCGTCGTACGTGCTGGGCGGCCGCGCCATGCAGATCGTCTACGACGACGAGGACCTCCGCAATTACATGGGCGAGGCCGTGAAGGTCAGTCCGGAGCACCCGATCCTGATCGACAAGTTCCTGGAGGACGCCATCGAGGTCGACGCCGATGCCGTGGCCGACGGCCACTCGGTCGTGGTCGGCGGCGTGATGGAGCACATCGAGAAGGCCGGCATCCACTCGGGCGACGCGGCGTGCGCGCTGCCGCCGTACTCGCTGGGCGAGGAGCAGGTGCGTGCGTTGCGCGCGCAGACGAAAGCGCTGGCCGGCGCGCTCGGCGTCGTCGGGCTCATCAACGTGCAGTTCGCGATTCGTAACGACGCCGTCTACGTCCTCGAGGTGAACCCGCGGGCCTCGCGCACGATCCCCTTCGTGTCCAAGGCCATCGGCGTGCCGCTGGCCAAGGTGGCGACGCGCGCGATGCTGGGCCACCCGGTGAGCGCCATCGCCAGCGTCGAGGCGCGCGAGCCCGACCACATCGCGGTGAAGGAGTCGGTCTTTCCGTTCATCAAGTTCCCCGGCGTGGACGTCGTGCTCGGGCCCGAGATGAAGTCCACCGGCGAGGTCATGGGGATCGATCACGATTTCCGCAAGGCGTATCTGAAGGCGCAGGTCGCGGCCGGCTCCACGCTGCCCACCAGCGGCAAGGTGTTCATCTCGGTGAAGAACCGCGACAAGCGCGTGGTCATGACGCTGGCCAAGCGCCTCGCCGAGATGGGCTTCGGTCTGGTGGCGACGGGGGGCACCGCGCGCGTGCTGGAGCGCCACGGCATGACCGTCGAGGTCATTCACAAGGTGGGCGCGGGGTATCGGCCGAACGTGGTCGACCTGATGAAGCGCGGCGAGATCGCGCTGGTCTTCAACACGCCCGAGGACGGGCGAGCCCGCAAGGACTCGGCGCTCATCCGTCGCACGGCTGTCGCGCAGCAGATCCCCTACTACCTCACCGTCGACGGCATCCAGGCCGCCATCGGGGCCATCGAGGCGCTGCTGAAGGAAGAGCAGGGCGCGACGAGCCTGCAGGAGTACCACCGTGGGTGATCCCTCCGACCGGCTGCTGGTGGCTCTGGACGTTGACGGCCTCGACCAGGCCGCGACGCTGCTCGACACGCTGAGCGGCGTGGTGACGGGGTGCAAGATCGGCAATCAGCTCTTCACGGCGGCCGGCCCGGCGGCGGTGGAGGCGGCCCGCAAGCGGGGCTTCCGGGTCTTCCTCGATCTCAAATATCACGACATCCCCAACACGGTGGCCGGCGCGGTGCGCGAGGCGACGCGGTTGGGCGTGTTCATGCTCAACGTCCACGCGGGCGGCGGTCTCGCCATGATGCGCGCCGCTGCTGAAGCCGCGACCAGAGCGGCCAAGGACCTCGCGGTACCCCGGCCCATCTGTCTCGGCGTGACGGTGCTGACGAGCCTCGATCGCCACGCCCTCGACGCCGAGCTCGGCATCGTCTCGACGGTCGAGAGCCATGTACTCCGTCTGGCCGGACTGGCGAAAGCCGCGGGGCTCGACGGCTGCGTGGCCTCGGCGCGCGAGATCGGCCCGCTGCGGCTCCAGTTCGGGAAGAAATTCGTCATCGTGACGCCCGGGATTCGCGCGCGCCGCGACGATGGGGCGAGTGGTCGTCGCGCTTCACGCAATGAGGAGGGTATGGGGGGAAGCGGTGGTCGCGCGCCACGCGATGAGGGGGGTCTGGGGGGAAGCGGTACGGGTCCCCCCAGTCAAGCGATCATCGCCACTCCTAGCGGCGACGATCAGGTGCGCACGGCCACGGCCGCTGCGGCCATCGAGGCCGGCGCCGACTACATCGTGGTGGGGCGGCCCATCACCGCGGCGCCGAATCCCAGAGCGGCTGCCCAGGCCGTGCTCGAGGAGCTCTCCGGATGACCGAACAGGAAACGCTCGCCCTCTACGAGAAGACCGGCGCTCTCATGCGCGGCCACTTTCGCCTCACCTCCGGCCTGCATTCGGAGATCTATCTGCAGTCGGCGCTGGTGCTGCAGTACCCCGAGTACGCGGCCGCGCTCGGTGCCGACCTCGCCGCGCCCTTCAAGGACGCACGTGTGAGCACGGTGCTGGCGCCGGCCATCGGCGGCATCCTGGTCGCCCACGAGGTGGCCCGCGCGCTCGGCGTGCGCGCGCTCTTCACCGAGCGCGACAACGGCGTGATGTCGCTCCGTCGTGGCTTCGCGCTGCAGGCGAGGGAGCGGTGCCTCGTGGTCGAGGACGTCATCACCACGGGCGGCTCGACACGTGAAGTGGTGGAGTGCGTGGAGCGCGCCGGAGGCGTGGTGGTGGGCGTCGGGTCGCTGATCGATCGCAGCGGCGGCGCGGCGAGCTTCGCGGTCAAGCGGGTGGCCCTCGCCACCGTCAGCGCCATCAACTACCCGCCCGAGGCCTGCCCGCTCTGCAAGGCGGGAAGCCAGGCGGTCAAGCCCGGCAGTCGCGTGACCTAGTTCCTGGCCTCGTTACTTGCGGGCCGGGGCGCCTGGTGCGGCGGCGCTCGGCCTGAACTCGTCCGGATGAGCGTCGGCGTACACGACGGCTTGTCTCAGCTCACTCTCCGCCTGCTTCACCAGCTCGAGTGCCTTGACGCGGTGCCCACCATAGTGATGCGCGGCGCGCTCGAGCTGACCCTCGGCGTGCGTGAGCGCTCGCGTCGCTGCCGCGATGTGCGGGTGCTTGCCTCCGCGCCCATACGCGCCGCCCGATTGCCCATAGGTGCTGCCGGGTGGAGTGTCGGCCGTGAACGCGATCGTCCCCGCACCGAGCACCAGGCCGCTCGCGAGCGCGACCGCTGGAAGCCAGATCTCTCTTCGCATGTTCGCCCTCCCCCGACGTTGACGCCTGAGGTCGTTAGAACCCGAGGTCTCTGAAGAACTTCTGGATGCGCCCGGGTGACGGAGCCATCACCGTCTTCACGGCCGGCCCGGGCGGCCGGGCGGCGAGCAGGATCCGGATCTCCGAGCGCTCTCCCGCATGCACTTCCACGTGGCGGCTCTCGCCGTTGAACTGTGGGTGAGTCACGCGCAGGCGATAGCGCCCCTCTCTCACCCGATGCACGATGCGCCCGTCCGGCTCTGCCGTGAGCGTGGTGACGAGCGCGTCCTGCGGTGTGTAGATCTCCACGGTCGCGGCCGCTACGGGCTGGCGCGCACGATCCTGGACGACGGCGACGACCTCCCCTTTGCTCGAGACCGGTGACGTGATTCCCACGAGCGACAACGCGGTGCCGGCGATCGTCACGAGCGCCGCGCCGAAGCCGACGACGGTCTGCAGCTTCGTCATCGGCTGGTGGAGGGCCGCGCCGATGCGCGACGTCGTCGAAGCCGGCGCCGGGCGCGCCGGTGCGGGCGGCCGCTCTGCCGGAAGCTCTGCCGCGAACTCGCTCACGCGTCGGCCTTACGGAGAGTCGCCACGCTGAGGTTGAACGGCGCCGGAGGGCGCGGGCTTCTTCACGGGCTCGACGGCCTTCACCGGCTCGTGGGCCTTCTCGTGAGCCTTCGGAGGCTTCGTCACCTTCGCCGGCTTCGTGGCCTTGTTCTTCACCGGAGGCGTCTTCTCGGCGGGCGCTGCCGGCGCCACCGGGGCGAGCGGCGCAACCGGCGCAGGTGGCAACGCGGTCGTCACGACGGGCGGGGCCGGACGCGGCGCGAGAGAAACGCGGAGCTCCGAGCGCTCGCCCGATGACACCTCGATCTGCCGGACCTGCGGCATGAACTGCGGATGGCTCACGCGTACGCGGTACTTACCTTCCTTGAGTCGCCGCGCCACGCGGCCGTCGCTCGGGGCCGTCAGCGTGGTGACCAGCGCGTCCTGCGGCGTGAGAATTTCCACCGTGGCTTCGGGCAGCGGCGCGCGTTCGCGCATGTCCTGAATCACGGCGATCATCTCGCCGAACACCGGAGGCCGTTCGTGCAGGCCGGCCAGCGAGACGATGCTGCCAGTGATGGTGATGAGTCCGGCGGCCACGCCGACCATCGCCTGGATCTTGGTCAGCGGCTGGTGAAGGATCGTGTCGAGCTTCGACGGCGATGCGGCCGGCGAATCCGGCGGCGCCGGTGGGCCCTCGGGAACCTCAGGCTCCTGGGAGACCTCGTCCTGTGACATGAGGGTGGGTCATCGGCAAAGACCGAGCCAAATCTAAGTAGGCGTCACGCAATGGGGAGAGGGGCTGCCGGCGTGCCAGCCGGGGCATCTCTCGCGCGCCAGAACGGCAAGCCGTCGGCGGGCTAGTACTCGGGCGGAGCGTACACCGTCACGAAGAAGAGCGGGGTCCGACCCGTATTGCGTACGTGGTGACGGGTTCCCGCCGCGATCGTCACCAGGCTGCCGGCGCGGGCGCGGTGCTCCTTCTCGCCGACGCGTACCGCGGCCTCGCCCTCGACCACGTAGATGATCTGATCGGCCTCGTGGCGCTCTTCGGGCCCGGCGTCGGCGCCGGGAGCGATGGTCATCACTGCCGTCTGGCTTCGCGTGGTCTCCTGCAGGACGGTGAAGAACTCTCCGCGATGTTCGAACACGTCGACGACATCCATCCCGCCCTCCCGGCCGGCGCCGCGCGCCGGTCGACGTCATCGTACCGCACGCGCGGCGTCGGTCGTTGGGGGAGGGATTACTCTGTGGGCGTCATGAGGCGCACGGTTACTCGGCGCTTCTGGGCGTCGGTCAGCGCACCGTCGTCCAGGACGCCGAGGCCGATGGCCTGAATGCGCGGCAGGGCCACGCCCTTGGATACGAGGAAGCGGCGCACCGCTTCCACCCGCCGCTGGCTCAGTCCGATGTTGTACGGAACACCACCGGTCGGATCCGTATATCCGGTCAGGTCCACCGTCAGGTTCGGGTTCGCCTGCAGCTCCTTGATGAAGCCCAGCAGCGTGGTCTGGGCCCCGTCGTCGAGCTCCCAGCGGTCGAAGCCGAAGGTGACGTCCATGCTCTCCACGTCCTGGCGCTTGTGACGACTGCTCCACAGCCGGGTCAGACGCTCGTCGACGCCGTCGGCCCGCACGTGGGCCGCCTCCGCCCTCGCGTGAGCGGCATCGGCCCGCTCGCCGGCCTTGGTCGCCTGCTCCTCGACCTTGGCCATGCGGAAGCCCATCCCCTCGACGCGGATCTTCTGCTCGCCGATCTTGCTGTCGGTGTCCGCGGCGGCCTTGCCCATCATGTCCCGCACCCAATCCTTGGTGGCGCAGCCAGTCAGCAATAGGCCGGCCGCCGTCACGGCCACAAAGGTGCTACGTCTCCGCATACCGGTTGCCTCCCTCGAACAGTTGGCTGCTGCCGACCACGTATTTGCAACGTAGCCGCCAGTCCGAGAATGCTCGAATTGGGCCGTAAATGCGGGCGTTACGAAGCGGCGGCGCGCGGCGAGAGCGTTCTGGGCCGGACAGCGTCAGTTGCGCGGCTGACGCTGGAAATCTTTCCACGACGATTCCAGTCACTCACTTCGGCGTGCCGAAGAGGCCATTCTGCACGAGGACGATCGCCAGCCACGCGAGTTGTCCGCCGACGAAGACGAGCGCGGCCTGTTCGCGGCCGGCGCTGACGCGCGTGCGGTAATGAAGGAATCCCAGGACGAGCGCGACGACCCCGAAGAGCGTCCCGTCGTACCGGGTCACGACGCCGTAGTACAGCAGCAGGCCTCCGGCGAACGTCCACAGCACGTAGGCGCCAAGCCACTGGGCGACGACCGAGACCACGACGGACGCGCGCGAGCCCGACGTGCCGAAGAAGCGGGCGATGCCGACGGCCAAGGCGCCTCCGAAGAAGATCAGCAGCAGGGTGAGGACGGTGAAGCGGGTCACGCGCCCTTCCGGTACTCCGGCCGCCAGCGGAGCAGGCGCATCTCGACCTGCTTGATCCCGAGCGCCATGACGATGCCGATGAGGCCCAGCGTGAGAAGCGCCACCATCATGTCGGCGGCGTTGAGCGTCCCCAGCGACTGGATGATCAGGTAGCCGAGGCCTCCGCCCGACTCGCCGCCCAGGAACTCGCCGACCACCACGCCGATGAGGGCGAACGAGATGGACGGCGTCAGGGACGCAAACGTCCAGGCCAGCGCCGAGGGGATGATGACCGTCCGCATCACCTGGTGCTCGCTCGCCCCCAGGAAGCGCGCGGAGTGGATCAGGTCGGCGTCCACGCTGCGCGTCCCCTGGAAGGTGTTGAAGAAGACGATGAAGAACACGATCGTCCACGCCAGCACGATCTTCGCCACCAGGCCGAAGCCGAAGATCATGGTGATGAGGGGCACCAGCGCGATCCGCGGCAGCGAGTTGAAGGCCACGATGTAGGGCTCGAAGATGCGAGCCAGCCGATCGTTCCGTCCCAGCACCAGGCCGGCCACGAAGCCGGTCGACACGCCGACGACGAAGCCCCACAGCGTCGATTGCACGGTCGAGAGCGTCATCTGCCAGAGGCTCAGCCTCACCCGGTCCGACAGGAGGTACGCGAAACGCCGGGCGATCAGCGACGGCCGGCTGATGAAGAACGGATCGATCCAGTAGAGGCCGGGCGTCTTCGAGATGGCCTTGATGCCGGTCAGCCACTCCCACGAGGCGAGCAGCACGACCAGGAGGAGGAGCTGCCAGAACAGGACCGAGCTGCGAGGCCTCACCGGGCCCGCTCCCGCGCGAACTCCTCGCCGAGCACGTGCCAGATCTCGCCGTAGGCGCGCAAGTACTCGTCGGTCTCGCGCAAGCGGATGACGTCGCGCGGCCGGGTCAGCTTCACGTCGTAGATCATCTTGATCCGGCCGGGTCGTCGCGTCATGACGACGATCCGATCGGCCAGCGTGATCGCTTCCGAGAGGTCGTGGGTGATGAAGACGACGGTCTGGCGCCGCTGGCCCCACAACGTCAGCAATTCGCCGTGCAGATCGAGCTTGGTGTGGAGATCCAGGGCGCCGAAGGGCTCGTCCATCAGGAGGATCTGGGGCTCGAGGATCAGGGTCCTCACGAGCGCCACGCGCTGCCGCATTCCACCCGACAGCGTGGCCGGGAAGGCGTCCTCGAAACCCTCGAGGCCGGCCATGCTCACGGCGGCCGCTACCCGCCGCTCCTGCGCGTCGCCCCGGATGCCGCGGTACTCGAGGCCCAGCGCGATGTTCCGCCGCACGGTCCGCCACGGGAACACCGTGTCCTTCTGGAACACGTACCCCACGTTGGCGGGCACACCCGTGACGGGCCGGCCGTCGATCTCGATGACTCCCGCGGAGGGCTCGACGAGGCCGGCGATCATGTTGAGGATCGTCGACTTGCCGCAGCCCGACGGCCCCACGATCGCCACGAATTCCTCGTCGCCGATCTCGAACGAGACGTCGCTGACGGCTTCCACCGTCCGCGCCGCCTCGCGAAAGGTCTTCGCGAGATCGCGAACGACGATGCGCGGCCGACGGCTCAGGACTTGATCTTCTGGTGGGCCTTGCGGACGAAGGCCATGTCGACCGCCTGGGCGTACGGGATGGGCTTCTCGACGGCCTCGGGGATGAACACCTTCATGCCGTTGTCGTAATCCTTGGGGGCGATCGCGAAGTCCCAGTCGAAGATCGTCTTGTAGTACTTCACCGACCGGAGCACGATGTCGCGCTTGAACGTGTCCATGTACGGCTTGTAGACGACGTCCACGATCTCCTCGTTGTTCGCGTGGCGGATCCACTGCTGGGCGCGATAGCAGGCGTTGACGTAGGCCTGCACGAGGTCGGGCGACTTCTCCAGCGTGTCCTTCAGCGCATAGCCGACCGTCACCGGGATCGGGCCGCCGAACACTCGGGTCCACGCCTTCTCGTCGAGCACGTCGTAGATGGCCTGGCCGAAGCCTTCTTCCTCGGCGGCCCACTGCCACTCGGGAACGGCCATGATCGCGTCGAACTTTCCCGCCTTGAGGCCGCCGAGCATGGTGGTGGACGCGCCGCCGCCCACCCACTCGACGTGATCGTTGACGGCTCGGCCGTCGGGCGCCTTCGAATGCTTCAGGACGTACACGCCGTACACGTACGTGCCCGAGCCGACCGCCGTGGCCGCGATCACCGCCTTGCGCCCGACGAGCTTCAAATCGGCCAGCGCCTCGACGCTCTTGACGCCCCGGTCGTGGAGCTCCTTGCGCACCACGATGTTGGCGTACGAGCAGCGCGTGTCGGTGGCGAAGAGCATGGTGGTCTCCTTGCCCTTCTCCGTAGCCTTCAGTGGATGGTTCGAATCACCGAGTCCGAACATGGCCTGGCCGGCCGTCACCGCGTTCACCACGCGGGCGCCGCCGCCGGGGACGATGAAGTTGGCGACCCTCACCCCCTCGTCCTCGAAGAACTTCTTCTCGCGCGCGACGAGGTGCTGGCCGTAGACGAACGTCGAGACGCTGTGCGCCACCGTGATCGGCTTCCCCTGCGCACCGGCGGGACGCGGCCAGCCCGCGGCGGACGCGGCCCCCGCGAGCGCGCTCGTGGTGAGAACGTCACGCCGAGTCCACGTCATTCGCGAGGATCCTCCTCCCCGAAGTCGAACCGGCGGCTGAGTGTAGGACCCGGGCTCGCGCACTGTCAAATCACAAGCCCTTGATTTTCGTCGGAAAACCGTGCCGCTGATGCCTCGGCGCGCAGTGGGAAAAGTTTTCCCACCACCACCGCATTCGGGGATGCCAGGCGAGAGCGCCCCCTGTATGCTCTGCCCCAGATGGCCCGTCTGCCCCCGCTGCGACGGCACCTCGTCGTGCTCGTCCTCGTCACGCTCGCGCCCGTGCTCGCGTTCGCGGTGTGGCTCGTGTTCCGCGGGAACGCGCAGGAGCGGGCGCAACTCGAGCACGGACTGGAGGAGACCGCCGAGGCGCTCAGCACGGCGGTCGACCGCGAGATCGACCGCGGGGTCAGCACGCTCCAGACGCTCGCAACGTCGGAGAACTTGCGCACCGGCGACCTCGAGCGCTTCCGGACCCAAGCGGCCGCCGTCGTGCTCGCGCACGGCGGCCTCGAGTACGTCCTCCTCGCCGACGCGAGCGGCCGGCAACTCATGAACGTGCTCGTTCCCGCCGGCGAGCCGCTGCCGCCACTGGCCCGGCCGGAGCTGATTCGCGATGTGCTGGAAAACGGCCACGCGCTCGTCAGCGAGCGGGGAGACGCCGGGGCGGATGGGCACCTGCTGATTGGTGTGAGATCTCCGATCCTCCGGGCCGGTCGCTCCGCGACGCTCCTCGTCGCGAGCGTCGCGCGGAGGAGCATCGGCAACCTGATCGCCCAGCACACCTTCCCACCAGGCTGGACCGCGACCATTTACAACCGCGAGGGCCATGTCCTCGCCACGTCCGACGTCGACCGCGCGGGCCTCGGCCGGCCCGCGACCCCGGCGATCCTGGACGCCGTGGCGCGGAAGGCCACCGGGGTCGCGCAGATCAGCACGACGGACCGGCAGCGCTTCTACGCTGGCTTTGCGCGCCCGAGCCTGTCGGGATGGGTCGTCACCGTCGGCGTGCCGCTCGACGCCGTCGAGGCGTCGCTGCGACGCTCCCTGCTCCTGGTCGCCGCCGCCGGCGTGCTTTCGATCTTGCTGGCGCTCGGCGCGGCGCTCGTGATCGGCCGCCGCATCGCCGATCCGCTCGTGGCGCTGGCGGCGGCCGCCCCCGCCGTCGTCCGGGGCGAGCGCGTGGCGCTGCCGGGATCGAGCGCGCGCGAGATCGCCGACCTGTTCGCCGCCCTGAAGACGGCGGCCGACGACCGCGAGAGCGCGGAGCAGCATGCGGCCGAGGCCCATCGCCTGCTGCGCGCGGTCTTCGACGGCACGACCGACGGCGTCTTCGTCAAGGACCTCGGCGGTCGTTACGTCATGATCAACGAGGCCGGCGCCCGGCTGATCGGCCAGCCCGTCGAGGACATCGTCGATCACGACGACACGACGCTCTTCGACGCCGATTCGGCGGCGCGCATCGCCGCGCAGGACCGCGAGGTCATCGTCACCGGCGAGCCGAGGACCTACGAGAACTTCTCGGTGGCCACCGCCGCCGGCCACGTCCGCAGCTATCTGTCGACCAAGGCGCCGTACCGGGACGCGACGGGTCGGATCGTCGGCGTCATCGGCATCACGCGCGACGTCACCGAGCGCCAGCGCGCCGAGGAGGAGCGGGAGAGGCTCCTGGCCGTCGCCGAGGAGGCCAATCGAAGCAAGGACCAGTTCCTGGCCGTCCTCTCGCACGAGCTGCGCACGCCGCTCAACGCGGTCATCGGCTGGGTCGGCATGCTGCGCTCGATGAGCCTCGAGCCGGCCACGTCAGCGCGCGCGCTCGACGCCATCGATCGCAACGGCCGGGCGCTAGCCCAGCTCGTGAGCGACCTGCTCGACGTGTCACGCATCGTGAGCGGCAAGCTTCGGCTCGACACGCGGGCGATCAATCTGGTGCCCGTGATCGAAGCCGCGCTGGACGCGGTGCGGCCGACGGCCGACGCCAAGAGCATCCGGATCCAGTCCGTCCTCGATCCGCGGGCCAGTCCTGTCCTCGGCGATCCCGACCGTCTCCAGCAAGTCGTCTGGAACCTGGTCGCCAATGCGATCAAGTTCACACCGGCGTCGGGCCAGGTCCGCGTCAGCCTGCGCGGCGTGGACGCTCAGGCCGAGATCGTGGTCGCCGACACCGGCGTCGGCATCGACGCCCAGCTCATGCCGTACATCTTCGAGCGCTTCCGGCAAGGCGACAGCTCCAGCACGCGGGCCCACGGCGGGCTCGGGCTCGGACTGGCGCTCGTGAAGCATCTGACCGAGCTGCACGGAGGCACCGTCGAGGCCGACAGCCTCGGCGAGGGTAAGGGCGCGACGTTCATCGTCAGGCTTCCGCTGATGGTCAGCAGCGTGCGGACCGCGCCCGAGCGTGGCGAGCCGGCCGGGACGAGCGTCGGGCCCAACGCGCGCCTCGCGGGGCTGCGCGTTGTCGTCGTGGACGACGATCCCGACAGTCTCGACATGCTCTCGACGCTGCTGCGTCAGCAGAAGGCCGAGGTCCGTATGGCCACGTCCGCCGCCGAGGCGCTGGCGCTCGTCGAGGACTGGCTCCCGCACCTCGTCGTTGCCGACGTGGAGATGCCCGACGAGGACGGCTACAGCCTGGTGCGACGGCTCCGCCTGCTCTCTCCGGACCGCGGCGGGGCCACGCCCACGGTGGCGGTGACGGCGTACGGGCGCGTGGAGGACCGGATCCGGAGCGTCGCGGCGGGATTCGATCTGCACCTGCCCAAGCCCGTCGAGCCGGCCGAGCTGATCGCGGTCGTGGCGAACCTCGCGCGCCGCCGCTGATCGCGCCGATTCACGCCGCAACACATTGACACTACTGGGGGATTTGCCTATCCTTTAGCGATGAGCGCCTGTCGATGATCCGGAGCATGACCGGATTCGGCCGTGCCGAAGGCTCGGCGGAAGGCTATGCGCTCACGGTAGAGATCAAGGTCAATCATCGGCATCTCGACGTCGCGCTTCGCTTGCCCACGGCCCTCTCCAGTCTCGATCTCGACGCCCGTCGTCTCGTGCAAGCGCGTGTCGAGCGCGGACGGGTGGACGTCACCGCGCAGCTCGGCCCGGCGGCCGGGCGGGCCGCGCAGGAGGTTCGAGTGGATGCCGCGCTCGCGCGACGGTACGTCGAGCAGGCGCGCACGCTCGGACGCGATCTCGGTCTCGACGACGATCCCCCGCTGGCCTGGGTGCTCGATCAGCCCGGTGTCGTCCAGGTGGCCGAGCCGACGCCGGTCGAAGCGGCGACGCTGTGGCCGCTCGTCGCCGACACGCTGGGGCGCGCGCTCGAGGACCTGATCACGCAGCGCACCGTCGAAGGCGCAGCACTGGCCGCCGAGCTCCGCGCGCTGCGCACTCAGCTCCTGACCGAGATCACGACGATCGCGGCGCGCGCGCCGCAGGCGGCGGCCCGTCGCAGCGAGCGCCTGCGTGAGCGGCTCCGGACGATGCTGGCCGACGCATCGCTCGACGAGACGCGCATCATCACCGAGGTCGCGGTGTGGGCGCAGAAGACCGACGTCACCGAGGAGCTGGCCCGGCTGCGCGCGCACCTCGAAGACCTGGGCGCGAAGCTCGACAAGGGCGGCCCGGTGGGGCGCCCGCTCGACTTCCTCATCCAGGAGCTGAATCGCGAGGTGAACACGCTCGGGGCCAAGGCCGACGACCTCGAGCTCTCCCAGGCGGCGCTGGCCGCCAAGGGCATGCTCGAGAAGATGCGGGAGCAAGTGCAGAACCTTGAATAGGCGAAAGGCACCGTGGCGATCCGGTCCGGCGCGCGCCTGGTGAACGTGGGGCACGGGAACGTCATCGTCGCGGAGCAGATCGTCGCCATCGTCGCCTCGACTCCCTGCCCGTGAAGCGAATGATCGAGAGCGCCAAGGGCAGCACCAAGCTGGTGGACGCGACCAACGGCCGGCGCACGCGGGCCGTGATCGTCACCGAGAGCGATCACCTGATCCTCTCGTCGCTCGAGCCGGCCACACTGGCCCAGCGGCTGACGAGCGAGCGCGGCCCGAGTGATTAGGCGTCGGGGCGCGCTGTTCGTGGTGTCGGCGCCGTCGGGCGCCGGCAAGACGACCTTGTGCCGGGAGACGCGCCAGCGCTTGCCCGACCTCGCCTATTCGGTGTCCTACACGACGCGGTCACCACGGCTGGGTGAGAAGGACGGCGCCGACTTCTGCTTCGTGAGCGCCCCGGAGTTCCAGGCGCTGCGCGCGCGTGGCGAGTTCGCCGAGTGGGCGCAGGTGCACGGCAATCTCTACGGCACGCGCGCCAGCGTGCTGGAGGGCGCGCTCCAGAGCGGCCAGGACATCCTCCTCGACATCGACACGCAGGGGGCGGCCCAGCTGCGGAAGCGGTATCCGGAGGCGGTGCTGGTCTTCATCGTCGCGCCGTCGATGAGCGAGCTCGAGCAGCGGCTGCGCGAACGCCGATCGGATGCCGAGAAGGAGATCGCGCGGCGGCTCGACCGCGCGCGCGAGGAGATCGCGACGTGGCGGTCGTATGACTACCTCGTGGTGAATCGCGACGTGGACGACGCGGTGAACCAGCTCACGGCCATCATCGTCGCCGAGCGGACGCGCACGTCGCGCCTCGGCCTGACATTGCCCGATCTCGAATTACCGAGCAAGGAGGCTCACGACTGATGTCATTTCCCTCACTGGAGAACGCACTGAACAAGGTCTCGAACCGCTACCTGCTCGTCGTGTTGTCGGCCAAGCGCGCCCGTCAGATCAATCGGGGCGCGGCGGCCCGCGTGGAGTCCAAGCAGAAGAAACCGACCAGCGTGGCGCTCGAAGAGATCTCGCAGGCGAAGGTCGAGTACCGCGTGAAGGAGGAGGGGGAGACCAAGGCCTGATGGCAGCCCTCGATGGAAAAGAGCTGATCCTCGGCGTCACCGGGTCCATCGCGGCCTACAAGGCGGTGTACCTCTTGCGCGAGCTCACCGCGCTCGGCGCCCGCGCCACCGTCTGCCTGACCGAGCACGCGCGCGAGTTCGTAGGCCCCCTCACCTTCCGCACGCTCTCCGGCCGTCCCGTGCTCACGAACCTCTTCGATCCCCAGAGCTCCGACGCGGTCGAGCACGTGGCGCTGGCCGAGCGCGCGCACGCCGTCGTGATCGCGCCGGCCACCGCCAACCTCCTGGCCAAGGCGGCGCACGGCATCGCCGACGACTTCCTGACCACGGTCCTCCTCGCCGCCCGCGGTCCCGTGTTGATCGCGCCGGCCATGGACGGCGGGATGTGGGACCACGCCGCCGTCCGGGCCAACGTCGCGCTCCTCCGCGAGCGTGGCGTCACCGTCCTCGAGCCCGACGCGGGCGCGCTTGCCTCGGGGCTCAGCGGCAAGGGCCGACTGCCCGAGGTGGAGGCGATCGTGGACACGCTGCTGGGCCTGCTCACGCCGCAACGCGATCTCGTCGACGAGCGCATCCTGGTCACGGCCGGGCCGACGCGCGAGCCCATCGATCCGGTGCGGTACATCTCGAACCGCTCATCGGGAAAGATGGGCTACGGCATCGCGCGCGCGGCGCTGCGGCGGGGCGCCGAGGTCACGCTCGTGTCGGGGCCGACCGCGCTCACGCCTCCCGCCGGCGCGGTCTTCGTGCCCGTGCAGACGGCCGAGGAGATGCGCGAGGCGGTGCTGCAGCACGCGCCCGGGGCCAGCATCGTCATCAAGGCCGCTGCCGTGGCCGACTGGCGTCCCAAGCTCGTAGCCACTACGAAGATCAAGACCAAGCAGGACCTGACGATCGAGCTCACGCCGAACCCCGACATCCTGGCCGAGATCGCGTCCCGGCGCACCGGCGCCTTCATCGTCGGGTTTGCCGCCGAGACGCACGAGGTGGCCGCCAACGCCAGGGCCAAGCTGAAGGCGAAGGGCATCGACCTGCTCGTCGTCAACGACGTCAGTCAGTCGGGCATCGGCTTCGACGCCGACGACAACGAGGTGCTCCTGCTCGATCGCTGGGGCGGCGAGCGCGGGCTACCACGGATGAGCAAGGCGGCCGTCGCCGACGCGATCTTGAGCCACCTGCTCACCGTCCGCGCCACCGCGCGCGGCGATCGGATCAAGCGCTGACCGACGATCCTCGCGCGCTCCTGGCCGATGCCCTGGGCGCGCTCGGCGACACGCTCCGTCACCACCGCGATCTCGGCGTGAGCGAGCTCGGCCTGACCGGCGACTACCTCCTCGGCCCTGCCGAGGCGCTGACCGCCCAGGAGCGTGGCCTCCAGGGCTGCCGCCGCTGCACGCTGTGCGAGCAGCGCAACACGATCGTGTTCGGCTCGGGCAGCCCGCGCGCCGAGCTCGTCGTCATCGGCGAGGGCCCGGGCGCCGACGAGGACGCACAGGGCAAGCCCTTCGTGGGCCGCGCCGGCCAGCTGCTCACGAAGATGCTCGAATCGGTCCAGCTCTCGCGCGACGAGGTGTACATCACCAACGCGGTCAAATGCCGCCCACCTGGCAATCGCAATCCTGAGCCCGACGAGCTGGCTGCCTGCGCGCCGTTCCTCGACGCCCAGCTCGGCGTGTTGGACCCGAAGGTCGTGCTGGCGCTCGGGAGCGTGGCCAGCCAGGCGCTGCTCAAGACGCGCGAGCCGATCGGCAAGCTCCGCGGGCGGCTGCATCCGTACCGCAACGGCGTGCTGATCCCCACGTTCCATCCCGCGTTCCTGCTGAGGAACCCCGGCCAGGAGTACAAGCGCATGGCCTGGGAAGATCTCAAACTCGCCCGCCGGGAGTACGACCGCCGCCGAACGAGGTGACATGGTCGCGGACGTCGCGTTCGACGCTCCGATCGCCCATCCGTTCTCGTATCGAGTCCCCGAGGGCCTGACGGTCACGAGAGGCCAGCGCGTGCTGGCCCCTCTGCGCGGGGCGTCCCGCGTCGGCGTGGTCGTCGACGTCAGAGCGGACGACGGCGAGAAGCTGAAGCCGATTCTGCGCGCGGTCGAGCCGGCCCCCGTGCTCGACGACGCCACGCTCGACCTGGTCGGCTGGATCGCCGCCGACAGCGCGACGAGCTTGGGCTCCACGTGTCTCACCCTCATGCCGCCCCCTACGTCCACGCCGATGCCACGCGCGAGCGCAGAGGCGAAGCGTTGCGACCCAGCGACGCCCGAGCTTCTCATCGGCGCTGGACGGGAGGCGAGGCTGATCGAGCGCATCGCCGGTGCCGGGACGACGACGCTCGTGCTCGCCGCCGACATCGAAGGCGCAGCCCGCTGGGCGCAGCGCCTGGGCAAGCTCGGCCACGTCGTGCGTCTGGATTCCGGCGTGGCCGACGCCGAGCGGTCGCAGGCCTGGCACGCGCTCGCCGGAGGCCAGGCCACGCTGGCCGTGGGCACACGGTCGGCCCTCCTGGCGCCGCTGCCCGCGGGCGCGACGGTCGCGCTGATCGACGAGCACGAGGCGGCCCACAAGCCGCCGGGCGCGCCGCGCATGCACACGCGGGACATCGCGCTCGAACGCGCGCGTCGGGACGGGCTGCGCGCGTTGCTCACCAGCGCCACACCGAGCGTGGAGCTGTGGTGGCAGTGCGACAGCGGCCGGATGCGACTCGACGGCCCGCCGCCCGCGCCGTGGCCGGTCGTCAGCGTCGCCGACACGCGCGGCATCGCCAAGCGCGAGGCGCTGACGCCCGCGCTGGCGCGCGCGATCCGGGAGACGCTCGCCGCGGGCCGCCGAGTGTTCCTCGGCGTCAGCCGACTCGCCTCGATCCTCGGCTGTGACGAGTGCGGGGCCATCCTCAAGTGCGAGGCCTGCGCGATCGCGCTGGCCTACTCGCCAGCAGGCCGTACGCTCACGTGCCGGCTCTGCGGGACGGCCCGGCCCCTGATCGACGTGTGCCCGGCGTGCCGCGGCCGGCGGCTGGCGCCGTTCGGCTGGGGCGCCGAGCGCGTCGAGCACGCTGTGCGCCGGCGGTTCGTCAGCGCACGGATCGCCCGCTTCGATCCCGAGGCGACCCGTGGCGCCAGGGCCGAGGCTCAGCGAAAGGCCGCGCTGAGCGCCGACGTCGTCATCGGCACGCGGGGAGCGCTTCGTCTGTTCGGTCCGGCCTCGCTCGGCCTGGCCGGCTTCGTCTCACCGGATCAGCTCCTCGGCCTGCCCGATTTCCGCGCCACCGAGCGCGCGTTCGGCGTGCTGTGGGCGGCGGCCGAGCGCGTTGGTCCCGACGGCCAGCTCATCGTCCAGTCACAGAATCCGGGCCACTACGCCCTCGACGCCGTGAGCCGTCAAGACCTCACCGCGTTCTACAAGCCCGAGCTGAGGTTCCGCGCCGAGCTCGGATATCCGCCGTTTCGGCGACTGGCCATCGTCACGGTGGCCGCGCCGAGCGGATCCGAGAGCGCGAAGCTGGCCGACGTCGTCACGGCGGCGCTCGCCGGCGCGCCCCGCCTCACCGTGTACCCGGCGACTCCGGACCGTCGGAACCGCGCCCGGCGCATCGTCGTGAAGGGCCACGCCGACCTGCCGCGTGTCCTGGCCGCCGCGCTGGACGGGGCCGAGGCGATCGGGGCCGCACGGAGTCGCGGTATCATGGACGTGGAGGTCGATCCAGTCGAATGGCCGTCCTGAAAGTGCGCCGATACGGCGATCCGACGCTCAGGCGTCGGGCCACCCCCGTGGGGGAGATCACCCCGGACATCCGGAATCTCGTCGCGGACATGGTCGACACCATGTACGACGAGGCCGGCATCGGCCTGGCCGCCCCCCAGATCGGCATGTCGCTGCGCCTCATCGTCGTCGCCGACGACGAGACGCGTGAGGCCCGCCCCCTGGTCAATCCCGAGATCGTCGAGCAGGGCGGTGAAGCGACGGCCGAAGAAGGCTGCCTCTCGATCCCTGGAGTCTTCGCCCAGGTGACGCGTGCGGCGTGGGTGCGCGTCGAGGCGAAGGATCTCGAGGGACGACCCGTCAGCATCCTCGGCCGCGGGCTCAAGGGCCGCGTCCTCCAGCACGAGATGGATCACCTCGACGGTGTCCTGTTCATCGACCGCCTCGATCCCGTCGCGCGCGACCGGATCAAGCGGAAGATCAAGAAAGAGGGCCTGCCCGAGGACGCGCCCCACCGGGCGTTCGCACTGTAGTCGCGGCCACGCTGAACGTCCTCTTCTACGGCACCCCGGAGTTCTCGCTGCCCACGCTGGAAGCGCTGCTGCGTCACCATCGCGTGGTCGCCGTCGTCACCCAGCCCGACCGCCCGGCGCATCGGGGTCAGCGGCTGACGCTACCCCCAGTCAAGCAGCGCGCGATCAAATCCGGTCTTCCCGTGCTCCAGCCCTCGCGCCTGCGTGAGCCCGGCTGGCCCGAGCACCTTCGCGAATTCGGCGCCGACGTCGCCGTCGTCATCGCCTTCGGTCAGATCCTGCCGCGCAGTGTGCTCGACGTCCCCAAGCGCGGGTCGATCAACGTCCACGCCTCGCTGCTGCCGCGCTACCGCGGCGCCGCGCCCATCGCGTGGGCGATCATGCGCGGCGAGACGGAGACGGGAATCACGACGATGCAGATGGACGAGGGCATGGACACGGGAGCGATGCTCTTGCGCGCGCCCACCCCGATCGGTGCCGACGAGACGGCCGGTGAGCTGTCGGAACGGCTGGCCGCCCTGGGCGCCGACGTCCTGATCGAGACGCTCGCACGGCTCGACCGCCTCACGCCCGTCCCTCAGCGCCACGAGGAGGCCACGCTGGCTCCGCGGCTCACGAAAACGGACGGCGATCTGGACTGGGCGAGGCCCGCGCGTGACCTGGTGAACGTCGTTCGAGGATGTAACCCGTGGCCCGGCGCGGCCACCTCGAGCGCCACGGAAAAGTTCAGCATCTGGCGCGCCACGGCCGTCGCGACGGGAACTCTCGGATCGCCCGGCACGCTCGTTCCTCACGGCGGCGAGCTCACGATCGCGACGGGCGACGGTGGCGTCCTCCCCCTCGAAGTTCAGCCCGAGAACCGGCGGCGGATGACGTGGGCCGAGTATCTTCGCGGGGCGCGCCTGGCAGCCGGCGCGAGACTCTCGTGACCACGCCGTCACCGGCGCGGGTGGTCGCGGCGCGCGTGCTCGAGCGCGTCGTCTCCGAGGGAGCCTACGCGGATCTCGCCCTCGACGGTGAGCTCGACCGCCGAGGGCTGTCGGCGCGGGACGTCGCCCTGGCCACCGAGCTCGTGTACGGGACGCTGCGCTGGCAGCGCTACCTCGACTGGATCCTCGCCCCTCACTCCCGGCGTCGGCTGGACGATCTCGACCTCGGGCCGCTCGTCCTCCTGCGCATGACGGCCTACCAGATCGCCTTCCTCGAGCGCGTCCCCGCCTTCGCCGCGGTCAACGACGCCGTGACGCTGGCCGGCCGCGCCCGCAAGCCCGGCGTCGCCGGCTTCGTCAACGCGGTGCTCCGTTCGTTTTCTCGTCGAGGTGCCACCGAGCGAGAGCCGCGGCCGCCGGCTGACCTCGTGGAGGCGCTGGCGCTGCGCTGCTCCTTCCCGACGTGGCTGGCGGCGCGCTGGATGGCGCGTTATGGCGCCAGCGAAGCCGAGGCCCTCATGCGGGCGCTGAACGAGCGACCGCCGCTCGCGCTCCGCGCCAACACGCTGCGCGTCACCCGCGACGCGCTCGCCGCGCGCCTCGCGACCGAGGACGACATCGCCACCCTGCCGAGCCGGTACGCCGCGGAAGGACTCGTGGCCAACCACGGGGGAAGCCCGAGTGCGTGGCGAGCCTTCGCCGACGGCGCCTTCGCCATCCAGGACGAGGCCTCGATGCTGGTGGCGCAGCTCCTCGACGTCCGCCCCGGCGACACGGTGGGCGACGTCTGCGCCGCGCCCGGGACGAAGACGACTCATCTGGCTCAGCTCCTGGATAACCGCGGCCGCATCCTGGCCTTCGATCCGCAGCCCGCCCGTCTCAACCTGGTGCGCGAGGCCGCGAAGCGACTCGGCGTCACGATCGTCGAGACGCTCGACGGCCCGGCCGAAGCGTTGGCCCCGAAGTTCCCGGCGCTGTGCGATGCCGTGCTGGTGGACGCACCGTGCTCGAGCCTCGGTGTCCTGCGCCGCAATCCCGAGGTGAAGTGGCGCCGGACGCTAGAGGACATCGTGACCAACGCCGAGCGCCAGCACGCGATCGTCACCGCGGCGGCCCTGATGGTGAAGCCGGGTGGCCGCCTGGTCTACGCGACGTGCTCGCTCGAGCCCGAGGAGAACGAGGACGTCGCGCGACGGTTCCTCGGCGCCCATCCGGACTTCGCGCTCGATCCGCCGTCGGAGTTCCCGGTCGCCCTCGACGCGGACGGATTCCTTCGGTGCCGGCCGCACCAGCACGGCACCGACGGGTTCACCGCGTGTCGTCTGGTAAGATGCCGCCGATGAAGATCGCGCCCTCGATCCTCTCCGCCGATTTCGCCGCGCTGGCCGACGACATCCAGCGAGTGGAAGCCGGCGGCGCCGACCTGCTGCACGTGGACGTGATGGACGGCCGCTTCGTCCCGAACATCACGATCGGGCCCGTGGTGGTCGAGGCCATCCGCAAGCGCACGCGCTTGCCGCTCGACGTTCACCTGATGATCGTGGAGCCTGAACGCTACGTCGGGGACTTCGTGCGGGCGGGCGCCGACCTCGTGACCGTGCACGTCGAAGCGTCGCCCCACCTGCAGCGCACGCTGGCCCAGATCCGCGACTTGGGGGCGAAGGCGGGCGCCTCGCTCAACCCCTCGACGCATCCCGAGACGCTCGCATACGTGCTGGACGATCTCGACCTCGTGCTCGTGATGTCGGTCAACCCTGGCTTCGGCGGCCAGAAGTTCATCCCCGCGGCACTGCCCAAAGTCCGGCTCGTGCGGACGCTGCTCGGCGCGCGCGACGTCGAGGTCTCGGTGGACGGCGGCATCAAGATCGAGCACGCCCAGCCCCTGGCCCAGCACGGCGCCTCGGTCCTCGTGGCCGGCTCGGCCATCTTCGGCCAGGCCGACCCCGCCGCGGTCATCCGGAAGATGCGCGAGGCCGCGGCCCGGCCCTAGCCGGCCAGCGCTCGCCGAGTTGAAATCTTCCGCATAGTTCCGTAGAGTCTATCTTTCGATGTTCGACTCACTCAGCACGAGACTGCAGACCGTCTTCGACCGTCTCGGAGGCCGCGGACGCCTCACCGAGGAGAACATCCAGGAAGCCCTGCGCGAGGTTCGCGTGGCGCTCCTGGAGGCGGACGTCAACTTCAAGGTCGTCCGCGAGTTCATCGAGCGGGTGAGGGTGAGGGCGATCGGCCAGGACGTGCTGACCTCGCTCACGCCCGCCCAGCAGGTCGTCAAGGTCGTCCACGGCGAGCTGGTCGAATTGCTCGGCGGCAGTGGCCATCGACTCTCGCCGGCCGCCCATCCACCGACGATCGTCATGCTGATCGGGCTGCAGGGCTCGGGCAAGACGACGACGGCGGCCAAGCTCGCCCGGCTCTACGCCAAGCAGGGTCAGCACCCGATCCTGGCCGCCGCCGATATTTATCGTCCAGCCGCGCAGGACCAGCTCCGAACGCTCGGCGAGCAGCTCAATGTCCCGGTCGTCGGTGGCCCGAAGCAGAAGCCGCTCGAGATCTGCCGCCAGGCGCGCGCCGAGGCGGCCGAGCGCGGCCTCACGCCGCTCCTCCTCGACACCGCGGGGCGCCTGCACATCGACGAGACGATGCTGGACGAGCTCAGGGCGATCCGGGCCGAGCTGAAGCCGCACCACGTGCTGCTCGTCGTGGACGCCATGACCGGTCAGGACGCGGTGACCGTGGCCGAGCGGTTCAACGCGGCCGTCGGGATCGACGCCGTCGTCCTCACCAAGATGGACGGCGATTCGCGTGGGGGCGCCGCCCTGAGCGTTCGCCACGTGACCGGACGGCCCATCGCCTTCGTGGGCATGGGCGAGAAGACCGACGCGCTCGAGCCGTTCCATCCCGATCGGGTGGCCTCGCGCATCCTCGGCATGGGCGACGTGCTGTCGCTCGTGGAGAAGGCCCAGGAAGCGGTCGATCAGAAGAAGGCCGAAGAGCTGGTGCGCAAGCTGCGCGAGGACGCGTTCACCCTGGACGACTTCCGCGAGCAGCTCAAGCAGCTCCGATCCATGGGCCCGCTCGACCAGATCCTCGGCATGCTGCCCTTCGGCAAGATGCTCAAGGGCGCGCCGAAGGAGCTCGACGCCGAGCAGGCCGACATCGGCCGCTTCGATGCGATCATCAGCTCGATGACGCCGGACGAGCGCCGGCGGCCCGAGGTGATCAACGGCAGCCGGCGCCAGCGCATCGCCCGCGGCAGCGGGACCAGCGTGCAGGACGTCAATCGGCTCCTCAAGCAGTACGCGCAGCTCCGGAAGATGATGAAGCAGTTCAAGGGGCTCGAGGGCAAGCTTCCACGGATGAAGCTGCCCGGGCTCCCCAACCTGGGGGGGTGATCAGGTGTCAGTCACGATTCGGCTGAGACGGACGGGATCCACGCGGCGACCGAGCTATCGCGTGGTGGTGGCGGACTCGCGCGCGCCGCGCGACGGACGGTTCCTCGAGATCATCGGGCACTACAACCCGTTGACCAAGCCGCCGACGGTCAAGATCGACCGCACGAAGGCGCAGGCGTGGATCGCCAAGGGGGCCCAGCCCTCGAACACGGTGAAGAAGCTGATGCACAACGTCAAGGAAGGCGCATAAGCAGGCGCAGTGGGAGTGGTCGCTCATGCGGGAGTTGGTGGAGCACATCGCGAGAGCCCTCGTCGATGACATGGAGAGCGTGAAGGTGAACGAGGTGCAGGGTGAGAACGTCACGGTGATCGAGCTCCGGGTCGCGCAGCCCGACCTCGGCAAGGTCATCGGCAAGCAAGGACGCACGGCGCGGGCGATCCGCACGATCCTCAACGCCAACGCGACCAAGCTGAGGAAACGGGCCGTTCTCGAGATCGTTGAGTAGCGGGGAAAAGCTCGTCGCCATCGGCGAGATCGTGCGGCCGCACGGTCTGCGCGGTGAGGTCCGGGTGATTCCCCTCACCGATCGGCCCGAACGCTTCGAGGGGATGACCGCGTGCGTGGTGTGGGATGCGGCGAGCGACGAGCGGCAGCCGCGGCGCGTGACCGCCTCGCGCCGTCAGGGTGACGCCGTGCTGCTCGCCTTCGACGGCGTGGAGTCACCGGAGGCGGCGCGGGCCCTCATCGGGCGATTGATCGCGGTGCCGGCCTCGCAGGCGCTGCCTCCCCGGCCCGGCAGCTTCTATCCCTGGCAGCTCGAAGGCGCTCGGGTGACGACCGAAGACGGCCGCGACGTCGGTCGGCTCACGCGGATCGAGCCGGGCCCCGGGCAGGACCTCTGGGTCGTGCAGGGCGCCGAGCGCGAGCATCTGATCCCGGCGGTCGCCGAGATCGTGGTCGACGTGGACGTGGCGGCCGGGCGGGTCGTGATCCGGCCGCCGGCCGGCCTGCTCGAGCTGTAATCGCGCGGTGATTCGCCGACCGTCGGGCCGTAGTGCGAGCCGCAGCCCGCTGGCGGAGGCGCAGCCGCAGGCGAGCCGACCCTGTGGTCGATCGAGGCGAGCCTGAGTGAGTCGGCCCGGCGCAGGTGCCCCGACGGCAAACCAGATGAAGATCGACATCGTCACTCTGTTCCCCGAGATGGTCGAGCCGGCGCTCGGCGCCTCGATGCTGGGGCGCGCCCGGCAGCGCGGTCTCGTTGACATCCGGGTGGCGAATCTCCGAGACTACGCAGAGGGCAAGCACCGGGTCACCGACGATTACCCCTTCGGCGGCGGCGGCGGGATGATCCTCAAGCCCGAGCCGTTGTTCGCGGCAGTCGAGGCGCTCAGAACTCCAGACGCGCGCGTGATCCTGATGGATCCGCGCGGACGGCTGTTCACGCAGGCGGTGGCCGAGGAGCTCGGCGGTGCGCTCCACCTCGTGCTGCTGTGCGGGCGCTACGAGGGCGTGGACGAGCGCGTGAGCGAGCGCGTCGCCGACGAGGCGCTCTCGATCGGCGACTACGTGCTGACCGGCGGTGAGTTGCCGGCGCTCGTCGTGACGGACGCGGTGGTGCGCCGGCTCCCCGGCGTGCTCGGAGGCGAGGGCGCGGCCGAGCGCGAGTCGTTCGCCGACGGCCTGCTGGAGCCGCCGCAGTACACGCGCCCCGAGGAGTTCCGCGGCGCGCGGGTGCCGGCGGTGCTGCTCTCGGGCGATCACGCGCGCATCGCGCGCTGGCGGCGGACGCAGGCGCTGTACCGCACGTGGCGGGCGCGGCCGGAGCTGCTGGAGCGGGCGGCCCTCGCCGCCGAGGAGCGCGAGCTGGTAGAACAGTTCAAGCGGGGCGACACGCCCGAGTAGCGAACGGGAAAGGGACGACTCATGGATGCCATTCGGCTCGTGGAAGCAGGGCAGCTCAAGAAGGACCGCGACGGCTTCGCCCCCGGCGACACCGTGCGCGTGCACGTGAAGGTGATCGAGGGCGAGAAGGAGCGGCTGCAGGCGTTCGAGGGCGTCGTCATCCGCAAGCGCGGTGAGAGCGCGCGCGCCTCCTTCACCGTGCGTCGCATCTCCTACGGCGTCGGCGTCGAGCGGACGTTCCCCCTGCACTCGCCTCGCATCGAGCGGGTCGAGGTCGTGCGCCGCAGTCGCGTCCGCCGCTCGAAGCTCTACTACCTGCGCGAGCTCGCCGGCAAGGCCGCCCGCCTGCGCGAGAAGCGCGTCACTCAGATCCCCACGACGGTCCCCGAGCCCTAGCCGGGCCGGCCTCGGCCGTGCCGCCGCCGTCGGCGCCGTATCACTTCGAGGCTCGAGCCTGGCGCACCGGCGTCGTCCGCGTGGCCGGGGTGGACGAGGCCGGCCGCGGGCCGCTGGCCGGGCCGGTCGTCGCGGCGGCCGTCGTCATCGATCCCGATCGCCGCATCAAGCGCCTGGCCGATTCCAAGCTCCTCACGCCGGAGCGGCGCGCCGAGCTCTACGACGTCATCATGGCGCGCGCGGTCGCGGTCGGCGTCGGCGTCGTCGATCACGTCACGATCGACCGCGTCAACATCCTGCAGGCGACCCGGGTGGCCATGCTGGAGGCGTTGCACCAGCTCAAGGTGGCTCCGGATCTGGTCATCACCGATTTCGTCGCGCTGAGCGGGCTCGCCTGCCCGCAGAGGAACCTGGTGGACGGCGACGCCCGCTGCGCGACGGTGGCGGCCGCGTCGATCATCGCCAAGGTCACGCGCGACCGGATCATGCTGGACGTCGACGGGCAGTTCCCCGAATACGGCTTCGCCCGGCACAAGGGCTACGCCACCGCCGAGCACCTGGCGGCGCTCGACCGCCACGGCCCCTGCCCGCTCCACCGCCGGAGCTTCATCTCGCTCTGGAAGCAGGGCGAGCTCTTTCCGGCCACCGAGGACTAGCCTCCGTGCCCTGCTTGACGAGTTCCGCGGCCTGATGTATCTGTCAGCTATATGGCAGCCAGCAATACCACCCGCTACGCCGTGCTGGGCATGCTCAGCGCGGGGCCGCGCTCCGGCTACGACATCAAGAAGGCCATCGACTCGAGCATCGCCCACTTCTGGAGCGAGAGCTTCGGGCAGATCTATCCGATCCTGCGCCGGCTCACGGCCGACGGCTTCGTCCGGCGCCGGCACGAGGCCCAGCGCGGCAAGCCCGATCGCCAGGTGTATTCCCTCACCCCGCGCGGACGAGAGGTGCTGCGCGCGTGGCTGGGACAGCCGGCGCGGCCGGAAAGCTTTCGCAGCGAGCTGCTGCTCAAGCTGTTCCTCGGCGCCCAGGTGCCGGTCCCCATCAGCCTCGGCCACGTTCGCCAGTTCCAGGAACGCCAGCAGGCGCTGCTGCTGACGTATGCCGAGATCGAGCGCCGTCTGCGCCGTGAGCATGGTCGACATCCCGAGCTCCCGTACTGGCTGATGACTCTCCACTACGGCCAGCGTCGGGCGGAGGCGCTGCACGACTGGGCCGTGGATGCCGCACGGACGCTCGGCAAGATCGCGCCCAAGGAGGTTCGCCGATGAGGATCGTCGCGTCAGTCGCTCTCACGCTCGTCCTCGCATGGGCGGGCCCAGCGTTCGCCCAGCCTCGACCCGCCGGCTTCCCCGACGTGATCGGCGCGCTCAAAGCGACGCCCGGCTGTCTCGGCGTCGAGACCGCGCACACGCCGGGAGGCAAGCGAGTCATCTTCGCGTGGTTCGAGAGCAAGAAAGCGCTCGTCGACTGGTATCACGGTGACGTGCACCAGAAGGCGATGAAGACCGCGTTCCCCGATCTCAGGTTCGATCGCCAGCCGCTGCCGGATCTGGCCGAGGACAGCGGCCCGATCCTCGCCATCGTCTCGGTGAAGTTCATCGACGCGCCGATGCCGAATACGACCGCGGGGATCGCCTCGATCGGCATCGAGCTCTATGGCCCACTGCCGGGCGGCGTGGCGGTCGGCGGGCGGTTTGCTCCCGAGGCCCTCAAGGTGCGTGGCCTCCGCGAGATCCCGCGCGGGATGGTCCACGGGCAACCTCGCTGAGAAGGAGATTCGCGATGGACGGACTCATGATCACGCTTCGCTCCATTCACATCGCCGCGGGGATGATCGCGCTCTTCGTCGCGCCGGGTGCCATGCTGACGGTCAAGGGCGGCCCGGCCCACCGCCGCTGGGGAAAGATCTACTTCTGGGCGATGGCGACGGTGGCCGTCACCGCGCTGGTGCTGGCGGCGTGGCGGCCGAACTACTTCCTGCTCATGGTCGCCGTCTTCAGCTTCTATCTGGCGTTCTCCGGCTACCGCGCGCTCTATCACAAGCGGCCGGGCCTCGTCGGACCGCTCGACTGGACGGCCACGCTGCTGACGCTCGTCGCCAGCGCTGGTCTCGCCGTCTTCGGCCTCGTTCAGCCGGGCCCCGTGTGGCAGCGCCTCGGCGTAGTCGCGATCGTCTTCGGCACGATCGGCGCCATCGTGGCCGGCCGACATGCGTGGCACTTCGCGCGCCCGTCGGCCGATGCCCGGGCCTTCATGCTCGATCACATGATCGGGATGTTGTCCTCTTACATCGCGACGGTGACGGCGTTCTCCGTGGTCAACTTCACGTTCTTGCCACCAGTCGCCCGCTGGCTCTGGCCGACGCTGGTGGGAACACCGTTGGTCACCATCTGGGTGTCGTACTACAAAGGCCGCTTCAAGCGCCGCCCGGCGTCGACACCAGCGCTCAGCTAGCGAGGGCAACCGGCACGTCGAGGCCGGCCGTGGGATACTTCGGGCCATGGCGGACCAGGAGCCTGAAATCATCACAGGGCGGCCGCAGGAGCCGGCGGATCAGCACAACCAGGCCGTCAGCCAACCGGCCCAGCTACTCCGCATCGGCGCGATGCTGCGCGAGTTGCTCGAGGAAGTGCGCCGCGCGTCTCCGGACGAGGCCGGGCGCAAACGGTTGCGCGAGATCTACGATCGCGCGCTCAGCGTGCTCAAGGCCGGGCTCTCGGAGGATCTCCAGCAGGAGCTCGAGGCGTTCGCGGCACCGCTCGCGGCGACGGCGAGTGAATCCGAGATCCGAATCGCCCAGGCGCAGCTCCTCGGTTGGCTCGAGGGGCTCTTCCAGGGCATTCAGGCGGCGCTGTGGGCACAGCAGATGGAGGCACGTGCGCAGCTCGACGGGATGCGCCGCGGCCTGCCCCCTGGGCCCGGCGGCAGGCTCGAGCGCCCCGCCCCCGGCTACCTCTAGAGCGGCGGTCACGAAAAGGCGCGCGTCTGGCCGAGCGCGCTCGTCAGCCCCGCGACGCGGTGCTCGTCGCCAGGTAGGCGATGAGCTTGTCGGGAAAGTTCACCGTCATGCCATCGGCCCCCGACTGCACGACCTGCCGCATCAGATCTTCGGAGGCCACGCCCCACGCCCGCACAACAAACCCTGCGGCACGAAGGCGGCGCACTAGCTCCGATGTGATGCGGTTGGCTCTCGGACAGATCTGACTCAAGCCCAGGGACCGCGCCTGAGCGATCACGGCGTCCGTCACGTCGGCGACGAGCCACCCGGTGGTGAGCTCGGGGGCATTGGCACGCGTCTCTTGAAGACGCGCGATCTGGAAGGACGTGATGGTCGCCTCTCCAACCATGCCGTGCTTGCGTATCAGGTCGGCCGTCTGGTGCGAGAGCTGCGACGACTGGCCCTTGATCTCGACGTGGACGTGCACCCGTCCCCTGTATCGGCCGAGCACGGCGTCGAGTGTGGGAATCCGCTCGCCCGTGAATTCATGTCCAAACCAGGAGCCAGCATCGAGCGTTCTCAGCGCGGCGAGCGCGACTTTCGCCACGGGGCCGGAGCCGTCGGTCGTCCGGTCCACCGTGTCGTCGTGGATGACGACGACGTGGCCGTCGCTGGTCGAATGCACGTCGAGCTCGATGTGACGCGCCCCCATGACGATGGCCAGATCGAACGCGGCCATCGTGTTTTCCGGCGCGTAGGACGAGGCCCCGCGGTGCGCGATCGCCATGAACGTCGACGCTGGGGAGGACGCCTGCGACACGGCGGAATTGTACGCCCGGCGCGGGTACGTCTCGCGCGCGGTTGACCTCACCCGCCGCCCCGTTTAACGTCGGGCCGTCATGGCATCCGGACGATCGGCCTCGTTGGCGACGTGGCGGCGTCAGGCGCTCCGACGCATCGCCGCGGTTCGCAAATCGACCCTGGCGTTCGTCGGCCGCCTGCCGGAGAGCGAGATCCTCCGGCCCCGCACCCAGGACCGCTGGTCCATCAAAGACGTCCTGGCGCATCTGACGACCTGCGACGAGGAAACCGTACGCCGCTTTCAACTCATCGCGCGCGGCCAGGCCGGCCGCATCCACTGGTTCGAGAGCATGGCCGACGCTGACCGCTTCAATGCGCGATCGGTCGCCAGCGCGCGTCGGTTGGGCCTGCCCGCGCTGCTCCGGCGTATGGAACGCGCGCACGTCGAGGTGCTCGAGGGGCTCGAGCGACTGCCGATCGAAGCGCTCCGCGATCCCTCGCACGAGTACCCGGTGGTGGAGTGGCTCCCGGCGCCTGGCTGGAGCCATGAGCAAGAGCACCTGAGCGAGATCAGGGCCTGGTGGCGACGCCAACGGAGTGTGCGCGCCTAGAAGCGAAACTCCTCGATATCCGGGTCCGCGAGCATGTGCTGGATCAGCTGCTCGCGGCTGGCGGGGGAGCCCGTCACCATCTCATCCGGGCGCGATCGAGGGCGGTGTCGACTTCCTGATCTCCATCCGTCTGATCAGGCCGTCCTGGATCACGTAGATGTGCTGAACCATCTGATCCGTCAGCACGCGGCCCTCGCGGTCGCGGACGACCTGATGGACATCGACCACGGTGCGCCCAGTGTCGTCGGTGCTGAAGCGCTGCGGCTCGACGTGAGGATCGATCAGGCCCCACTGTCGGGTCCAATAGTCCCGCACCGCTTGCTGGCCATGCCAACAACCACCTTCCATTCCGTTAGGCCAGTCCACATCGGGGTGCATCGCCCCCAGAGCCCGTTCGATGTCGCGATCATTGAACGCCTTGTAGACCGCGGTCAGGACATCGCGCGCCGTTGACATCTCGCGAGCTCCCAGGGCGACTGTAGCCTGCGGCCTGGCGACCCACAAGCGTCACCAATCCCAGACATTTCGCTTCGGCGCGCGTGGCGCTACACCGTCTGTATGGACACCCGTCGCGCGATCGGCATGCGGGCCGAGACGATCGCCGCCGAGATGCTCCGACGGGCCGGGCTCACCGTGATCGAGCGCAACGTGCGCCTGCCCGGGGGCGAGATCGACCTCGTGTGCCGCGACCGCGACTGCTGGGTGTTCGTCGAGGTCAAGTGCCGGCGCCCGACGTGGGGCGATCCGCCGGCCGCCGCCGTGTCGTGGTCCAAGCAGCGACGGATCATCCGTCTGGCCCAGCACTACATGAAGGCGAAAGGGCTGCGCGACGTACGCTGTCGCTTCGACGTCGTGAGCGTCACGCTCGCGGAGGACGGGACGAGCGAGACGCGCCACATCCCGAGCGCCTTCGACGCCACCGGCTTCTAGGCGTATCCTCGCCGGGTGCGTCGCTACGCCCTCGTCCAGGTCGACGTCTTCACCGATCGCCCGCTCGGCGGGAATCCCCTGGCCGTGATCCTCGACGGCCGCGATCTCCGTGACGACGAGATGCAGGCGATCGCGCTGGAGATGAACCTCTCCGAGACGACCTTCATCCTGCCGGCGACGAGGCCCGAGTGCGCCTTCCGCGTCAGGATCTTCACGCCGCGCCGGGAGCTGCCGTTCGCCGGCCATCCGACGATCGGCACGGCGTGGGTCCTCGCGTCCCGCGGTCTGCTCCCGCCCGGCACGACACGCTTCGCGCTGGAGGAGGGCATCGGGCCGGTGCCCGTCGAATTCGAGGGCGACCCCGCGCGGCCCGGCTTCGTGTGGATGCACCACGGCGAGGCGACTTTTGGTGCCGAGATCACCGACCGGGTGGGGATGGCCAAGGCCCTCGGGCTGACCGAAGCGCATCTGCAACCGAAGGCGCCCATCCAGACGGTCTCGACGGGCAACCCCTTCCTGTTCGTACCGCTCCGGAACACGGCAACCGTCGATCGCGCCGTGCTCGACGTGCCCGCTCTGCGCGAGTGCGTCGGCGAAGGTGGCGGCGTCGGCGTCTTCGTGTTCGGGCCGCACGGCCCCGGCAAGGTGTACTCGCGGATGTTCGCGCCCCACACATCGGGGATCCCGGAGGATCCCGCCACGGGTTCGGCGAGCGGCCCGCTCGGCGCGTACCTCGTGCGTTACGGCCTGATCAAGGCCGGCGCCGACGTGAAGATCCTGAGCGAGCAGGGCGTGAAGATGGGGCGGCCGAGCCACGTCCACATCCGCCTCGATGGAACGGGTGGCCGTGCGACGAACATCCGTGTCGGTGGAGGCGTGGTCGAGGTCCTCGTCGGCGAGCTACACTTGCCGTGACTTCATCCCGGAGGAGCCCATGAGACGCGTTGTCTTCACGGCTGCGCTCGTCGTCCTCGTCGCCTCGGTCATCGCGCTCGCGCCGTCGACTCCACCGTCGGCGCAGGGCCCCATCACGCTCTCGGTCATCGACGTCTCGGGCGACCTCTCGTCGACGCGCGTGATCATCGAGAACTATCAGAAGGCGAACCCGCAGAAGATCAAGGCCGTCAATTTTCAGCGGGCGCCGGCCCCCGAGCTGCCCGCCAAGATCAAGGCCCAGCAAGACGCCGGCCGCGTCGACGTGAACCTGCTGCTCGTCGGCCAGGACGCCGGCTCGGTGCTGGCCAGTAACGGTCAGCTCGTGAAGCTCTTCCCGCAATACGATGCGCTGTTCCCACGCGACGAGCTGAGCGAGGCGGGCAAGGTCCTCCAGTCCGAGGGCGAAGGGTTCCTGCTGCCCTCCGTCGTCTCCAACGGCGGGCCCGTGTTCATCTACAACCCGTCAAAGGTGAAGCAGCCACCGAAGACCGCCGATGAGCTGAAGGCGTGGGTGAAGGCCAACCCGGGCAAGTTCATGTATGCGCGCCCCGCCAACTCCGGTCCCGGACGGTCCATCCTCTGCGGGATGCCCTTCATCCTTAGCGACAAGAAGCCGACGGATCCCCTCGGGGGCTGGGACAGGACGTGGGCGTATCTCAAGGAGGTCGGCGAGTCGGTCGAGTACTACCCGACGGGCACCGCCATCACGCTGAAGGAGTTCGCCGAGGGCACGCGCTGGATCATCGCCGGCATCATGGAGTGGGACATGAAGCCGCGCGCCGAGGGCACCATCCCGCCCGAGTCGAAGATCTTCATCCTGCCCAACACCTCCTTCGTGATCGACGGCCACTACTGGGCGATCCCGAAGGGCGTGTCCGCCGCCGAGCAGGAGGTCGTCCTCGACCTGATGAAGTTCATGCGGCGGCCGGAGCAGCAGGCGCTGACCTGGAAGGCCTTCATCGGCCCCTCGATCAAGGCGGCCACGCTCGATCGGGCCCCGGCCGACATCCAGCAGCTCGTGAAAGAGCACTGGCGGCCCGAGTACACGGACATGGAGAAGAAGTACAAGATCGTCCCGCAGCTCCCGGTGAAGGAGCTGATCGCCGCGATGGACCGCTGGGACAAGGAAGTGGGAGCGCAGCGGATCAAGAAATTCTAGGGTGATCTCGGCGCTCTCGTTCCGCCTGACGAAGCGCTTCGGCACCCGCACGGTGCTCGACGAGTTCGCGCTCGACGTACACGGCGGCGAGTTCGTCACCTTCCTGGGGCCGTCGGGCTGCGGCAAGTCCACCGCGCTGAACCTGCTGGCCGGGCTGCTTCCGGCCACGAGCGGCGAGATCCGGCTCGATGGAAGCCCGATCGATCACCTGCCGCCCGAGCGCCGCGGGTTCGGCATGGTCTTCCAGAACTACGCGCTGTTCCCGCACCTGACCGTGTTCGACAACGTCGCCTTCGGCCTGGCGCTGCGCCGCCGGCCCCGAACGGAGATCGCTCAGCGCGTGCGCCGGATGCTCGAGCTGGTGCAGCTCGCGGAGTATGAGGCGCGCTATCCGGGCCAGCTCTCCGGCGGCCAGCAGCAGCGGGTGGCGATCGCCCGCGCGCTGGCCGTCGAGCCGCGGGTGCTGCTCCTCGACGAGCCGCTCTCGAACCTCGACGCCAAGCTCCGCCTCGAGATGCGGAGCGAGCTCAAGCGGCTCCACGCCGACCTCCGGCTCACGTCGATCTACGTCACCCACGACCAGGCCGAGGCGCTGTCGCTCTCCGACCGCGTCGTCGTGCTCCGCGACGGCCGCGTGATGCAGGTCGGCGTTCCAGCCGAGATCCACGACCGGCCCCGCACACGCTTCGTCGCCGACTTCATGGGCTATCGCAATTTCTTCCCGGTGACGGTGGATCGCAGCGATGGCGACCTCGTGCTGGCCCGCGGCAAGGACCTGATGGTCACCGGCCGCCCGGTGACGCCGCTCGCTCCCGGCGCCGCCGCCGTGGCCGCCGTGCGGCCGGAAGACATCGAGCTCACGGCCGAGCTCGCAGGGCCCAACGTCGTACGCGGGACCGTCCGCCTCACCGAGTACCTCGGACGTGAGCACGACGTCGAGGTCGTCGTCGACTCCGGAACGACGGTGATGGCGCGCGTGGCGCAACCGGTCGGCGTCGGCGCCGCGGTCGGCTTGCGGCTGCCACCCGAGCGCGTGGTCGTGCTTCCATCTGAGGACAGCCCGTGAGCGTGCCGGCGCTCATGCTGCCGGCGGCGATCTACCTCCTCGTGATGTTCGTCTACCCGTTCGCGTACGGCGTCGTCCTCTCGCTCCAGGCCAAGGACGGCGGGCTCTCGCTGGCGAACTACCTCGCCTTCCTCCTCGATCCCTGGCAGGCCCGCACGATCTGGGTGACGGCGTCGATCGCCGTGCCGAACACCGTGCTGACGGTGCTCCTCGCGCTGGTCGTGGCCTATCGCATGCGGCGTGGCATGTGGATGGAGCGCACGATCACGACCGCGCTCGTCCTGCCGATCGCGCTGGGCACCGTGCTCGTGGCCGAAGGCATCAACGGGTTCTACGGGCCCAAGGGCTGGCTCAATCAGGCGCTCCTGGCGGTCGGCATCACGGACCCGCCGCGGCTGACTCACAACTACACGGGCGTGATGATCGCGCTCCTCGTCCAGCACTTTCCCTTCTGCTTCCTGATGTTGCTCGGCTACGTCTCCGGCATCGATCCCGCGCTGGAGGCGGCCGCGCGCGTGCTGGGGGCCGGGCCGTGGGCGATCTTCCGGCGCGTCATGTGGCCGCTCATCGCGCCCGGCGTCGCCATCGCGTTCGCGCTGGTCTTCGTGATGAACTTCGGCGTCTTCCCGTCGGCGGTGCTGGTCGGCCAGCCGGCGGGCGCGACGCGTACGATCGCGATCGCCGCCTACCAGCAGGCCTTCGAACACTCCGATATGGCGATGGCCTCCGCCATCGCCGTGGTGATGGGCGCCTGTCAGCTCGTCGGCCTCGGCGTGATCCTCGTCATCCGCCGCCGGATGGCGGCAACCGGCGTGGCCACCATGGGCGCGGGGAAGCGCTGATGGGCCGGATCTGGCGGCTCGCCGTCTTCCTCTTCGTCGTCGGCTTCGTGCTGAACCTGGTCGGCATCGTCAGTCACGTCGTCGTGTCCTCGTTCGCCCGGCGCTGGTTCTCCACGCCGCTGCCCGGTGGCTTCACGGCGGCGTGGTACGCGTACTCATGGCGCGAGTTCCAGCTCGATCAGGTCCTCACGGTGACGCTGGTGGTCGCCGCGTCGGTGACGGCACTGGCGCTCGGGCTCGGCTTCCCGGCCGCCTATCTCCTCGCTCGGCACGATTTCCGCGCGAAGAACGCGCTCCTGCTCCTGTTCTTCCTGCCGCTGCTCATTCCCCAGATGACGTACGGTATCCCGCTGGCCACGACGCTCTACCGCTACCGCATCGGCGGCACCGTGGCGGGAGTGATCGCGGCCAACCTCGTGCCCATGCTGCCGCTGGCCATCTTCGTGCTGCTGCCGTTCTTCGAGCAGATCAGCGTGAACCTCGAGTGGGCCGCGCGCGTTCACGGGGCCACGCGCTTCCAGCTCTTTCGCCGCGTCATCGTGCCGCTGGCGGTGCCCGGCCTGCTCACCGCCGGGCTCCTGGTGCTCGTCACCACAATCGCGAACTTCGAGCTGACGTTCCTCCTGTCCGGCGCCGGCTCTCAGACGCTCGTCGTGGCCCTCTACTACGCGGTGTTCGCCGCCGGCATGAGGCCGATCTACTCGGTCGACGCGATGGCCGTCATCTACATGGCGCTCGTGCTCGCCTTGCTCGTGCTCGTGCTCCGCTTCGTGCGCCCCACGCAGATGGTGTTCCGCCTGGACCGCCGCAACTGACGCGAGTACAATTCGGCTCCCGTGCCGATCCTCTGGGATACCTACCGTAGCGCGCTCCATTCCATCGGCGAGGCCATCGGGCGCACGCCCCTCGTCAAGCTCGGCCGCGTGACGGCCCACGTGGTACCGCCGATCTACCTCAAGCTCGAGTGGTACGGTCCGAGCGGCAGCCTCAAGGACCGGATCTATCTCCACATGTTCGAGCGCGCGGAGGCGCGCGGCGATCTCAAGCCGGGCATGCGCGTGCTCGAGTGCTCCACCGGCAACGCCGGCATCGCCTGCGCGTTCATCGCCGCGGTGAAGGGCTATCGGTGCACGATCGTCATGCCCGCGGGAATGAGCGACGAGCGCAAGAAGATCATGCGCGCGTACGGCGCCGACCTCGTCTTCACGCCGGGCGGCGAGAGCGACGTGGATCTCTCGCTGAAGCGGCTCGAAGAGATCCGCGGCGGCGATCCCACCGGCTACTGGGTGCCCGGCCAGTTCTCGAACGCCGACAACGTCGAGACCCATCACCGCACGACGGGGCCGGAGATCTGGGAACAGTGTGGCGGTATCATCGGCGCCTTCGTGGCCGCCCAGGGCTCGGGCGGGACGCTCACCGGGGTCGGGCGCTACCTGCGCGAGCGTGACGATCGCGTGCGCCTCTACGCGGTCGAGCCCGAGGAGTGCGCGCTCCTGGCCCGGCGCGCGTGGGGCCCGCACGGCATCGAAGGCATCGGCGACGGCTTCATCCCCGATAACCTCGACGTCTCGCTGCTCTCGGGCGTGATCACGACGACGACCGCCGAGAGCCTGGCGCTGGCCCGCCGGCTCGCCGCCGAGGAAGGCATCTTCTGCGGCATCTCCACCGGGTGCAACGTGGCGGCGGCGTTGAAGCTCGCGCGCCGTCACCCCGAGCTCTCGGCGATCGTGACGATGGCCAACGACACCGGCCAGCGCTACTTCACGACACCGCTCTGCGGCGAGGACAAACACGTCGAGGTGCCCGAGCGCGAGCACCCGATGGATCCCAAGACGCGGGCCTTCCTCGACCGCTACCAGGCGCGCTGGGAAATCCTCGCGTGAAGCCGGCCGCCCACGACTTTGTCGCCGCGCGACGCCGCCTGGAGGCCAAGGCCAAGTCGGCCGGCGACAAGCTCACCACGGTGGAGGACGCGGCCGCGCGCGTGCAGGACGGCGACGTGATCGCCGCCGGCGGCTGCCTGTTCTCGCGCACGCCGATGGCGCTCGTGCGCGAAGTGCTGCGCCAGCGCCGGCACGGCCTCACCCTCGTGCGCAACCTCATGTGCACCGAGGGCGAGTTCATGATGGTGGCCGGCGCGGTCGAGCGCGTGATCACGGCGTGGATGTCGATCGGCCTGCCGTGGGGCGTGTCGAAGATCATGCGCGAGTACGTCGAGAGCGCCAAGGTCATGCTGGAGGAGTGGAGTCACCTCGCCATCGGCCTGCGCTTCCGGGCCGCCGCGATGGGTGTGCCGTTCTTGCCCACGCTGACGATGCTCGGCTCCGACCTGGTGCCCGTCGGCGGCATGAAGACGGTGCAGGATCCGTTCACCGGTCAGGTACTCGGCGCGGTGCCCGCCCTGTTCCCCGACGTCGCCCTGCTGCACGTCCATCGCGCCGACCGTTTTGGCAACTGCCAGATCGACGGCTATCCGCACATGGACGCCGACATCTCGCGGGCGGCGACGACGGTGCTCGTCACGGCGGAGGAGATCGTTCCCGAGGAGGAGATCCGCCGCCATCCGGACCGCACGATCATCCCCGGCTTCCTCGTCGACGCGCTGGCGCTGGTGCCGTTCGGCTCGTTCCCGCACGAGTGCTACGGGCTCTACGAGGCCGACTACGATCACTTCGAGGGCTACACGGCCGCGATCAACGCTCAGGGCTCGCGCGCGGTGACCGACTATCTCGACCGCTACGTCTACGCCCCGGCCAACTTCGTCGACTATCTGGATCTGTTCGGCCCCGACCGGCTGCGCCGCCAGCACGCCCTGGCCCGGGAGCTCACGTGACGTTCACGCCGTCCGAGCTCCTCGCCGTCATGGGATCGCGGCAGCTCAAGAACGACACCACCGTGTTCGCCGGCGTCGGGGTGCCGTTGCTGGCCGCGGCGCTGGCGCAGCAGCGGCACGCCCCTCAGCTCACGATGGTCATCGAGGGCGGGATCATCGGGCCCCGCATCAAGCCTGGACGCTTGCCCATCTCGACCAACGAGATGCGCGCCGCCCACCAGGCCCAGATGCTGCCGGCCATCACCGACACCTTTCTCTTCGCCCAGCGCGGCTTCCTCGATTACGGCTTCATGGGGGGCGCCCAGATCGACCAGTACGGCAACATCAACACCAGCGTGCTGGGCACGGATTACTGGCATCCCAAGGTGCGGCTGCCAGGAACGGGAGGCGCCAACGACATCGCCTCGCTGTGTAAGGAAGTCATCATCCTCACGGCCCACGAGAAGCGACGCTTCGTCCCGCGCGTCGACTTCGTCACCAGCCCGGGGTGGGTCGACGGCAACGGCAGCCGCGCCAAGGCCGGGCTCATCTTCGGCGGCGTCTCGCGCGTCGTCACCACGCTCGGGGTCTTCGGCTTCGATCCCGAGACGCGCCGGATGCGGGTGGAGGCGTTGCATCACGAGGTGACGCTCGAGACGGTGCGCGCGAACACCGGGTTCGAGCTGCTCACCGCCGACCCCGTCGGCATCACGGCGCCGCCGACACCGGACGAGCTCCAGATGCTCCGCGCGCTCGATCCCGACCGTCGCTTCCTGAGCTAGATGCACGGCCACCGCATCATCGTCATCAGTATCGACGGCCTCGCCGCGTTCTACTGGAATGACCCCCAGGCCCGCATGCCGACGCTGCGCCGGCTCGCCGAGCGCGGCGCCGTTGCCGCGGGTGTGGAGACGGTGTTCCCGAGCACCACGTGGCCGACCCACGTCAGCCTCATGACCGGGGTGAGCCCGCGCGCTCACGGCGTCGTGGCCAATCACGTCCTGAACCGCCGCACGGGCGCGCCCGAGGACCTCACGGGCGATCCGGTGTACGACGCCCCCGATCTGCTCCGCGTGCCGACGGTCTACGACCGCGCCCACGACGCCGGCCTGCGCACGGCCGCCATCGACTGGCCGGCGACGCGCAACGCGAAGACGCTCGACTTCAACCTCCCCTTCTTCAAGGACCAGCGCGTCTTCGAGACTCAGACGGCGCGCGCCGTGTGGGACGAGCTGCGGGAGCTCGGCTACCCGTTGCACCTCCAGGGCGAGTGGGCCCAGCTTCCGAAGCGCCTCTACAAGGACGAGATGGTGGGCAGCGTCGCGGCGCACGTCGTCCGCCGTCACGAGCCCGATCTGCTGCTGCTCCACTTCCTGTGCGTGGACAGCCTGCAGCATCTGCACGGACCTCGCTCCCCCGAGGCCTACTGGGCCCTCGAATACGTGGACGGCCTGATCGGGCGGTTGCTCGGCGCGCTGCCCGCCGGCGCTCTCGACCACACCACCGTCTTCGTCCTGTCCGATCACGGGTTCCTGCCATCGACGCGCGAGATCCGACCCAACGTTCGCCTTCGCCGGCTCGGCGCCCTCCGCGTCGAGGAGGGAAAGGTCACCGGCGAGGCGCGCTTCGTGATGAACCACGGCGCCGGAGCGCTCTACCGCCTCGACGGTGACATCGGCGCCGTGACCCGGCTCGCCCGCGAGATCGAAACGATGGAAGGTGTGAGTGGGATGTGGCCAGCGGCTCAGTACGCAACGCTCGGCCTTCCGACACCCGAGGAACATCGTCAGGTGGCCGACGTGATGTTCGAGGCGGCGCCCGGCTACGCCTTCGGCGACGATGCCGCCGGCGACGACGAGCACGGTCCGCCGAAGTTCGCCGGCACCCACGGCCAGCGCCCGATCTATGCGGACAACGCGGCGTTCTTCCTCGCCGCCGGCCCCGACATCAAGCGGGGCATCCGGCTTCCCACGATCCGGAGCCGCGACGTGGCGCCCACGATCGCCGCGTCGCTGGGCATCGATCTGGGGCCGGTCGAGGGCGTGACCCTCCAGCAGGTGCTCGACTGAGATGGACTGGGGACTGGCGATCAAGAACTTCGTCGGGCCCACCGAGACTCCCGACGTGTCCGCCATCCTCCGTTACGCGGAGCGCGCCGAAGCGCTCGGCTTCGAGTCGCTGTGGGCGTGGGATCACGTCATCCTCGGCGTCGAGCCGTCGTTCCCGATCCTCGATGCCGTGGGAATTCTCACCGCCATCGCCGCCCGCACCACGCGCATCAAGCTCGGCACCGGCATCCTCGTGCTGCCACTGCGCAACCCGACGGTCGCGGCCAAGGCGCTCGGGACGCTCGACGTGATCTCGGGCGGCCGGCTGATCCTGGGCGCCGCGGCCGGCTGGTACGCGCGCGAGTTCGACGCCGTCGGCGTGCCCTTCAAGCAGCGCGGCCGTCTCTTCGAGCGGAACCTCGACATCCTCACGCGGCTCTGGACCGAGGACCGCGTGACGGTGAAACAGGACGAGCTCAACCTGCGCGAGGCGGTCATGCGCCCGCGGCCCGTGCAGCGCCCACGCCCGCCGATCCTCGTCGGCGGCTACGTCGACGCGGTGTTGCGCCGGGCGGCGACGAAGGGCGACGGCTGGCTCACGTACTTCTACACGCCGGAGAGCTACCGTCGCTCGTGGGAAAAGATCGAGGCGTTCGCGCGGGAGGCCGGCCGGGATCCGAAGACGCTCACGGGCACCAATCAGCTCGCCATCTACGTCGGGCGATCACGCGCCGAGACCGAGGCGCCGATGCGCCAGTGGCTAGAGACCGAGTGGGACGTGGCCGCGTGGAGCGAGTCCACCATCGAGCACGCGATCCGCGGCAGCGTGGCCGAGTGCGTCGAGCAACTGCGGGCCCACGTCGCCTCCGGCGTCCACCGAATCATCCTCATCCCGTACCGTTACCAGCCGGAGCAGGTCGAGGTCATCGCCAGGGAGATCGTCCCTGCGCTGACATTTCCTTGACCTGCCTGCCTGACGCCTCTACCTTGCCATGGTGATCTCCAGACGGTCGTTCATCGCTTGTCTAGGCGCGTTGCTCGGACCACGAGCCGCTGATGCCCAGCGGTCAGGGCACGTTCCTCGGATCGGCATCCTGTGCCCGCACCGTCTCTCGGGCGCTCGCGGGATGCCGCGCGATGTGTTCGAGCATGCCCTCGGGGGATTGGGCTGGACGCCGGGGTCGAACGTCGTGCTCGAGTACCGTGACGCGGAGAAGAACGACGACGCTCTGGCCGAGGGCGCGGCAGGACTGATCCGTCTCAACGTCGACGTCATCGTGACGTGTGGCGGCCGGGCCACTCGCGTCGCTCAGCAATCGACGAACGCGATCCCGATCGTGATGTCCGCCACGAGCGATCCGAATCGGTCCGACTTCTTCTTCGACATGCTGCTCAACGGTCGCCGTGACAACGTCACGGGGGTCGTCTTGCTGACGACGGGCGCCGGCCCGAGAGCCCTGGAACTGCTCAGCGAGGCGGGGACCGGCTTCGACCGCATCGCCATCCTGTGGGACATCCGCACACCCTCGCACTCCGCCAAACTCAAGACCGTGGAAGATGCGGCGCGCCGTCTGCGTATTCAGGTCCGGCCGGTCGGTGTCCGGAGCTTGAGCGACCTCCCTTCTGCCTTCACGACGATGCAACGCGAGGACGTCAAGGCGCTGTTGGTTCTGGGCAGCCCGTATTTCTTTGCGGAGCGGGGACGGATCGTCGAGTTGGCCACCCGGTATCGACTTCCCTCCATGTTCGACTCGAGAGACGCGACGGAAGCCGGCGGACTGATGAGCTATTCGGCAAACCACGCGGCCTTGTATCGACGCGCCGCCGGTTACGTCGACAAGCTTTTACGAGGTGCCAGGCCTGCGGACCTTGCGATCGAGCAGCTGTCGCAGTTCGAGCTGGTCATCAATCTGAAGACTGCGAAGGCGCTCGGACTCACGATCCCGCCGTCGGTGCTGCAAAGGGCGGATCAGCTCATCAAGTAGTCTCCGACCCCCGACGGGGGCCGTACGGGTTTCTCGGTAGTCGGACGGTGCCCACGCTAAGTTAGTTGGATGGCCTGGTACTTCGGCTTCTTCGTCATCTCCGGGTTCTGCAGTCTCGTCTACGAGGTCGTCTGGCTGCGGCTGGCCATGGCGGGCTTCGGCGTGACCACGCCGTTCGTGTCCATCGTGCTCTCCGTCTTCATGGCGGGCCTCGCGCTCGGGAGCTGGGCGGCCGGGCGGCTCACGCGCTGGCTCGGCGCCGTCCCACCACGCCGAGCGCTGCGCCTGTACGCCGCCGTGGAGGCCGTGATCGGCGTGTCGGGCATCGCGGTGCCCGGAGAGCTCGGCTGGGGACGTGCATGGCTCGGCGAGCGCGCTGTGGCCTGGGACTCCTCCACGTATTACCTGGCCTCCGGCGCGTGGATCGCGCTGACGCTCCTGCCGTACTGCATCGCGATGGGCGCCACGTTTCCTCTGGCGATGGCGGCCATGCGCAGCCTGTTCGGCGAGCGCGCGAAACAGTCCTTCAGCTATCTCTACGTCGCCAACGTGCTCGGGGCCACCGCCGGCACGATCGGCTCGGCGCTCGTCCTCATCGAGCTCTTCGGCTTCCGCGGCACGCTCCTGGTGGCGGCCTCGCTCAACGGCCTCCTGGCGGCGTCGGCCCTGGCCCTCGGCTTCGGGTTGCCCGCGAACGCGCCACTGGCGCCCGGTGCGACGGCGAGGCGCGATCGGATCGCCGCGCCAGCCGCGCCGACGGATCGGACGGCGGCCCTGGCCTGTCTGTTCCTCACGGGCCTGATCAGCATGGGCCTGGAGGTGGTGTGGATCCGTCAGTTCACGCCGTACCTCGGCACCGTCGTCTACACCTTCGCCGGCATCCTGGGCGTCTATCTCGTGGCGACGCTCGTCGGATCGCGTCTCTACCGCTCGGTGCAGGGTCGAGGCGATGCCCAGTCGAGTGCGTGGGCGGCTTCTATCTGGATGCTGTTCGGGCTGTCGGCACTGCTGCCCATGGCGACCACGGATCCGCGCGTGCCGCTGCCGGGCGAGATCTGCCTCGTCCTGGGGATCGCGCCGTTCTGCATCGGCGCCGGATTCGTCACGCCGATGCTCGTCGATCGGCGCGCCGGCTCGGATCCCGACCGGGCCGGCCGCGCCTACGCGGTGAACGTCATCGGATGCATCCTGGGCCCGCTACTTGCCGGCTTCTGGCTGCTGCCCTGGCTGGGGGAGCGCTGGTCACTCGTGGCACTCTCGCTCCCGCTCTTCGCGCTGGGCCTCGTCGCCGTGATCGCGCCACAGCGCCTGGTGCCCGTGGCCGTGCTCGACCGCGTCCGCGCCGCCACGCTGTTTGGAGCCGCCCTGATCGCCTCCGTCATCCTGCTGCCCCTGAGCCGCAGCTTCGAGACGCAGTTCCCGGACGCCCAGGTCCGCCGCGATCACACGGCCACCGTCGTCGCGGCCGGCACGGGTCTGCACAAGCACCTGCTCGTCAACGGACAAGGGATGGCAGCGCTGTCGGCGATTACGAAGATGATGGCCCATCTGCCTCTCGCCGCGCTCGACCGGCCGCCTCGGGATGCGATCGTCGTGGCGCTGGGGATGGGGACGACGTTCCGCTCGCTCGTGTCCTGGGGCGTCCGGGCCACTGCGGTCGAGCTGGTGCCGAGTGTCCCAACGTTCTTCAGCTTCTTCCACGCCGATGCCGCCAGCGTCGTGCGCTCGCCGCTGGCGCGTATCGTCGTGGACGACGGCCGCCGGTTCCTCGAACGCTCGGCCGACCAGTACGACGTGATCACCATCGATCCGCCGCCGCCGCCCACCGCGGCCGGGTCGAGTCTGCTCCACTCTCGTGAGTTCTACGCGGTGGCCAAGCGACGGCTGCGCTCCGACGGCATCCTGCAGCAGTGGGTGCCCAGCCGCGATCCCCAGACGATCGCCTCGATGACGCGCGCGCTGACAGAATCGTTCCCGTACGTGAGGGCCTTCAACTCCGTCGAGGGCTGGGGCGCGCACTTCCTGGCGCGAATGACGCCGATCGACTTGCCGTCGGCGGCCGTGCTGGCCTCCCGCGTACCGGAACGCGCTCGGGCGGACATGATCGAATGGGGCCCCGGTGCGACGCCGGAAGCGCAATTGGGCCGGATGCTGGACCACGAGCTCGTGCCCAGCCAGCTCATGGCGCCGGCGCCCGACGTTCCCACGCTGTCCGACGACCGGCCCTACAACGAGTACTTCTTCCTTCGCTGGTACCTCGCCGGGCTTCACTAGCGCATACTCGGGGCCGGGATGCGGAACTTCGAGCAGGTGCTGAAGCTCGAGCCGGGCCGGACGGCGCCGCTCGTGGTGGACATGCAGCGCGGCTTCGTCGATCCGGGTGAGGCGCTCGAAGTCCCGCAGGCGCGCGAGATCGTGCCGGCGATCCAGCGCCTGCTCGCCGTCTTTCGAAGCCGGCGCCTTCCTGTCGTGTTCACGGAGTTCGTCTACTCCGAGCGCGTCCCGCTGCTGGTCGGCGATCTCCATCCCGAGCACAAGCCGGCTCAGCCCGGCGCGCCCACTGGATTCGGGCTGCCGTCCTCGAACTGCCTCGAAGGACATCCGAGCGCCGAGACGATCCCCCCGCTGGCGCCGCGGCCCGACGAGCTCGTCGTGCGCAAGCACGGGTACGACGCGTTCCACGGCACGCCGCTCGACGGAGCGCTCCGCGCGCGCGGCGTGACCTCGCTGGTCGTCACCGGCACGCTGACCGACATCTGCGTCCTGGCCAGCATGAGTACCGCGTCACGGTGGCCGAGGACGCCGTCGCAACGCTCTGGCCGGAGA